>PVMK01128211.1_pt1 | contig 92042 bp, 73 predicted proteins | sample 1853481 | NCBI WGS metagenome assembly PVMK01 (sample SAMN08533507, study PRJNA380276) | Marine sediment metagenome, whole genome shotgun sequencing project.
CGAGGCAATGACGAGTAGGGTACAGCCGGTGGCGAGTAATAGTGGGCGTGAGATTGCCCGCGGCAGGAAAAGTCCCAGGGCTCCAAACAAGAGAAAGGCGGGTAGCCAATAAGCGCTTACTCCCACAGCTACTAAAAGGATCGCTGCAAGATTAGCGCCGACAATACCCACAGCATTTTGAACAGGACGTTGGCCACTGGAGGCAGTAAAAAGGGTTGGATCGCCGCTATTATAGGTTACCAGGCTGAGCAGTAGTAACAACACCAGTCCAAAAAGGCATAGTGCGGTTATTTCTTTCGCTCTGCGGTCTAGTTTGGGAAACATTGGTTCGTTTGCCTGTTTTGCCTACTTCAGCCTGACTTGAAGTGAGAACCGGATGTTCCTGTTAGCCTTGGAGTCAGACAATTTTTCACCCTTCATACTAGAGGTTCCATTCAGTGTCAACTGTCGCGGAAAGACAGGAGTTTCCCCAAAAATGTTATGAGCGACACAGGCCTAGGGGAAGGCTCGTCCACGCGGCACGCCGATAAAGATGATTGATCCTGGTTCATTTTCATGAGTGTTTCGATTCCGCGGCAGTTGGCTGTACCTTAGCCCGGATATTTCATGAATTACCTGCTGCGACCACGGATATTGCCGTCCTTCCTGGCGTCCTCGGGTGCCGGCCCCTGCGACGTACCATTCAGGTACGCCTCGGACCAATCCCGCGGTACCGCGGGACGGTTGCCAGGTGGCACGCCCATCTTCGCGGTCTCGCGACAGCAATTCATGAAATATCCGGGCTAGTCGGCTCAGGCTCCCCTTTTTCCGCCGGAGGCAGCTTCTCCTGAATTCGCCTCCGGATTTCGGAGATCAGCCAATCTCTGTCTCGCCCACTAATGTCCTCGGTGGGTACGGGATCGCCAAGGTAAATCAGCACAGTCTGCGGCCTAATCCGGAACCCCTTTTTGGGCAGAATCGCAAAAGTGCCGCTGACGCTCACGGGAACAATGGGGCGCTTGGATTTGATGGCAAGGTGAAAACCTCCTTTTTTGAAGGACTGAAGCGTGCCGTCTACAGTCCTGGTGCCCTCAGGGAAAATGACAATGGAAGTCCCCTCGCGTACCCGGGCTGCTGCCAGATCAAGGGTCCTGAAGGCCGCTCTGCGGTTACTTCGGTCAATGGGGATGTAGCCAGCGCCCTTCATGCCCACCCCGAGAAAAGGAATGCGAAAAAGCTCTTTTTTGGCGAGCCAGCGAAACTGGGTGGGGAGATGGGCGAGGAGCGCGAAGATGTCAAATTGGCTCTGGTGATTGGCCGCAAACACGTAAGTTTGGTCGGGGTCTATGTTTTGCAGTCCCTCCACTCGGACCTTCACACCACCTGCAAACAGTAAAATCCGACCCCAGAGCCGACCCATCAGGTGGGAAAGATTGCCCCCACGGCTTATAAGGGCGAAAATCATGGCGGCAGTACCACAAAAGATGGTAGCGAAAAACAGGACAATATAGAATAAGAGAGAGCGCAGCATTCGCAATCCAGGCTGGTTAGTTTTTCGAGTATGTTAAAAGGATTGGCAGCCCTCGTCAAGCACAGTACCTGGATTTCTCCGCTTGATTTGCCTTGATAGAATTGATAGGGTTACATTGTCTGTATGAGCGCATAGTGTCTTGTTCTCAAGCTCCTGGGCCCAGCTCTTCGAGCGTGGTAGGAGGTACATATACCAGCAATCCTCCCTGTATTCAACAATTTCTAATAATTCTGAGATCTTGCTTGTGCGTTACTACCCTATCTTCCTCGATGTTGAGGACCGGGCCTGTTTGGTGGTGGGCGGTGGAGAGGTGGGGGCGCGGAAAGTCAAGACTTTACTTGATTGCGGTGGTTTGGTGGGGGTTGTTTCCGCTGAGGTTGTAGCGTGGCTGGAGGAAAAAATCCAACAGGGAGTCGTGGAGCTGAAGGGTAGTCATTATGAAGAGCGTCAGCTTCAAGGGTATTTTCTGGTGATCGCTGCCACTGATGATATGGAGCTCAACTGCCGCATAGCTCAAGACGCAGAGAAAAGGGGACTGCTTTGCAACGTGGTGGACTATCCCCAAGAGGGTAATTTTATCCTCCCAGCTCTGGTCCAGCGTGGTGCATTGACCGTGGCAATCTCCACCTCGGGCAAGAGCCCCGCCCTAGCGCGCCAGCTTCGCCAGGACCTGGAGCAGCGTTTTGGCATGGAATACTCTGACTTGCTGGAACTCATGGGGGCGGTACGAGAGCGGCTTCTCAAGGATAGCCAGGACTCCCGAGCCAACAAGGAGCGCTTTGATCAACTGGTACAGTCGCCGTTGCTCGAACTGGTGCGGCGGCGTGATTATGAGGGTGTGGACCGCATTTTGCGAACAGTTTTGGGACAAGACTATTCGCTCAAAAAGTTGGAGATCTCCTGGTGAATGAGTCCCTTCTTCTCTTTTCAGTAATAACCACTCTGCTCTACGCAGTGGGGACGGTGGGCTTTCTCATCTATGTAATTCGGACGGAGAAGGTAATCCACCGTATTGCCTACGGGTTCCTCCTGGCGGGGTTCCTGAGTCACACCCTCGGGCTGGCAATGCTGGTGAGCCAAATACGTCAGATGCCCGTAACCACCTTGCCCCAAACTTTTTCGCTGTTCGCCTGGGCCATTGTGGGTAGCTATCTCGCCTTCCAATTGAAATTCAACATTCGCATCTTGGGCACGTTTGTATCACCGTTGGCAGTGGTGTTCATGCTGCTTTCCTCGGCGATCCCCGGCCGAGTAATTCCCAACAGTCAGCTATTCAAGAGCTTCTGGCTCACCTTACACGTGGCAACCATGTTTATCGGCATGGCCATTTTTGCGCTGGCATTCTGTGCCGGGATTATGTACCTCCTCCAGGAACGCCAAATCAAGAGCAAGAGCTTCGGGCTCCTTTATCGCCGCCTGCCTTCTCTTGAGGTGCTTGATTCGCTCAACTACGTCTGCCTGACCTTTGGTTTCCCTCTGATCACCATCGGATTTATTTCCGGCTTTGTTTATGCTGGAGCAGTCTGGCAGTCCTTCTGGCACTGGGACCCCAGGCAGATCCTTTCTGTGGTTACATGGTTGATCTATGCTGTACTATTGCATGAACGCTTGGCTGTAGGCTGGCGCGGCAGAAGGGCAGCCATCATGGCGATTATCGGCTTCAGTGTCATTCTGGTGACCTTTGTCGGGACCAGTTTGATCCTTGAAGTTCACCACAGCTTCAAACTTGGGTAGTGGAGTGGTATGGATCGGATTGTCCTCATAGGTTTGAATCACAAGACAGCCCCGGTGGAAATCCGGGAGAAGTTTGCCGTTGTCTGCGTGGATACCAGCGGACCGCTCATGAATCTGGGCCAGATGCGTGCTTTGCGGGAATCCTTTTATCTATCCACCTGCAACCGAATGGAGGTGCTGTTTACAACCCCGAGACTTGACGAGGGGATCAGTGCTGTGGTGGGTTTGCTGGCGGATATCTACGGCCAGACAGGTTCGGCGCTGAAACCCTATCTTTACACCTACATTGACCAAGACGCAGTGAAGCACCTGTATCGCGTTGCATGTAGCCTGGACTCAATGGTGGTGGGCGAACCTCAGATACTCGGCCAGATCAAAGACGCTTACCGCCAAGCTACGGAGGCAAAAACATCCGGGGTAATCCTCAACAGACTTTTGCACAAATCTTTTTCGGTGGCTAAACTGGTGCGGACAGAGACCCGAATTGGCAGCAGTGCCGTCTCCATCAGTTATGCGGCAGTAGAGCTCGCCAAGAAGATTTTCCAGGAGCTGCAAGGGAAAATAGCTCTTCTCATTGGTGCTGGCGAGATGGCTGAACTGGCTGCCGAACATCTTCTCTCCAATGGGGTTGAGCGGATTGTGATAGCCAACCGCACTCTGGAAAGAGCCTTGGCCTTGGCTAAAAGATTCAATGGAACTACGGTGGGCTGGGATGAGTTAGCCGAGGAGCTTAGACGGGTTGACATCATTGTCAGCTCCACTGGTTCACCAGAACCCATTTTGAGTGCTGAGCAAGTAAGACAGCGGATGCGGGCAAGGAGGAACCGGCCGCTGTTTTTCATAGATATTGCTGTGCCCCGCGATATAGATCCAGAGGTCAACCGCATTGACAATGTATATCTCTACAATATTGACGATTTGCAAGGTATTGTTGAGATGAATCAGGCCGAGCGTTTCAAAGAGGCGGCTCGGGCGGAGCACATTATTGCCGCAGAGGCGCTGAAATTTGACGGTTGGCTACGGACTTTGGAGGTTGTTCCCACCATTGTCTCCCTGCGGGAGAAAGCCGAGCAGGTCCGGGAGGCAGAGGTTCGCAAAACTCTCAGCCGACTCGAGTCTCTTTCGGATGAGGAGGTTGAAGCCATTGAAGTACTGACACAGTCCATGGTTAAAAAATTACTCCATGATCCCATTCTCTTTCTCAAACGAACAAGTGGCAGAGCGCGCAAAGATTATTATCTAGATGTTGCCCGGAAATTGTTCCATCTGGATCTGGATCGAGCCGAGACGGAGGAGGAAGAGGATCAGCTATCACTTGATTCCGATAAGATGTCATGATAGGGTGAAATGAATATAAACTCTAAGGGTTTAGTCTGGAATTAGAGGTCGGAGGGCCAGGTGGCAGATATAATTGAGTTGGAGAAGCGGCGCCAACAGCACCTCAGCGAGAAAAAGGATGCGCTGCAAGACGAAAAGATCGAGGTGTTGAGAAAAATCCTTCAATGTGCCCGGTGTCAGCTCAAATGTTCCAGGTGTGGTACGCAAATTGAGGAATCTGATGAACGACACCACTCCGTTTTGTCTCACCCGATGTGCTCTGGCTGTGGAGAGGAATATGAGGCCTACCTGAAGCTGAGTCGAGGAGAATTGGCGGCGGGGCATTACTGGCATAACGAAGAGTGGATGGAAGTGTGGCGCACCTGGCTGGAACACCAGAGGTCCCTTGAACACTATCGCAACTCTAAAGAGTTCATCAAGCTATTGCATGAGTTTGAGGGTTTGTGGTAGGAACTGGTGGTCAGGATCAGGCAGTCTAATGATCATGAGACGACTGCTTTTGAATCGTTAGCATTTGTGATTACTGCTGGGCACGATCATCTGCCCAATTTATAGAAGGAGCGCGATATGATTGGTGGAATCGGCATGCCAGAATTGCTGGTAATCCTAGTGATTATATTGATAATTTTCGGTGCCGGTAAGTTGCCTGAGATTGGAGCGGGGCTCGGGAAAGGAATCAAGAATTTTAGGAAAGCATCCTCGGGCACGGATGAGGTGGAAGCAAAAGGCGATAAAGAGAAGATCGAAGAGAAGCAGGAGGAGGGTCAATCCCCCTAAAGCATAGCGGATCAAATCGTAAACATTAGAATGACTAGTCTTGCCTTACTTGGTAACCAGATTAGAGTACATCCTACCTGCAGCCACCGTTACCTGATTAACCCTAACGTTGCATACCTGCGCCAAGAAAAAACGCGCCAGAGTGCGCTCCGGCCAAAGGCGGGACTATGGCGCGAGCGCATCGATCATTACCGGTTTGGGTATGCAACGTTAGGGTGAATCTAACAGCGCGGGGGAGTTAGAAAGGAATATCGTCGTCCGGCTCCGGCATGTCAGGCACTTCCATACCAACCGGGGGTAACTCCGCTTCGGTGGGGGCTCCCCGGGGACTGCCGAGCATTTGCATATTGGAGGCAACGATCTCGGTGGTCCATCGCTTGTTGCCGTCGCGGTCTTCCCAGGAGCGGGTTTGCAGGCGTCCCTCGATGAAGATCTGCCTGCCCTTGGTCAAATACTCACCACAAATTTCCGCCAGCCTTCCCCAGGCAATCAGCCGATGCCATTCGGTGCGCTCTCCCTTTTCCCCATTTTTGTTGGTCCAAACCTCGTGGGTGGCCAGCCTAATGGTAGCCTTGGCGGTGCCGCTGGGTGTGTAACTCAATTCCGGATCTGCTCCCAAGTTGCCGATCAGAAGTACGCGATTCAGTGATGCCATATTCTCCTCCCTTCAAGCTGCCACGATTCTACCACAGAGAGCTAGAAGAACAAGCAGGAATTGACAAGGAGTTTCCCCAAAAATGTTATGAGCGACACGGGCCAAAGGGGGAGGCTACTCCATCACGAGCACGATTTGCGCCATTTATGGCAGTGTGGCTTTTGAAAATGCACCAAATCTTCATGCTGGCCTTTGCGCGGCTAAGAGTGGAAGGAGAGGTGGCTCAGGTGCTCGTTGTTTCGCAGCCTCCCCCTTGACCATGGCTTTTTCCCAATGGACGGATACCCATTGGGCTCCAGCTGGTATATAGTACCGTTTGAGCGGGGCTGAACCACAAGGTTGGCAGAATTCTTGCTTGTATAAACCCAGACTTTCAAAGTAAGAGACAAAGGAGCGAGGAGGTACGATGTCCAATCGTATCCGAAGATTTTTTGGCAATGACATATGGTTGGTTGAAATTGATAAACTGCCACGCCTCAAAGGCTTCCTTTATAAGCAATTGCAGCTTGCGACCTACGTTTGGCAAGAGTTCTGGCGGGACAACAGTTTGCTGCGAGCTTCCGGTCTCACCTATACCACCCTGCTAACCCTGGTGCCTCTTCTGGCTCTTATGTTCGCACTGTTGAAAGGACTGGGGGTGCAACGGGCCCTGGAACCCTTCATCCTAGAGAGGCTCACAGGCGGCTCCCACCCGGTCACCGAATACATTATGGAATACGTCTCCCGTATCCACGTGGGTTCACTCGGTACTCTGGGAATAACATTTCTTTTCGTTACCATGATTCTGGTACTGACCAACATTGAAATGGCCTTCAACCAGATCTGGGAAGTGGATCGCGGCAGACCCTGGCTGAGAAAATGCAGCGATTATCTGGGCTTGGTGGTTATCCTGCCAGTAGCCATGTTTGTGGCCGTGAGTCTGACAACCTTTGTAAAGAGCCATCTCGTAACCCAGCAACTTTTATCCATAGACTTCTTGGGCCGACTTTATGTGTATGTGCTGAAACTGGCCCCATTTTTCGTGATGTGGTTGGCCTTCTCCTTCGTCTATCTTTTCATGCCCAACACGCGGGTGAACCCGATCTCCGCCTCCGCCGGCGGGATCATAGGTGGAACCCTCTGGCAGTTCTCGCAGTGGGCCTATATTCACTATCAGTTTGGCTTTCAAACCTATGGTGCTATCTACGGCGCCCTGTCACAGCTCCCCGTGCTCCTCATATGGGTCTTCGTTAGCTGGGTCATCCTACTATTAGGCGCAGAGATCGCTTTCGCCCACCAGAATCTGGCAAAGTTCCGTTTAAAACAGCGGTGGCGAGCGCAGCCCACCGGAAATAAAAGTTATTGGGGACTGCAGTTACTCCTTTTGGTTGGCAAATGTTTCGAGGCGGGCAAACCGCCGCCAACAATAATGGAACTGGCAGAAAGAATGCAAATACCGGCGGAGGAGACGAGGGCGATCACGGAGCGTCTTGAGAATCTAGGAGCTCTCAAGGCGAGCGGGGAGAATGGCTTTGAAGTCCTGCCGGCAATAGACCTGAAGCACCTCATGGTTTTTGATCTAGTGGAAGGACTCGAAGAGAGGAAGTCAATCGAGGGCGCCACAGCCCCGAACGGCTACGGGGATATTGTACAAGAAATTCTCAGCCTCGTCCGTGAGCAGGGAAGAGAGGGAGTTGAAGGTCTGAGTGTGGCCGCTCTGCTGGCTAGAGCCAAAGAGGAATTCGCCGACAGCGAAGATGAGACTGATGACCTTAGCGCGGAAACTGACGAAATCACAGACGGTGAAGTCAGCGCAGAACTTGGGGTAAATCAGGTGGAGAAGTGAGTGGCCACAGTGGCCACATCAGCCAAATGGGGGGGGTCTAGATACGTCTTTCTAAGCTTTGCCACCCTGGTGAGAGAAAGAGCCAAATCTTGCGGGTCGAGCATCCCACGATTCAGACCATCCAAAACGACTTCAGCTGTTAGATGCATCTTTTCCAAATCGTTACAAACCAACAACAGATCAGCACCAGCCTGTAAAGCCGCGATTGGAGCATCCGCCTCAGAATATCGCTCAACAACCGCCCCCATTTCCAGGTCATCAGTGATGAGCACACCATCAAAGCCCAGTTGAGCTCGCAGTAGGTTGCGGAGAATGGTGGGAGAAAAAGTGCCAGGGTTCTCTGGATCAAGCGCCGGGTAGAGGGTGTGAGAGGTCATCACACAGGCCACATCTGCCTGGATGGCAGCTCTGAAAGGAGGTAGATCAGTGCGCTCAAGTTCTTCTCCCTCAGCTGATACCACTGGGAGGTCGTGGTGAGGATCATTGTGGGCGCGCCCCAGTCCAGGAAAATGTTTGGCAGTGGCCATTATATTTTCATCCTGAGTTGCGCTGATGGCTGCAATACCGCATTGAGTCACCAGGGAAGGGTCATCTCCGAAGGACCGTTGCTCCATTACCCCAGCTGCACCTGAGGTGTTGACATCCAGAACCGGTGCCAAATTCAGATTCAAACCCACCTGGAACATCTCACGGGCGGTGAGCCGTGAGTAGTGGCGCGCCAACTCACAGCCACTTCTTCCCAGGCTAACAGCATCCGGAATTTGAGTGAAGGGTGGCCCCATTCTGGCTACAGAGCCTCCTTCCTGATCCACAGCCAGCAAAAGGGGACGTCCGAGTTCCTGCAAGGCAAGAGTCTGAATATCACGGGTTAGCTGAGCCAACTGCTCAGGTCCACTGATATTTCTGCTAAAAAATATGAGACCTGCTGGCTGTAAATCGCGGATGTGGGCGGCCAATGAAGTATTCATTTCCTCTCCCATAAAACCAACCAGCAGCAACTCGCCAAGCCTTTCCTGAAGCTTCATTGCCTAAGAACCTCCATCTGCGAGCCAATAAACGAGCAGAAGGAAATTACCACAAAGCTCACAAGGGACACAAAGAGAAATTTGCCAACATCGTAACCTTTGTGATCTTCGTGTTTTTCGTTGTGGTACACTGGTTTCAAGCGGTCCATTTGCTCCCGCGGACAACATCTGCTATATGACGCAGAGAATCATTATATATAAGCCGCAGTTTGTCCAGTGATTACATTGAGGCATCCACTTCTGCGTGGGCATGACAATGGTTGCTGACATTTCGTTGCAGTAGTATTTGGCCACTTTTCGGTGAGAGATGAAATCTTTCAGAGCGATGATTTTGGCTGCTGGTTTGGCGACGCGACTCCGGCCCTTGACCCTGAGCAGACCAAAGGTGTTGGTTCCAGTGCAGAATCAGCCGTTGTTGGATTGGCTGGTTGCCTATCTTTGCTCAGGCGGGGCAGAGGAGGTGATAGTCAATACCTATCATCTCAGTGAAAAGCTGATAGAATACATTGAGAGATCGGACTTTCCCATTCCTGTGCACCTGCGGGTGGAGAAGACATTGTTGGGTACAGGTGGCGGCATCCGCAATGTTATGGATTTTTGGGATCAGCGTCCTTTGGTGGTTGTCAATGGGGATATCCTCAGCGCAATTGATCTCCAGGCGGTGCTTCGTAGTCATGAGGACTCTGGTGCTACCGTAACATTGGTTCTGAAAGATGAGCCGCTGTTTAACGGGGTAAAGGTGGCCAGTGACGGCCGTATTCTGGGATTCAGCGGTGGCTCTGAACAGCACCTGGCCTTCACCGGAATTCAGGTGCTGGAGCGCAGGGTGCTCGCTGGGATTTCGGCTGGCACCCCCTCGTCCATCATTGATTGTTACCTCCAACTCATGGCCGGGGGAGAAAAGGTAATGGCTCACGTGGTCCAGGATGAGTACTGGCGAGAGCTGGGGAGCCTGCACGGGTATCTCCAGATGCATGAGGAGCTTTTCCGAATGTCAAGAGCTCCGGTGCCGGGACTTCAGGCTGACGGCAAAGCAGTAGTTCATGAATCTGCTCGTCTTGGCTCAGGAGTTCATTTCGATGACATGGTCTGCATCGGGGCCGGATGTGAACTGGAGCATGGAGTTGGGATTCAGAGGAGCGTTATCTGGGAACAGGTTACCATTGGAAGTGGTTGTTCGATCCGAGACAGTATTATTGGTGATGGAGTGGTGGTCACGGAGTCCCTGGAGGGAGTAGTGATCGGGGCAGAGGGGAGAGGGCAGATTGTAGATTGAGGATTGTGGATTTCGAATTTGGGATTGCGGATTTAGGATTGCGGAATGATAAATGTGAAAGGCGCAATGCGAAATTACCAGGGGGTTTCTTGTTTTGAAAAGACAGCCTGAATTTCCAAAAAGCCGAGCTGAAGAGTTGATTCGGGAGAATACCGTACTGAGTGGATCTTTGCGCTGGCAACCGCTTCATGGCGACGGGTCGGAGCGTACTTTCTATCGGGTGGCCAGCCAGAAGGAAAGCCTGATCTTGATTTGGAGCCCACCAGGAGATGAGACCTTTCCTAATGAGAACGATTCTTACGTTTACCTTGGCCGGCATCTGCTCCAGAAAGGTGTCCCTGTACCAGAAATCTATGGTTACCATCGCTCAGAGGGGTTGACTCTTGTTGAAGACTTAGGCTCGGTTCATCTCCAGGATGCAGTGGTGGCAGATGCTGAGCGCCTGCCCGCTCACTATGGCCAGGCGATTGACGTGCTCCTGAAGATGCAAGTACGAGCCACCGAGGGTCTAGAAACGCGACATTGTTTTGATACTTCCGTATACAACCAACAATTCATCATCGAACGGGAGTTGGAATACTTCAGGTGGAGTTTTTTGGTGGGAGCGCTCGGACTGGAAATAGATTCTAATTATGTGGAGCGAGATTTTTCCCTTTTGGCGTCGCAAGCGGGAGAAGGAGGCGAACAGCTGTTTTTCCTGCACCGAGATTATCAGTCACGCAACCTCATGTTGAAGGGTGATCGCCTCTACCTCATAGACTTTCAGGGAGCGCGTTTAGGTCCCCCTCAATACGATCTGGCGGCGCTCCTTTTAGATCCCTACGTGCAACTGCCGGAGGCGATTCAGCAAGAGTTGTTGAAAGCATACAGCAGAGCATTCGGTACGTTGACCGAAAGTTCAGTTGATGAGTTTCTGCAGAAATATCCTCATGTCGCACTGTGCCGCAACCTGCAGGTGCTCGCCGCCTTTTCCTTTTTGACTCGGATCAAGGGAAGATCACATTTCGCCCGGTACATTGTGCCGGCCTGGAATCGACTCCGGCAGCAATTGGCCGAACCACCATGTTTGGAGTATCGTACTCTAGCCGGTGTGGTGCAGTCTCAAAATGATGAAACTGTTGCTGAGGTCGCGGCCAGGCTGGGCCGGGAAGCGCAGCGGGCCGAACGACGCGGTGACACGGAGACGCGGGGACGCGGCTAGGGCTGACCAAGGCTTTTTTCTACGAGTCACTTGACGCTATACGCTGTGCAGACCTACCGTAAAGAAAGTGGAATGCAAGAGAAGTATCAATGCTAGAAAAACATACGGACAACAGCACTGCGAGTTCCACTCCCATCGTGGCCATAGTGGGTCGGCCAAATGTGGGCAAATCCACGCTGTTCAATCGGCTCTGCCGGGATCGGCGGGCCCTGGTGGACGACACACCTGGAATCACTCGCGATCGTCTCATTGCCCAAGTGACTTGGAGCGAACGTTCATTCTACCTGGTGGATACTGGGGGGATAGAGGAAGGAGAAGGTGAGACCCCGATCAAAATACAGGTGCGTCAGCAGGCACAAATGGCGGTGGAAGAGGCCGATTTGGTGATCTTTCTGGCTGACGGTAAAGAGGGAGTGCATCCTGGTGACACAACAGTGGTGGACCTTTTGAGGCGCTCCAACAAGCCGGTTCTCTATGCGGCAAACAAAATCGACGGCCCAGAACAAGAAAGTGCTACCTACGAATTCTATGGACTTGGCCTGGAGAGGATTTTTCCCATTTCGGCTGCTCACGGCTACGGCCTCAGGGATATGATGGATACCTTGGTGGAGATGCTTCCTCCCGGAACGGCTGAGCCGGGGGAGGCGAGAGGGATCCGAGTAGCAATTATTGGTAGGCCGAACGTGGGAAAATCTTCTTTGCTAAACTGCATCTTGGGGTCGGAACGGGTTTTGGTGAGCGATATGCCGGGCACCACCAGGGATGCCATCGACGTCAGTCTCACCCTGAATGATCAAGAATATCTTCTCATCGACACCCCTGGCATTCGGAGGCGCAGCAAGACCAGGGAGAAACTTGAAAAATTTAGCGTGCTCAAAGCCTTGAAGAGTATTGACCGGTGTCAGGTCGCGGTTTTGCTGCTCGACGGGTCTGAGGGCGTTACCGCCCAGGATGTGCGTATTGCAGGATATATTCACGAACGGGGGCGCGGTGCAGTTGTGGTAATCAACAAATGGGATCTGGTGCAGAAGGATCCAAAGAAGGTGGCAGAGTTCACTGATTCCGTGGCCGAGGCTCTTAAATACATGCCCTACGCTCCTCAGCTCAGGGTCTCTGCTTTGACAGGGAAACGAGTGTCAAACTTGCTTCCTATCTTGAATACAGTCTACTCCCAGTATTGCCTTCGGGTGCAAACAGCGGCCCTGAACGAGGTTCTGGCTGCTGCAGTCTCACGCCATGAACCACCCATGCGTGGCAGTAGGCGAACGAAGATTCTCTACGGAGTCCAAGTGAGCACTAAGCCACCTACTTTTGTCCTATTCGTCAGTCACCCGGCGGCAATCCACTTCTCCTACCAGCGTTATCTTACGAATCAAATTAGAAAAGCATTTTCATTGGACTTGACCCCTTTGCGGTTAGTTTTTCGGAAAAGAGGAGGGAGGAGGGAGAAAAAGAAGAGGTGAGTGGGGATTGACGATTGACGATTGGCGATTGCGGATTGCGAATTTGGGATTAAGGGATTGAGGAATTAGAATTAAACTCGTCCTCGTTCTTGATATAGAGAGGGGGAAGTTGATGGAAATTACAAATCACAAAACCCAAATAACAAACAAATTCCAATGACCGAAATTGTCCGCGTTTCGCTTGGACTCCCCACCCTGCGTGCGGGTCCCTAGTTTCAAGATTCCAAACCCCGACATCATCTTAAAAAAAGAATTCCAAATATGTTTGGGTCATTGAATATTGGAATTTGAGATTTATTTGTAATTTGGTGCTTGGGATTTGGGGTTTCGGAATGCGGATTGAGAAATGCGAAATGACGATTGAGCTTCTCTCAACTGCTGACTCCTGACTCCTAGTTCTTTTGATTGTGGATTGCAGAATGATAAATGACAGAGGTGAAATATTTTATTCGCAAGGCGCCATGAGTCTCGTCTCCGCGTCTTGGTGTCACCGTGTCTCCGTGTTAACTTGGTCCATCTTTTTTGCAGCTTGCCTACTATTGAGTGCTTGCTCTGAACATGAAAAACAGACGGAGTGGAGCGGTCCCGCAAAGATTGCGGTTGTAGTACCTCATACTGGCCCCTTGATGGAGGAAGGACAGATGCTGCAGTTCGGGGCACTTATGGCAAGCCGTGAAGCCGAGAGCAGAGTGGCCGATCTCAACCTGGAAGTGGTGGTGTACGACTCACCTTGTGACCCTGAAGGGGGTGTTGCTGCTGCCAAGCGCTTGACAACCGACGGAGCAGTAAGTGCAGTGATAGGCTATCTGTGCGCTGAGACACTTCGCGCTGTTCTGCCTTTTTACCAGGATGCAGGTCTTGCGCTTATAAATCCCACCGTTTCTGCTGAATATGTCCGACAGGGTGAAACCAGAAACCTATTTTCTCTGCTCTATGGGGATGGAGACCAGGCCGCATTTCTCGCTACCTATGCGAAAGAGGGTCTTGGCCTCCATCGGGTCGCGATTCTCAGGGACGACTCTGCCTATGGCTATGTACTCAGCACTTCATTCGATGCGGAAGCCACACGGCTGGATCTGGAGGTAGTGGCAAATGTTGCAATCAACTCCGATCAAGCAGGGGCGGCCCAAGCTGTAAAATCCCTAAAAAGTACCAGCCCTGAAGGCGTTTTTCTTGCAGCCTCTCCAAAAGCTGCCAGTCTATTTTTGCTGGAGCGTCAACGGCAGCATTTAGGTGGCGTGGTTTTGGGGCCTGATCAGTTAGCAGACCTGGATTTCTACGAGATGGCTGGCCAGGCAGCCGAGGGGTTGCTCGTGTGCCAGCCCATTTTGCTTGAAACAGAAAATCCAAAGCAGTCCAAATTTGTCAGGAGATTCGAGCAACTTTACAAGCGGCAACCAGATTGGATTGCCGCAGCTGGTTACGATGCGATGCGGCTGGCACTGGAGGTTTTGAACAGCTCTGGCCCGGGGCGACGTGCATTTCTGCAAAGCTTGCGAACAATTTCGGGACCTGACACCGCTTTCGAAGGGCTTAGTGGTCCTGTCTTCTTCAAGGATGATGGCACAAGCCGAAGACATTTTTTTGTGGGTGCAGTCCAAAACGGGACACTGCAGGCTGCCAAGCCACCCACCGTGGCATTCCCCTGACGATTGAGGATTGGCGATTGACGATTGCGGAATTGGGATTTCTTCGCGCTCGCTCCGCTCCGCTCAGTCCCGCACCGCAAACGGCATCTGCGACAAGCGGGTCCCTGATTACGCAATTATCATTGCACCTTGAGGTCTCATAGCCACAAAACCATTTCATTACAAGGCAAAATGCGAAATGCTCAAGGCGAGATGAGCAATGCGAAATCTTAATTGCTCTAGGCGCTATGCGCCGTGCGCTCTGCGCTGGGAGCATTGACACCATCGCCGGCCCTGTGATAGCGTTATCTCGCTTCTCAAGGGGCAGGCTTCAGGTTACCTTTTGGCACTTGGCCCTCCTTGCCTATCGACTGTTCTAATCTGAGCATAAAGCACAGCGGGTGGGGAGAACCGAGTCTTCTCAACCGCTGCTTTTATCAGGTCACATTGGCACATCTTGTCGAATGCATTAATAAGGATGGATTTTGGACAACGCTGTCTCCCAGCCAAACAGTAAGATAAACAGAAAAATGACGAGAATGTTTGTGGTTGCTTTTTTTGTGGCCGCAATCTGCATGCAGAGTTTCGCGGCCACGGCTAAGGAGCCCATCAATATTGGCGTGTTTTTGCCCATGACCGGCAGCGTATCCGCTTTCGGCCAAATGGAGTGGTTGGGAATAAAAACGGCCCATCAAATGATGGGCAAAATCTTAGGACGAGAGGTCAAGCTTATTCTTGAGGATACCAAGAGTGAACAGACTGAGGCGGCCCATGCCGTAGAGCGGTTAATTAAACAGCACAAAGTGGTGGGTATCATTGGTGGCGCCATAAGTGGAAGCGCCCTGGCAGGAGGTTCCATTGCTGAAAAAAATGAGGTTCCCTTGATTTCACCTTCTGCCACCAATCCCCTGGTTACCCAGGACAAGAAATATGTGTTTCGCGCTTGTTTCGACGATTCTTTTCAAAGCCGAGTGGCGGCCAGACAGGCTAGAATAGGAATGGACGCCAGCACAGCTGCGATGATTGTGGACATCGCCCAAGCGGATTACAGTGTGGGGTTGGGAAATCTCTTTCTAGAAGCCTTCGGAGAGATGGGCGGCAAGGTGCTTGTTACCGCCTACATCCAGACTGGTGATCGTGATTTCAGGAGCCAGCTTTCTGAGGTGCTAGAGGCAAACCCGGACATCATTTACATGCCCAACTACTACACTGAAAATGCTTTGCTGGCCAAGCAGGCCAGAGATTTGGGGATGAAAATGCCGATTCTTATGGCTGACGGAGCTCAGGTACCAGCACTCATAGAAACTGGTGGAAAGGCTGTAGAAGGAGTGTACCTCACAGCCCACTTCAATCCAAAAGCTGTCAACACTGAGTTGGGCCGAAAGTTCAGTGTCGCCTTCGAAAAGAAATACAATAAGGACGTGGATGCTTTTGGTGCATTAGGAGCGGATGCCTATTTCATTCTTATTGAGGCGATCAAACGGGCCAAATCCACTGAGGGGTTCAAGGTTCGGACTGCTCTGACTGATACCAAGAATTTCAAAGGGGTCACCGGGCCCATCAAGATTAACGAGGACGGCAATACAGTCAAGCGTCTGGTGATCAACAGGGTGAAGAATGGCAGGTTTACCTACGTGACCACCGTGAATCCTTAAGGCGCGAGTACTTGGCCCATTCCTGGGACCATTCACGCTTGACAGACAAGTTTTTTTCGACCTATACTCCCTTCACCAAAAGTGGAGCTAAGGTTGGTTTTTTATCTTTTTTCGAGGAGGCAGTTATTATGAAAAATTTTTTTGGAAAGTTGGTTGTTGCTACAGTCGTCGGCATGTTTATGATTGTTGCTATGGCCGGGATGGGCCTTGCCGCCGACACGATCAAGCTGGGTGTTGCCGGACCGCATAGCGGCGATCTCGCCTCTTATGGAATCCCGACCGTAAAAGCAGCCGAGCTTGTGGTCAAGGAAGTCAATGCAAAGGGCGGAGTGCTTGGCAAAAAGGTTGAGTTGCTCGTAGAAGACGATGTCTGCAAACCTGAGGTGGCCACCAACACGGCGACCAAACTGCTATCGGATAAGGTAGACGTGGTTTTGGGTCACATTTGCAGCGGTGCCACTAGAGCGGCCATGGGTATCTATAAAGATTCGAAGATAATCGCCATGTCACCCTCGGCCACCAACCCCGCCCTGACGCAAAGCGGTGATTATCCAAACTTCTACCGCACCATTGCATCAGACGATGCCCAGGCACAACTTGAAGTTGATTTCGCCCTCGACGTTTTGAAGTTGAAGAAAATAGCCGTGCTTCATGACAAAGGCGACTATGGCAAAGGGTTGGCCGAGTTCGTCAAGAGCTTTCTGGAGAAATCCCCTCAGGCAAAGGTTGTATTGTACGAAGGAATTACCCCAGGTGCCGTTGATTATTCCGCAATTGTTCAGAAAATTAAACGCTCGAGAGCCGAAGCGGTCATATTTGGCGGCTATCACCCGGAAGCATCCAAGATTGTCAGCCAGATGCGCAAAAAGAGGATGAAAACCATCTTCATTTCCGATGACGGCGTAAAGGATGACACCTTTATCAAGGTTGCCCGAAAGTATGCTGAGGGAGTTTATGCCACCGGGCCCAAAGATGTGTCCAAGAATCCCATGGCGATTGCTGCTACTGAGGCACACAAGAAGGCATACGGCAAAGATCCCGGGGCATTCTTCCTCAACGCCTATGCAGCTACGCTGGCTCTTCTCAATGGAATTGAAAAGGCCGGTTCAACAGATTATGATGCGGTGGAAAAGGCACTGAGAACCCAATTTGTTGAGACACCGCTTGGAAAAATCCGTTTTGACGAGAGAGGAGATGCCGTTGGTGTCGGGTTCTCCATGTATCAGGTACAAAACGGAGTATTCGTTGAGATGAAATAGCATATTGAGCTGCTTGCTGGACTCCAGATCTCAGTCTAGGGCCAGGCACGATAAAGAGAAAAGCTTCTGATTACTGAGACGTCTTTCAGCGTTGACCAATTTATCCCCGACTCGCAATACTCTTATCAAGCCTGCCTTGGAAGTCCCCGACCACGGGCGCGAGATGGAACTTTTCAAGGGACGGTATTGATCGACTGTTTCTTCAGGGGGTAGGCTGCCAAGCCTGCCCCCTGTTTTTTCAACCCCGCCACCTCTGGAAACGAAATTTAAAAGGTCACCTACAATAATTTCAAGGAGCCTCAGTAGCTTACCATGGAATATTTCCTTGAACTATTTCTCGGAGGGCTGACCCGAGGGAGTATCTACGCCCTCATAGCCCTCGGCTACACCATGGTTTATGGCATTGTCGGGCTGATCAACTTTGCCCATGGTGAGATTTACATGATTGGAGCATTTACCGCTCTGATCATTGCCAGCGTTCTTAATATGCTGGGCTGGAATCTAATGGCAATCCTGGTGATAGCGTCGGCTGGAGCGGTAATTTACTCATCTGCATATGGTTATACCGTTGAGAAACTGGCATATAAACCCCTGCGCCGGGCTCCGCGTCTTTCTGCTCTTATCAGCGCCATCGGCATGTCGTTTTTTCTACAGAATTATGTGCTTTTGGCTCAGACTTCGGACTTTCTGCCTTTTCCGAGTCTAATTCCGGATTTTGAATTTTGGGAACCCTATGCCCATATCATCAGTTCCCAGGAGATTGCTATCATTATCACCACGGCAATTGTCATGATTCTACTGACCTTTCTGATCAAGTTCACCAGGATTGGCAAAGCCATGCGGGCGACCGCCCAGGACAGGGATATGGCGATGCTGGTGGGTATTGATGTGGATCGGGTCATCTCCGTCACCTTTATCGTTGGCTCTGCAACGGCCGCCTTGGGTGGTGTTCTCATTGCCTCCCATATCGGTCAGATAAATTTCTACATCGGCTTTATCGCTGGAATAAAGGCCTTTGTCGCCGCAGTGCTTGGCGGCATCGGCAGCATTCCAGGTGCTGTCCTGGGAAGCCTTGTGCTCGGCTGGACTGAAAGTTTCTTTACCGGTTATATCTCGAGCGACTATGAGGACGTTTTCGCTTTCTTGTTTCTGGTGTTTATCCTTATATTCAGGCCGGCAGGAATTCTTGGGCGCTCCGAATCGGAAAAAGTATAGGATGAAGAATAATTCGATATTGGTTGGTTATAGAGATCCGGGCACGACGATTAACCAATAGCCAATAACGATTTGTTGGGATTTGAGAATTGATTACTTTTCGAGAAATAAGAAGATCTTTTCTGGTTTCAGCCTGGTTCATGTTTTTGACCTTTCCCATTATGGTCATCCGGGTCAACACCGTCGAAAACGTGATTGAGTGGCGCTGGCTAAATTTACTGATTGTTGGGCTCTGCACTTTTTTTCTCAGCTTTGCCTGGCGTTATTTCATAAAGCAACAGGAAGCCGGCAAAAAAAAGGTTGAGGCGGGTGAGAGCGATAAAATAGCCCTCAGTCGAAGGATTTTTGCCGAGCCGAAGTTTTACCTGCCGGCACTGATTGGGATTTCAGTGTTCGCGCTGGTGTTTCCCTTCATCTTCTCCATGTATCAGGCCAATATCATGATAACCGGCCTCATTTATGTCATGCTCGGTCTGGGACTTAACATCGTCGTTGGACTTGCCGGCCTGCTCGATCTGGGGTATGTGGCCTTTTATGCTGTGGGAGCTTACTCCTATGCGCTCCTGAACCACCATTTCGGCATTGGTTTCTGGGCCGCGCTTCCCATCGGCGCCGGCATAGGTACGCTTTTCGGAGTACTTCTGGGCTTCCCTGTGCTTCGTTTGCGGGGGGACTACCTGGCTATCGTAACCCTCGGCTTTGGTGAAATCATAAGGCTCATTTTGGAAAACTGGAATGAATTTTCTTTCGGACCCAGCGGCATCGCAAATATTCCGCGCCCCTCGTTTTTCGGCATGCAACTATCTCTGCAAGATGCAACCACATATATGTATTACCTCATGATCCTTCTCGTGTTGTTTACCATTTTTGTGGTGAATCGTTTGCAGAACTCCAGAATCGGCAGAGCCTGGATTGCCTTGCGGGAAGATGAGGTTGCCTGTGAGGCCATGGGAGTTGACAGAAGAAAGACGAAGCTGACTGCATTCGCCCTGGGCGCAACCTGGGCAGGCATGGCAGGTGTCATCTTTGCTGCCAAGACTACCTTTATCAATCCTGCAAGTTTCACCATCTGGGAATCGATTATCATCCTCTGCATTGTGGTGCTGGGTGGGATGGGATCCATCATTGGGGTTATTGTCGGGGCACTTATTCTGATCCTGCTGCCGGAATATCTCAGGGCGTTCTCTGAATACCGGATGCTGATTTTCGGGGCTATGCTGGTGCTCATGATGGTCTTTCGTCCCGGCGGGATCATCAGCGATGTCCGGCGAACATACAAGTTTGAAGGTGGGCAAACCAACAACGGAAAGAATCAGTAAGGAAATGGTACCTATACTGGAAGTTAAGGGTTTGAGTATGGATTTTGGCGGTCTGCGGGCGCTGGATCAGCTGGATCTGGATGTCAAGGAAGGGGAAATCGTCGCCCTTATCGGTCCCAATGGTGCGGGAAAAACCACATTCTTTAACTGCATAACCGGAATTCATCCTCCCACTGAGGGTGACATGCTGATTTCGCCCCCTGGGAAAAAGCAGGAACGTGTAAACGGTCTGAAACCCAATCACGTGACCGAACGGGGCCTGGCCCGGACATTTCAGAATATCCGCTTGTTTCCCAATATGACGGTTCTGGAAAATGTTATGATCGGCCGCCACTGCCGCATGTCTTCAGGGATTCTGGGTGCCATTTTCCGGAGCCGAAGTACGGTCAGAGAAGAAAATGAAGTGGTGCGGGACAGCTACGTCATCCTCGAAAAGATCGGCCTTGCCGGCTTTGTCAATGAGTTTGCCATGAATCTTCCTTACGGGGCGCAGCGACGTCTTGAAATCGCCAGGGCCATGGCGACAGAGCCGTTCTTACTCCTCCTTGATGAACCGGCCGCTGGCATGAACCTTCAGGAAACAAAAGAGCTTGACGACCTGATCATATGGATCCGTGACAATGAGAAGATTTCCATCCTGCTGATCGAACACGACATGAAGCTGGTCATGAGCCTGTCTGATCGCATCTTTGTGGTGGATTACGGCAAGAAGATCGCTCAGGGCACACCCGAAGAAATAAAAAATAATCCCGCTGTTATAAAGGCGTACCTCGGGGAAGAAATTGATGCTTGAGCTCAAGAACCTACAAACTTTCTACGGTAACATTCAGGCCTTGAAGGGTGTCAGTATAGAGATCTCCGAGGGAGAGATAATCACCCTGATAGGTGCAAACGGGGCAGGGAAAACCACCACGCTGATGTCGGTTTGTGGAATCGTGCCACCGAGAACCGGCGAAATACTGTTCAGGGGCCAACCGATTCATAAATTGACTCCGAACCTAATTGTTGCCCTCGGGATCTCCCAGGTTCCCGAAGGGAGACGAATTTTTCCATATTTAACCGTGAGGGAAAATCTGGACATGGGAGCTTTTTTGCGCACTGACAAAGATGGCATCAAGCAGGATATGGAGTACATATTCGAGCTTTTTCCGATTCTTGCAGAAAGGCGACAGCAGGCCGGCGGCACACTCAGTGGGGGTGAACAGCAGATGCTCGCCATTTCTAGGGCGCTGATGGCCAGGCCGAGGCTCCTGCTGATGGATGAGCCCTCATTGGGACTTGCACCCCTTGTAGTCAAGCAAATTTTCGAGATCATAAGGAAGGTAAATGCCGAAAACAACACTACCATTTTCCTTGTGGAGCAGAATGCGAACCTGGCCCTCAAAGTGGCCCACCGGGGTTATGTAATGGAAACCGGCCGGATAACACTTGCAGATTCTGCGGAAAAGCTCCTTGCCGATGAAAAGGTAAAGAAGGCATATCTGGGGTTGTGAGTCATTTTCAACCCTGCTCCTCAGCCCACACCACCCCTTAGAGGCAGCAATTCCCTCCAAGTCAGGCTCCGTATCACTCTCCATTATTTCACCCCACCTTCATCCCCATGGGGGTGAGGAAGTTTGGGTTTGTTGACGGGCACCAACCAGGTGGTGGAGGAGGTGAAGTTGGGGCAGGCGCCTGCATTGACAAACCAAATTGCATGGGGTAAGGTTTCGCTCAAATCCCTTGAAATCACTAGTGATAATCAAGCTGTCAGCCATCAGCTCTCCGCATTCTGTTACAATAAAACTTTGTTCTGCTGACAGCTCGGCGCTGACAGCTACCAAGGTGGAATATTGAAACAAGAGGACTTTTTTGGATCGGCGGGCTGGCAGGCAGAAGCACCGTTGGCGGAACGCATGCGCCCCAGCACTGCGGACGAGTTTGTGGGCCAGCAGCAGGTGATGGCTCCCGAAAAGCTGATAGGGCGGCTGCTCAGGCACGGCCAACTGCAATCGCTGATTCTCTGGGGTCCTCCAGGATGCGGCAAAACCACCCTGGCACGGTTGATTGCGCGAGATACGGAGTCGCACCTCATAAACCTTTCGGCGGTGACCGCCGGCGTCAAGGATGTAAGGGCTGCTGTTGATGAAGCCAGACAACAGCAGAGCATGTGCCGAAAGCGTACTATTCTGTTCTTGGATGAGATCCATCGCTTCAACAAAGCCCAGCAGGATTTACTCCTTCCTCACGTGGAAAGCGGCACGATTACTTTCATCGGAGCAACCACAGAGAATCCCTCCTTCGAGGTCATTTCACCCTTGCTGTCGCGGGCGCCGGTGGTGGTGTTGGAACCGCTGAGTGAGGATGACTTGGAGGTGATTCTCAAGAGCGCTCTCGAGGACAAGGAACGAGGAGTGGGCGGACTGAACACGGACATAGATGAAGATGCACTGGCGCATCTGATTCGAGCGGCCAGAGGAGATGCACGTTTGGCCCTCAATGGCCTGGAAGTGGCTGTACTGACCACACCGCCGAACCCCAGTGGACGGCGCCACTTAAACCTTCAGACAGTGGTTGATGCCGTCCAAAAAAAGGCTTTCATTTATGATAAGGATGGTGAGGAACACTACAACCTGATTTCTGCACTACACAAGAGTTTACGAGGAAGCGACCCTGATGCGGCTCTCTATTGGCTTGCCAGGATGCTCGAGGCCGGAGAGGATCCCCTCTATATAGCTCGCAGAATGGTGCGCTTTGCTTCAGAAGATGTGGGTTTGGCCGATCCACGAGCGCTTATGGTAACGGTTGCGGCCCAACAGGCTTTTCATTTTCTGGGACGGCCTGAAGGGGATTTGGTCCTGGCCGAAGCAGCAGTCTATTTGGCAACGGCACCGAAGAGTAACGCCCTTTATAAGGCCTACGGTAAGGCGAGGCAGGAGGCCGAAGACAAGGGGAATTTGCCAGTTCCACTGCCACTCCGCAATGCACCAACTGGTCTGATGCGTCAATTGGGTTACGGTCGTGGTCACCGTTATCCGCATGATTATTCCGAGGCCCACGTTCCAATGAGCTATCTTCCTGAGGATTTACAGGACCTACGGTTTTATGAGCCAACAAATCGGGGGTTTGAGGCAACTGTGGGAGAGCGCTTGAATTACTGGCGCCAACGGGTAAAAGCAGCCAAGCGCAAAGCGTAAGGGCCAGCAGGCAGGGTGCAGCAGGCAGCAGGTACATTTCGAATTTCGGATGTGGGATTTGTCCTGCGGACTCCCACCCTTCGGGCGGGTTCCCGGTTTCGGATTTCCATTGCGAGTTTATGACTGCGACTCAGGGATAAAGACCGCAAACGCTCCTTGATGAAGATGAAAAATGATACATGGAAGATGCGAATTGAGAAATAATATCTCGCTATGCGCTATGCGCTATGCGCTATGCTGCCTTTTTGCCATCCTGATTTTGCTGAGTTCCTTCGTTGCGGGGCCGTTATTGGCGAGGGGCGCTGAACGGTCCGCAACAGAAGGTATCGAGCGTTACAAGAAGCTGGTGAAGCTGCATCCCCACAAAGCTACCTACCGGAATGCGCTGGGCTACTATTACCTCAAAGCAGGGAATTTGCAAGAGGCGGAGATTCGCTTTCTAACGGCCATCGAAATTGATAATTCCTACCAGACTCCCCATAACAACCTTGGCGTGGTTTATCTTAAGCAGGACCGCCCGGAACAGGCAGAAAAAGAGTTTCTCCAGGCCGTCAGCCTAAACCCACAGTACAGCAAAGCTCAATACAACTTGGCCGTGGCCCTTTTCCACCAAAAACGTTATGCGGACGCGGCCAAGGCCTACTTCAAGGCCCGCGATTTGGACAGAGAGTATGTGAACAGGAGGGATAATAGCGAACATACGCGGAAGAAGTTGCAGTCGGCCCTGGAACAGGCAGCTGAAGATGAAGAATCCTCCAAAGAACTGAAGCGGATGCAAAAATGGTTGGCGCCAAACTATTAGGCCGGTTCGGCTGGTGTTGGATTTTGTTACTATATCTGTCGGTTATGGCCCAGCCAGTTGCGGCGGCAGAACGGGCGGACCTTTTGTGGGATTTTGCCGATCACCTCTATCAGGAGCAAGACTTCTACAGGGCCCTGAGTGAGTACCAGCGTTTTCTCTTTTTGTTTCCCGCTGACCCTCGTGTCCCGGAGGCTGAACTCCAAATTGGCCGCTGCTATCGGCGGGAGGGAAGGTCCCAGAAGGCTTTTAGTCACCTAATCAGGCTCCACAATCGTCGAGCCGAGGAACCTGCTGGGCGCCAAGCTCTGTTGGAGATGGTAGCGATCCGCGAGGAACAGGGACGTTATCCGGAGGCCATTTACTGGGCTAAACAATTTGTTGAGCGGTACCCTGACTATGCAGAAATTGATGCCGTATACATGCGCTTGGCGTGGCTTCAGATCGACAGCGGTAAATATGAGGAAGCAATTGCCACTCTGGAGCTGCTCCAGCCAGAAAGCACGCATTATGCCCGGGCAATATCTCTGCGCCAAGCGTTGGAGCAGAGACCTGAAAAAGGAAAGAAGTCCCCTGCCGTGGCAGGAACGTTGTCCGCGGTGTTGCCAGGTTCAGGGCATCTTTACGTCGGTCGGCCAGGCCAGGCCGCTTCATCATTTCTGCTTAACGCTCTCTTTATCGCCGGAGCAGTAATAGCTTTTCAAAACGATAGTCCGGTTCTCGGCGGGATTCTCATCTTTTTCGAGTTGGGGTGGTACCAAGGGGGTATCCGCAGTGCGGTTAAAGCGGCACGCGAGGAGAATCAGAAGCAGGAAAGAAAATATCGCAGGGAGCTCGAGCAAAAGTATCGGCTTTCTTTTGGGTTGGAGCCTGGAAAAGATCGGATGGCACTTTCGGTGCGCTTGAGCTTCTAACCCAATCAGAAGTGGTACGGGTTGTGTTATAGCAAATGTTGTATAATGTGGGAAAAGGCAAGGGTCAAATTTCATGAAGATGAGGGCTGAAGCAAGAGAAAGTATCAAACCCTTTCGGTTGGTGAAGTATTTCACTCTGACCAGCCTTGTGGTGATTCTCATTCCCACCCTGATGCTGTCCATATTCATCTCACAGCGGGCCCAGAACGAACTCTTCAGACAGAGTGAACAGTATGCCCTCTTGGTTGCCATCAATTTGAACCATCAGGTCTTCAGCCAGTTCGTCCTGCCGACGGTGCTGAAGTTTGGTCGGATTATGCTCGACAGTCCTCAACAATATGAACGTATGGACAAGGTGGTTCGCAACACCATTCACGGATTCAAGGTGGACAGGGTTGACGTCTATAATCTCAAAGGGGTGATCAGCTATAGCACGGATCGTTCCCTAGTGGGGCTTTCCGGGCTTGGCGGCAGAGATTTCAACTTGGCACGTGAAGGGAAATCTTCCTCGCGGCTCGTTTCACGGGGGGGCTTTCTCGGTTCTAAGCTTGGAGGGGTGGCAAAGCAGAGGCAGCTTATAACCTATATCCCCCTGCGGATGGAACGCCACCTCTTAAGAGAGCAGGACCGTATCCTTGGGGTGTTCGAGATTACCCAGGATATTTCCGAGGACTATGCGGCCATTACCCGTTTTCAGAATAACATTATTTTGAGCCAGCTGGTGGTAATGAGCCTTCTCTTTTTCGTATTACGTTTAATTGTGAAGAGGGCAGAGGGCATTATCGCCAAAAGGAGTGAGGAGCGCAGGCGTTTGGAGGAACAGCTTCATCAGGCTGAGAGATTGGCCGCCTTGGGAGAGATGGTTGCCGGTGTCAGCCATGAGATCAGGAATCCACTGGGGATCATCGGCTCCACCGCCCAGCTTCTGCATCAGAAACTTGAGGAAGGTGATCAAAAGAAGCAGCTCGGCAAAATCATCATGGAGGAGACGAGCCGTTTGAACTCAATTGTTACGAAATTTTTGGATTTTGCTCGTCCAACCACGCCACATTTGTCAGAGTGCCAGGTGGATAAAGTGCTGGAGAAAAATCTTGAGTTTCTGGAGGTTGAACTCAAAAGGCGAGATATTACCGTTGAAAAGTTTTTTGCTGAGAATGGCACCCCGGTCTACGCAGATGCCGACTTGCTCTATCGCGCTTTCTTGAACATTTTCGTAAATGCCATGGAAGCTTTGGATGATGGGGGGGCAATTAAGGTAGTCACGCGTTACCAAGACTCCCAGGAGGATAGCCTCGAGGTGGTCATCTCCGATACGGGTGCTGGAATTTCCAAAGAAACGATAGCAAAGATATTTGATCCCTTTTTTACTACCCGCGAAACGGGTACCGGGCTGGGACTTCCCATAGTCCGGAACATAATTGAAAGCCATGGTGGTACAGTCCAGATTGAAAGTCCACCAAGGAAAGAACGAGCGCAGGTGGAAGACAAGGGAACAGCTATTATCATTTCCCTGCCCGTGAACCCGGTTGTGAGCTAAGCGCATTATATTTCAATTGATTGGCACAGCAGAAGAGAATCATGGAAACCATTCTTATCGTTGATGATGAAAAGAATTATCTCCTGGTCCTAGAGGCTCTCCTCGTGGATGCCGGATACGAAGTGATTACCTCTGACAGCACCACCGAGGCGCTCAAAATTACCATGAGCCATGACCTGGATCTGGTGATAACCGACATGAGAATGCCTGGTCAGGATGGGATGGAATTTCTCGCCCAATTACGGAGTCGGCAACCCGACCCGCCGGTAATTATGATGACAGCATACGCCACAGTGGAAAAGGCTGTGGAGGCTATGAAGCGGGGCGCTTTCGATTACATCACCAAGCCTTTTAAGAACGAAGAGCTGATACTTACCATTCGAAAAGCCATAGAGATGCACCGGCTCAAGCAGGAGAATCGGTTGCTCAGCCGGGAACTGCAGGAGCGCTTCCAGTTCGGTAACATTGTAGGTAAGAGCAAAATCATGCGCCAGGTCTATGAGATTATAGAAAAGGTGGGCCAAACTCGAGCCTCAGTGTTGATAACTGGAGAGTCGGGCACAGGCAAAGAACTCGTTGCCAGAGCAATTCACTTCAACAGTCCTAGGCGCGATAAGCCATTTATTTCGGTGAACTGTTCGGCGCTGTCGGAAACGTTGCTGGAGAGCGAGCTCTTCGGTCATGAGCGGGGGGCATTTACTGGTGCTGTGACGCAACGGAAAGGGCGGTTTGAGTTAGCACACGGCGGAACTCTTTTTCTAGATGAAGTGGGCGATATGTCTCCTGCTCTGCAGGTAAAATTGCTTAGGGTCTTGCAAGAGATGAAATTTGAGCGAGTGGGCGGCACCAAGACCTTGCAGGTGGATGCCCGACTGGTTACCGCCTCCAACCGGGAGCTCGATCGGGAGGTGGAGCTGGGACGTTTTAGAGAGGACCTTTATTATCGTCTGAAAGTAGTCCACATTAAGGTGCCACCACTGAGAGAACGGAGAGATGATATACCACTTCTGGTTCACCACTTTTTGGAAAAGGCCGCCGAAGCGAATAGGATTCCAGTCAAAAGAGTAAGTCATGAAGCACTCAAGTACCTGTACCAGTATGACTGGACAGGGAACGTACGAGAGCTGGAAAACGTTATCGAACGTGCGGTAATTTTCTGCGACGGTGACGATGTCCGCCCCCAGGATTTACCCGAGGAGCTGTTCCAGCAGCGACTGCCGGGCATCACCAAAGAAACCTCGGGTCAAACCCAAACTACCTCGGACCTGGCGGGAGATGGTGAGTTACTGCCCTATTTAGGACTCAATCAACGGCAGGCCAAGGCAATGAATTTCATCAAGAAAAACGGCTATATAACCAACGATTACTACATCCAAATAAACCACATCTCTGATCGTCATGCCCGTCGCGATCTCAGGCAAATGGTGGATTTGGATATTGTTGTACGTGTCGGCAAAGGAAGGAGTACTCGATATGTGCTCAAATAGTCCGGATTATGTCCGGATTATGTCCGGATTTGATCTTTTCGCCTAAGGCCATAAAGATAATAATTCCGAAAATATTAGTAATTTTAAGGTGATAAAAATATTAGGCCAATACGTAGAAGTGGCAAGAAATTTGCTGTGTTTAGTGAAACGAGTAAGGATGGTAAGGACAGCACGAAAATGAAGACCCTGCCTTCTTGACTCTTCAACTCTTTTTCTCCTTTCTTTTGACCGTCCGGATGTGGCCCCATCCAGACGGTCATTTTTTTGCCCCCTGCGCTAGCAAAGTACTACCGGTATGTGCCCATATCGCTCCTATTTAAATCTTGACAAAGCTGGGAGCGATTGCTAATTTGCCTAGCACTCGACAGGGGCGAGTGCTAAAAAGGTGGCCATGAAGGAACTAGTGAGAGGGGAAAGAAGTCGTCGGGTGCTGGAGGCGGTTATCCTCGAGTACATCAAGGGTGGGGTGCCCGTTGGTTCTCGAGCGATAGCAAAAAAGTACGGTCTAAGCGTCAGTCCAGCAACCATTCGGAATGTAATGGCAGACCTTGAGGAACTTGGTCTCCTCTATCAACCGCATACATCCGCTGGTAGGGTTCCCACCGAACTCGGGCTCCGAGTATATATTGATGCAATTCTAAAGATACAGCAGCTCAGTATTGCTGATCGTGAACAAATCAGACGATCGTACCGGGGTGGTGTGTCCCGGGTGGAAGGATTGTTGCAGGAGACTTCCAAGGTGCTCTCGTCTTTCTCCAAGCAGGCTGGTGTGGTCCTAACACCTCGCCTCTCTCACACGGTGTTCAAGCGGATCGAGTTTGTTCGGCTGCGTACCAGTATGGTTATGACCATTCTGATTTCTCAGGCCGGCATTGTCCACAACACAGTTTTTGAAATAAAAGAAGACATTTCTCAGGAGGAATTGGACAAATATGGTCGTTATCTCAATGAGATGTTGCAGGATTTAGCCCTGCACCAGGTCAAGGCGCGGTTGCTGGAGGAGATGCAAAAGGAGAAGGTTCTCTTTGATCGCTTGCTTTCCAAGGCCTTGGAATTAAGTCAGAAGGCTTTGCAGGAGGACATAGAAAATAGCGAACTCTACATCGGTGGCAGGACCAATCTCTTGGACAACCCAGAATTTGCCGACGTGGAACAGATGAGGCGGATCTTCAATGCTTTTGAAGAAAAAAGCAAGATTATCGATCTTTTGGATAAGAGTATGTCAGCCGAAGGGGTCAACATTTTTATCGGCTCAGAAAGCGAACTGCTGGACATGGAGAGCGTAAGCTTTATTACTTCGCCCTATGCCAGCGGCGATGAGGTTCTTGGTACCCTCGGTGTAATTGGGCCCACGAGAATGGACTACTCGCGGATTATTCCTCTGGTGGATTACACTGCCAAGCTCCTGAGTAAGATGCTGGAGGAAACCTTATAGCCCGGATATTTTATGAATTGCTGTCGCGAGACCGCGAAACTGGGAACCCGCTTGCGGGACTGAGCGGAGCGCAGCGAGCGCGAAGAAGATGGGCGTGCCACCTGGCAACCGTCCCGCGGCACCGCGGGATTGGCTCCGAGGCGTACTTGCACAGTACGTCGTAGGGTCCGACACCCGAGGACGCCAGGAAGGACGGCCATATCCGTAGTCGCAGCAGGTGATTCATGAAATATCCGGGCTAAGTCTCAACGAACATCTTAGCTTGCCCTACAAGCTCCCTTCATTTTTCTGGGAGCTTTTATTATGAATAGAGGGTAGGGGGGCTTGACTCAGCGCTAATCGTTATTAAAAAAGTAATGTGAAGTAATGGAGGGAGCAGGGTGGTTTCCAAAGAAAAGCGAACAGCCGAACCTCAGAACAATGTGAACGAAAATCAAGAAGACCAACAGGAGATCTCACCTGAGTTGGAGAACCAAGCTCGAGCGGACGAGGCTGAGATTGAGCAAGAGGAGGCTTTTGATCCTGAGACGGCGGATGGGGATACGCTTTTGGCCAAGTACCGGGAGCTGGAGGATAAGCTCAGTGAAGCCCAGGAACGAGTTCTGCGCACTGCTGCGGATGCTGAAAATTTCAAGAAAAGGCTGCAACGAGAGAAAGAAGAGCAGACTCGCTACGCAAATGAATCCCTTATGCGCGAGTTGCTGCCCGTAATAGACAATCTGGAACGGGCCCTAGAACACTCAGAGGCCGGTGCAGATCAGGGGGGTCTGTTGGAGGGCTTAAACATGACGCTCAAGGGCCTCCTTGACACCCTGACCAGGTTCGGCTGCACGCCGGTAGAGGCAGCAGGGAAACCCTTTGACCCGAACTTTCACGAGGCCGTTTCTCAGGAAGAGAGCACTGATCACGAGCCCAACACAGTGCTGAGGGAATTACAAAAGGGCTACATGCTCAAAGAGAGGTTGCTTAGGCCAGCAATGGTACTGGTGTCCAAACGGACCAGCCAACAAGACACCGCTACCCGGGAGCAAACCACAGCCAAGGCTGCGGAAGCGAACAGTGGTGAGGTAAAGATAAAGGTAAAAAAGGGGTAAGAAACAGGGCTATAATAGAAAATTACCTTAGGATGGGAGATTAAGGAGGAAAGAATGGCAAAGATTATCGGCATTGATCTAGGGACGACAAACTCAGTCGTCGCAGTGATGGAAGGCAAAGAGGCAAAGGTCCTCACAAATGCCGAAGGAGGCCGTACGACTCCGTCTATTGTCGCTTTCACAGAAAGTGGCGAGAGGCTATTGGGACAGGTGGCAAAAAGACAGGCAATCACCAATCCCGAGAACACAGTCTATGCGGTCAAACGCTTGATCGGTAGGAAGTATGATTCTCCAGAGGTCAAGCAAGATATTTCCATCTGCCCTTATGAGATCGTCAAAGCTAACAATGGTGATGCGCACATCCAGATTCGTGGCAAGGAGTATAGCCCCGCAGAGATTTCGGCCATGGTTCTGCAGAAGATGAAGCAGACCGCGGAGGATTATCTGGGTGAAAAGGTGACCGATGCGGTGATCACTGTGCCTGCTTACTTCAACGACAGTCAGCGCCAGGCCACCAAAGATGCTGGCCGAATTGCTGGGCTCAATGTCCTGAGGATTATCAACGAACCCACGGCAGCTTCACTTGCCTACGGCCTCGACAAGAAAAAAGAGGAGAAGATTGCGGTCTTTGACTTGGGCGGCGGCACGTATGATATTTCCATTCTGGAAATTGGTGATGGCGTTTTTGAGGTAAAGGCGACAAATGGTGATACTCACCTGGGTGGAGAGGATTTCGACCAGAGGATTATTGATTGGCTGGCTGATGAGTTTCGTAAAGACCAGGGGTTCGATCTTCGGGGAGACAAAATGGCCTTGCAGCGTCTCAAAGAGGCTGCAGAGAAGGCCAAGATGGAGCTCTCCACCTCCATGGAAACCGAGATCAACCTGCCGTTTGTCACCGCTGACGCCAGTGGTCCTAAGCACCTCAATATGAAGTTAAGTAGATCCAAAATGGAGTCACTGGTGGAGGATCTCGTTGAAAGAGTGGTTCCTCCCATGCAAACCGCTCTCAAGGATGCAGGCTTGGCGACCTCAGAGATCGATGAGGTGATCCTGGTGGGCGGTATGACCCGGATGCCCAGGATCCAAGAAAAGGTTAAGGAATTTTTTGGCAAGGAGCCGCATAAAGGAGTCAACCCCGATGAAGTAGTTGGCGTAGGTGCTGCAATTCAGGCCGGAGTGCTCAAAGGCGACGTGAAGGATGTACTGCTTTTGGATGTCACCCCGCTCTCGCTTGGTATTGAGACTCTGGGCGGAGTAAAGACCAAGCTGATCGAAAAAAACACCACCATCCCAACTCGGAAGAGCCAGATTTTTTCTACGGCTGCCGATAACCAGCCGGCCGTCTCCATCCACGTGTTGCAGGGTGAACGGGAGATGGCGGCAGATAACAAGACTCTGGGACGCTTCGAGTTGGTGGGCATCCCTCCAGCACCGAGGGGACTTCCGCAGATTGACGTGACCTTCGATATTGATGCCAATGGAATTGTTAACGTCTCGGCCAAGGACCTGGGAACAGGAAAGGAGCAGTCCATCAGCATCACCGCTTCCAGCGGTTTGAGTGAGGAGGAGATCCAAACAGCTATCAAGGAAGCGGATATGCACGCTGAGGAGGACAAGAAGAAGAGAGACCTGGTCGAGGCTAAGAACAATGCCGACTCTCTCATCTATCATACCGAGAAAACCCTGAAAGACATGGGAGACAAGGTTGACGCGGCCACCAAGCAAACCGTAGAGGAACAGATGCAGCGGCTCAGAACAGCTATGGAAGGTGATGATGCGGAAGCCATCAAGCAAGCTTCAGAAGAGCTGATGCAGGCTTCACACAAAGTGGCAGAAGCCATGTACCAGCAGGCAACTCAGGACACCGGGGCTGAGGCGGCTCAGGAGCATCCCGGGGAGGCTGCTGCTGGCGGTGCTGACAGCGACGAAGAAGTAGTTGAAGCAGAGTTTGAGGAGGTTGATGACGATAAGAAGTAACTTCCGCTAAGGGCTTGCTTAATTCCTGGAAAGGGTGCTACATATGACCTCGTTTTTGGAGGTTGAAGCACCCTTTTCTTATTTCGGATTTCGGATTTCGGATTGGGGATTTAAGAAAAGCAGGCAGCAGGCAGGTAGCAGCTGGCAGAAGACAAAAGAGAGACGAACGAAGACGGAAGGCTTTTTGTCGGTTGTCCGTCGTCCATGGTCCGTTGCGAATAAAGCATAGTGCTTAGGGCTTTGCCGTTGGAGGCAAGTCATAGAGGATTTAGAATCGTGAAATGAGAAAGCCAATCTTAGTTGTAGGTTTCGCCTTTTAAATCCGAAATCCGCAATCCGCAATTCGAAATTGCCTCCCTATGCTTTTCCAAATGTGCAATGTTAGATGAGAAATGATACTCTGTGCTATGCGCCTAATAACAAGAGGTGGAAAAATACCTATGAGCCCATTAACGAAGGTCAGTAAACGGCTCGGGCTTTTCCTGTTGCCATTTATTCTGTTTGGTTGTGCTCTGATGCCGGCCAAAAAAGAGGTTGCTGTAGAAGCTCCGCCCAGTGCTGAGGAGAAGCAGGCCCGCCAACAGCTGGCAAAGGCGGAATCAGCCTTGCAGGAGGGTGACTTAGAAGAGGCGGCCCAGCAGTATCGTCAGCTTGTTATGGCCTTTCCGCGAAGTCCGCAAGCGGCGAAGGCACTGCTGCGACAGGGCGAAATAGACTTTCGTTTGGAGCGCTACGAACAGGCTGCTTTGGTGTTTCAACAAGTGATAAATGAGTTCCCGGTAAGGCCGGAGGGAGATGCGGCCCGGCTGTGGCTGCTACGCTGCTATCTCAGATTGGAGCGCTTCAATGATGCGGTGGAGACCGGGAGATCACTCGCAACATATTTGCCTGAAAGATCTCAAAGGGGTGAGGCTGCCGAAGTTGTGGCTGCAGCCCAGGAGGCAGAGGGCAATTACACTGAGGCAGTGAGGTGGTATGTTAAAGCGTACGAGCTCGCCGAAGAGGAGAAACGTGCAGAACTGGCCACAAAGGTAGATGGTGCTCTGGAGCGCCTCGATCGGAATCTGGTACTTGCTCTACTTGCAGAGTATCCAGATGGTTTTCCCAACTTCCAGTTGCAGACACGCATGGTGGAGATCGATATGGAGGAGGGGAGATTGGGTATAGCTCTGCAACAGCTCGAGGTTTTTATAGAGGAGCAGCCGCTCCATCCACTGGCAGAGACTTGGAAAATGATGTCAGAAAGGGTGGAGGAGTGGCTCAAGGTTGAGATGACTACAGTCGGTTGCGTCCTGCCTCTTAGTGGTCGCTATCAGGCCTATGGTGATAGGGTGCTTCGGGGATTAGTGATGGCAGCCCAAGATCTCCGAAGCATGTTTCCTAGTGCTGGTGATATCCAACTGATTATCAGGGACAGTGGGGGTGATCCGGATCTGGCTGTAGCAGCAGTGCGCGACCTTGTTCTGGACCACAGGGTCGCTGCCATTATTGGACCTTTGAACCGGGTAGCTGCGGAGGCGGCTGCCAAGGAGGCAGAAAAACTCTGGGTTCCCATAATCACTCTCAGCCAAAAAGAGGGAGTCAGCGAGATTGGTGGCTACGTCTTTCGTTATTTTCTCAGCAATGAGCAGCAGGCAAGGGCATTGGTGGAGTACGCGGTACTCGGACTCGGCTACAGACGTTTTGCTATTCTCTACCCCAACGATAATTACGGCACGAGACTCGTACAGTTGTTTTGGGACCAAGTGGATCGGCTGGGAGGGGAGATTCGAGGAGTGGAAGCCTATGAACCATCCCAAACAGATTTTGCAGATCAGATTAAAAAACTCGTTGGGCTTTACTACCCTCGCCCTGCAAGCGAGATTCCCGACCAATCCAAGGAAGGTGCGGCTGCAGCGAATCTGGCAGAAGGAAGCACTGAACCATTAGAAGAAGAGCTGCTGCCGATTATGGATTTCGATGCGATCTTTATTCCCGATGGCTATAACCAAGTTGGTCTCATTGCACCCCAGCTGGCATATCATGATGTCACGGGGATTAGGCTGTTGGGAACCAACCTCTGGAACTCACCAAAACTTGTGGAAATGGCAGCCCCTTATCTGCAAGATTCTATTTTTGTGGATGGTTTTTTCACTGAGAGCAATCTGCCCTTGACCAGCCAATTCGTCGCTCGCTATCAAAGATTCTTTGGCGATAAACCAGGGTACCTCGAGGCTCAGGCCTATGATACTATGCGATTGCTTGTAGATGGTCTCCATCAACCAGGGGTAACATCTCGGCAATTACTTCGTAATGCTCTTTTGGGAATACAAGCTTTGTCTGGAGTGGCGGGGGCAGCATCAGTTGGTCCGGATGGAGAGGTGCATAAACCGCCTTTTTTAATCACCATCCACAGGAGACGAATGGAAGAAATCCAGGTGGACTATGGGGTACTGCGCCAGCGACAAAAGTCATTGGAGTTCTTCACTGAAAATCCCTAAATCCCAGGATTCATAAATTGATCAGGGAGCGCTATTGATGAAAATTACGGTTGAAGAGGTAGCGCACGTGGCAAGACTCGCTCGCCTGGAGGTTAGCACTGAGGAAAAACAGAACCTCACAGAGCAGTTGAACGAGATTTTGCTCTATATGGAAAAGCTCAACGAGTTGGATACCACCGGGGTTGTTCCCACCTCACATGTCGTCGATCTTCACAACGTTTTCAGGGAGGATATTGTTGAGGAGTCTATGGATCGAACAGAGACTCTGAAAAACGCTCCGGAGGACAATGATGCTGAATTTGTGGTGCCGAGGGTAATTTAGCCAGGATATTTCATGAATTGCCTGCTGCGACCGCAGATATGACCGTCCTCCCGTGCGTCCTCGGGTGTCGGACCCTGCGACGTATTGTTCAAGTACGCCTCGGATCCAACCCCCTGCGGTTGCCCGGTGGCACGTCCTTCTCCGCGTTCTCGCGACGGCAATTTATGAAACATCCTGGCTATGGCCGGGCGCTTTACGCGGAAGCCACCAAGCATTCCCATTGAATATAGTTAAGATCATAATAATAATAGATTATTTTTACGTTATTGAGAAATAACGTTAAGGAAATTGTTGAAAGATTTAAGGTCTGAGTTGGACCTTTGGAAAGACCAATCATGAAGCTATATGATTTGACCATACATGAACTACGCAGGCTATTGGATCAGGGAGAGACTACCGCCGAAGAAGTGACAGGTACCATCTATGAACGAATTAGGATGTTGGAGCCCAAGGTTGCCGCCTATCTCTCCCTTGCTGAAGAGAGAGCAATGGAGGAGGCAAGAAGCTGGGATAAACAGGGCTATGGTGATACCACAAAACCCCTTGCCGGCGTGCCATTGGCCGTGAAGGATGTTATCTGTACCAAGGGGATTCGAACAACCTGTGGTTCTCATATCCTGGCTAATTTTGTGCCGCCTTACGACGCCACTGTTGCTCTGAAGCTAAAAGAGGCCGGCGGTATCCTCCTGGGCAAGACGAACATGGACGAGTTCGCCATGGGATCCTCCAATGAGAATTCGGCTTTTCGACTAACGCGAAACCCTTGGAATCTCGACCGTATACCGGGTGGTTCCAGCGGCGGCTCAGCAGCTGCTGTAGCGGCAGATGAGTGTATCGCTGCTGTCGGTTCGGATACTGGAGGGTCAATACGCCAACCTGCATCACATTGTGGAGTAGTAGGGTTCAAGCCTACTTATGGGCGTGTGTCTCGATACGGCCTCGTGGCGTTCGCCTCTTCCCTCGATCAAATCGGTCCCATTACCAAAGATGTCACAGATGCTGCTTTGCTGCTCAATGTAATCGCAGGGTACGACCAGCGAGATTCAACTTCGGTGCCCAGGGAGGTTCCGGATTACAGGGAGAATCTCCTGGAGGGTTTGGCAGGCGTCACGGTGGGAATTCCCCGGGAATACTTCGTGGAGGGGTTGGTTCCGGAGGTGGAACGGGCTGTACGGCAGGCAATTAAGACCCTTGAGAGTCTGGGGGCACGAGCCATCGAAGTCTCACTTCCTCATACTGAATATGGTGTAGCTGCCTACTACATAATTGCTCCTGCGGAGGCTAGTTCCAATCTGGCGCGCTACGATGGCGTCAAGTACGGCTATCGAGACCGGGAAGGGAAGACCCTCATGGAGATGTATCGAAAAAGTAGATCAGAGGGTTTTGGCGCTGAAGTGAAGAGGAGAATAATGCTCGGAACCTATGCCCTGTCAGCTGGCTACTACGACGCCTATTACAAGAAAGCGTTGCAGGTGCGTACCCTGATGCGCGAAGACTTTCTCACGGCTTTCAAACAATGCCAGGCCCTGGTTACCCCGGTGGCGCCAACAGCGGCATTCCCTTTAGGGGAGAAGGTGGACGATCCCCTGCAAATGTACCTCTCGGATGTCTTCACCCTGCCAGCCAGCTTGGCTGGAATTCCAGGCATTTCTATTCCATGCGGTTTCACCAGTGAGGGGTTGCCCATTGGCTTACAGATTCTAGCACCCCATTTCGAAGAAGGGTTGGCTCTCCGAGTAGCTTATAATTTCGAAAAGAACACTGACTTCCACCGGAGACGACCGGAACTCTAAAACCCGGCGCCAAGCATAATGACATCAAACTGCCAGCTGCCCCCTGCTGGCTGCCTGCTGATCATTATTCCTCCTCCCTAAAATACCCTTTCGGTATCACCACAATACCTCTGGGAGTTACGGTGAAACGCTTTCGATCCTCGCTCGGGTTGTAGCCGATTGTGGTTTTAGGTGGGATTATATTGTATTTGTCGATGATTGTTTTTTTGATCTTACAGTATCGCCCTACCACCACTCTATCCATAATAACTGACTCGTCTACCTGAGCCCAGCTCCTTACTATCACATTAGAAGACAGTACAGAGTTTCGCACGATACCACTCACGATACAGCCAGGAGCGACCAGAGAATCAAGGGCTTTCCCAACCCGAAAACCGTCAGACCGTTCGGTAGCAAAAACAAACTTGGCGGGTGGGGCTGCGGTCTGGTAGGTGTGAAGAGGCCACCGCTGTCCGTAAAGATTGAAATAGGGTTCCACTCCGGTTAGATCCATGTTGGCGTTCCAGTAGGCATCCAAGTCTCCCACATCGCGCCAATAGGCAGAATCCCGGGTATGGGGTTCCAGTCGCAATTGCCGTTCGCCATCCGGCATGGTCATGTAGACATAGTCTTCGATTTTATTCTGTTGCCGGTAGGGATAGGCATAAATCCGGTGGGAGTTCAGGAGATTAGGAATGATGTCGCGGCCGAAGTCGACTTCATTTCCGGAGGTGAGAATTTCAACCAGAGTCTCCGTCCGGAAAAGGTAAATTCCCATGGAGGCCAACACGCGGCTGGAGTCTCCCGGTATAGTTTTGGCAGCCTCTCTGGGTTTTTCCTGAAAACCAAAAATGCGAAATTCTTCGTCCACTTCGGCCACACCGAACTGATGTGCCAGTTCTGTTCCCACCTCGAGGAGCGAGATGGTAACATCTGCCTCTCTCTCCTGGTGGTAGCTGGCAAACAGGCTATAGTCCATTTTGTAAATGTGGTCACCTGAGAGGATCAAGACGTGGCTTGGCCTGTAACGCTCAATGAGATAGAGGTTCTGGCGAATGGAATCGGCGGTACCTCGATACCAATCAAGCCCTATCCGCTGCTGAGGTGGGACGATTCTTAAGAAGTGACCCAGCTTCTGATTAAAGATATTCCAGCCGTCTTCTAGGTGGTCATGGAGAGACTGGGACTTATATTGGGGTAGAATGATGATCTTGTACACCTGCGAATTGATACAGTTACTCAAGGGCAGGTCGATAAGGCGATAGATGCCACCAAAAGGAACGGCGGGCTTGGTGCGGTCCTGGGTAAGGGGCATGAGCCTTGCGCCTCTACCACCAGCCATGACAAAGGCAAGAACGTCTTTCATGATACTATCCTGCTACTGTAGTGGTCGTCTCACACTCTGCAACTCACTCCATGGTCTCTGAGACTCAAGGAAAAGTCAAATTAATCTTCGTCTGCCATATAGTCTAAGGGCTGCTGCTCTCATAAAGTATAGTGGAAGGCTTGTGAGGAATAAGTTGAAGGCTGGGAATTAGATGAGAGACTCAGGTCAGAAAAGGGCGGCTGCGAACTGTTCAGGGTCAAACTCCCTGAGATCATCCAAACCCTCGCCCAAGCCGATGAAGCGGATGGGGATTTGAAATTCCTGACAGACACCCACAACGATGCCACCTTTGGCCGTACCATCCAGCTTGGTGAGCACCAGCCCTGTGACCGTCAATTCCTGATGGAAAAAATGCGTTTGCGAGATTGCATTTTGTCCTGTGGTGGCGTCAAGAATGAGCAGGACCTCATGGGGGGCGGTGTCCATTTGTCTCGAAATCACCCGCTTTATCTTTTTGAGTTCCTCCATGAGATTCACCTTGGTGTGGAGACGACCTGCTGTGTCTATTAACACCACGTCCACACCTCGAGCCTGGGCCGCAGCCATGGCATCATAGACCACGGCCGCCGGGTCAGCACCACTACTTTGCTTGACCAGCTCGACTTCCACACGTTCAGCCCAGTTTGACAGCTGTTCTGTGGCCGCAGCCCGAAAGGTGTCGGCAGCAACCAGCATCACCCGTAAACCCGCCTGTTTATAGTGGAACGCCAGCTTGGCGAGGGTTGTTGTTTTGCCCACACCATTGACACCAACAGCCATGATTACAAATGGCTTGTGACCAGTAACATCTAAGGCTGAGGCCTCGACCTTTAGGAAACGGCGGATTTCGTCCTTCAGGTGGATGTGCAATCGATCTGCATCCGTAAGCTCCCGGCGATGGAGCTTCTCCTCCATGGAAGTAATCAGTTTCTGCGTGGTAGCAACCCCGAGATCTGAGGTGATCAACACTTCTTCCAATTCCTCTAGCACATCTTGGTCAATTTCTTTTTTGCCAAGAACCAACCGGTCGATTTGTCCTGCCAGTGTCTTCCTGGTCTTCTGTAACCGCGAGCGCATATAAGTGAAAATCCCGGAAGTTGTCTCAGAGGCAGGCTCGACCCCATTCTCCGCCGAAGGATCTTCGGTTTCAGGAGAGGATTCTTCTGGCTGGGGGGATTCGATTGTATTCTCCCCCGCACTCTCGGTTGCATCGTCTTCCTGTTTGCGTCTAAACCATCTAGCCATGAGTTTCAGGGATACCTTGAAAGTTGACAGAGATGATTTTTGAAATACCGGGCTCTTCCATGGTCACTCCCAGAAGGACATCTGAGATCTCCATGGTTCTCTTGTTGTGGGTGACCATAATGATTTGAGAATCTTGGCTGATTCTTTTGAGCACCTCAATGAAGCGATCAATGTTGGCGTCATCCAGTGGGGCGTCCACCTCGTCCAAAATACAAAATGGACTGGGTTTTATCATATAGAGGGAGAAAAGCAGCGCGGCTGCAGCCAAGGCCTTTTCTCCGCCGGAAAGGAGGCTCATGCTGGTCAACTTCTTGCCTGGAGGATGCACTAGGATTTCCACACCAGCCTCCAGGGGATCGTGGTCGGTCATGAGCCGCAAATGGCCACTGCCACCATTGAAAAGCAGAGGAAAAACTTCTGCAAGTTTGAGATTTACAGCTTCGAGGGTTTGGAGAAACCGCTTTCGAGTTGTGCGATTGATCCGAGAGATTGCCTTTTTCAAGCCTTCCAGTGACTGTACGAGATCATCCCGTTGAGCAGTGAGGAAGTCGTGGCGTTGTTTCTGTTCTTCATATTCCTCTATGGCTGTCAAGTTCACCTCACCAATGCGCGCCACCCGATCGCGAAGCCGCTGCAGTCTAGCTTCCGATTTTTCCAAATCCACGACCTCTTCTTCCGAAGCAGGTAAATCCTCCATGGTGAGGTCCAGATGGTAGTGCTCCTGAATCTGGTGCACGAGATATTGGATCTTCAGGTTGAGTTCGGTGAGTTCTTGGTGTCGACTCTGAATCTCCCGCTCCTGTTCTTTGTCCTGTTTGATCAGCTGCAGTCTACGGGATTCAAAATTTTGCTGCTTTCCTTCAAACTCACGCCAGTGGTCCTCTTCAACTCTGAGGCGCTCTTCTCGCTCCAGCAACTGCTTGTGCGCTTGCTCTAATCTCTCTTGGGTTTGTTGTTGTTCCTCGGTAAGCTGATGTATTTGATGCTGGCAATTTTTTTTCTCTTCCAGAAGCTGTTGGTCTCGCCGATCGCCTTCAGCAGCATACTCTTCCAGCCTCTGGTGGCTCGAGCGGGCTGCCTCTTTTTTCTCCACAAGCGCACCAACCGACACCTGTTGAGCCGTGGCTTTTTCCTGCAGGCTGTCCACTATATTTTCCTGTTCCTGCCGCTGGTGTTGCGCTTCCGCTAAGTCCTCCTCCGCTTCTTTTTTTCGCTCTTCCAGGGCCTCAAGTTCTCGCTCGCTTTGGCTGAGTTCGGTCTGGAGCTGAGAGACCTCTTCTTCATCGTGGTCTTTTTCTAATTCCAGTACGGCTAGCCGCTCGATGATTCCCTGGTGTTCGGCCTGCGAGCGGTAGTGCTTTTTTTCTTGTTCCAAAAGCTGATCTCGCAGTATCTGTTGGTTCTCCTGAATTGACTGGAGTCGTGAGACAATCTGGGCAAGCTGTTCATCGACTTTCCGGGATTTGTCCCGCTCTTTTTTCAACCTTTCTTCTGAGGCAGTAATCTCGGCCTCAAGATCCTTCCTCTCCTCCTGCTTTTCCAAGATACTTATCTGTTGTTCCTGGCTTCCTCCCCATAGTGTCCCGTCCTGGGCGATCAGATCCCCTTCGGCCGTTACCAAGATATAGGCATTGGGGTGCAACTGCCACCAGGATAAAGCCTGCTCCAGGTCGGAGCAAAACAGTACCTGGGACAACAGATGATTGATAACCGATTCGTAGCCCGGGCGCGGCCTGACCAAGCGTGCCAGAGGAACTGGACCCTCACCGTCGGCCTTTAACTCCGATGCCTCATTGGTGACAGATAGCGGCACAAAATAGTTCCGGCCTGTTTTTGTGCGTTTGAGGTGCTGCAAAGCAGTACGGGCATCACTGACTGAATCTACCACTAATGCCTGCAGTCGGCCACCGAGAACTGCCTCAACCGCCTGGCGATGGCTGACATCTACTTCCAACATTTCTGCCACTGCGCCCCGGATGTTACAGTGAAGCTTCTTCTCATCCCTGGCGTTCATTAGCTCCCTGACCGCATCGTTAAACCAGGCGTAGGAGTCCTCCATCTCCAGGAGTATCTTCAATTGGGACTGTTGCTGGTGGTAGGTGCTTTCCAAGGCGGTAATTGTCTCAGTGTACCCTTCTCGATCCTGTTCAAGCTTGTGTTGCTGCTGCTTGAGAGAATTAACTTCGACAGAAAGTTTCTCGAGTTCTCCCTCAATGGCACTTTTTTTCTTTTCCAGATTCTCAATTTGGGGCTGCAAGTGATCGTGCTTTTCTTTGAGTTCCCGGTATTCGGATTCTTGGCGACTTTGGCGGCGGCCAAAATCTTCCAGCCTTTTGCGCATTGACAGTTGATCATTGCGCGCCCGCGCTAGTTCCCCCAGCAGGTCAACCAGATTACCTTTTCCCTCATCCAGCTGATCAGTCGACTGAATCAGACGTGTCTTTTCTCGATCCAACTCACCGTTCAGTTGACCGACCAGGACTTCAGCCTCGGAGCATTCCGCTGATAACTCTCGTTGTTTTTCAGCCAACCGGTTTTTTTCCTGAGCAAGTTGCGCCTGCCGTTCCTCTTGCTCCAGGATCTCCTTTGCTAACCGTTGCTGTCTTTGCTCTAGTTCTTTGGTTTGCCGTTGCAGGTGGAGGAGGCTATTTTCGTCGCTGGTGATTGAGTTCTTGACCTGAAACAGTGCCTCTCTGCGTTGCCGGAGACTCTCCTCTATTTCGTGCATCTGACTGGCACGATCTGTCAGTTCAGCGTCCAATCTGCCCAATTGCGCCCCCCGCTCAGATTGTGAATCTTTGAGAGAGCGGAGGTCTCTGTCCAGCACTTCCATTGCCTTGCGCCACTGGCCATAATGAAGCAGTGCGCGGCTGATTTCAATCTGCTTAATTTCCTTTTTTAGGGACCGATAACGATTTGCCCGCTGAGCCTGACGTTTGAGGCTCGAAAGCTGACGCGAAACTTCGGCGATGATGTCACCGAGGCGGAGAAGGTTCTGTTTTGTAAGTTCAATCTTGCGGAGGGCAGCCTTCTTTTTGACCTTAAACTTGGTGATCCCTGCAGCTTCCTCGATGAGGGCGCGGGTGTCTTCTGGTTTGGACTCCACAACGTTGCTGATCTTGCCTTGCTCGATAATGGAATAGTGGCGATGCCCGACTCCGACATCCATGAAAAGCTTACCTATGTCCATCCTACGGCAAGGGATTTTGTTGATGAGATATTCACTCTCTCCGGAACGAAAAAGGCGGCGGGTGACCATGATTTCACTGAGGTCATGGTAGGGCGGAGGCGCTTTGCCATCCTCGTTGGAGAGAACGAGTGAGACCTCGGTAAAATTCAAAGATGGACGTCCGTTGGCGCCGCCGAATATGACCTCCTCCATGAATTTGCCCCGGAGTTGTTTGGCGCTCTGTTCGCCCAGCACCCAGCGAATGGCGTCGACAATATTGCTCTTGCCACAGCCATTGGGTCCCACAACCGCACAGATCCCGGTGGAAAAGGTGATAGTGGCTTTGTCGACAAACGACTTGAATCCGAAGAGTTCTAGCTGCTTAACGTGCATGGGACTTCAGGAAAGAGGACAGATCCGAGTGTGAACGAAATGTCCGAGGTGGAACTTTTGCCAAGGGTATGTTTTTAGGTTTCATTGTAGATTGGCCACATTGTCCTAAAAAAAATCACCGCATGCTAACAAAAAGGCAGAACCTTGTAAAGCGATTCTTCTTGTTCTTGCTCGATACTGAATGAAACTGGATAGATGATGTGCTTATTCTATGAATCCAAAGAATTCGTGAATAATTCAGGTTAGAGGACAAGGCGTGAAAAGTCCGCGAGTTGCTGAAAAAGGCCGGCTATGTGCGTGAGCAAAGCCAACCTGTTCTGCCTCAGAGACATATCTTCATCAAGAACCAATACCTCATCGAAAAAGTGATCGATTGGAGCCTGCAGACCACTCAGTCGCTCCAACACACCAAGGTAGTCACGCTTCTCCAGGGGCTTCTGTAGCTCTTGTTCACAAACGGTTAGCTCGTGATACAAATCCTTTTCTGCCTGACTCACTAATAGCTCAGAATCCACCGGGACATCAACCGGTTCTTTCAGGATATTGACCACCCTTTTGACTGTTCCCACCAAGGGTTCAAAAACCTCACGCTCTTTGAATGTGGCCAGGGAATTGATTTTTGCGACAGTCTCAACCAGGGGATCGAGATGATAGGCAAGTACGGCGTCCACCACATCTTGAGGGTGCCCTTGACCAATGAGGAAGTGTTGCAATCTCACCTTGAAGAAATCGAGGACGGCTTGATACGTCTGCTCATTGGGTTCAGTGAGCTTTCCATCTAACCCATCCAGGGCTTGCTTGATAAGGTCAGAGAGGGAAAGGGAGAGATCCTTTTCCAATATGATACGGATTATCCCGAGGGCCTGGCGGCGCAGTGCGAAGGGATCAGCAGTTCCGGTCGGGATTTGACCAACCCCGAAACATCCCACCACTGTGTCCAGTTTGTCGCCCATGCTGACCAGGGCGCCAACCGTACCAGATGGCAATGCTCCCCCAGCGTGGGTGGGTAGGTAGTGTTCATAAATTGCTTCAGCCACAGCTGCATCTTCATTGGCAAGGCGAGCATAGGCCCGGCCCATGACACCCTGCAGTGAAGGGAACTCGCTCACGGTACCAGTCACCAGATCGGCCTTGCACAAGAATGCAGCCCGACTGACGGTCGGTTTTTGCTCCGGTGCTACCTGGTCGGCCATATATTCAGCCAGGGCCTTGAAACGTTCCAGCTTTTCGTAAGAGGTCCCGAGCTTGGAGTGGAAGACCACCTCTTTTAGTTCCTCGACCCTGTCTTCAAGGGAGACCTTCTGATCCGCCACGTAGTAGAAACGGGCATCCTCAAGACGAGCCCGGATTACCCGCTCGTTACCGTGGGCGACCACTTGAGGGTCCCGGGTCAGGGTATTATTAACCGTGACAAAGTAAGGCATCAATTTGCCGGCATCGTCCACTACGGCGAAGTAACGCTGATGGGAGCGCATGGCCGTAATCAGAACTTCCTGCGGCAACTCCAGGTAGTGCTTGTCGAAACTGCCACAGACAGCCGTGGGGTACTCCGCCAGCTGAACGACTTCATCCAGAAGCCCTTCATCCTCACGGATAGTACCGTTTTTCTCTTTGGCACAAGCAGCAACCTGCTGGCGGATTCGTTCAGTCCTCTCCTCAATGTCAACGATTACAAACCGTTCACGCAGGGCCTCCACATAGCCGTCAATCTCAGTGACCTCAAACGGCCCAGGGCTCATGAAACGATGCCCGTAGGAAGTGTTGCCACTCGTGACATTGCCGTAAGTGCAAGGGACTACTTCTTGGCCCAACAAGGCAACGATCCAATGTATTGGTCGGGCAAAAGTAACTTTCAAACTGCCCCAGCGCATGGACTTGGGAAAGGGAATATCTTGGATTAGATCTGCAAGTACTCCACTCAAAATATCAACAGTAGAGATGCCAGCCTGGTGACGGCTAACCACCACATACTCACCTTTGCCGGTTTGTTTCACCTGGAGTTCATCAGGGCTCACCCCCTGGGCCCGGGCAAAACCGAGGGCTGCCTGAGTGGGATTCCCCGACTCGTCAAAAGCGGCTGCCTTAGGAGGGCCGGTGATCTCGACAGTATGGGCTTCCTGCTTTTCGGCCACATCCTTAATCAGCCAGACCAGCCGTCTCGGTGTGGCCATGGTTTGGATGGATCCGTGGGCCGCCCGCTGATCCGACAGGGTTTTACTGAGCATGGCCGCCATCGCCTCCAGGGCTGGCTTGATGTAACTGGCTGGAATCTCCTCAGTGCCTATTTCTAATAAAAAGTCTTTTGCCATAAGGTCTCCCCCAAATCCATTTCGTAATCACTGTTTACCAAAACCACAATCATCGCCCTTGTAAGTTTTTCCATCTGTTGAGCAAGGGATAGCCCATTTCTTTGCGCTGCTCCAGGTAGCTTTGGGCCGCAAGTCGAGCCAGGTTCCGTACCCGACCGATGTAGTTGGTGCGCTCAGCTACACTGATAGCTCCTCTGGCATCCAGCAGATTAAAGGTGTGCGAACACTTCAAACAGTAGTCATAAGTGGGCAGCACCAATTTGCGCTCATTCATACTGATGGCTTCAGCTTCGTACATATTGAAGAGTTTGAAGAGCATGTCCACATCAGCTTCTTCAAAGTTGTAATAAGAAAATTCCACCTCCCATTTGTGATGGACGTCCCCGTAAGTCATCTGGTCCGTCCAGGCCAGGTCAAAGATGTTGTCTATCCCCTGGAGGTACATGGCAATCCGTTCGAGGCCATACGTGAGCTCACCAGAGACAGGATCCAGAGGCATGCCGCCAGCATTCTGAAAATAGGTAAACTGGGTAATTTCCATGCCGTCCAGCCAGACCTCCCAACCAAGCCCAGAAGCTCCCAGAGTGGGCGACTCCCAGTCATCCTCCACAAAACGAATATCGTGGTCCAGCGGATCTATGCCGAAGCTCTTGAGGCTATCCAAGTACAGCTCCTGTAGATCCATGGGAGATGGTTTGAGGATTACCTGATATTGGTAGTAGTGCTGAAGACGATTAGGGTTTTCCCCGTAGCGTCCATCGGTTGGCCGACGTGATGGTTCCACGTAAGCGACATTGTATGGCTCGGGACCAAGAGAACGGAGCAGGGTCGCCGGGTTGAAAGTTCCGGCGCCTACTTCGATATCGTATGGTTGTTGAATGATACACCCATAGTCGTGCCAATATTGCGTAATTGCTAGGATCAATTCCTGGAATGTCATGGGAGACTCCTTGCCTTGGATAAGAAAGGGTGTGGGTATGGATTAACGGAGTAAGTTACCTTGCGGCTGGTTCTCTGTCAAGCCTATTATCCAGAGGATCTGCAGCTCCAATAAGCACAGCCCATATTTCGGATTTCGGATTTCGGATTTCGGATTTCGGATTTAAGAAAAGAAGACACTTGACACCAGACACCTGACACCCGACACCTTATTCCTGACTCCTGACACCTGACTCCTAGATTCTGTCATTTGTGGATTTCAGGGCGCCTATCTGATGAAGGAGCTTGAGAGATTTCAAATCCTTCTCTAGATAATGCCTGACAAGATCAATAAGAAGGAAGCGACACTCCTGGCGGGATTGGCGTTGGAATCTGAGACGCCAGAGTTTGGCAAGGGGAAGTTGCTGCGCTTGGCGAAGAAGCATCACAGTACCCAAAGAAACCGGATAGGGTTGCTGACCATGTTTATGGTCTTTGCATACGAGACCACCCTGGAGGATGGAGAAAAACCAATTTCCACCAGCACGGAGTTGCCGGCCGCACAGAACACAGCCTTGCAGGTTTGGACCATATCCACTCAAATGTAATATCCGTGTCTGGAACAGCAAGGAAGTGTTTTCAGGCTCCGCCCCTAGCTCTAGTTGTTCAAGGTATTGGTAGAGCAGGGCGAAGAGGGCGGCGTTGGCCTGTCTTTCCGGCGACATTTCCAATACTATCTCGCAGCTGAGGCTGGCATATCCCAAACGGGCGATGTCGCTTCGGAGGGCGATAAAGGCGTTCTTGAGCTCGCTGGCATCGAGTCTTACCAGTCCAGAGGTTGGCCGGTCCACATAGGTAACAGCGACGTGGGAACAAGGTTCCAAGGTGTGAACAAATCTTTTCTTACTGCGCCGGGCCCCTTTGGCGATACCGGTGAGTTGTCCCTGGTTTCTGCTGAAAAAAGTGATCAAGCGATCTGATTCGCTGTAGTCCCTGGTGCGGAGAATGATCGCCTGGTCTCGGCGAATTGCCATGTACACTCCCTGCCGCTAAGCTTCTCGCATTCCTTTTCACCCAGCAATATATTTCAAAAAGGCTGAAGAGAGGGAGAGGTAGATGACGATGCCCGAAATATCATTGACCATGGTAACAAACGGCCCGGAAGACACCGCCGGGTCAATGCCCAGCCGCTGAAAAGCAACTGGAATCAGGGTGCCCATGAGCGACGCCACTAGGATGACCAGTGCCATGGAGGTTCCTACGGTCAGACCCAAAACAGGATTCCGATGCCAGATTTCTGCGGCTATTCCCAAAGTAAGGCCACAGGCGAGGGCCATAAGCAGGCCAACTCTGGTTTCCTTATAAACGGTGCGACCTAGTCTGCGTAGATCAATGGCACCTGTGGCCAGCCCCCGCACTGTAATTGTGGTGGACTGAATGGCAACGCTGCCTCCCAAGGCCATGATAACCGGGATAAAGGTAACGAGGACAATGGCGTCAGCCAAAGCCACCTTGAATAACCAGAGGAGGTAGCCGGTAAGCAGCCCACCCACCAGGGTAATCAGCAGCCAGGGGAGTCGAAAGCGTGAAATTTTCCAGATCTGGTCGCCGTAGACCAGTTCGTCTTCGTGGGTTCCGGCCATGCGCAAGACATCTTCGGAGATCTCGTCCTCAATTATGTCTATAACATCGTCAATGGTAATTCGCCCCACCAGGCTGCCATCGGACTCTACCACCGGTGCTGAGATGATGTCATACTTCTGGAATATCCTGGCAACGTCTTCCTGGTCCATTTCCACCGGAATAGGACGAACACTTGTGTCCATGACCTCTGCAACAATGTCGCCTGGGTCTGAGATGATCAGCCGGCGCAAACTCATCTGTCCCACCACCTGCTTGCGAGAGTTAATCACGAAGATATTTGCCAACCCTTCCAAGTCCTTGCCATGCTCGCGAACATGCTTGATGGTATCAGCAATGGTTGCCTCTTGGGGCACTGCCAGCAACTCGGCTTGCATGATGCCGCCAGCGGTTTCCTCATCATAGGCCAGGAGCCGACGAACCTCTCTGGAATCCTCGACGTCAATGGAGGCCAAAACCTCCTCGACCACCTCTTTCGGGACGCTGGCAAGAAGATCTGCGGCATCGTCAGAGTCCAATTCGTCAACGATTTCGCCCAGACGTTGGTGAGGTAAATCGGCCAGGATCTGATCTTGAGAAAACTCCGAGAGTTCAGCGATTACCTCTGAAGCGGTGTCAATATCCAGCTCGCGGAATAGCTTTTTCTTCTCATGCTGGTCCAGAGCCTCGAACAAATCTGCAATGTCGGCAGGGTGAAGGTCTGCCAGCAATTGAACCGCCTCAACCAGCCGATTCTGGTTCAGATCAGCCTTCAACAATGAGAGAGTGTCGCTGCGTTCCTTGGTCATGGTCTGTTCACCGGCTCTCGCTGTTCAATATCTGGTGTGAGGAGCAAGGATGGATCAGGCAGTTTCAGGTAAACTACCTGACCTGTTTCACCCAACCGTTTGAGGGGTTCATCATTCAGGTAGAGTTGGATACCACCGGCGTTGCCAATAAGGAGTTTGTAACTTGATGACGCCCGCCATGTTAGCTGTTCACCCGGCTGAAGCAGGTATTCATGCTCCCCAGTCTCATCGGTGCTAATACGGATCCAGGTGGTTTCAGCTGCCTCGGCCTTCAGCAGGTATGGGGATTGGCCAGGAGAAAATATTCCCTCTTCCTGCGGGGATTCACCTGAGGGATAACCAATGCCTTCACCAATCTTGGACACTTCTGCACCAGTGGAAGCAGCAGGGGCAGCCTGACCACCTAATTTGGAGCTGTCAGGTTCTGATCCAGTCATCAACTCTCCCTGAGTCCGCCTGGAACTCTGAGCGGACTTTGCCTGGTTGATTCCAGAGTCAGGAGCACTCTTGACCGCTCTCTGGTCCACGGCAGTTGGGGAGACGAACTCTCCACGTGAGGACGACTTGGACTGCTGTCTCACAGAGCTGGGGCGGTACCAAAAGAAGACCAAGCCCGTTAGCAGGGTAAGGGCAATGACAAGAACAAGCAGCTTTTTATTGGAGGATTGGGGCTGTAGTCGTTGATGAAATTTCTCTATCCCTTCCTGATGGTCTCCCGCCTCCTCAATCAGATTCTGGTATTCAACAATTACCTCTTCCGGATCCAGACCAATCTTCTCTGCATAAGCTTTCAGAAATCCCTTGATGAAGATCGGGGCGGGGAGTTGCTCAACGTTCCCATTCTCGATGGCACGCAGCATCTCCATACTGATTCTGGTATCGGCGAAGATTTGTTCCAGGCTTATACCTCTCGCCTGTCGTTCTGCTCGCAAATATTCGCCGAGACTCTTCATGTTCACGCCACCTTTCACGGTGAAAGCAGTCAGGATGAGCCTAAACCACTAAGGACACAAAGAGATGGGATTTCAGATTGATGATTGTAGATTGCAGATTGTCTGAATCTATAATCTGGAATCTCGAACCTCAAGTATCCTTTGTGATCTCTGTGGTTCAATATTACCATGGTACTGATCCGGTGCTAGGGGTAGATGCGCTGTAACATTCTCGGAAACGGAATAGCTTCGCGTAGATGTTGGATGCCGCAAATCCAGGCTACGGTGCGCTCAATTCCAAGACCGAAGCCTGAATGGGGCACCGAGCCATAGCGTCGTAGATCAAGATACCACTCGAAGGGCTCCCGGGGTAGATCGTGCTGCGCCAGTCTCTCCAAAAGCTTGTTATAGTCGTCTTCTCTCTGAGAGCCGCCAATAATTTCTCCATAACCCTCAGGCGCCAGCACATCAACACAGAGGGCTAGGTCAGGCCTATCTGGATCACTTTTCATATAAAAAGCTTTGGTTTGCAATGGGTAGTGGGTGATCATTACGGGTCGATCAAACTGTTCTGAAATGAGAGTATCCTCGGTGGTACCAAAATCTTCACCCCACTCGTGGTCAATGGAGTTTTGTCGCAAGAGATCCAGGGCTTCATCGTACGTTATTCGCGGAAAGGGAGGTAGCACCGACTCGAGTTTACTTCGCTCACGCCCCAAAACCTTGAGTTCCTCGCTTTTATGGGTAAGGACTGAACGGACCAAGTGGCTGACCAGTTGTTCTGCCAGAGAGAGAATATCCTCCAACTCAGCGAAGGCCGCCTCTGGTTCTAGCATCCAGAACTCGGTAAGGTGCCTGCGGGTTTTAGACTTTTCCGCCCTAAAAGTGGGGCCAAGAGTGTAGACTTTGCCAAAAGCCATGGCACCAGCCTCGGCATACAGTTGGCCGCTTTGGGATAGGTAGGCTTTTTCATCGTAAAAATAATCGGTTTCAAAAAGGGTGGTGGTGCCTTCACAGGCAGCGGGAGTGAGGATGGGAGCATCGAAGAGGATGAATCCCTCTCGGTTCAGATACTCCTGAGCCGCTTCAATAACCTGGCTGCGGATTCGCAGAATTGCGTGTTGCTTGGCAGAACGAAGCCAGAGATGGCGATGGTCCAACAAAAATGCCGGTCCGTGTTCCTTGGGGGTGATGGGATAATCTTCAGCTATCTGGACAACGGTAATATCGCTCACCTGCAGCTCGTGACCACCGGGAGATCTGGCGTCTACGTGGACGGTTCCAGTGGTCACCAAAGAGGACTCTTGGGTCAGGGTATCGGTGAGGGCAAAGGTAGCAGGGCTCACCTCGTTCTTCACCACCACAGCCTGGATGGTACCAGTTCCATCTCTGATGAGGAGAAAGCGGACCTTGCCGCTTGACCGTTTGCTGTAGAGCCAGCCACGGATCGTCACCGTCTGATCAACAAACTGGCCAATAGTATCAACGGTGGTAGTTTGGACCATGGAAGCTCTCCGATAAAGACAGAAGCATCCCCAGAGGTTGACGATCACCGTTTCTGGAGCTGTGGGCCGGTCTCATCGACAATCCTCACATACGAGCGTTCCCGCAAACTGCTCAACCATTCCCTATATCTGAATTCAACTTCTCTTTTGTAGAGCAAATTCCGAATGCTTTCCCGAACCTCATCCAATGCCTTGGGGGGTGTTCTGTCCACCTCGGTGACTTTAATAATGTGTATACCTCTGGTGGTTTCTATGTCCGGGCTGACTTCGCCAGCCTTCAAATTCTCGACTGCGGCCTCGAGAACGGGCTCGAGTTCGCCTGGGGCGAAGTAACCCATGTCTCCTCCCGCCTCCGCACCGGGACCTTGACTATAGTTCTTAGCCAGCAAGCCAAAATCGACTCCAGCTCGCACACGTTCTAGGATCTGTTGGGCCAGGTCACGTAAGCGAGCTCGCTCCTCCGGAGTGTCGTCGGGATAGTAGGGCAGGTAAATGTCCTGGATACGCCACCGCCCTTTTCCCTGGAAGTCCGTAAGATTGGACTGATAGTAAGCTTCAACAATTTCGTCAGTGATTACGGTTTTACTTTGAACCTCGCGGCTGACAAGCTTTCTTTGTTCCAGACCCTCCTTGATTTGCTGGCGAAGGTCCGTTATCGTTCTCTCTTCCTTACGAAGTTCGGCTTCCAGGGTTTCCTGGGTAAGCTGGTTTTCTTTCATGATTCTGGCAACCGTCTCATCTATTTCCTCTGCACTCACGGAAATTTTCAGTCGGGAGATCTCTTGGGAGGCCAAGCGTTCGTCAATAAGACGATTCAGCATACTGTGTCGCATCTCTTCCAGGGACAGCTCTTGCTCACGAAGGAAAGGATTTTGCTGCCGGGCAGCTACCAGTGCGTTTGTCCTTTCATTGAGCTCACTCAGGGTAATAATGTCGTCATTCACGTAAGCAATGATGCGGTCTACGAGCTCTGCAGCTGTGCCAAAAGAGGGCAAAATACCTCCCAGCAGCAAAAACAGCGACAAATTTATAGTCCAACTTCTCCAGCGCACGTCTCTTCCCAGATAACACTGGCCAAGTTGATCTAACTACCCGACCTTAAAACAAAAAGCTAATAAATTTAGATTGATAACATGTTACTTTAAGTTGTGCAAGAGCTTTTTCAGCTCGGTGATTGACTCTACCACATCGTAGGTGGGGCTGCTAAAATAGAGACGGTGTTCCGGGGTAAGACGCAAGTGTTCTGGCTCGGCTGCAACCAAGCCAGTTAGTTTGTCCAAGTCTATTTCGGGATTTTCAGAAAAGGTTAGGACATACTCGCCATTCACCGCATCCAACCGTTTCACCCACAACCGACGCAAGAGCAGTTTCAGATTTAGCAGTACGAGTAGATGGGAAGTCTCTTCAGGCAGAGGACCAAATCGATCCCGCAGTTCTTCTTCCATATCTGCGAGAGAGCTTTCATCGCTGGCACTGGCGAGGCGCTTATATGTGTTCAATCGCTGGCTGCTGTTGGTGATATATGTTTCAGGTAGATGGGCGGCCAGGTTGAGGTGAATCTCCGGTTCTGCCGGCTCCCTGGCAGTTTCTCCTTTGAGTTGGGTAATGGCCTTTTCCATGAGGTGTACGTACATCTCATAACCCACTGCAGCAATGTGGCCAGATTGGGCGGCCCCAAGAATATTACCTCCACCTCTGATCTGCAAGTCGTTGAGAGCTATCTTGAAACCGGAGCCAAGTTCGGTGAAATCCATAAGGGCCAGTAACCTCCTCTGGGCCTGCCGGGTGACCAGGTGTTCACCCGGAATGAGCAGGTAAGCATAGGCCTGTTCTGAAGATCTACCCACCCTACCACGGAGCTGATAGATCTGCGCCAAGCCGAACTTGTCGGCCCGGTTAATGAAAATTGTGTTTGCGGCAGGGATGTCTAGACCTGACTCGATAATTGTAGTGCAGACGAGCAGATCAATTCGGTGATGGATGAAATCTAGCATGACCTGCTCTAGTTCGCGTTCCCGGAGCTGACCATGCGCTACCGCCACTGTTATTTCAGGCAATAGTTCCTGAATGTAATTGGCCATCCGATAGATAGTTTTGACGTTGTTATGGACAAAAAATACCTGTCCCCTTCGTGCCTTCTCTTTACGGACGGCTTCTTTGATGATGATGTCGTCGAAGGAGCATATTCTGGTCTCAATGGCTCTACGGTCCTCTGGCGGGGTGTCAATGACGCTTAGATCTCGAATTCCTATGAGTGACATGTGCAAGGTGCGGGGAATGGGAGTGGCAGTCAAGGTCAGGACATCGACCTCAGCCCGAAGCTGTTTGATCCGTTCTTTGTGTCGGACGCCAAAACGATGCTCTTCGTCGATAATAAGCAATCCCAGATCTTTGAAGACCACATCTCGTTGGAGCAATCTGTGGGTACCGATAAGAATATCAACGAGGCTGTTCTGCAGGTCTGCAAGAATCTTTTTTTGTTCCGCTTTTCCTTTAAAACGGCTCAGCACCTCCAAGAAGACGGGGTAACCATCCAGCCGTTGCTTGAAGGTGAGGCAGTGTTGCTCTGCAAGAATCGTGGTGGGTACAAGTATCGCCACCTGCTTGCCGTCCATTACTGCCTTAAAAGCTGCGCGCAGCGCTACTTCAGTCTTGCCGAAGCCGACATCACCACAGATAAGCCGATCCATGCACTTATGACGTTGCATATCAGCAAGGACGTCTTCTATTGCTGCCTGCTGATCCGGGGTTTCTTCGTAAGGAAAGGTGGCCTCGAATTCACGAAAAGAACTGTCCGGTGGAGAGAAAGTCATTGCTTGCTTAATGTGACGCAGGGCATAGATGTGCAGGAGTTCCTGTGCTACTTTCTGGATGGAGTCCTGAACCCGTTTTCGTGTGGAGGCCCAGCGCTGTCCCCCCAGTTTGTCTACTCGAGGCTGATAGCCCTCGACGCCGAGGTATTTCTGCACCCTATCCAGCCGGTCAACGGGAAGATAAAGGAGGTCTCCGTCCTGGTATTCCAATAAGAGGAAATCATTTGAGTGCTCGTTGATTTTCAGGTGGACCAGCCCTTTATAAATACCAATTCCGTGGTCCAGATGAACAACAAAGTCATCAGTCTGAAGATCAGCAAATGTAGCCAGCAATGAACCGATTTCAGGAGGGCGGACCCGGTGCCGACGGGGCTTCTCACCATACAGCTCTGTTTCGGTGACAACGGCCAAACCCTCATCCGGCCACAGAAACCCCATAGGGAGGCGACCCACCACAATCTTGGTAACCGGAGCTCGAAAAGAAAGCTGCCCAAAAGGTTCCGAACTGAATTGGGCATCCACTCCATAATCAGTAAGCAGGTCTTCCACCCGGCGACCCTGTTCCGCTGTACGACAAACCAGGAATGGGCTCATCCCAGATTCTTGCCACTGTTGGAGCCTTTGAGCCAGTGGTTCTAGCAACCGCTGGCGCTGCTGATGATCTTGAATTTTCTGCTGCAGCCCCCTGTGATCCCCTAGGCGGAAGTGGAGAACTTCCGAACTTTTCCCATCAGAAGCATGCTCCACTGGAAGACTGGACTGTAGGATTTGAGGGTAGAATTCAAGCGCTGTATCTATTTCCGCCTCATTGAGCAGGTAAGTTTCCGGGGAAAGAGTCCAGCGGGAGTTCTGACGAGCAACATCCCGGTCTCGGTCAGCTTGTTCTAAAAGCTCGACTACCGTCTTTTTAATACTACCTGAGTTGCTTTGCACCACGAGGGTTGATAGTGGCAGGTAATGGAAGAGAGTCTCGAGTCTGTCATAATAGAGTGGCAGTAACTGCTCAATGCCGGGGAAGTGGCCCAAGCCCTTCACACGTTCCTGCCATAGCTCCAGGTCGCTGCGCCACCTGCCTTCCTCCTCCAGAGCTTCTTTTAACGAAGAAGCAGCTCGTTGCTGCCTAGAGGTAGTGAGCAGTACTTCGTGGGCTGGCACTATGATCACATCATCCAGATGTTCACTGGATCGCTGGCTGGCTGGGCTGAAGAACCGAATTGACTCTAAAACCTCATCAAAGAACTCCAAGCGCAGGGGTTGGGGGTAAAGCGGAGTATAAAGGTCAATAATGTCGCCACGTACGCTGAGATCACCCACTTCCTCCACCAAATCGGTCCGGTAATAGCCGATGGAAACCAAGTGGGCTATTAGCTCTTCCCGCTGTATCTCTTCTCTTACAACCAGATATCTGCTGGCGTCCATGCAGTGTCGACGAGGCAAAACCTTTTCCATTACTGCTTGGGCCGGGGCCACAATGATTGTTGCTTGGCTGCTCGCTGCGGATGCGTAGAGAACGGCGAGTCGCTGAGCTTGCACATCAGGAGCGACAAAGGGTTCCGCTGGCATGCGGCGATTGGCTGTGGGAAAAAGCCAAAGGGGACATTCCAGGGGGTCCCCCCGCCAATGTTCAGCAAGGCCGAGAAAGAATGAGAGGCTCTGATGGGCTTCCCAGGCTTGTTTCGGCGAGGCAGTAATCAACAGCAGCGTTCGTTTCAGGCCTGGAAGCATACGTGCTAGCCCATAATAGAGTCCCCATTTGCTCAGGCCCTGGGAAAAAATCTTCCGGCTGCCGCTGGCAATGGCAGCGGCCAGGTCTTCAAGACGAGCACCACCAACCAGGTGTTGCCAGTCGTCAGCCAACGGTACTTCGGTGGGGGTATCGCCCTGTAACATAAACGGTAGTACTCCACGGACTGAAAGCGATATAGTCGTCAAGCATCTCTTGACCGACTATAATCAAAATGTGATAAGGGCACAGAAAATGACAATATAATGGCCTGGAACAGGCAGAGAAACTAACGCATTTACCGGACAAAGGCAAGAGAGTAAGTGATCAGGAGTTTCTCCAAAAATTGGTGTTTAATCGCTCTAGAGTTAGGATATTAGCCTACTGCGGGTGATTTACAAATGAAAAGTGCATCTGCTTAGCTCTGTCTAGATGGAGCTAGAGGGCTGGGATATTCCCGCAGCGGCGTATATAGCCAGCCTATGCCAATTTCAATTGATCAGCCTGCCCAGGCACTATGGCAGAGGCTGGCAATATCCGCAGCTCGGGCTGCCATCTTCTTCGGTTCGAAGGACCTGCGCCCCGCAAGGACAGCGGGCCGAGCGTAAGCGGAGGGAATGTCCCAGCCCTCAAGCGGTAAGGCTGACTGGCCGCAATTGGCGAGGTTGAAAGGACATTCCTTGTATTTGTTCTTGCGTTCCGAGTCTCACGGTCTGGTCACTTCAGAACAAACACAAGGAATGTCCAGATGGATTTGTCTCAATTATTCTTAATACACTCATACCAACAAAAATGGGGAAATTCCTGAGTAAGTGGTGAAATATCCGGGCTAGGTATAAGGAAGGTTTTCTCCTGGCATTGACAGCGTTATTCTTCACTATCTGAGCTTAGCGGGAGGATTCTGTGGTTGCAGAGACGCAAAAAAAGAGATGGCTGAGTGCTCGTGAGCTGAGCCTGGTGGCTCTTTTTGCAGCCTTCACTGGCATTGGTGGCTTCATTCGAGTTCCCATTCCTTTTGTGCCGCTTACCTTGCAGACGCTGATGGTCATGTTTTCCGGCGTGATTTTGGGGGGACGACTGGCCGCTCTCAGTCAGCTAGTCTACATCCTGGTAGGGTTGATGGGCATTCCCATTTTTGCCCATGGGGGTGGACCTGGCTATGTGTTACAACCCACCTTTGGTTACCTGTTGGGTTTTGTCTGTGGAGCCTATGTCATAGGCCGTTTCACTGAAAAGCGAACCCCCTTGACTCGCTCTTTCCTCTGTGTGGCTCTGGTGGTCGGCACCATAGTAATCTACATTCCGGGAGTAAGCGTTCTCTATCTCAATTTGAACTTTATTCAACAAAAGGCTGTTTCGCTCAGTACAGCCATGAAGATAGGATGTCTTGTGGTTCTGCCGGGAGACTTGATCAAGATTGGAGTAGTGCTCTACTTCGGCCCTCTCCTGCGCCAAAAAATCCAGTTGACTGGCCCTTGGGCTCCATAAGAGGTGGAATACCCAAAAATCCTTGCTATTTCAGCACGTTTGTAGTAGTAGAGTGCCAACCTCTGAGCGAGATCCCGGTTGCCGGTTAAACTCTTGCGACCATAAATTCTGTCGTCGGTCACCGGGGATAGGGTTAACCACAGAGGACACAAAGATCACAAAATGCAAGATTCGGACAACAAGGAAATGTTGCGTTCTCTACCGGCGGTTGACGAATTATTACGTCAAGAAGCTATCAGTGAGGCAGTGGAGACCTATCCTCGCACGCTGGTGGTGCGAGCGGTACGGAACGTTTTGGACCGGAATAGGCAAGCCATCCTGAACGGAAAAGCCGCCTTTGACTCGCAGGAATTCGAGCAGGCTAACTTGGTGAAGGAGATTCTCGCGGAAATACAGCACCTGGCCTCTTTTACCCTACGTCGGGTTATTAATGGCACAGGCATCATCGTCCATACCAATTTGGGCCGTTCACTTCTTTGTCAGGACGCCTTGGACAGGCTGCAGCTCATCGGTAGCGGCTACTCCAACTTGGAGTACGATCTGGAGGTGGGGAGAAGGGGTTCTCGCTATGTCCATGCCGAGGCCATATTGTGTGAAATAACTGGCGCAGAGGGGGCTCTCGTAGTCAATAATAATGCGGCCGCAGTGGTGCTTGTCCTCAACACCTTGGCTCAGGGCAAGGAAGTTGTGGTGTCGAGAGGACAGTTGGTTGAGATCGGCGGCTCATTCCGGATTCCCGACATCATGTCTCGGAGCGGCGCCCGTCTCAGGGAAGTGGGCTGCACCAATCGGACCCACCTTTCTGACTATGAAGGAGCTATCGGTCCGGAAACCGCACTCCTGCTGGATGTGCACGCCAGTAACTACCAGATCGTCGGATTCACTGCTGAAGTGGGTCTCGAGGAACTGGTGGAACTGGGGCGGAAACATGAAGTCCCTGTCATGCAGGATTTGGGCAGCGGCTGCTTGGTGGATGTCACTCCTTTTGGGCTTCAGGGAGAACCACTGGTCCAAGACACGGTCCGTTCTGGTGCGGATGTAATTACCTTTAGTGGTGATAAACTATTGGGAGGCACGCAGGCGGGAATTATTTTGGGGAGGAGAGAGTTCATTGCGGAACTGAGACGAAATCCGCTCACCCGTGCCCTTCGAGTTGACAAGTTGACCCTGGCGGCTCTAGAGGCCACCCTCAGGCTCTATCGAGACGAAGATGCTGCCATCCAGGCCATCCCCACCCTTAAAATGATTGCCACCGACCAGAAAACTCTGATAGATCGAGCCCTGGTTTTGGTAAAAGCTCTGCGGGCCAACATCCCTGAGTCAATTGAAGTGACAATAATGGATGGCTCCTCGATGGTAGGCGGTGGAGCCCTGCCGACTCAGACACTTCCTAGCAAACTGGTGGCCATCAGCTCCAAAGAAGCGTCAGCGGCCCGCTTGGAGGCTCACTTTCGAGGGTATGTGCCGCCTATTATAGGCCGGGTGGAACAAGAGCTCTTCTTGCTGGATGTAAGGACTTTGCAGCCAGGCGATGAGGAGGTCATCATTGCAGCGGCTGCCAAGCTGGAGAGCGTCATTTGATTGTTGTCCGTGGTCCGTAGTCGAATTTGTGTAGATCTTGGCAGACAGCATCTTGAACAGCAGAATATCGAAAAAAGAATTTTGAATAATGAAATTATGACAACTATGCTATGAGGATTGCCATGGGACTCTACTCCACTGAGCTGACTCCGGCGGATACGATGGACCAACAAAGTGTTTTCCAGCAAGAGATGGCTGATCTGCTGGGCTGTCGACAACTCACCATTCTTCCTCCTTTCCCTGACTACAGTCTTCTGAGCCAGAACCATTCTCCGAAAGCTCTGTTGAAGGTAGTCAATGAAGTGATTCTCAGCCGGCGACCTTCCTATGAAAAGGAACTCGGCTGGCTTCTGCTTCCCCTGGTTCGAGGTGAGGGAGTGGTGGGAGTTCTCTTTGCTGAAGAGGTAGACCAGAAGTGCGCGGATGCTGAAAACCTGCTGCTTCTGGAGAGACTAGCACGCCTCTGTATTGACAGATTGCTATGGGAAAAAAGAGGTTGGAGAGATGGGGAAACTTCATTGTGGCGGCGAGAGGTGTTGATGAAGGAGGTAAGCCGTGTAATTGACCTGGCAGAGAATGGTGGCAGTTTGACTCCCAGGCGATTGCTTGGCGACGGCCCCAGGGTAGCGCAATTTACTTTCATCTGTTTTACTGTCACCCCAGCCCCGGAGCCGTGGGCTGGAGCCGGGCCAATCTGGAAGCAACTGGGTCCGCAACTGGCGGAGTCCCTGCCAAATGAGGTCCTGGCGGCACACCTGGGAGGTGGCTATGTTGGAATCTATTGGCCTAAGGCAAATGCAAAAGATGCTCACCTTTGGGCTGAGCGGCTGCACCAAACCCTGTGTGGCAGTGACAGGGAGACAGAGAGAGGTGGCGAGGAGTGGGACCTGGCGGCGGGGGTAGTACGTTTCCCTGAGGATTTTTACGACGATGGACCCTCACTCCCCTGGGAAAAGAGCGATCTCGGGGTGGAATTGACCGCAGCCGAGGAAGTGATTCGACGGGCAACCCTGGCGGCGGAGACGGCAAAGAAGAAGGATGAGAAAATATTGGCCTACCAAGCACTTCGTGAACGAGGGTTGGTAAAATTAGAGTCAGCCATTGAAAAGCGGCTATCCTCTTTGGTTGCCGACGACGAACCGGGTGCTCTCCTGTTGGTCAAGCTAGACGATTGGGAGGTATGGCAGAGGCAACATGGCTCAAAAGGGGCTGCACATCGGGCTAAACGTGTCCTGGCGGCGAGTGAAGGTGAATGTCCTGTAGACGCTGTAGTGGATTGGGCGGGACCAGATCGGTTCGGGGTGTTTTTGCCCGGCGCAGATGCTGATTCTGCCGAAGAACGGGGGAGGGCTATTCGTCAGCGAGTAAAATCGGCATTGAGCACCACGGTGCAGATGGGTATCAGCGTTTATCCCTGTCTGAGTTTTGCCAAGCAGGACATGCTGGACAACGGCCGCAAGGCACTGACCCATACAGGGTTCTTCGGGCCCAATACCCAGACTCTCTTTGACGCGACCAGCCTGAATATCAGTGGAGATCGGTTTTATGAAAGCGGGCGGCTGGAAGAGGCAGTGGAGGAGTTTCAAAGAGCCCTGACCTTGGATCCCGATAATGTGAATGTCCACAATAGCCTTGGGGTTTGCTACGCGAACATGGGTAAGTTCGAGGAAGCAGTTGCTGAATTTTCCCGGGTAACCGAATTGGAACCCAACGATTTCATGGCTCATTACAATCTGGGCTGCGGACTGCTGAGCCTAGCACGCAAGGGCGAGGCTGAGCACGCCTTCAGTCGGGCTGCCGAATTGGAACCTGATAATGCTGCCGCCCATTTCCAGCTGGCAAAGCTGTGCAGAAAGCAAGGTAGGCTGGCAGAGGCCCTGACTCACCTTGGGCGCACCGTAGATCTGAACCCCAGTTGGGCTAAAGCTTGGCGATTGTTTGGTGAGTGTTTTCTAGAGCAAGGGAACCACGAAGAGGCTATGGATGCTTTCAAGAAGGCTCTCAAGATCAATGGGAAAGATGGGGCTGCTCTGAGCGGTCTCGCTCTTTTGTATGGACGTACGGAGGCAAACCTGGAGGTGGCCCTTTCTCTAGCCCGTCGCAGTGTTGAACTGAATCCTGCCAGTGCTTTGTTTGTCCAGAGATTGGTAGAACTACTGATACAAAACCGAGAATTAGAGGAAGCCCTGGCACAATGCGAGCGAGCTGTGGCAATGGCCCCACAGGACGAGCAGCTTCGTCGACTACAGGAAAAGGTCACTGCAGCTCAGCGGGTATCAACCTCATAGCCGTTGGCACTCAGCGCGTTCAGCAGTTCTTCAACGTGGTCCGAGCCCCTGGTTTCCACCTCCAATTCTACTCTACTTAATTCCACAGGCAGATGGTGCCCCAAGCGATCGTGGTAGACGTGAAGAATGTTGCCGCGGCAGTCAGCCACCACCTTGATAAGGTTAGCGAGGGCACCAGGGACATCCCTCAGTTGCACTGAGAACCTCATGATTCGATGGCTCTTGAATAGCCCTTTCCGGAGGATTCTTGCCAGCAAATGAGTGTCCACGTTGCCGCCACTGATAACAAGAACCACCGCCCGTCCGCGCAGATTACTGAGTTGCTTGCCCGTGAGTGCTGCCAGCGGGACTGCGCCACTTCCTTCGGCCAAAATCTTTTTGCGTTCCAGCAACTCGAGCATGGCGGTGGCGATCTCTTTCTCCTCCACGGACACCATATCGTCGACCAACCGCTGTATAATGGCAAAAGCACGTTGTCCTACTTTTTTGACGCTGATACCGTCTGCAATGGAATACTTGGCTGGAACATTGACAGGTTTACCCAGTTTGAGAGCAGCCATGGCCGAAGCGCAAGCAGCTGCCTGCACGCCGATAATTGATGTTTGCGGGCGAAGGGATTTTACCGCAGTGGCAATTCCGGCAATGAGGCCACCGCCGCCAACTGGAATCAGGATTGCTTCCACCTCGGGTAACTGAGAGACAATCTCCAAGCCAATGGTCCCCTGGCCGGCCATGATATCTTCGTCGTCATAAGGATGAATGAAGGTTTGGCCTTCTGCTTCTAAGGTGCGGGCCTGGTCCAAACTCTCTGTGAGGCTTTTGCCGGCGAGGATCACCTGGCCACCGTAAGATTGGGTGGCGAGCTGTTTGCTGATGGAGGCCCATTCGGGCATGACGATCGAGGAGGGTATGGACATCAGGTGCGCAGCATGAGCTACTCCCTGAGCATGGTTACCTGCTGAGGCTGCCACAACGCCCTTCGGACCAAGGGTGTCGCGTATTCTTGTTAGCTTGTGGTAAGCCCCACGGAACTTGAATGAACCGGTCCTTTGGAGATTCTCCAGTTTGAGATAGACTCTGGCATCAAAACTACTGCTGAGGTAATTGGAATAAACCAGCGGGGTTTCGAAGGCGATGCCTTCCAGGATCGCTGCGGCTTGCTTGATTTCTTCAAGGCGAAGCATGGTTTTATTCCTCAGGATGTTCGATTGTGAGAAGTCGGCAATAAGCCAGTGAACGAAAGGTGTGAAGTCTAACACCTTAGCCTAATAACAGAACAGGGATTGACCGTCAACTCTGCCATAAGGAGATGGACATGAAAGTAAGGAAAAAGCGAAGGAGTGGTTTGTTGGTTTTATATCTGGCAGCGGCACTGTTCAGCGTGAGCGCATCTGGATGCGCGTTTGTTAATGTAACCCTTTATCAGCCAGCATTACCGTTACAGGAGAAGGTTATTGAAGGGGAAGGACCGGGCAAAGTACTGGTAATGGATATAAGCGGAGTCCTAACCTACGACGAGAAGAAGAAGGGCGGCAGTTTCAAAGAACAGGTAAACCTGGTTGCCAGAGTGAAGGAGGAACTGAGAAAGGCGGCCCAGGACAATGAGGTAAAAGCTCTCGTTCTTCGCATCAATACACCGGGAGGAACAGTCAGTGCCAGTGATTTGCTGCACCACGAGATTATGCAGTTCAAGAAAGAAAGAAAGGTCAAGGTTGTTGCCTGTTTCCTCGGAATGGCCACATCAGGAGGTTATTATGTTGCCAGTGCGGCCGACCATATTGTGGCCCAGCCAACTACCTTGACCGGCAGTATAGGCACGATAGCATTTAAATTCAATGTACAGGGATTAATGGAAAAGGTAGGCGTTGAGGAAGAGACGGTGAAGTCAGGAAATAAAAAGGACATGTGGTCTCCCTTCCGGCCAGCAACGAGTGAGGAAAAAGTGATTTTTCAACGCATCATCGACGAGTACCAGAGTAAATTTCTAGAGGTGGTTCGAGCGGGAAGAAAGAACATGACTGACTCGGACCTGACCACGGTGAAAGACGGGCGAGTCTTCTCCGGAACCCAGGCGTTCAGACTGCATTTAGTAGATGAGTTGGGTTACCTTAACGATGCGGTACAGTGGGCAAAAGCCGCGGCGGGGGTGCCGAAAGCTCAGGTGATTATATACCATCGTCCTGGAACTTATGTGGACAATATCTATTCCAAATCACAAGGAGAGGCATTGAGCTGGGTGGACCGGTTGCAGCAGGGAGAGCTGCTGCCCCAGGGGCCGGAACCGCGCTTTATGTATCTTTGGCTACCTTAGCCCGGATGAGATCAATGGGCCGGAATGAATCTTCCTGTTACAGTTCATTGCTGTTAATGGTCAAAGGGGGAGGCTACTCCACCACGAGCACGATTCGCGCCATTTATGGCAGTGTATCTTTTGAGAAAGCATCAAATCTTCATGCTGGCCTTTGCGGGGCTAAGAGTGGAAGGAGAGGTGGCTCAGGTGCTCGTGGTGGAGTAGCCTCCCCCTTGACCATGGCTTTGCCCCAATTAGTCCTGAAAAAACGGGGAAACTCCTGGCAAGGAAAGATTGACGGAATGAGCGGGATTTTCTATGGTAGAGGTCTTGTGGCTCGGCGAGTGTGAAAAAAGTCAGAGGAGTAAATTATGACCTTACCCCATCTGGGTTTGGAGGACTGCCAGCGCCTGGCAGAGGATTTGGTCAAGCCCTATCATCAGAACTATCTAGCCATGTATAGCAGTGTTCTGGGGGGTGTGGTCACCGACCCTTTTCTTATGACCATCCCTGTGGACGATCACATAGTTCACCGCGGGGATGGAATTTTCGAGGCCTTTAAGTGCGTCAACGGTAATATTTATAATCTCACAGCTCATCTGGAACGCTTGGAGCGATCGGCTCGGGCGGTATACCTGACGTTACCAGCAAACTTGGAGCACATTACCGATCTCGTGATTGGGACAATACGCATAGCCGGAGCCCGGGACTGTCTGATTCGGCTTTTCGTCTCTCGTGGTCCGGGAGGCTTCACCACCAATCCCTATGAGTGCCCGTCCTCCCAGATCTATATCGTTGCATGTAATCCCAGTGTATACCCGGAAGAGCAGTCAACAGAAGGTGTCTTTATAAAAAGCAGCAGCATTCCGGTGAAAAGGTCCTACTTTGCCACCATCAAGAGTTGTAACTACCTCCCCAACGTACTCATGAAGAAGGAGGCGGTGGATGCGGGGGTGCAGTACACTGTTTCAATAGATGAGAACGGCTTTCTGGGTGAGGGATCCACTGAAAACATCGGCTTGGTGACGGTGGACCGTACTCTCAAGTTTCCCCGGTTTGCCAGAATTCTCAAGGGTACCACCGTAACCAGGGTTGCAGAATTGGCCGAGTCTCTGGTTGCAAACGGCAAGCTTGAACAAGTGGTGTTCGAGGACATAACATTGAACGAGGCTTACAGCGGTGCTGAGATTCTGCTTTTCGGAACCACCTTTGATATCCTGGCAGCGGTGATTTTTGACGGCCATGCCATCGGGTCCGGCAGGCCCGGCGAGATTTACCAGCTGCTGCTTGAATTGTTGACGCGGGACATTGAGACTAACTCGGCTCTCCATACTCCGGTGTTTGAAGGCGCATAGCGCAAAGAGCATAGCGTTCGACCTGATTGGGATGAAGCGAAATTGACTGAGTTGGCCGGCGACGGGTCATGGGGGAGGCTACTCCACTACGAGCACGATTCGCGCCATTTTATGGCAGTGTCGTTTTTGAAAATGCACCAAATCTTCATGCTGGCCTTTGCGGGGCTAAGAGTGGAAGGGGAGGTGGCTCAGGTGCTCGTTGTTTCGCAGCCTCCCCCATGACCATGACTTTTGTACAATTGGTCCTCAATAAATGGGGAAAGTCCTGTAGGCGTAACAGATTGACAAGCATAGGTTGCTGATATAGAAGGGGCGAAAGCTCCGAAAGGAAACCCAGGTGCAGCCATGGAGGATATGAAAACTATTGTTGATCGCAGTTTCGAGGAAAGTATAGAGGCAAAGCGGAGATGCATGGAGCAGAACCAGGAGTCATTGATCAGAGCCGCCACCATGATTGTGGACGCCTTTAACAATGAAAACAAGTTGATGCTTTTCGGCAATGGTGGTTCTGCTGCGGACGCGCAGCACATTGCGGCGGAATTTGTTAACCGCTTTATGATCGAACGCCCACCGCTGCCGGCCATGGCGTTAACCACAGATACCTCTATTCTTACGAGCGTGGGGAACGATTACACTTTTGACGACGTTTTCAGCAAACAGATAAAGGCGCTGGGGATGGAAGGTGATGTGGCCTGGGGCATGAGCACAAGTGGAAATTCGGTCAATGTAGTGGAAGCATTGATCGTGGCCAGAGAACGGGGACTGCGCACCATCAGTATGACTGGTGCCAACACCGGTAAAATGGCAGAGGTGGCGCAGGTGCTGCTCAGGGTAGATGCAGAAAATGCCGCTCGTATTCAAGAGTGTCACATCACCATGTCCCATATCATCTGCGAACTGGTAGATTACCAACTTTTCCAGAGGCTTTCATCTCCATGAGTAAAGACATTCACAAAAGCAAGCCCATTTCCCTTGAAGGAATTCGCACCTCCCCTCTTGGCGAAAGAAAAAGTAAGGTTTCATTGGAAGACATTGGACAAACGTGGGACAAAGGGCAGTCCCTCAGCGAGTTTCTGAAGCGGCTTCCTTCCCTCCTGGGGGCGGTTGACTTTAGGGAAGTGGTGCACAGGATATGCAAAGCGCGGGAGCAGAACCGGCCGGTACTGCTTGGCATGGGAGCCCACCCAATCAAAGTCGGACTCAGTCCCATCATAATCGACCTCATGGAGAGGGGCGTGCTGAGCGGCGTGGCCATGAACGGCGCCGGAATAATCCACGATGCCGAGATGGCGTTGGTGGGAGGGACTTCGGAGGATGTGGCCACATCTCTAGCAGCAGGCGATTTTGGCATGAGCCATGAGACTGCTGATTTTTTGAACAGAGCCATAGCCCAGGCAAAGGAAGCGGATCTGGGGCTGGGCGCGGCGGTGGGGGAGGCACTGCTGCAGGCCACCGTCCCTCATGTGGAGCAAAGCATTCTCGCCGCAGGTGTTAGACTCTCCATTCCTGTCACAGTGCATGTTGCCCTGGGCACCGATGTTATCCACATTCACCCGAGCGTAGATCCAGCAGCGACCGGGAGCGCTACTCACCTGGATTTTCGGATCTTCGCCGGGCTCGTGGCTTCCCTGGAAGGTGGTGTTTATGTGAACCTGGGTTCGGCGGTACTGTTACCGGAAATCTTTCTTAAAGCCGTTACTCTTGTAAGGAATCTAGGTCACCAACTTAAGAATTTTACCACTGTTAACATGGATTTCAATCGCCACTATCGGCCCTTGGTTAACGTGGTGGAGCGACCGACCCAGGCAGGCGGTAGAGGTTTCGAACTTATCGGGCACCACGAGATCATGTTTCCGCTGCTAGCAGCGGCGGTGATCGAGTCACTAGATTCCACATAATGTAGAGCGCCAGGCGCAGAGCACAAGGCGTTAGACCTGATGGCCAAGAAATCATGATTGGCCAAACACCTGTGCGAAGTGGCCCAGTCGGCCGACGTGAGAGATCAGTTGTCGGACATAAGTCGTACTGATATCATTAGGATGTGGTCAATGGCAAGGTGTTAGTATGGACGTTTCAGTATTTCCGCAATGATACTTTGGCCATTTGCTTCAACGGACGACTGACAACGGACCACGGACATTACAGGAGTGGTTGATGCCCATTTACGAATATTACTGCGGAAGTTGTGATGACCAGTTCGAGATCCTGGTGCTTCGGTCTTCAGACCCAGTGGGCTGCCCCACCTGCAATACAGAGAACGTCAAACGCGTGCTCTCAGTATTCGGTTTCAAAAGTGGTGGAGACAAAGGCGCAGCCAGCAGTAGGATGGGAAGTGGCGCCAGCGGCTGCAGCGGCTGTGTCGCCACTAATTGCAGCAGCTGTCACTAGGGAAATATCACCATGAACGAACAGACACAGCTGCGTATTGGCACTCGGGGAAGTGCTTTAGCCCTGTGGCAAGCGGAGTGGGTAAAAGCTCAACTGCTGGCAGCGCATGAAGAACTGGCAGTAGAGCTGCTGGTCATCAAGACCACGGGTGACAAGATCCTTGACGTGCCTCTAGCTAAAGTGGGCGGCAAGGGCCTCTTTGTCAAAGAGATCGAGGAGGCCCTGTTAGACGGTAAGGTAGACCTGGCCGTTCATAGCGTTAAGGATATGCCGGCCGAACTCCCCGAGGGGCTGCACTTAGCGGTAATGCCTCCCAGAGAAGATCCGCGGGATGCGCTCATCAGTAGAAACGGGGCAGGTCTTGAGGCGCTGCCCCACGGTGCTCGAGTGGGTACGAGTAGTCTGCGGCGCGCTGCCCAGCTTCTTCACCTCAGGCCTGATCTGCGCATTGAAACCTTGAGGGGCAATGTGGATACCCGGTTGCGTAAGTTGGAAAGTGAAGGTTTCGATGCCATTGTACTGGCTGCTGCGGGGCTCAAGCGGATGGAATTGAACCATGTGGTTTCCGAGTACCTTGAGCCGGAGCGGATGCTGCCGGCGGTCGGACAAGGGGCACTGGGAATAGAGACGAGAACGGGCGATGCCTTCACGAACGAGGTGGTGGCAAGCCTTGCCCACCCACAAACCATGACCACAGTTAGGGCGGAGCGTGCTTTTCTCAAGCGCTTGGAAGGTGGCTGCCAGGTGCCCATCGGCGCTCACGCAACCATGGAAGGTGAGACCCTGATCCTCACTGGAATGGTGGCCGATTTAGAGGGTGTCCGGTTGATCCGCAAAGAACTGCGCGGAGATGCCCAACAGCCAGAAGTTGTCGGAGAGAGGTTGGCGGAAGTGATTTTGGAATCAGGCGGGGCTGAGATTCTGGCGGAGTTTTATGACAATCAGTAGATTCCCAGTCCCTTTTGGACCAGATATCTTAACCAAAAAAGGGTGATCAGACTTTGGACGTACAGCAAGGAAGGGTATATTTGGTTGGGGCCGGACCTGGTGATCCGGCCCTTGCTACTATAAAAGCAACAGAGTGTCTTCAGCAGGCAGAGGTAATTATCTATGATTACCTGGCCAGCGAGAAACTGCTGGAGTTCGCGCCCCCTGAAGCAGAGCGACTCTACGTAGGCAAGAAAGCCGGGGATCACGCCATGAGTCAGGAGCAAATCAATGCTTTGTTGGTGGAGAAAGGGCGCCATTCGGTTGTGGTTCGTCTAAAAGGGGGGGATCCTTTCATCTTTGGTCGCGGCGGAGAAGAGGCGCTTGCCCTGAGGGAAGCTGGCATCCGTTTTGAGGTCGTACCAGGGGTTACCTCAGCGATCGCTGTGCCGGCTTATGCAGGTATTCCTTTGACCCACAGAGGATTGTCTGCCTCGGTGGCCTTTGTTACCGGACATGAAATGCCAGGAAAGGAGGAGTCCGACATCCACTGGGACCAACTAGCCACCGGTGTGGGCACCCTGGTCTTTCTCATGGGAGTGAGAAACCTGGAGTTCATCAGTTCTCAATTGGTGGAGCACGGCAGGGCAGCGGAAACCCCAGTGGCAGTCATTCGTTGGGGTACGACTGCAGAACAGCAAACAGTCAACGGGACGCTTGGCAGTATTGCCCAGGTCGCCGGAGAAGCTGGGATCAAGCCCCCCGCCGTCATTGTGGTTGGGGAAGTCGCAGGGTTGCGCCAACATCTCAACTGGTTCGAAGAACGGCCATTGTTTGGCAAAACAGTGGTGGTAACTCGGGCGCGAGAGCAGGCTAGTGCTTTCCGTGTCCTGCTGGAAGGAAAAGGGGCCCAGTGCCTGGAGTTCCCCACTATTGAAGTAGTTCCTCCCTCCAGTTGGGGACCTCTGGATGAGGCTATTCGCAACCTTGGGCTCTATAACTGGTTGATCTTTACCAGCGTCAATGGAGTGCGATTCTTTTTTCAGCGCCTCCAAGAGCACGGTGAAGATGTGCGGGCTCTCCACGGAATCCGCCTTGGTGCCATAGGCCCTAAAACTGCGGCAAAGCTGACGGAAAGAGGTCTAAGGCTTGATCTTGTACCATCAGAATATCGAGCCGAGGCGGTGATTGAGGAACTGGGTGAACAAGAGGTGCGTGGGAAAAGGTTCCTCCTGCCGAGAGCTGCCAAAGCACGGGAGATTCTTCCGGAAAAACTAGAAGAAATGGGCGGGCAGATAGATGTGGTGACAGCCTATGAGACTATTCGTCCAGCTGGGAAAAGTGAAGAGGTTAGAAGTCTCTTGCAAAAAGGTGCTATCTCCTGCATTACTTTTACTAGTTCCTCCACGGTAGAGAACTTCGCTGCCATGTTTCCTGGCGACGAGTTGTCATCCCTTTTGGATAAGGCCGCCATTGCCTGCATAGGGCCAATCACCGCCCAGACAGCACGTGAGCATGGCTTAGAGGTGGACATTATGCCGGCAGAATACACGGTCGAAGCGCTCGCTACCAAGATTGTGGAATATTTCAACCGCACTGGTGGCTGAAGCCCTAATTCCACCATTCCACCAATCCAGTATTTTAAGCTACGTATCCAGTAGATTTGGAATTTGAGATTTTAGTGTATTTTAGGCATGTTAGTACACTTTAGCTCATTTTAGACATTTAACTTCATTCTGCCATGACAGCTAGACAGATAGACTATGAAAGTGAGCTCAATAGCGCCCAGTACCAAGCAGTAACTGCAGGCGACGGACCCATACTGGTCGTTGCAGGTGCAGGAAGCGGGAAGACACGAACCTTAGTCTATCGGGTTGCCTGGCTGGTGGAGCAAGGGATAGCCCCGGGATCCATCTTGCTGCTCACTTTCACCCGGAGAGCAGCCGGGGAAATGATCGCCCGAGCCGCCTCTATGCTTGATCATCGCTGCCAAGAGGTGGTGGGGGGTACCTTCCATTGGCTGGCAAACAGGGTGCTCCACCGCTATCACAAATACCTTTCCTTAGAGCCAGATTTCGGCATCATCGATCGTTCGGACAGCGAACAGGTAATAAACGTACTGGTCGGGAATCTTGGCTTCCGAGATCAACACCGACGTTTTCCCAAGAAAAGGACTATTGTTGAGATCTTTAGTAAAGCAGTGAATCGGGCCGAAACTCTTGAGCAGATGCTTTCTCGTGAATACGGCCAGTTCCTCCAGTACCAGGGGCAACTATCAAAGCTCTGGGAACAATATACCACTTACAAGCGTCAACATCATATGATGGATTTTGACGACTTGCTTGTCTATCTCAACCGGCTTTTGCGGGAACACAGAGACGTGAGCTTGGAACTCTCCTCACAGTACAACTACATTCTGGTGGACGAATACCAGGACACCAACCTGGTGCAGGCAGAGATAGTTCAAGCTCTGGCTTCTTCCCATCAGAACGTCATGGTTGTGGGTGATGACAGCCAGTCGATCTACTCTTTTCGCGGTGCTAACTTCCGCAATATTCTAGACTTCCCCAAGCTGTTTCCTGAGACCAAGCTTTTCAAACTCGAGGAAAACTATAGAAGTCCCCAACCGATACTCGATCTGGCCAATGGCATCATACAATTGGCGCGAGAGAAGTATACCAAGTGCCTTTATACCCGCAAGACTGAGGGACCACGCCCCCTGTTAGTCAGACCCGCAGACGAAGGTGGTCAGTCTGAGTTTGTTTGCCAGAAAGTCAAGGAATTGCAGCTTCAAGGGATACCTTTGCGGGAGATGGCAGTGCTTTTCAGGGCAAGTTACTATTCCTTTGATCTGGAGGTCGCCCTGACCAGGCTGGGCATACCTTTTGTCAAGTATGGTGGCTTCAAGTTCATTGAGTCGGCCCATGTCAAAGATGTATTGGCCCACTTACGAGCCTGGAAAAACCCCCGGGATCGAATCAGCTGGAATCGGCTACTACTCCTGGTTAACCAAGTGGGTAACAAACGTAGTCAGGAAATCCTCAACTACCTTGGCCAGAACAAGCAGAGCTTGAGGAGGTTGGCCTCTTACGCTAAGAAGCTGCCGACAAAACACGGTCTTCACCGACTGGTGGATCTCTTTGAGGAGCTTGCCAAACCGGGCCTAAGCGTAAGTCAGCAAGTGCGGGCGGTGCGTAGTTACTATGAGCCCATTTTACTGACCAAGTTCGACGATTATCCCAAACGGCTTCGAGAGCTGGATTATTTGCAGGACTGGACCCTGAAGTACGATAGGCTGACAGAGTTCCTGGCAGATGTAGCTTTGGAACCGCCCAGTAACAACGTACCACAGGACCATCCGGACTCAGCCAGGGACCACTTGGTGCTCTCTACCATCCATTCGGCAAAGGGACTGGAATGGCGAGCGGTCTTTTTGATTTCGGCTGTGGAAGGGCGAATGCCTTCCAGCCAAGCCTACGCTGATGATGAGGTGCTGGAAGAGGAGCGAAGGTTGGTCTATGTTGCAGTTACGAGAGCTAAGGAGTTCCTGTATCTCTGCGGTCCACATAGAGTTTTTGATCGCGGCACAGGTTTTCGATCTGTCCCCCTTTCGCTATTTCTGAAACACCTCCCCCCTGGGAGATATTTTCATTATGAAGAAAAAGTGGCAGCTACTGGTGGCGCAGATTCTGGCCCTGAGTTGCAAGAAGAAGCGAGTCTCAGTCCCGGAGATGCGGTGCGGCATCCATTTTTTGGCAGGGGGAAGGTTGTTGCTGTCCCTGACAGTCTAAAAGTACAGATTCAGTTTGAGGATGGGCGTACCAGATTGCTCCATCTCGACTATGCGCCTTTGGAGCGCGTCGGCTCCACATACTGAAGTAAAAACCCTGGACGAGCGGGGTGATCCACCACCTAAACGGAGGAACGGAGTAAAGTGGGCGGACAAAACTACGATCAGGCCCTGAGCTATCTCTACGACCTGCAGAAATATGGCATCAAGTTCGGCCTTTCCAGTACCAGCAGCTTGTTAGGGCGGATCGGAAATCCCCAGGCAGGGTTGAAGACAATCCACATTGCCGGTACCAACGGTAAAGGGTCCACTGCAGCCATGCTTTCCTCTATTCTGGTGCGGGCAGGCTTCAAGGTTGGCTTATATACCTCGCCTCATCTGGTCAGATTCAATGAGCGCTTTCGCCTGAACGAGCAGGATATTGGGGACGAGGAGATTGTGGATGTTTTCAAGGCAGTGAGGGCTGCAGTGGATGAACGCGAGCCGCCCACCTTTTTTGAGATGACCACAGCCATGGCACTCAGCCTTTTTGCGGAAAAGGGGGTGGATTGGGCTATCTTGGAAGTAGGTATGGGAGGGCGTCTTGATGCCACCAACGTGGTCCAACCACAACTCACAATCATCAACAACGTATCTTTTGACCATCAGGAGTTTCTCGGCTCCACCCTGAGTCGAATCGCCCGGGAAAAAGCGGGGATTATTAAGAAGCAAGTACCACTGATAACCGCAGTGAAGCAGCCAGTGGCCCTAGCGGTTATTAAAACCAGGTGTTTGGCCCTCAATGCTCCCTGTTATCGTCTTGGCCGGCAGATCAAGGTCCGGACTCTGGGTGAACAGCGCTTTTCCTACAGCGGGTTGGGATGGCGACTGGAAAATCTACATTTGCCCCTTGCCGGTCGCCACCAGGTGGTGAATGCTGCCACTGCCTTGGGGGGTCTTGAGGTTCTGGAGCGATGGGGCTACTATAATTTGGACGCAGAGCAGATCAGAGAAGGGTTGGTCAAAACCCGCTGGCCCGGAAGACTGGAATTGCTTGGCAAGAAGCCGCCAGTTCTTTTGGATGGAGCCCACAACTTCGCCGGTATAGTGGCTCTCCGTCAGGCCTTGCAGGAAGAGTACACCTATAGAAAACTCATCGTGGTGCTGGGGATTATGGCAGACAAGGATCTTCGCGGTATGTTCCTCAGACTGGCTCCGTTGGCAGAGCATATCATTCTCACCCGGCCCACATATGAAAGGGCAGCAGAGCCGGAGTCCCTCCGGGCAGTGGCAGGGGAATTTGCCGAACGAACTGAGCTGATTAGACCTGTTGGAGAAGCGCTCGAGAGGGCTATGGAGTTGGCCACTTCCGAAGATCTGGTACTGGTGACTGGCTCGCTCTACTTTATCGGTGAGGTCAAGGAGATCCAGGAAGAAAAGAACAGGGCAAACCCAGTGAAATATCGGGGCTAGTTCTACCACCCCGTTCGTGCTGAAATACCCATCCTCACAGGGTAGGCTATGAGAAAGACTGTAAGAATCGTTGGGCTTTGCCTATTGGTATCATTCGTATTCTTTCCTGACTTACCCGCGGGATCCCAGGACAGAGTTGGAAAGTCCGTCGCTGCACCGGGAGAAGATTCAGAGTACCGGCTGCGGGCCGACCATTTTTCCTACGATGAGCGCCAGAATATCTATACGGCAAGGGGGAATGTTACCCTGCACGCCCCGGGCAGGGTGATCACCGCCGATGAGATTCGCTTGGACGCGCTTACCCGTGAGGCTATTCTTGAAGGCGACATTCGAATCGAGCAAGGCGATGACTGGCTGGAAGGTGAGCGGGCATTTCTGGATTTAGACGAGGAGACAGGCATCATCGAGGATGGCAGAGGTTTCCTGGCCGAAGGAAATTTTCACTTCAGCGGTGCAGTCATCGAAAAACTAGGCCCACAAACCTATCATGTGGAGCAGGCCAAATTCACCACCTGTGACGGGGATCGTCCCAGTTGGCATTTCCGGGCCAGTGACCTGAAAGTTACCGTGGAAGGTTACGGTTTTTCCAGACACACAAGATTCCATGCGGGGCCCGTCCCCGTGCTTTACACCCCTTATCTGGTATTTCCAGCCAAAACGAAGAGACAGACGGGCTTGTTGCCGCCCCGGCTGGGAAAAGGTGATCGGTTGGGATGGGATGTGGATCTTCCTTTTTTCTGGGCCATCTCCAGAAGCACAGATGCAACTGTCTACTCGCATTATATGAGCAAGCGCGGCCTGATGTTGGGCCCTCGAATTTCGTTATGCTGCCAGCAAGAGAGAATAAGGGAGTGCTTCGTTTCGATTATCTCCATGACCAGGAGGATGAGAGATGAACTGCGGGAGCAAAACTTCTATACTCTACCGGGCCTCAAACGGGTAACCCAAGGGATCGCTGGTGGTGGCGATCCAAACAGGATATTGCTCTGCCCCATGGTATTCAAGGGAACATGGATCTCGATATTGTCAGTGACCCGGATTACCTGCAGACGTTCAGTACGGGGTTTAGTAGCTGGGCTGAGTCTGATCGGGTTTTCCGCAAAACTTTCGGCCGGGGGCTCATAAATGATGACACCATTACCACCCGGGCAGTCAAATCTCCTGCTGAATAAGACCTGGGCCGCCCAGGCCGCCAATTTCGAGCTCCATTATTATCAAAATCTCAATGACGATGAAGACGAAACCACCTTACAACAGCTCCCCCTGGTGACATACAGTGCTTCTAAACAACCCCTGCTGGGAGGGCCTTTTTTTTGGCAAAGCAATGCGATCTACGTGGACTACTGGAGACCGGAGGGCACCCGAGGCCATCGAGTTAACCTAGATCCGAGGCTGTCCTTACCACTGCGCCGCGGTGGCTACCTGGAGCTTGAACCCTTTGTCGGTATTCTGGAGACGGCCTATCTGATAGAGCATTACGACGAACCTGAAGACAGTCGGGTTAGAGAGAAGACCTTTCAGAACAGGGCTCTTGTTGAGACTGGAGTGGATGGAGCCACCGAGATCGTTGGGATCTTCAGCATGGGTGGTGACACCTGGACCAAAACCAGACACACAGTGAGGCCGCAGATCGGTTATGAATACAGGCCTGAGGTGAGTCAGAACAAGCTTCCATCGTTTGACAGTACCGATCGGGTTAACAGCAGGAACCGTATCACCTACAGCCTTATCAATTTCTTTAGCGCCCGGCTCGATCAGGCTCCAGGAGAGGTGGAATATCATGACTTTGCCAGACTAGAGTTCAGCCAGTTCTACGACGTCAGCCAGCCCGACGGGGGAGTGGCAGACCCCAGCACCAGTCGAGATCGGCCATTTTCTAACGTCTTCACCCAACTCGACTTCACCCCCAAACGCTACCTGAATTTCACTTACAAGAATCAGTTTTCACCCTACGATACGGACTTCAAAAGCCATGAATTATTGGCACATCTCTGGGATCAGCGGGGTGACAAACTGACTGTTGACTACCGGCGTCAGCTCGACGACGATGACAATACCATAGTGGATGAGATCGGGACACAGCTTAAGCTGAATCTATGGGAGGGGGTCTCCGTCAACGTTCGGAGTGACTACGACCTAAAGCGGACGAGGAATATCAAGTCCGAGTACAATATAATGTTACAAAGGCAATGCTGGGGGATATCTGTCAGTTACGTAGATGATCCTAGCGCTGACGATCGCAGAGTTGCTCTGGGTATTAGCCTTTATGGAGTCGGGGAACTGCAAACCCAGACATACAGCTCAAGCGATTAAGACGTGGGCAACGGGGTTATATTTTCCTCCATTTGTGAGGGTTTTACTTGACAAGTAGTAGCCACCATGGTTATATGCCTCGTTTGTGACTTATCCTTTCTGGAGTCGAACCATGAAGACAGTGAGTGCCAAGACCATTCCCGAAAATCTCCGCTGGTATCTGGTGGATGCCACCGACCTAATACTCGGCCGACTGGCCAGTCAAGTGGCAAGCAGACTGCGTGGAAAACACCAGCCGACCTTTACCCCTCATGCCGATACCGGGGATTTCATTATCGTTATCAATGCTGAGAAGGTTAGATTGACCGGTAGGAAGTGGCAGCAAAAGACATACCATCGCCATACGGGGTACATGGGTGGCCTCAAGTCAATTACTGCCCGGAAACTGAGAGAAAAGAGGCCCGAAGATCTGGTGCGCTTCGCAGTATGGGGTATGTTGCCCAAAAACCGTTTGGGCCGGAAGCTCTACAAAAAGCTCAAAGTTTATGCCGGGCCCGATCATCCCCATGAAGCCCAACAGCCGCAGCCACTGGAGTTACCGTACTGAGGACAGGAGCTAGTTAATGAGCGAAGAACGCTATTACGCCACTGGCAGAAGAAAGACATCCGTAGCCCGCGTATGGCTGATGCCGGGCGAGGGTAACGTAACGATAAACAAACGATCCATCGATGACTATCTCAAACGGGAAACCGCTAAGATGATTATCCGCCAGCCTCTGGAATTGACAGAGACGCTAGGAAAATTTGATATTTATGTGAATGTACGAGGTGGTGGCATCTCGGGTCAGGCAGGCGCGATCAAACATGGCATTTCCAGGGCACTTCTAGTAGTTAATCCTGATTTTCGCCCCCTCCTCAAGAAGTCAGGCTTCCTCACGCGCGACTCGCGAGTTAAGGAACGGAAAAAATACGGCCAGCCTGGCGCCAGGAAAAGATTCCAATACTCTAAACGATAGGCTTGTATTCTTTGGGATTTGGGAGGAGGGCTCGGCCCTCCTTTTTTTTTAGAATTCGGAACCACGCTCTGAACCTAATCTCAGAATCTTTGCTTTCGATCTGGTCGGAGTCCAACACCACATAGAGTACTCCCCCATGGTCGAACTCATAGCCGTATAGATTGGAACCGTACTCAACGGGGGGATTGTCGACACATCGCCCGGCTTCCGGCTCCGCTTCCAGCCCGTAGGGCTTACAGGCCGGAGGGTAGAGCCTACAGCTCGGAGAGAAGGACGGTCATATCCGCGGTTCGCCTTAGGCGGATTCGTGAAACATCCAGGATAGGGGGTAGCTGTGAAAGTACGTGTGGCGGTGGTTGGGGGCACGGGGTATGCTGGCTTTGAGCTTGTTGCTCTCCTTCAGCAACACCCTAAAGTGGAACTGATTGCCATCACTTCTCAGTCCTATGCAGGACAGTGCATCGATGAGGTGTTTCCAGCACTGAGAGGGGTGAGTTCCCTTGTATGCGAACCATTGGATCTCGAGAGCCTGGTGGCAAGAGCAGACTGCATGTTTGTTGCCTTACCGCACAAGACGGCCATGGAGGTGGTAGCTCCATTGGTGCGCGCCGGCAAGCTGGTAGTGGACCTGAGTGCTGATTTTCGTTTCCGAGATGCGGCAATTTACGAACAGTGGTACCAGGAACATACAGCCAAAGATCTCCTGGCTGAATCGGTATATGGTCTACCAGAACTTCACCGCGATAAGATCAGATCTGCCCGTCTGGTTGGCAATCCAGGCTGCTATCCCACCGGAGTCATATTGGCGGCTGCACCACTGTTGGCCGCTGAAGTTCTAGACTCGGACAGCCTGATAGCCGATTGTAAATCAGGAGTTAGCGGTGCTGGGAGGACGCCTACCCTCACCACTCACTTTTGTGAAACCAATGAGGGATTCAAGGCCTACAAAGTTGGGGAGCACCGCCACACTCCAGAAATCGAGCAAGAACTCAGCAGCCTTGCTGGAAGATCGATCAAGGTGGTGTTTACCCCGCATTTGGTTCCTATGTCGAGGGGGATTTTGACCACTCTTTATGCGAACCTTTCAAGAAGGGTTACCGACGAAGAGATCGAGGGTTTTTACCAGAAAGCTTATGGTAACGCCCCTTTTGTCAGGGTTTTGAGTCCAGGGCAACTGCCCTCTACCCTACACGTCCGGGGAACCAACTACTGTGATATCGGTTGGCGGTTAGAGCCTCGTACCGGTAGAATCATCGCTATCTCCGCCATCGACAATTTGACCAGGGGCGCCTCTGGCCAGGCCATCTGCAACATGAACCTGATGTTTGGTTTCGATGAGGCTGAAGGCCTTAAGCTTCGGGTTTGGCAGCCGTAGTCACAAGGCCTGGAGGCTTTACGCCCGAGGCACTGCGGAACGGTGGGGAGAAGGGGCGACGCGGTGAAAGAAATGATACATGACTAATCACCTATGACCAATGACCAGAGAAAGAATTTTAAGCTAGTCCTCGAATATGACGGCTCCAACTACCACGGGTGGCAGCGCCAGAAGGGTGTGCTGACCATCCAAGAGGTTGTGGAAACGCGTCTGGCGATTATGATTCAGGCTCCGGTTCGATTGACAGGAGCCGGTAGAACCGATGCTGGTGTCCATGCCAGAGGCCAGGTAGCCAACTTCTTCAGTGAAACCCGGATTCCCCCGGAGAGACTACGATCTGGTTTAAATGGCCTGCTTCCGGATGACATTGTTGCCCTGGAATTGACTCTGGTATCTGATCGGTTTCATGCTCGCTTCCAAGCACGTAGTAAGGTCTATGAATACTACATTCATAATGGACCGATGCCACCGGCCTTGGGGAGGCAGTACGGTTGGCATATCGGGCAACCACTGAGATGGGATTCCATGGAACGATGTCTGAAGCTTCTCGAAGGAAGACATGATTTTTCTTCATTCCAGGCAACGGGGAGCAGTGTTCGGAGCAGTGAGAGGATAGTCCTGTCCACCGGGATCGCCCCGGCAGGAGAAGATATTCAGGTGATCACCATTGAGGCCAACGGATTCCTCAGATACATGGTGCGCAACATAGTTGGCACCTTGGTGGAGGTAGGACGGGGAAAGCTCACAGTGGAAGAGTTTTCTGCGGTTGTGGCCGCCTGCGACCGAAAACAAGCGGGAATGACAGCACCGGCTCGGGGCCTCTGCTTGCTGGAGGTTCGGTATGAAGGAACGCATAGAGCATAGCGCCAAGCGCATAGCGATTTTAGCCGGTGTGGGTTTGCAACGCTAGGGTTAACCCAATGATCTCTTATACGTGTCATTATATGTGTCAATTGAAGCACTGAGCAAACAATCGACCTACCGGTGTTTTGGGGTAGGCGCACGGAGCGAACTAATTCAAGTACTATACCTGCAAATACGGTTAATCCAAAAGTGTACCGGAACACGAGAAAGCCACATCTCACTGCAATGAAGTTTGCCTTGACAAAGAAAAGTCGTTTTCCTAAGTTGAAATTATCATTAGTAATTTTAGATACTAACTTATATTCCCCATAGTGGATTGCTGTGGTTGCTGGGTTGGATGGGCCTGAAGGCCCTTGGTCTGTATTTTGCATAAATACCCCGAGACTAAGATAAAGAAATCCTGCTAGCCCGGATATTGCACGAATCGTCCTCTCGAGATCGTGGAGATCGGAGAGAAGGACGGTCATATCCGCGGTCGCAGCAGTCCATTCATGAAATATCCGGACTAAGGGAGGTAAGATCCTTAGATGGCGCAAAAGCTGGGCAATTTCTTGGTACGCGAGGGTTTGATCACACCCGAACAGCTGGATAGCGCACTCCAAGAGCAAAAGGCCAACGGGGGTATGCTGGGAAGCAACCTCGTGAAGATGGAGTATATCGAAGAGGCCGAACTCATGGAGTTTCTGAGCAAGCAATTCGGTGTGCCCTCCACCGATCCTTCCAAGCTGGACGTTGATTCTGACGTGATCGAGATGATACCCGGGAACATCGTCCAGAAGTATAAGATTGTTCCTATCTCCTTGGAGGGGCAGACGTTGACCATAGCCATGGTGGATCCCTCCAATATTTTCATCATTGACGACATTAAATTTCTCACCCGGAAAAACATCCGCGTTACGGTAGCAACAGAGACTTCGATAAAGTCGGCCATGGACAGATTCTACGATGCTGGCGCTTCCCTGGAAGATGTTATGAGTGAGTTCGATGAAGAAGGCGTAGATGTGATTGAGGGTTCTGACGACGTAGATCTCGGGGAACTGGAAAGCGCGGCCGAGCAGGCGCCAGTGGTGAAGCTGGTTAATCTGATCCTGGTGGATGCCATCAAGAAGATGGCCAGTGACATCCACATCGAGCCCTATGAAAAGAGTTTTCGGGTACGCTACCGGATTGATGGGGTCCTTTACGAAGTGATGAAGCCGCCGATGAAGCTGAGAAATGCCCTTCTTTCGCGGATCAAGATCATGTCCAGGCTTGATATCGCAGAACGCCGCCTGCCTCAAGATGGTCGCATCAAACTCAAGACCAAGGGCAAGGAGATGGATTTCCGCGTGTCTGTGCTACCAACCCTGTTTGGAGAGAAGATAGTGCTCAGACTTCTGGACAAATCCAATCTCCAACTGGACATGACCAAGTTGGGCTTTGAGCAAAAGCAGCTGGACCATTTTAAAGATGCGATCTACAAGCCTTTTGGGATGGTGTTGGTAACCGGGCCCACTGGAAGCGGCAAGACCACAACTCTTTACAGTGCTCTTTCAGAATTGAACAAAGCCACAGAAAACATATCCACTGCTGAGGATCCCGTGGAGTTCAACCTGGGCGGGATCAACCAGGTGCAGATCCATGAATCCATTGGACTCACCTTCGCATCGACTCTGCGCTCATTTCTGCGTCAGGACCCAGACATAATTATGGTGGGCGAGGTCCGCGATTTCGAGACCGCGGAGATCGCGATCAAAGCGGCGCTTACGGGCCATATGGTTTTGAGCACCCTCCATACCAATGACGCACCGAGCACGGTCAACCGTTTGCTCAATATGGGGGTGGAACCCTTTCTGGTTTCCTCGGCTGTAAATCTTATTCTCGCTCAGCGACTGTCTCGCCAAATCTGTGCCGATTGCAAAGAGGAGTTGGAAATCCCCAAGGAGACGTTGCTGGATTTAGGCGTTCTTGACGAAGAGGTGGGTAGCTTCAAGTGCCACCAGGGTACTGGTTGCCCCACCTGCAGCCAAACAGGGTATAAAGGCCGCATCGCCCTTTATGAGGTTATGCCGCTGTACGAAGAGCTTAAGGAGCTGGTTCTGGTAGGAGCTTCCAGCACCGAGATCAAACGTGAAGCGATGCGGTTAGGTATGCTGACCCTAAGGCAGTCAGGCATCAATAAATTGAAAGCAGGAATTACTACCGTGGAGGAAGTTGTCCGCTGCTCGGTGAAAGATTAGCTTGCTTTATTTTCCTTAGCTGGCAACCATAGGCAGCAGGACAACTGCAGGGCATGAAGCGCTGGGATGGAGAAACAAGCGTGGTCATGGTGATTAGGCTGGGAGGATGTAACCATCCGTAACATTAACGCCTACTAGATTAACAAAGGAGCGGCCATGCCAGACTACATATGGACAGGGGTCAATCGTAAGGGAAAAAAGAAAAAGGGTGAGATGGAAGCTGATAGCGAAAATTTCGTTCGCCTCACCCTAAGACGTCAGGGTATTGAGCCCACTAAGATCAAACCAAAACCCAAAGACCTATTTGAAAACGTCAAATTTCTCCAGCCCAAGGTGACCGAAAAGGACATCGTGGTTATGACCCGCCAGTTTGCGACCATGATTGATGCGGGTCTGCCGTTGGTTCAGTGTCTGGAGATTCTTTTCAGCCAGCAAGACAATAAGACGTTTAAAAGGATACTGAAGAACATAAAAGAGGACGTTGAGGAAGGGTCCACCTTTGCTGATGCTTTGAAGCAGCATCCTGATGTCTTTGACAGCCTTTTTGTTAACCTCGTGGCCGCGGGCGAGATCGGTGGTATTCTGGATATCATCTTGAATCGACTGGCGGCTTACATCGAGAAGGCGGCCAAATTGAAAAAAAAGGTCAAAGGTGCCATGACCTACCCCATCGTGGTTATGGTAATCGCCATTATGGTGGTGGCGGTCATCCTTATTTTTGTGATCCCGGTGTTCGAGTCAATGTTCGCCGACTTCGGCAAAGCACTACCTGTTCCCACCCAGATAGTGGTAGCGCTGAGTGATTTACTCCAAAACTATATTCTCTACCTCATCGTCGGATTCGTTCTTCTTGTATTTGCCTTCAGAAGATTCTATAAAACTGACAAAGGCCGAGCTCTGGTGGATAAACTGGTCCTCAAGGTTCCCGTTTTCGGCATGCTGATCCGCAAGGTAGCTGTGGCCAAATTCACCCGTACTCTGGGCACTATGATCAGCAGCGGTGTTCCAATCCTGGATAGCCTGGACATCGTAGCAGCTACTGCTGGTAATATGACCATCGAGGAGGCAATCCGGGAAACCAGACGAAGCATTAGTGAGGGCCGGACCATTGCCGAGCCCTTGGCCGACAGTGAGGTCTTCCCGTCCATGGTTGTGCAGATGATCTCGGTGGGTGAAGCCACGGGTGCTTTGGATACCATGTTGAGCAAAATTGCCGATTTCTATGATGATGAAGTTGATGCAGCCGTTGACGCTCTCACCGCCATGCTCGAGCCGTTCATGATGGTTTTTCTGGGAATTACCATAGGTGGTCTCGTGGTTGCCATGTATCTCCCCATATTTCAGATGGCCGGAGCCATGGGTGGCTGATCAACCATGTCTGAGCTGGAACAGGATTCGACAGAGCGCAACGAGGAGCTTCTGGGGAAAATCAAGTGGCTCATGGTCCTCAGGCTGCTTTTTGCCACCTTTCTCCTTGTTGCCACTGTTGTTGTGCAGGCAAGAGCTTATCCCTCCTTCTCTAATACCTCACTTGCCTCATTGTACCTTCTCACCGGTGTCATCTACTTTCTGACTCTTTGCTATGCCCTGTTGCTAGACCGCATCAAGAAATACGTTCTTTTTGCTTATGTACAGCTCGTTTTCGATGTGCTTTTCGTGACGGCATTGATCTATGTCACCGGTGGCATCGAGAGCATTTTTTCGTTCATGTACATACTCACAATTATCAATGCTGCCATCATGCTCTACCGTCGTGGAGGCCTCCTCATAGCCTCGGCTAGTAGTATAGGTTACGGCTCCTTGTTGGACCTCCAATATTTCGGCATTATTCATCCATATTACACCCGCGCTTCCGAGCTGATGACCTACACCATTGGCTACTACTTCTATACCCTGCTGATGAACATTGCCGCCTTTTATCTGGTGGCTTTCTTGAGCAGTTATCTGGCTGAGGAGCTTCGCCGCAGTAGCGTCAAGCTGAAAGCAAAGCAGTACGACCTGGACCAACTTGAACTGCTAAACCGTAATATTGTTCAAAGTATCAATACTGGACTTATAACTCTGAACAATCAACTCGAGATTTCATATATCAACCCGGCAGTCGAGCAGATTTCTGGATTCGGCTATAGGGATCTAGAGGGGATTCACATTGGTGATATTTTTCCGAAAATTGTACCCTATTTGAGTATTAGTGATAGAAGGGGCGACAATGATGACATGCCTCAACCGCAGAAAGGGATTGACGTTGATTTTGATCGACGAGATGGGAGTAGGCTCCATTTAGGGTTCTCCCAATCGATCCTAAAGGATCCAGGGGGCGACGAAATAGGGTTGATCTTAATATTGCAGGATCTCACTGAATTTCGTCAGATGCAGGAACAGGTGCGACGGATGGACCGCTTGGCAGTGGCGGGTGAACTTGCAGCTGGTATTGCGCATGAGATTAAAAATCCCCTCGCTTCACTGAGCGGCTCGATACAGATGCTCAGGGACGAGGCAGATTTCGGACCGATTCAACAGCGGCTGATGGATATCACCATGCGGGAAGCGGAGAGGCTCAATGCACTGGTGAACGAGTTTCTCCTTTTTTCCCGGCCGGAAAAAGCGGTGGATCGATCGGTGGAGGTGAACCAGGTCATTGAAGATACATTGGAGATGTTGAAAAACAGCCCGGAGCTCTCACGACCTATTCGTATTGAAAAGACTCTGAGCAAGGACCTATGGGTTCTCATTGACCCTCAACGACTCCAACAGGTGATCTGGAACCTAGTGCTCAACGCTGTCCAAGAAATGAAAAACAGTGGTCGTCTCTCCGTCGCCACTGCTATCCGTACGCAGCGAGGATCAGGAGACGCTCCCTCGAGACTATGCCCGGGACAGGCAGGAAAAGCTGGCCGAAATTTCAATTTCAGACACGGGCCCAGGGATTTTGCCAGAGAATCAGGGGAAAGTGTTCGATCCGTTCTTTACCACCAAAGACCAGGGCACGGGTCTGGGCCTGACCATCGTTCACCGGATAGTGGAGAACTATGGTGGTAAGATCTTCCTCGACAGCGACGGACGCAGTGGTACTACCTTCACGCTACACTTCCCTTTAGCAGAGGAAGACCCCCCAAGATAGACCTCAGTAGCTTACCTATAGCAAGAGGTTCCCCAAAAATTGATGTTTAATCGCTCTATAGTGAGGCTATTAGCCTACTGAGGGTGATTTACAAAATGAAAAGTGCATCTGCTTCGGCCCGAAGCACTAGCGCCCGGCAAAGGCAGCAGACCGAGCGTAAGCGGAGGGAATGTCCCAGCCCTCGAGCGGTAAGGCTGACTAGCCGCAATTGGCGAGGTTGAAAGGACATTCCTTGTATTTGTTCTTGCGTTCGAGTCTCACGGTCTGGTCACTTCTGGCGCAGCTGTGGGCGGGGGAAAGCGCCCCCTCCCTGTTCCCCGTTCCTGCGGCACGGGGCCAGGGGCTCCCCCACCCACAGCTGCGGAAGTGGCACAGACCTTCCGCCAGTCACTCCAGAACAAAAACAAGGAATGTCCAGATGGATTTGTCTCAATTATTCTTAATACACTCCTACCAACAAAAAATGCGGGAACTCCTACCTGCCTATAGTTCTTGACTCCACTGGGTAAATGATTTATCGTAACGCGTTTTGAGGTCCCGAGACCACAGGGTACGGTTCATTTTTCTTGGCTGCCCGAGTACCTATCATTCTAGAGATATGGCCATGAGTGAAGAAAGCCAGGTATTGCGACAGCGGAGACAAAAGGCTCGGGAGTTACGAGATGCGGGTGTCCAATTATACCCGAATGATTTTAGAGTTCAGGATCACCTGGCGGATATTAGGGAACACTACGGGGAATGGAGTGAAGAGGATCTAGCTCAAGAGCAAAAGATTCTTATCTGTGCCGGCCGCATCATGTCCATGCGTTCCTTTGGCCGAGCTTCTTTCATGCACATCAAAGATGCTACTGGCAAGCTTCAAGTCTACGTTCAACGAGACGTGATAGGTCAGGACGAGTATCGGGTTTTCAAAAAGATGGACATAGGTGATTTTGTCGGTGTCACGGGTACTGTTTTTCGGACTCATCAAGGTGAGTTGACCCTGCAAGCCCAGGAGGTAAGACTCCTGAGCAAGAGTCTGCGACCTTTACCCGAAAAATGGCACGGGCTTCGTGACGTCGAAACCAGGTACCGTCAGCGCTATGTGGATCTGGTGGTAAACGACAGCGTTCGCGAGGTTTTCATCAAGAGAGCCAAGATTATTCAGAAAATACAAGAATTCCTCAAGGGTCATGGTTTCATTGAGGTGGAGACCCCGATGATGCAGCCTATTCCCGGTGGTGCTACTGCACGTCCTTTCAAGACCTTTCACAATGCCCTGGGCATTGACCTGTATCTACGAATCGCTCCTGAACTGTATCTCAAGCGTCTCCTGGTGGGTGGTTTTGAGCGGGTTTTTGAGATAAATCGAAATTTTCGCAATGAAGGGATATCTTTCCAGCACAATCCAGAATTTACCATGTTGGAATTCTACCAGGCATATGCCACGTATGAAGACTTGATGACCTTCACCGAAGAAATGGTCTGCTGGGTGGCCCAAGAAGTAAATGGCAGCCCCCAGCTATCGTTTCAAGGTAAGGAGATCGATTTGAGCCCACCCTGGCCCCGTTATCGACTCAGCGATGCACTCGTCGCTATTGGAGGTTTAGAGGGGAGCGAGGTGGAAGATGAGGAAAAACTCCGGACCAAGGCTGAGACTCTGGGAATCACTACGGCTGGACAAGAGTCTGGAAAAGTTCTCACCAAGCTATTTGATATCCTGGTGGAACCGAAGCTGGAACAACCAACTTTTATTACCCACTATCCCATTGATGTATCTCCACTTTCTCGGCGCAATGAGGAAGATCCCTCTTTAGTGGATAGGTTTGAACTCTTCATTGGTGGCTATGAAATTGCCAATGGCTTCTCCGAATTGAACGATCCCATTGACCAAAGGGAGCGATTCCTGCAGCAAGTGGCGGCCCGTGAGGCTGGCGATGAAGAGGCCCACTTGATGGATGATGACTACATTCGCGCTCTGGAATATGGCATGCCTCCCGCTGCCGGGGAGGGGGTGGGTATTGATCGATTGGTCATGCTGCTCACAGACCTGCCATCCATCCGGGAGGTGATCTTGTTTCCCCTCCTCAGGCCAGAGCGTAGCTAAACCCTTAGATCAAGATCCTTTCTGATATGTCCTATGAACTATTCATAGGCCTTCGTTATTTAAAGGCCAAACGCAAACAGACCTTCGTTTCCCTTATTACCCTCATTTCCATTGCAGGGGTTACGGTTGGCGTGACCGCACTAATCGTTGTAATAGCAGTGATGAATGGGTTCAAGGAGGATCTGAGGGACAAAATTCTTGGGGTGACCTCCCATGTGGTGATTTCCCGTTTTGATGGAAATATTTCCAAGTACCAGGAAGTAAGAGCGAAGGTGGAGGAAGTGTCCGGGGTTAACGCTGCCACACCTTTTATTTACACCCAGGTTATGATCAGTTCTCGCAAAGCCATATCTGGGGCAGTGCTCAGAGGAATCGAACCAAAGACCGCCAGCAAGGTTATCAACCTGCCAAAGAATCTGCGTGCTGGCAGTCTCGAAGAGCTAGAAGCTGAAAATAAGCCAGAAGGGATGAGATCCACTCCAGGAATCATTTTGGGTAACGAACTTGCCAGGAATATCGGGGCGTCACGGGGAGAGCCCGTGACGGTGATTTCTCCCCTGGGTCGTCTTACTCCCCTCGGCCGGGTGCCCAGGAGTCAAACCTTCCGGGTGGCGGGAATATTTGACTCGGGAATGTACGAATACGACTCTACCATAGCCTACGTGTCCCTATGGGCTGCTCAACGGTTTCTCGGTATCGGGGATCGAGTCACAGGCATCGAGGTTCGGGTGGATGACATCTATGAGGCAGATCGGGTGGCCAGGGCCATTGGCAAAGCGTTGGACGGCTATCCTTACTGGAGTAGGGACTGGATGAGGATGAACAAGAACCTTTTTTCTGCCCTAAAATTGGAAAAAATCGTGATGTTCATCATCCTCACCCTCATTATTCTGGTAGCAGCGTTCAATATAGTGGGCACTTTAATCATGGTGGTTGTAGAAAAAACCAGGGATATTGCTATTCTCAAATCTATGGGTGCCACCCGCAGAAGTATCATGAAGATTTTCTTGATTGAGGGTGCGGTGATCGGCCTGGTAGGAACGCTACTCGGGCTTCTGGGAGGCTACACCCTGTGCACGCTGCTGGCCACGTACAAGTTTATTGAGTTGCCCAGCGATGTCTACTACATATCTACCCTGCCGGTTCAGATGAACCCACTTGACGTAGCACTCATCGCCCTGGCGGCAATAGTCATTACTCTGGCGGCCAGTGTGTATCCGGCCTGGCAGGCTTCGCGATTTGACCCAGCGGAGGCCATCCGCTATGAATAGGGCCGAGTCTATCCTCCAGGTGAAGGGGCTTTATAAACACTTCGGCAGCGGCGAACGTCGCGTTGATGTATTGCGTGGTATCGATCTCACCCTGGAAGGGCAGGAGAGCATTGCGGTGGTAGGAGCGTCCGGAGTAGGGAAGTCAACACTGCTCCACATACTGGGAACTCTGGAGCGGCCTAGTGACGGTGAGGTTACCTATGAGGGAGTTAACGTTTTTGACTTCCAAGAACAACAGTTGGCCGCCTACCGCAATCGCACCATCGGATTTGTTTTTCAATTCCATCATCTGCTGTCTGAGTTTACTGCCTTGGAAAACTGCATGTTACCAGCGCTCATTGGACGCAAGAATAAAAAGGAGTCGAAAGAGCGTGCGGAGTTCATTTTGGATCTGGTTGGCTTGAGCCACCGTTTGCAGCATCGTGTCGGAGAGCTATCTGGAGGAGAGCAGCAGCGGGTTGCGGTAGCGAGGGCACTGGTGTTGAATCCTAAGGTGCTTCTTGCTGATGAACCCACCGGTAACCTGGACACGAACAGTAGCCGGAACCTTCATGAGCTTATGCTGAGCCTCAACCAGGAACAAAAAGTGAGTCTGGTTGTCGTTACACACAACATGGAACTTGCAGGCATGATGCAAAGACAGTTGCAGATGAAAGATGGACTATTAAACGAGATCGAGTGACCTGCAGAGAGCGAGTACGTTGTGAAATTTCGCCTTCTTTTTGTTCTGCTGGTACTGTCTCTCACCTGGCCCCAGCCGCTCTATTCCCGCACTATTCGTCTTGCTATTATTCCCCTCTCGTTTTACAGCGAGGAGGATCTTACCCACCTGCGGAAGCCGCTAATGGACATGCTGGTCAGGAGCCTGAAGCAGCAAGGATTCCAACCGGTGCCTGCGGTGGAAGCATTGGAGAGGGAGCCGTTGTGGGTGGCTCAAGAGATGACCGATGCTCAGGCTCGAAAAATCGGCGCGGAATTGGGAAGCACCTTCGTTGTTTATGGCAGCCTCAGTAAGATAGGGGAACAAATCAGTTTTGATGTGCGTCTGGTTGATGTTGATCAACGACGGCCTACGGTACCCATATATGTAACCCAAGTGGGACTGGAGAATCTTGCCAGTGCGGTCTCTGATCTCTCCAGAGAAGTGGGTATTCGCATCTTGAGGAGAAAAAAGATTCGTCAGATCCTGGTAAGGGGCAATCAGCGCGTCGAAACCGAGGCCATTAAATTGAGGGTAAAGACCAAAGGCGGCGACCTTTTTGATCAGGCCAAATTGCGTGAAGATTTGACAGAGATCTACAAGATGGGCTATTTCAAAGAGGTCCGTATAGAGGCGGAGGACACTCCCCAAGGACAGGATGTGGTTTTTGTGGTAGAGGAAAAGCCCACCATAAATGAAGTTTCAATCCGCGGCTCCAGATCTATCACAGAAGATGACATTCGTGCTGCCATGACCACGAGACAATATGGTATTCTGCAACGTTCAGTCCTAAAGGGAGATGTGGAAAAGATCCGGGCGCTTTATCGGGACAAAGGCTATTATAATGCGGAGGTTACCTACGAGATAAAGCCAGTTGAGGGTGACCGGGTGGATGTTAGTTTTCGCATAAAGGAGAACAAAAAGCTTTATGTCAGCAAGATCACCTTCACAGGCAATCAGCACTTTTCGGATGATGATCTCAAAGATGTTGTCATGACTTCGGAAAAAGGCGGTTTTTTCTGGCTCACTGAATCGGGAATTCTCAAGCGGGACAAGCTGGAAGTGGACTCGGATATGATTGCCGCCTTCTACCTGAATCATGGTTTTATGGATGTCAGGGTGGGAAGTCCTGAGATTACCTATGATGAAGAGGGGATTTACATCAACTTTCCTATAAACGAAGGGGGACGATTCCGGGTGGGCAAAGTGGAGGTGACCGGGAAGGATGTCGAGCCGGACGTGAGGTTGCTGAATAGGATCAAACTGTCCAAGAAAAAGTACTTCCATCGGGAGGTTCTGGCCAGAGACCTTGAAAGGCTTACGGACTACTTTACTTCTCAGGGATACGCGTTCGCTGAGGTAGAGCCAAACATTGCCCGGGACAGGACGAAACAGGTGGTTGATGTTAACTACCAAGTCAGAAAAGGGGAGTTGGTAGATTTTGGCAGGATTGAAATCAGCGGTAATGCCAAGACTAGGGACAAAGTTATCCGCCGCCAGCTAAAGGTGGTTGAAGGGGCACGATATAGTAAGGCCAATCTGGAGAGGAGTGTCGGGAATCTGCGGCGACTTGACTATTTTGATGAAGTCGAAATGGACACCCGGAAAGGAGAAGCTGCCGACCGGATGAATGTCGATATAAAACTCAAGGAAAAGGCGACCAGGTTCATATCAGCCGGAGCTGGCTTTAGTACGGCAGACCAGTTTTTCCTGCAGGGGCAGGTAGCCGAACGGAATCTGTTTGGCCGAGGTCAGAGCCTGCAGTTCCAGGCCAACCTTGGGAGTAGGTCGAATAGGTTTACTTTGAAGTTTACGGAACCCTGGCTCTTCGATATCCCGCTTTCCGCCACAACCGAGATCTATAATTGGTCCCGGGACTACGATGAGTTCACCAAGGACAGCAACGGGGGAAAACTCTCCGTGAGCTATCCGGTCTGGGATTACACCAGGCTTTACCTCTCCTATACCTATGACGACGCTGAGGTGATAGGATGTGTCTGACGACGCAGCAACTGAAATCCAGGACCAAGAGGGGACCCTCGTTACCAGTGCCCTATGCAGTACTTTGCGGAGAGACAGCAGAGACCACACTTTTCTCACCACTCGCGGCTCTGATAACAGTTTGATGGTGGATTACGCTGGCGGCGCGCTCAGTGGTGATGCCGGCTATATCAAGACCGTTTTTAATTCCAGCTGGTATTTTCCGCTTTTTTGGGACTGCGTCGGATTTTTGCACGGCAAAACTGGATATATAGGTGAAACTGACGGTGAGGTTCCCATCTTTGAACGTTTTTACCTGGGGGGCATCAATTCCATTAGGTCTTTTGACTCCGGCGACGTGTCCCCTCGCGATCCAGAGACCGGAGACCGCATTGGTGGCAACAAGATGGTGCTTTTTAACGCCGAGTTTCTTTTCCCCCTCGTAGAGCAGCAGGGTATTCGGGGAGTGCTCTTTTTTGACGCCGGCAATGCCTACGATGATGGCGACAATATAGACTTAAACGACCTGAAGTACGCTGTGGGTTACGGCATTCGATGGTTCTCGCCAATGGGGCCGTTACGGCTGGAGTGGGGCTACAATCCTAGTCCTGATAAGGGTGAAAGTAAGAGTAAATGGCAGTTTTCTATGGGGATGTTCTTTTAGCCCTGTAAAATTGGTTCTTCCGGTTTTTGCCAAGATAGCACCCGGCGAGTGCAGTAAGGACAGGGTGACCTACTCCACAAAGCAGCATAGTCGCAGCTATCAATGTTGCAGTTTTAGGGTTGTTGGAGAGTCATCCTGCAAGCTCTAACCTCGGTTTTCCACACGGCCATGGAAAGAAGCGGTTGCTCGAATGCTCTTTGTTTCGCAGCCCACCCTGCCCTTGATACTAGTGGTGTTGCGCGGAGCGCGGTGCATAGCTACCTTGGCAAAAACCGGAAGAACCGTAAAAAATACATTGCGCACAGAGCATTGCTTCGATAATGTTAAAAATTGGCCATTTTGTATTGCCAAGAACAGCGTAACTAAAGAAAAGGGACGTTGAGGGCAAATGGGGGTAAGGAGAGACGACATGAGGATTCTTACAGGAGTTATCGCTGGCTTGCTTTTGCTGGCGGTCAGCACCCAGGTCTGGGCGGCGGAAGTGATTAGGTTCGGGTTTTTCGACAAGCAGGCGATTGTGGATCGCTCTGAGATGGGCAGGGAAGGGCTGGAAAAGCTCAGAGCGAAAATGGTACCGATTCGCGAAAAGCTCGATGCGGCGCGACAGGAGGTAGCGGCACTGGAGGCTGAATTCAAGCAGAAAGAACTCGTATGGAGCAATGATGTAAAGCAAGCCAAAATCCAGGAGATTCGCGCTAAAAAGGTAATGCTAAGGCAGGGTGTTGACCAAGCCAATCGCCTCTTAGCCGAGAAAGAGCGGGAACTCCTGATGCCACTTCAGAAAAATGTGGTAGAAATCGTGGCTCGAATTGGCAAAGCAGAGGGCTATGCAATGATCTTTGAACTCGGGGATGGAGGGATTTGGTACGCGCCAGATTCTTTGAATCTCACCGAGAGGATAGTACAAGAACTCAATGAATTTTATGCTGGTGAAAAGGCCACGCAGTAGGCAGTGGCGTTATACGTTATTGGTTATTCGTTATTCGGAGGATTTTTAAACTATCAGCTCTGAGTTCTCTTTGATGATGTGATGCTATGATAACTTAAACTACTTTAACGGTTTTAACGATTTGACGAATTAACGAACTGACTCGATGATCCCATGACTCTATGACCCAAAGACGCTGAGACGCAAGGACGTAAACATGGAAAAAACCTTAGACGAGTTGGCGCAATTGGTTGAGGGTGAGCTTCTCGGCGATCCGGAATTAAAGATCACGGGGGTGGCAGGATTGGAGGAGGCCAGGAGCAATGAG
>PVMK01115282.1_pt1 | contig 91782 bp, 98 predicted proteins | sample 1853481 | NCBI WGS metagenome assembly PVMK01 (sample SAMN08533507, study PRJNA380276) | Marine sediment metagenome, whole genome shotgun sequencing project.
CCAGTAATGAATGATGGTCAGTGGACGTTTTGCGCCTGAGATTTCCGAATAAAAATAGTGAACAGCTGCCGCATTGTTCATGTTGTTGGCAATTCCCACCGGTTCACGTGATTCTATGCCGCTGGCAAATTCCGCCCTTGAGACCGTAACGTCAGCAGGGCAGGTTGACAGATCAGGGATAAAAGTCATATCCAGTGCGATCGTAGTAGTTGCTGAATCGATTAGCATGGCGCTGCCGGCGACGATGAACACTCCCCTGAGTGATTGCGTTTGCCGGGCAGGTGTATCTGCAAAACCGGGCAGGGACGCACCAACATGAATTTCACCGAGTGGGACTGCGTTGATGGGAATAGTGTTCAGGTTCTGCTCTATCAATGTATTTGTAATATTTGATCTGAGACTTTGCAGCGTGTCCCGGGTCAATTCCGGGATGGGTTCAGCATAGCTGCCGCCATCAAAGGAAAAATCTCTTGAGTTGATACGGAGTTGGGTAAAACGTGGCAGCCATTCCAGTTGTGCACCACTGAAAACCAACAGAATCTCCCCTGATACTGATGCGGAAATTACGTTCCCATCATCGTCATCAATGTCAATCAATGCATCAAGCGCGATGACTTGCCTGTCAAAATTCAGATTGAATTTACGGATATGAATTTTTTCGGCAGAGACTGCCTGTGCAACCAGGACTGCTTCAATCTGCTGCGTGAGCCAGTGGTTGTCCAGTTTGATTAACGTGTCGATATCCTGAAGTTGCTGCAACGCAACTTTCAGCACTGGCGGTGCGCTGGTTCTGGATAGAAGTCACATCGGTGGTAATGCCTGCTGGCTGCAGGATGGTGCAGGCTGCCATAAGGTAAGTGACAATTGCCAGGCAAAAGAAACGTATCAGCATACTTTGCATGCTGTACCCGTATTTTTTCGGTGCTGCCAATAAACGTTCTGCAATAAGATACCCTTATAACTGCTTCCCACTAAACCATCGGTTCAGGTGTTTTATTGTGAAGAGTGGCGTCCGCAAAAGCAATATCGGTGTTTATTTAATCGGTGGTTTGTTTTTTATTTCCAGCCACAACCGCCGATTATCAGGACCCAGATACACTTAAATTCAGTGCCATTTTTGGTTCTCCAGCCAAATTCTGGCGTAATCACATCCCAGAATCGTTGTAAATCGCCTTTTACACCAGGGTCGTATGCAAAGTTAATCAGCCCGGGCGTGTAAGCAAAGGGAACTTCCGGCATGGGCTGATCGAGCATGGCGATCATGTCCTGCCTGACCGGGTAGTGAAATGCCTTCTGCGGTTCGGAATTGTATGATACGAGCGGTCTGCCGAATAGCTTGTCTGCTTCGGACTCTTCCGATATGAATTGTCTGGTCAGGATGGAGTTTGTCATCCGCCTTTTCGCCGGCTCGCTCATTTTTTCGGGATCATGTTCCAAATCCCGTGCATTAGGGCTTGCTGCCAATATGGATGTATTGATTTCAGTTTGCGCCTCAACAATGATTGTTGAAGATTCAGGTGCGGACACCGGGAGGGCTTCTTCTTCGGTCTGGACCGGTACCTGTGGAGCAGGTGCAGGTGGGCTGAAGGTGGTCAATTGCAACTCGATCTGTGCGCGGGTGTTTTCAGTGGTTGGTATATGCCTGGTGATTGGCAGGAACAAAATTACGGCGTGCAATCCAAGCGCGACAGCCAGTGCCAGCCAAATACGGGTCTTTTTTCCTGTACTGGTTCGCACGCGTCCCTGTGTGTAATTTTGCATGGCTGAATGATACCTGTTTGCTGTTAAGTTGACGTTAATCAACCAATATGGTTTTGTACTTGTGGTAGCCTTGAATTCATTCTTGTTAACGGGGAATACGGCGGATGAGATTTTTATACAGGAAGGTTTTCACAGCACGGCAAGGACCCGGTGCAAAACCCTGGATGATGGTTCTGCTGATGATCCCGGTCCTTTTCTCCATGCAGCTAAATGCAGAAGAACTAAAGGATGCAAAAGAGCTGGTGCGTGCTGCCATGGACCATTGGCGGGGAATTAACTCCTATTCCGAAATGACCATGACCATACATCGACCCGATTGGGAGCGATCCATGTCGATGCGCGCATGGAGCGAGGGTGACAAAATCTCGTTGGTGCGGGTTACAGCGCCCAAAAAGGATGCCGGCAACGGCACGCTTTTGAAAGACAATGACATGTGGTCCTACTCGCCAAAAATTAACCGCATAATCAAGATACCCTCGTCAATGATGAGCCAGGGTTGGATGGGAAGTGATTTTTCCAACAAGGACATCAGCAAATCCACTGACATCCTTGATCAATATGACCATAGTTTGACCTCTCAGGCACAGGAAGATGGCCACACGGTTTACACCATCGAAGCCATCCCGCATGAAGATGCTGCGACTGTGTGGGGTAAAGAGGTTTTAAAAATCCGTGATGACTTTGTCATGCTGGAAGAGCAGTTCTGGGACCAGGATGGAGAACTGATCAAAGTCATGCGGGCCAGTGATGTAACCGAAATGGGTGGCCGTTCGGTTGCAAGGGTTTTACGCATGGGCAAACTGGAAACACCGGATGAGTGGACTGAAATGACGGTTTCCACGATTGAATTTGACCTCGAATTGCCATCGGGTATTTTCACGCTTTCCAATCTCAGAAATCCAAGACAATAACCTGGGCACAACAAGCCTATGACCGACAAACGCGGAAGCAGCAGGGCTTACGGACTCAGTTTCCGGCTCGCCTGGCGTAATATCTGGCGCCAGAAGCGTCGCACCTGGCTAACTGCTTCGGCGATGATCTTCTCCAATATTTTGCTGGTTTTCATGATATCGCTGCAGTTTGGCTCCTATGACATGATGATCAACAATACTCTGCGCATGTTCAGCGGTCAGGTGCAGGTACAGCGTGAGGGCTATCAGGATAGTCAGAAAATGCGTCAAACCGTGGACAATATCCGTGGTTTGGCAAGTAACATACGCAAGCAGTTCCCGACGGCCAGTGTAACTGCCCGCGCCAATGCATTCGTGCTGGTTTCGAGCGAAGACCGCTCCTTTGGCACCCAGGTGGTGGGTGTTGAGCCTGCCCATGAGCCCGCTGTATCAACAGTACCCGGTCTGCTGACTGAGGGACGCTACCTGGGCGCCATAAACGCTGCAGAGATTGTCATAGGTACTGTGATGGCGAGAAACCTGAAGGTAACAGTCGGTGATGAGCTGACTTTTCTGGGCAGTGGCGTGGATGGTTCATTTGCTGCGGGCGTGGTCAACGTTGTGGGTATCTTTGATTCCGGCTCCCAGGATCTTGATCGAAGCCTGGCGGAACTGCCGCTGGGTTATTTCCAGGATGCTTTTGCGATGGGGGACAGCGGACACGTGGTTGCGATCTCCCTGGACGAGTTGAGTGAAGTGCCCGACATGATGGAACCGTTAAAAGCTGTGATAGCAGCTCAGGCTGAGCTGGTCGCACTGGACTGGGAGACATTGATGCCGGGTCTCAAACAGGCCATCCAGGCCGATATGACCAGCGCCTGGTTCATGTATGGCGTGTTGATCATCCTGGTGGCCTTCAGCGTGCTCAATACGCAACTGATGTCGGTGCTTGAGCGTACCCGTGAATTTGGTGTGATCATGGCGCTGGGTATCAAACCTCGCCGCCTGGCATACCTGGTGGTACTTGAAACCTTTCTGATGGCCTCACTCGGTTTGTTGATCGGAGTGCTGCTGGGTTCAATGGTATCGGCCTACTTTGCACATGTTGGTTTTGCCTATCCCGGCATGGATGAAATGGCGGCAAAATTCAATATGCCTGCAGTGATGTATCCGGCACTTGATCCATTCTCCCTGATGCTTGGTCCAACTGTCGTGTTTATCTTTTGTCTGTTCGCCTCCATCTACCCCGCCTTGAAGTTGTACGCTTTGCGGCCGGTGGAAGCGATGAGGGCGGTCTGATGGCCATTCCGGTAAAAGTCATGTCCATATTGGCCTGGCGAAATTTGTGGCGAAATTATCGTCGTACATTAATCATGTTGCTGGCCATTACTGTGGGTGTATGGGCCATGATTTTCATGACTGCCCTGTTGCGGGGTATGGTTGATAACATGGTCAGAACAGGTATCAGCGTTCTACCAGGCCATGTACAGATCCATGCCATGGCGTACAGGGATGATCCATCGGTCACCCACAGTCTGTCTGCACCTTCGAAGGCCCTGCTGGAGGTGCTTAATGGTGCACAGGTAGCTGCATGGACCGGTAGGGTCAAGGTGCCGGCAATGATCTCCAGTGAGCGGGATAACCGGGGCATCATACTGCTGGGTATAGACCCCGGCAGTGAAATGGCACTGGGTTTTGATAATGCTGATGTCATAGAGGGCAGGTTTCTGGATGGTCCTGATGACCGTGGAATCGTCATTGGCAAAAAACTGATGGAGCGTCTTGAAACCCGCCTGGGTAAACGGGTCGTGGTGATGAGTCAGGATCCGGAAAACACCATCGCAGATCGGGGTTTCAGAGTGGTGGGGGTTTATAAGGCCGACCTGGAGAGTCGCGAGGAGAGTTTTGTTTATACCGGTCGTGATGTGATCCAGACCATGCTGGGTATGGGTTCGAATGTTTCCGAGATTGCGATACTTGGACATGATTACCGTACGCCTGAAAGCCTGACCTTGAGTATCCGCAATGTTGTACCCGCAGATCAGGAAGTATTGTCGTGGCTGGAACTGGATCCATATCTGAGCACCATGATGCGGGTCATGGATGGTTTTGTGCTGGTATGGATGGTGGTGATCTTTCTGGCCCTGTCCTTTGGCCTGGTAAATACCCTGATGATGGCGATATTTGAGCGTGTACGGGAAATTGGCCTGATGCGGGCACTTGGCATGCGGCCCTCAGCCATTGTTTACCAGATACTGGTGGAGTCGCTGATGCTGCTGGTACTGGGTCTGCTGGCTGGCAATGTGCTGGCAATCAGCACCATCATCTGGTTGAAAGACGGCATTGATATTTCGGCAGTCTCAGAAGGAATGGAAATGATGGGCGCGGCCAGCGTGATGTACCCGGTGCTGGAAGGGCCGGACCTGGTGCTGGCCAATGCAGTCGTCATCGTTTTGGGAATTATCACCAGTTTATTGCCTGCATGGCGAGCGGCACAGTACCGCCCGGTCGAAGCGCTCAGCAGCACATGAAAACATGGAATTTGAAGAAAATGCACAAGCAGATTTATCTTGAAGGAGTGCCAGCATCATGTCAGCCATAAGCTGTAACGACCTGTGCAAGTATTACCAGCAGGGTGATGCGGTCATCAAAGGGCTTGATCACGTCAGCCTTGAGATAGAAGAAGGTTCATTTATTTGCCTGTCCGGACCTTCCGGTTCGGGTAAAACCACGCTGTTGAACGCCATTGGCGGTCTTGATTCGCTGGATAGTGGTGAGATTGCTATCAATGGTGAACGCGTAGATTTGCTCGGTAAGGCCGCGTTGTCAGATTTGCGTCTGCACAGCATCGGTTTCGTGTTCCAGGCTTATAACCTGATACCGGTCCTCAGTGCGCGAGAAAACGTTGAATTTGTCATGCAGGTGCAGGGCGTAAGTGCAGCAGAACGTAAAATACGCTCATCCAGGATTTTGCAGGAGGTTGGACTTGAGGGAATGGAAGACCGTCGTCCGGCCCAGTTATCCGGCGGACAACAGCAGCGTGTGGCAGTTGCACGTGCCATAGTCAGTCAACCAAAACTGGTACTGGCCGATGAGCCAACAGCCAATCTGGATTCAAAAAGCATGGAGCGCCTGATGACCATCTTCCGTGAACTCAACCACACTCACAAGGTTACCTTTTTGATTGCTACCCATGATCAAAGGGTGATGGAGTGGGCGGATCGGCGTATCAGTATGGAAGACGGGCGGGTGATCAGGGATGAGTTACAGAAAGTTGCCTGAAGGCTCGCCATGCGCAATTCTCCATCAATAAGCACACGCCTGGCCGCCATGGCCTTTTTATGTGTGCTAATGATGCCTGAAAGTCTCTATGCGCAGTCCAGTGCTTCCAGCGCGAATAATTCAACACAGTGGTCCTTTGGCGGACACACCAAGTACCGTACATCCATACCCGTATTCCCGAAGACAGTGTGCTGCAAAGTATCAGCGGTGACAGCATGCAGGACCATAATCTCGAAGTCCGTTTGAAAGTTGCGGCCAGACGCGAACGCTGGGATTTTGACACTCACATACAATTCATTACCGTTCATTCCGATACACTTTCTGGCTTTCGTGATCTGCCACAGATAATTTTCCCCGGGGCCGGTATCATCAATGATGACCGGCGCTGGTTTAACCTGACCCATGAACTGACCAATGAAGGTAAAAATGCCACACTGTTGCGTCTTGACCGGGTAAGTGTTGCATATACGAGTGATAAGACGGTCATCCGCTTTGGCCGCCAGGCGATCAGTTGGGGTAATGGGTTGTTGTTCACGCCGATGGACATCTTTAATCCATTTGACCCCGCGGCGGTGGACAAGGAATACAAGACCGGTGATGACATGCTCTACGGACAGTACCTGCTGGATAGCGGCAACGATGTGCAGGCCGTGGCTGTGGTGCGTCGTAATCCTGTCAGTGGTGATGTCGAGCAGGATCAGTCTTCGTTGTCAGTGAAATACCATGGTTTCTGGGGCGGTAATGAATATGACCTATTGCTGGCGGAACACTATGGTCAGCGGGTGCTTGGGCTGGGTGCCAGCACCGACCTCGGGCGGGGCCGTCTGGCGGGGTGACCTGGTCTGGACTGACACTGATACGGGATCCGTTTTTTCTGCAGTGGGCGGCGTCAGTTATTCCGGTGTAACAGGGGGGCATAACTGGACCGGGTTTCTGGAATACTATTACAACGGCTTCGGTCAGTCAGACGGGGATTATTCAGCCGCAGGTCTTGCCGCTAATCCTGAATTGCTGAAACGCCTGGCCAGAGGGTGAGTCATTTAACCTTGGCCGTCACTACCTGGGTGCCTCCCTGACGGTGGAGTGGACACCGCTGCTTAATTTCACACCAAATATTTTTGTAAATCTCACCGACCCGTCCGCATTGGCACAACTGGTGCTTACATACGACTGGAAACAGGATATCCAACTGCTTGCGGCACTGACCATTCCCATCGGTCCGGGATGGCAGTGAATATGGTGGTATAGAGTCAGGACAACCCGGTCTGTATGTTTCAACTGGTCCCTTCATTGTTTGCACAACTGGCCTGGTATTTTTAAAGAGAACTTCGGCCTGTGTTGGCGTGGGTGACAAGCGAAATCCCGGGATCGCGAGTAGCGAATCCCGGGCTCCCGGAAAGACTTTGCTTCTTTTCCTTTTCTGACGTTTACCGGCCGAAATAGCTGGTAAGACGCACGCCGAACTCACTTGCGTCATTATTGAGAATCACCAGCAGGTAATCACCCGTATTCAAGCGCGCGTTGTCATAGCGCTCATCAGTGACGTTGGTGCCGTATAAGGAAACATCCCAATTGGCATCAGGCGGATAGTAGGTGACGTTGAAGTTAAGTAGGGTACGGCTGTCAATAGCAGTGAAACGGCCAGGATCAGCAGTGGGTTCACCATACATATCATCACGGTAAGACCAGTCAGCCCGGAAAAGAACTTCGCCGCCATTGCCCAGGCCCATGGTGTACTCGGGACTGATGGATGCAGTCCATTCCGGGGTCAGTGGTGCAACAGCTACCGGATCATCGACATCAACGTTAATGTAACCCACCGTGGCATGCAGCAGGAATCTATCGCTGATGGCCCATGAGCTTTCCCACTCAACGCCAGTTGAAGTCTGGTCTACGATAATGTTGCGGGTGTCAAATCCGGCGCCCTGTGTGGTGCTGACCTGGTAAGGGCAGGTCGGAATAGTCGGTGTAAAACAATGCAATGCTCATGCGCAGATTGTTCAGCGGTTCGCCTTTCAGACCGATTTCATAGTTGATGGCCGTTACATTTTCGTTGGCTTCAAAACAGTTCGGTGTGGCGACATTACCGGGTTGTGTGAAATCAATGAAGTCAAACAGGCAAAATGGCCTGGGCGGAAACTGCCCGGATTGATAGCCGTTCTGGATGGTCCCATATACGCTCATACGGTCATTCATTTCATAAGTTGCCGCTACTTCCCAGCTGGTTTCACTCCAGTCGCGCTTCTCGTTGACATGCAAAAAGCCCTTGTTGATATCAAAACTGGCTTCTTTTTCATCATCGGTGAAGCGCAGTCCGCCGGAGAGTCGCAGGCGATCGTTTACCTGGTAACCAACGTTTCCATAAATTGCCTTGCTCTCCATATCCTGTGTTAGTTCATCATCGCCGGGAAAGGTCAGGAATACGGTATCGTCCTGCCGGTTGAACCCTTCTTCGGTGAAGTAGTATAAGCCACTGATGAAATCCCAACTGCCATATTCGCCGGTGAATTGCAGTTCCAAGGAGGTTTGATCCGCCTCGCCAACTTCAGGGAAAGGTCAGGATGTTTTCAAACAGGCTGTCGTCATCGAGACCAGCCTCGTACTCTGAGTGGCGGTCACTGAAAATCAGTTTTGCGCTGAGACCGTCATTGATAACGTACTCGGCGGTAACAGCGATGCCACCGGCCTCGTTGTTGACCCCGGTTTGACCCACCTGACCGGTGTTGTTATCAAATGGGATCGGCAGAGACATCGGAATTTCTGAAGCCCAGACCGTAAAGTCCGCCATTGGGTACTTCGTCAATCAGTGTGGTATAGGGGCGCAGACCGCCTCTGCCTTTATTGCCATCCACGGCAACCAGTACCGAGAAATCGTCATTGGGTTGCCATTTAACGGCGAGGCGCCCGGAAGCATCACGCGTCTCACCCACTTCACGATCGGTGTCGATATTGAGGGAATTCACCAAGGCCGTCGCGGTAGGTGTACGCACCGGTCACAGACATTGCCACCGTCTCGGAGAGTTTGAAATTTGCGTAGAAATCACCGGCTAAGCGCCCACGTGTACCAACCGTTGCACTGACGCGACCGCCGTCCTTGTCACCTGGTTGGGTGGTGATGATATTGATTGCACCACCGATGGAGTTACGGCCATACAGGGTGCCTTGCGGTCCCCTGAGCACTTCTACCCGCTCAATATTTGCCAGGCTCCAGTTCTGGCCGACCTGGCGTCCAAGATATACGCCCGTCAACATACACACCTACACCCGGGTCAGTAGTGATCAGGTGATCCTGCAGACCGATACCACGGATAAACGGGTTTGCGGATGAGGTGTGGCCGGCAGAAAACCCGGTCACATTCATGTTGGGTACAAACTTGCCGATATCTGTCAGGCTGGTTATCCCCTGTTTTTCAATGCTGTCAGCGGTAAATGCGCTGATGGCTACGGGTACATCGTAAATGCTTTGTGAGCGTTTGGTGGCTGTTACGATGACCTCTTCAAAGACCGTGGCCTCCTGTGCCTCTTGGGCGAGAGCAACATTGACCGGCAAGCTGCTGGCCAGTGCCAGGCCGATAGCAGATAGCAGTAATCTTTTTTTATTCATGAATCGTGATTCCTTGTTTGAATGTGCGAAAAATCTGATGAATTCTATACTCAGTTGGAGAGCAGTTGCATAATTTATTTTAATTTGAGCTACCGGATACCGCAGACTCGGGAGTCTATGACTGTTATCCCGGCTACGCAAGCACACGTTTTTGTGATTACAATGTGAAGGTGCATACCACGAACCCACATAGCTTTGTGCAGGAATTATGAGCAACGCATACCTCAGTTTTGATTCCAGTCCGGACAAGCTCATTGTCAAAGTTAAAGGTCAATGGGTCTTCGACGAAGTGCTGGCCCTGGAGGATGCAACTGCCTCGGTTCTGCCGGAACCAGGGCAGGCCGTTGAATTTCAGTGTGCGGGGCTGGAGGATATTGATATCGCCGGTGCCTGGGTCCTGTATGACCGCTCCGAGCAACTGTCCGGGTTTGGAGTAAAATCCGAGTTTACCTGCTTCAAAGCCGCCCATTTCAAATTTTTGCAGCATATTATTGATGCAGCGGCTATCCGCGAATATGAAGAGCCGTCTGAGCTTGTTGATCAACCGAAAATGCTGCGTAAGTCAGTCGAAAAGATCGGTTCTTCCACCGCCACATATATAGAGGATCTTGGACAAATAGCCAGGTCCATCCTCGATGGTGTGCGCAGTCCGTCATTGATCATGATCGGGGAAACCATCAAGCAGGTTTACTTCACCGGTGTTCAGGCCATACCTGTAGTGATGGTGATTACCTTCTTGATTGGTATCGTCACTGCCCATCAGGCAGCAGGGCAATTGGAGAAATTCGGTGCGATGGTCCTTGTTGTGGACCTGGTGAGTATCTCAATTACCCGCGAAATGGGCGTGCTGCTGGCCGCCATCATGGTGGCTGGCCGGTCTGGCAGTGCTTTTGCCGCTGCGCTGGGGGTCATGAAACTCAATGAAGAAGTGGATGCCATGCGTGTGCTGGGTCTCAATCCGAACCAGATGCTGGTTATCCCGCGCATCCTTGGACTGGTGATTGCGCTGCCCATACTGACCATTTTTGCAGATATCGCGGGTATTGCCGGTGGTGCATTGATCGCAGTGGGTTCGATGGGTATCAGCGGTTTGCAGTTTGTTGAACGCGTGGCTTACAGCACCGACCTTTCTGACTTTTACGTTGGCTTGAGTAAGGCGCCGGTTTTCGCACTGCTGATTGCCATGGTTGGCACCCTGCGCGGTATGCAGGTGAAATCATCGGCCGAAGAACTGGGACTGAAAACCACCATGGCAGTGGTACAGTCGATCTTCATGATCATTGTTGCCGATGCCCTTTTTGCAATTTTGTTTACACGTTTGGGAATTTGATGGATACCATCATTTCAGTCAAAAACCTGGTGAACCGTTTTGGTAGCCAGATCGTACATGATGGGCTTTGTCTGGACATACAGCGGGATGAAATTATCGGTGTCGTGGGTGGTTCCGGTAGCGGGAAATCGGTGCTGATGCGCAGCATTCTTGGCCTGCAAAAGCCAAACAGCGGCACCATTACCGTACTGGGCCAAAAAATTGAATACCACAAACCGGGGCCGAGCCGTTGCTGGGGGGTATTATTCCAGGGCGGGGCGCTATTATCAGGCCTGACCGTGCAGGAGAATGTTGAATTGCCGATTGCCTTACATTCAGATATGCCTGTGGAAACCCGCCACGAACTGGCCAGCCTGAAACTATTGATGACTGGTCTGAGTTTGTCAGTGGCAGACAAATACCCGTCCGAACTATCGGGTGGTATGCGAAAAAGGGTTTCATTGGCGAGGGCGCTGGCGCTGGAACCAAAAATACTGTTCCTGGATGAGCCCACCGCAGGCCTTGACCCGATTGCCGCCACTGCATTTGACGAGCTGATCACTTATCTGCACGATAATCTTGATCTGACCATCATGATGATTACCCATGATGTTGACAGCCTGTTCGGTATTTGTGACCGTATAGCAGTATTGGTGGATGGGGGTGTAGTGGTGGGAACCGTGGACGAAATACTCAAATCTGATCATCCCTGGATCAAAAGTTATTTTGGCGTACCGCGAGCACAAAGGGCTCGTCATGCAGCTGGAGGGTCTCGGCATGGATAATAAAAACTTCGCAGTCGGCTTGTTTGTTGCCCTCGCATTGGCAGCATTTGTGGTTGCAACGCTGTGGCTGACGGGTAGGCAGGGTTCCGAACCCACGGTTAATTACTCAATGTATTTTGAGAGCGATGTCGGTGGCCTGATGCTTGGCGGACCCGTGTTTTACCTGGGTGTCGAAGTTGGAACTGTTACGGCCATGGTTATCATTCCCGGGAACCCTACGCGGGTTCGTATCGATGCCAGGGTCTTGAAATCCGCTCCGGTCAATGCCGGCACTTATGCAAGCCTGGCTTTCCAGGGGATTACCGGCGTTGCGGTTATCAAACTGAACGCCGATCCGGGTGTGCACGAAGCTTTGAAAAAGAATGAATATAATAAATACCCGGTGATTGCAGTACGTGACACCGGTTTTAGTGCGTTGCTGGCAAAGGCGCCCAACATTGTCGATAAGCTGGATTCCGTGTTAATTCAAATCAACCAGGTTCTTGGTGAAGAAAACCGGAAGTTTGTCAGTGGCATACTCGGTGACATTGATGCCATTAGCAGTGCGCTGGCTTCAAAAGAGGAAACCATCAGTGAAATTCCGGTTGTGCTTCAAACAACCATTGAAGAACTTCACAGTACGCTTGTGCAAATTAAATCCATGGCTGGAAACCTGGAGCCTGGTTTGTCATCCAGCCTTGATAATCTTGATAGAGCAACAGCCAGCCTGGCAAACATGACCGAACGGCTGGATACCTGGACTGCTGCTAATGACTCTGACATGAATGCATTCATGGAGGACGGACTTGGCCAGGTTCCTGCGTTGGTAGCGGATGCACGCGCAACTCTCAGGGAGATTGAGAAACTGGTGAAGGACTTGCGTGAGGACCCTTCCAGGCTGGTCTATAAACCGAATGAAGATACCGTAGATGTGGAGCGATGAACCAGCCATGAATACAACTAACAAATCCGTAGTTTTCTGCCTGTTAATACTAGCCTTGTCAGTGAGTGCGTGCGGTGGGTTAACTCGCAGTGACAAGCCGGCTACCAGGACATGGTGGCTTGAGCCATATGTCGGCATGACGCAAGAGACACCCTCTGACCCAGCCCCGTTGGTGGCAATATCAATAACAGTTGTACCCGGATTGGATACCGATCGGATACTGACGCTTTCTGATGATGCAGAACTCAACCAGTTTGCCGCCGCACGTTGGGCGGATAATCTGCCGGAGCTGGTTACATCATTGGTCAGCAGAACCCTGGAGGCATCAGGACGCTTTGAAATAGTCTCTGGTCGTGCCGGGGGAGGCTCTGAGAGTTGTGAATTACAACTGGAGTTACAGGAGTTCTTTGCCCATCTCAGCTCATCAGGCCAAACAACTGGTGTTCAGGTCGCCAGTGAGGGTCGATTCCAGTGTGAGTCTGCCGAACCGGTTCCGCTTAAGTTAAACGCCTCAATACCAGTCCATGATGATCGCATGAGTGTAATTATTGCTGCATTTCAGCAGGCAATTGACAGTGCGATGAAGGACATGATTGAACAGTTGTAGGGCTCTCGTGCACAAGAAGCTGAGAAAGGCCATCTGATCGAATCCTAAAAGACCAGTGCCAACCGAACGCCGGGCTACGGGTACCTACCCCTGAGACACGCTGCAAGCCCATCCATGGGGCGCTTGGGCGCCGACATGGCCCAGGCCAGTCTCTCGACCGGTTCCCGGTCTCACCTTCTCCCTGTCGGCTCACAGTCTCAGGGGTAGGTACCCGCATCCCGGCTTGAGGTGAGTGGATTCTTACAGGTGATATTATCTTCGGTTGCCCATAAAAAAAGGCCGCCATTTCTCAATGACGGCCTCTTTGTTTGTCAATAACCAGCCTATTCGGCGTGTGCTTTATCCAATGCTTCGCGGACTTTTTTGCCCCATTGGGTGAACATGCCTTTTAAATTCTTGATGTGGTTCTCTGCACTGAGTTCTCTGTATTCCTCACCGATGGTTCTTTCGCCCTCGATAAGAACCAGCAGTTCGCGGGTTTTTGAGTCGCGGAATTCTGCCGAAATTACAATATCACCAGAACCCAGTGTCGAAATAACGTGATCACTGTCGCTGGATTGGGTGCCAGGTTTCACATAAGGCGTAATGCTGAGCACTTCGACTTCCACGCGCAATACGTCATCGCCGGGTGCATTAACCAACGGATACCCGCCATTACCTCCAATTTCTTGCTGCATGGCATCGATGAACCATTTCTGGATGGCCGACCGGTTTTCAGGGTTGAATGCCCATATATCGTCATTACCCTCTTCCCAGGCCGGCTTTGAGAACTTCGACATTGTCCAGGCTCAGAGGCCTGACCATAACCTTGTTATAGGCGGAAAGAGTGACGCCCTCTTTGACATAAGTTGCCGGAATAGTGTTTTTGGGCCATCACGACACCAGTAACTAACAACAACATCAGACCTGTGATCAGCTTGGGACCGGTTGAAAAGACACGCTTCATGGATGACTCCTTTACAAATAAATCAATGGTTGCACTGGCAACCCCAAAAAATCAGGCGCTAACTATACCATGTAGAACCGATGTTTAAATCATCAAATTTAACCAGTATCACAGCAGCTTCAAGACTTGCCGGACCTGAGTCCCCAGCCAGCCACCCACTGCAACCGCGAGCACCGCCATCGTCCAGACGGTAACAGCGCCGGTTGGAAGGTCAAATAATGCAGACATACTTATGCCCTGTAACATAAGCTGCGGCTCCCAAAAAATAACCTGCGAACAAACGTCGGGTCCCATGTACCTGGCGGGTGGCAAGGGCAGGGATGATCAGACTGGCAAAAACCAGGTAAACACCCACCAACTGCACGGAAGCGGTGACCACGAACGCAAAGATAATATAGAAACCCTTTTGACCGATTTGATCATGCCATTTGAACCAGACCGTCAGCAGCACTGCGTACAGCAATGCCACGGGGATCAGGGAGTGCCAGGTTGACCACAGAATCTGGCCGACCAGTAAGTCTTTCATGTGCTGGGCGCCATGTGGATTCTCGGCAAGTAAAAGTATGCTGCCGGTTGCAGCCAGTACAAACAGGATACCGATCAAGGGTTCCTGCGACTGCGGCCAGCGTCTTTCCGTCCAGTTCAGACCTGCAGAGGCCAGCAACGCTGCACTTACGGCTGATAGTTGCACAGCCCACAGGTTGTCTTCCCAACCCATAACGCCTGCGGCCAGTACACCCAGGCCGGCTATTTGGGCTATTGCGAGGTCAATGAAGATGATGCCGCGTTTGAGAACTTCCTGTCCCAGTGGCACATGGGTGCTGAGTACCAGCAGACCCGCAAAAAATGCGGGTCCAAGTATCGACCAGTCGAATAATTCCACGCTCATTTGGTTTCTCTCGCAGTGAGCAAACGATCGAGAATTTCATCAAACCACTTGAACAGGTCACTGGACTGATCTGTGCCGCCGACACTCAGTGGCAGCAAAACGGCTGGTATACCGGTGCGTTCTGATAGCCATTTTGATGGCTTTTCACTCTGAAATGGCGCCCGGATGATGAAATCAGCACCATTGTTATTACCGAAACTATCTAAAAGGCTTGCCAGGTGACCCAGCCGTGGGCGGTATACCGGGTACGCGTTCCAGTGTTGCGACTTCGACAAGCCCCAGCCAGTTTTCGAGGTATACCCATGATTTGTGGTGGGCAATCACGTTTCTCCCGTGCAGGGGCAGGGCCCGCTTTTCCCAGCCAGCAACAGCGGCGGTCCAGCGCTGGCTGAAATCGTCCAGTCCTTGTTGATATGTTTGTGCGTTATCCGCATCCAACTGTTTCATACGCTCAGTCATGGCCACGGCAACCAGCCTTATGTTGTGCGGGTTGGTCTGGATGTGTGGATTGCCCTGGGGGTGAACGTCGCCCTGGGAGCGATCGGCGTTGGTAGCTACATCCAGCCGTTTCACATACCTGCTGGCTTCGAGAAAACCCGGGTTTGCCCGGCATGACGCCCGGGTTATTGCCCTTTCTTAACAACATGGGTAACCAACCAATCTCCAACTGTGCGCCGCTACAGACAATCAGGTCTGCAGTCCCTGATCTTTGCGATCAGGCTGGGTCTTGCCTGTATATAGTGCGGATCCTGCAGGGCGTTGGTAGCGCTACTGGTTTTGACCTTGTTCCCGCCGATTTCCTGCGCCAGGGCCGCCCATTCCGGTTCGCATGCGAATACGTCCAGATCTGCCTTTCGATACCATGGGCGCCAAATAGCAATATTGTTACAATTATGATGTTTTTCATCAGTCTTTTCCTAGAATGAGTGTGCGCCATGGGCACCGATACCGAATATGTATTGCAGGCCCCACTGGTGGTCATCCTCATTACCTGCCTGGTCAAGTGTGTATTGCAGCCTGAAACGGCTGAATTCACTGTTGGACCAATCAGCCATGATGCTGTAACGACGTGGATCGTTATCAGCTGGCATCAACGGGGTGTCGCTGTAGGCGTAGCCCGGGTTGTCCGAGGATAGCTGGTCATAACGGACGCCCAAACGCCAGCGAGGGTATTGGCTGGTAAACCGCCTGCAGGTACCAGCCCTGCTGATCGGTGTCATAGGGTAGAGCGTCGTGCCGGGCAGATCATAACTGCCCAGTCTCATTACGCCATATGTATTCGGCCTGGAATATGAAATTACGTTGCCTGTAGTTGCCATTGGGTGACCACTTCCAGATAAATTCCGCCATCAGCCAGGTCGGAATCACCGCTGAACAGAAGTGAGCTCGTCTTCGCTGCCGGATTCACGTTCATCGGCCTCGCTTGAAGGTAGGAGATTCCGGCACGCCAACTGTGACTAAAACCGACGTCGCCACCGGTGATGGCATGCAAAAGGGCATAACTGCCAAGGCCTGAGCGTCCGGCGCCGCCTGCCGGATAACGATCACCGCGGGTCACCTGGGCTCCCAGTTCAAAATATAAATCCGTGGGTGCTAACCAGCGTAACTGAAGTCCGTCATCAATAAACTGTCCACCCAGAAATACCTGGTATGCCAACGGTAAATCGGCAAAGTCCCAACTATGCGCGTGTTTGTCATTCAGGTAGCCGATGTTGGAAAAAAACCGGCCCATACGCAGGGAGAAACCCGCCGGCATGGCCATGGTTTCGACCCAGGCTTCCTCGACTTCGATGACCGATTCACCATCTTCGACAGCGATGGGTGCGGTTAGCCATGCGGTGAATTTATCATCAACATTGGCCGAGATATTGATCTCGATTTCACCCAAAGAAAAGCCTTCAGGCAGGGGACCTGTTTCGCCACCAAGCGGGAAGCCGGGGTATCTGGTAGTCATCGGGATCATTGCTATAACTCCATGCCTGACCCTGAAAGATGACGCCGAGTGCAGGATTGAAGGAATTGTCTCCGCTGGCCACCATTTGACCTTCAGACGATTCAGGCTGCCAGGGGTCTGCTTGTGGGGCTTGTTGTTCTCGGCTTTTTGTTCTGCTGCATCCAGCCGTTGTTCAAGTTGGACGATCCGTGCCTCGTAGTCGGCACGCATTTGTGCCAGTTCCGCCCGCAGGACGTCTATTTCAGATTCGGTCTGAGCCGGTACTGGCGCAGCGGTACTTATCAGGCATACCCATAAAATTCCAAGGGGCAGGGTGCGCATTGTTGTCTCCATTATTTATGTTTTGAAACCATCTGCCAACATAAGCTGGCAGACATGCTAAAACGCTAATTCAGGTGACAGATGGAGGCGCCCGGCTTTGGTGGTCATGCAGGATGAGCGGAAGAAATGGGGCAAGGGCGTGGCCCTGCTTTAAGGTGGATGCGGAGAGTATTACAAAAAACAGGACGGGCTTCGGGCACGATGGCAGTGTCGGTTCCGCCCGGGTGTATGCACAGGGAACAAAGGCTGGAATCTGTCGCGATATGGCTTGAAACATGACTGCTGAAAGCCATGTTGCTGCCAACCAGCATCAATGCCAGTAGTACGCTCAGGATTCTGTGTGTGTAATGCATCTAAAAATACTTTCAGTTCAGTGCAAATATAAACCTATTTATACGACTGTCAGGCCGTGAATACAAACTCTCGCGTCGGTGCTGTGAAAATAATAATCAATCAGTTCTCCGCTGCGCTTATCAATACAAACGATGGTTGCGGGAGAAAAACCGGCAAATATAAAGTTTTCATGTATCGCCAGGCCACGCAAATATAGTGGTCTTGCGGTTGCTTTACGGTGGGTGCCAAAAAAAGAAATACCCATTTCCCGCATGGCCCGTACAGCACTCCTGAAAACCAGGGCTTTGATACCTGCCATTTTTTTGATGTCAATGGCGCGAATTTGTTCCCCGCTCGCAAGGTCATATTCACGCACGACCGTTCGGTGGGTATCGTTGATATAAACCACTCCGGGTTCTTCCATGATCAGGTTGTGCGCGTGTTTCAGATTATCATCCTGGATGACAATGGTACCCCGGGTGAGGTTGACGACCACGCATTTGGAGTGAAACAGGGCATAGACCTCGCCGCGAAACTCGCAGACAGCATTCAGGTGAAGATGCGATCCCTCCCCTGAATGATTTATTTTCGAGGAAAAGTCTCGCGGTTATCGATGCTCTTGTCGATAGCCAGAGGTTCCAGTTCCAGTGTCTGCTGAAATTCAGGCATTTCGCGGGGCCAGTACTCAGCTTCTTTTTTACCATCGTCAAGACGGTATTTCAGCACCGCATCCAGCGTGGTTGAACTCACCCATACAGACTCGCCCGCGATATCGATTTCGTGCAAACCGACCATCAGGTCATGTGACATTTTACGTTTGAGATTCAGGTCCCGATCGAAAAAATTCAATGTATGGTAATCGGCAGCAATCACTTCATCGTTAACTACCCGGATTCCCCGGCAGCCACGTACGTTGCCACGGGCATTGGGGTCATGGTCCAATGCGGGCTCCGTGGGCACAATGGGAACTTCCCGGACGATGGTTTTAGTTTCCCAGTCCAGTTTGAACAGGCTGCCACCCTCACTTACACGCGCAGCCCTGACAATTGTTCCAAAATATATATCCACGCAATTTCCCGATACAAAACTTTGATGCGTAGTTTAGCCGAAACTGACAATACAAACGGGGTGTGTAACATCCAACATGGTAGAATTATTTTTACCAGAATCAGGTTCCGTCAGCATGGAAGAAAACAATAAATGAACGCATTTGACCGCATGGTGAAATCCACCCTCGGTGGCGGTGTGCCGCTGACGATTTTCATACTGGCCATTGCCGCCGGTATTGCGGCTTTGCAGTTTACTCCGCGTGAAGAAGAACCACAGATTGTGGTACCTATGGTGGAGGTACTGGTCGAGGCACCCGGACTCAGTGCAGAGCAGGTCGCTCGCCAGGTCGCGACACCGGTAGAGAAGTTGCTGGCGCAGATTCCAGGTGTTGAACATGTTTATTCCACCTCCAGCACCGGCAAGGCCTCGGTCACGCTGGCATTTTATGTAGGCCAGGATCGTGAGAGATCAATTCTGAATGCCTACAACAAGCTCTATGCCAACCAGGATAAAGTACCCGGGATAATTTCGCGCTGGATGTTACGTCCGATAGAAGTCGATGATGTGCCCATCATATTGCTGGCGCTGTGGAGTGATTCACCGGAGCAATATGGTGATTTTGAGTTGCGTAGAATGGCAGAGGATGTGTCGACTTTTCTGCAAGGCATCAATTCCACCAGTGAGGTCAATATCGTTGGTGGTAGTCCGCGTACTATCAGAATTTTGATTGACCCTGAAAGCATGGGTGCACGCAAGACCACCGCTGCGGATATTTTTAACGCGCTGCAGGTTTCCAATGTCATGCAGGTTGTAGATCAGTGGGCCTTCAATAATGAATCTATTGTGCTCGAAAGTGGTGATTTCTTGCGTACCGTTGAAGAGCTCAATTCATTCGTGGTCAATGTAATTGACGGCATACCGGTTTACCTGGGCGATATAGCGGAAATAATCGATGGCCCTGCAGAGCCTGACCAATACACCTGGATAGATTTTGCCCCTGGTCACCCGGCGTTCAACGGTGCCAATGACGGCTACCCCATGGTCACTATAAGCGTCGCAAAGCAACGTGGCAGCAATGCGGTTGCGGTGGCTGAAAACGTTCACGAGTTGATGCAGAAGTTGCAGCGCGAAGTATTGCCTGCAGAGATCCATGTAGAGGTTATTCGTGATTATGGTAAAACCGCCGATGAAAAGGTTCACAACCTGACCTCAAGCCTGGCTTTTGCTGTATTCACTGTGGTGGTGTTCATCGGTGTATTTCTGGGCTGGCGACCGGCGCTGGTGGTGGGTCTGGCTGTGCCAATCTGTTATGGCGTGACTCTGGCACTGGATCTGGCATTTGGTTACACCATCAACCGGGTGACCCTGTTCGCACTTATTCTGTCACTGGGATTGCTGGTCGATGATCCGATAACCGGCGTTGATAATATTTCACGTTTTATCAACAAAGGTGGCGCCGACTTCAAAGATCGCATCGTCGCAGCAATGGCGGAAATCCGCGTACCCTTGTTGATGTCCACGGTGACCATCGTGCTGGCCTTTATTCCACTGGCCTTTATTACCGGCATGATGGGGCCGTATATGGCACCCATGGCATTCAACGTGCCGGTCAGTGTTATCACCAGCACCGTGGTGGCGTTCCTGGTGACGCCGTGGCTGGCCAGTCGCTTGTTGAAAGAAGGTACCGGCCCGGCAGTTGATGAAACAGCCAGCGACAAGCCTGGATTTTATCAACGTATGATCGAGCCCCTGCTGGATGACCGGCGTAAATCGAAAGCGGTGTTATGGCTGGTTTTAATCCTGTTCCTCGCGGTAGCAATGTTGCCGGTATTTCGTCTTGTACCCCTTAAACTATTGCCGTTTGATAACAAGAATGAACTGCAGATTGTGATAGATATGCCGGAGAGCAGCAGCCTTGAGTATACGGCTTCAGTCGCCCGGCAGGTGTCTGCGAAGTTAAGCCTGGTACCAGAAATCCGGTCAATAGCGGCTTACGTGGGTGTACCGTCACCAATAGATTTCAATGGCATGGTCAGGCGTTATTATCAACGTGTGGGCACACATATGGCAGATTTACGCCTGACCCTGGTTGACAAGGATTTGCGTGAGCACCAGTCCCATGGTGTGGTTTTACGTCTGCGTGAAATCCTCGCTCCATTGAATGTGAATGGCATCAATATCAAGGTGGTTGAAGTTCCACCCGGTCCGCCGGTCATGAGTACCCTGGTGGCAGAAGTCTACGGTGAATGGCTGACTCCGTATTATTTGCAACAGCAGGCGGCTGAAACATTGATGGCACGACTTAAACGTGAGCCATTCGTGGTTGAAACGGATTCGACTGTGCAGAGCCCGCAACAACGCTGGCGTTTTATTACCGACAAGCAAAAGGCCGCTTTGTCGGGCGTATCGACCGACGATATCAACAACACGCTGTTGATGGCCAACCAGGGGTTACCGGGCCGGTTTTCTGCAACTTCCGCGTGAATCAGTACCGTTACCCATTGAGATGCGGCTTGCACCCCTCGGAACGGGTCACTATCAACGATTTTGAGCGACTGCAGGTGAAAGGGCGTCCCGGTATTGTGCAGGAGAGTTCGGCACAGGGACTGGATACCGCACCTCAGCCACTGGTCGCCATCGGTGAACTGGGACACTTTGAGTACGGCACCGTCGATCAGCCCATATACAGAAAAGATCTGAGGCCGGTGGTATATGTCACCGCTGAAGTCTCCGGCCGAACACCGGCCGAAGTTGTGGCTGACGTCAGCGCCGATCTGGGCTCGCAGGAGACGGACGGAAAGGACTGGCGTATGCGTAGCTTTATCGATAGCGGCGGCAGAGATCCCTGGCACATTGCAGATGATATTTCGATTTCCTGGACCGGCGAGGGTGAGTGGAAAATCACACTCGATGTTTTCCGCGACATGGGCCTGGCGTTTGTTTTCGCACTGATGGCGATTTTTGTTGTGCTGCGCATACAAACATCATCAGCCACGCTATCGCTGATTATAATGTCGGCCATTCCATTGACCATTATCGGTATATTTCCGGGATTCTGGGTACTCAACATGATCGGGGAGCGGGAGATTGCGGGGGCACCGGAACCGATTCTGTTTACGGCGACAGCCATGATAGGTATGATTGCACTTGCTGGTATTGTTGTGCGTAATTCATTGATATTAATAGAATTTATTGATCAATCCAGAGCGAGAGGCCTGGCCCTGAAAGAAGCATTGGTGCAAGCGGGATCGGTCAGAATGCGTCCGGTATTGCTGACGGCCGGAACCACGTTGCTGGGAAACCTTATCATTACGCTGGACCCGGTATTCAGCGGCCTGGCACTGGCCATCATGTTTGGCATTGTTGCCTCCACATTATTTACATTAATCGTTGTTCCGGTCGTGTACTTGCTTGTCTTTGACCGGCCGGAAATAGACGGGGTGAAAGTATGAAAAAGATTATATTGTCATTGCTGGCAATTGCCGCCTTATTGCTGATGATCGCATGGATGGCAGGTTTGTTCGTTGAGAAAATACCCCCGGGTATGAATACCATCGTGCAGGCCAATACCGGCGAGCCGATTGCGGTGACGCTATCCGATGTCGTCATAATCGAGAACGTACCGGCCTCGGTGGAAGCCACCCAGGCAACATTAATTTCATCCAGGCTGATGGCGCGTATTATCGAGGTCAAAGTCCGTGCCGGCGATACTGTTAAGAGGGGCGACTTATTGTTGGAGTTGGAAAACTCGGATATCAAGGCACAGGTACAGCAGGCGGAAGCACGTATAAGGGGAACTTCAGCACGCTTGAAGGAAGCCAGGCAAAACCTGGGGCGGGTTCAGGAGCTACAGGAAGGTGGCGTAATGTCGGTTGCTGACCTGGACAAGGCACAGGCTGCCCACGAAACACTGGTTGCAGAAATGGCCGGTGCAAAACAGGCAATGGAAGAAGCAAGGACAGACTTGAGCTATACGGAAATCGTGGCACCATTTAACGGCCGTGTGGTTGACCGCTTTGCCGAACCGGGTGATACGGCCCAGCCCGGTACCAAGCTGCTGGCACTTTACAACCCGTTGAGTTTGAGGGTGGAGGCCCATGTACGTGAGCATCTGGCACTGAATCTGGAAGTCGGCCAGCCTTTACAGGTGGAGATACCCTCACTGAATAAAATCGTTGATGCCGTCATCCAGGAACGCGTACCTGCAGCTGATCCGGGCTCTCGCAGCTTCCTGGTCAAAGTGGGTGTAGCTTTTAACAAGAACATGTTGCCGGGTATGTATGCGCGTTTGCTGGTGCCTGCGGGCACTGCGAAACAATTATTGATCCCGGCAGACCGGGTTGTGCATGTCGGTCAGTTAGATATTGTCTGGGTATACCAGGATGGCCAAAGCTACCGCCGGTTTGTACGCATTGGGCAAGTCGTGCAGGACGGGCAGATTGAAATACTTTCCGGGCTGGCCGAAGGGGATATGGTTCTGCCGTTACCCTGATTTCGTGATAGCACGGCAGTTTTTGTACATGGCTTAAAGCCGAGGTGGTAGAGTTGGTTGCTTGGAACATGTACTCAGGGAATCACCATGCGAAAAACGATTGTCACACTAAGCTGTGCGGCGCTGTTGTCAGCCTGCGCTTCTGCACCGGAATCCGACACATCAACAGCGAAGTTTAAAACACAAATCCGCTGGACCAGTTACGGTATACCACATGTCAAGGCGGAAAACTGGGCCGGTCTGGGTTACGGATTTGCCTATGCAACAGCGACCGATGGTGTATGCGTGGTTGCCCATGATGTGATGACGGTTAAAGGTGATCTTTCCCGTTTTCTGGGCCCTGAGAACGGCAATCTTCAAAGTGACGTATTCCATCGCGGCTTATTGACCGATGATCGCCTGGTCGCGTTCAGCACCAAGCAAAGTGCCAACGAACACGAGTTTTCCAGGGGTTATGCAGCTGGTTATAACCGTTACTTACGTGATCATGCCGATGAATTGCCAGCAGCCTGTGCCGGCAAGCCCTGGATGCACACGATTACACAGGATGACCTGGCGCGTTTGACTATGGGTGTGGGAATCCGTTATGGCCTCGGATGGTTTCAGAAGGATATTGCTAACGCGACACCACCGGGTGTGCCGCTTGCGATTCCGGTTGCAGAGCCGGTTTCCTTGGCAGATAGCCACTATGACTTTGAAATGGGCATCGGTAGTAATGCCATTGCACTTGGCAGTGACGTAACTGAATCGGGTCGTGGTGTATTGTTTGGCAATCCGCATTATCCCTGGCGTGGCTCTTCCCGTTTTCACATGATCCATACCACCATTCCGGGTGAGTTGGACGTCATGGGAGTTAGTCTGTTGACGACAAACCGGGTGGCCATAGGATTTAACAAGGACATTGCCTGGTCACACACAGTTTCCACTGCATTGCGTTTTACCTTGTACGAATTACAACTTAATCCTGAAAACCCGATGGAATACAAATATGGCAATGAATACCGGCCAATCGTGGCAAGCAGTGTGGCTGTCGAAGTGTTGGGTGAAGACGGAAATGCCAGTACAGAGCAACAATCCATTTACCTGACCCACTATGGCGCGGTCGTGATGAGCAAGGTTTTGCCATGGAACGCGGAAGTGGCCTATGCCATCCGTGACGCCAATGTCAATAATACGCGCAATACTGCCACCTACGATGCGTTGAACAAGGCTGAGTCCGTAGATGACATCGAGGCCGCTATCAGCATGCAGGGTGTGCCCTGGACCAATACCATTGCCGCTGATCGTCACGGCACGGCGTTTTATGCGGATATCTCTGTGACGCCGAATGTAGATGCAGAGTTATTGGACAGGTGCCGTGTCTCAGCCAAACATCTGCCCGCACGTGTTGTGGTCCTGAACGGTGCCGATCCTGAGTGTGAATGGAAAACTGATTCGCGTTCGGCCGTTGCCGGTGCCTTGCCTGCCGAGGAGATGCCCAGAATTCGTCGTCTGGACTACGTAACCAATTCCAACGATAGTTACTGGCTTTCGAATCCGGATGAACCATTGGAAGGTTATTCACCGATCATCGGGTCAGAACGGACTGCACGTACACTGCGCACGCGTGCCGGCTTAAATTTCGTGCAGCAGAAACTGGCCGATGAGAAAAAACTGGGACCACAGGATCTGCAATCAATTATTTACAGCCAACGTAACTACGCAGCGGAAATTTTGCTGGATGATGTACTTGAGCTTTGTAATGGTAATAACGAACCGGTAACGCTTGAGGGCACAGAAGTTGATATCACACCGGCATGTACCGCCCTGGCTGCCTGGGATCGTCACCAGGGCAATAATAGCCGTGGCGCACAGGTATGGACGGAATTCTGGCGCTCGGCCCGGAAAATTCCGGATGTCTACGCAGTGCCATTCGACGTGAATAATCCTGTGCATACCCCCAGCGGGATTGCGACAGACAATGATGAAGTTGCCGCAGCAGTGCGCGTGGCTTTGGCCAATGCCCAGGTCACACTTGAGACTGCGGGCATTGCGCTGGATGCCCGTTGGGGTGATGTGCAATTTGCCGAGCGTAACGGTGAGCGGATCGCCATACCCGGTGGGCAGGGCTGGGCAGGTATGTTCGGTATGATCGTAGCTGATTTGCAGAAAGATAAAGGTTATACACCGATCCAGCACGGCAACAGTTTTATCCAGGTGATTTCCTGGGATAAGGACGGTAATCTCGATCCTCGCGGCATGCTGACCTACTCGCAGTCACAAGAACCGGAATCCGATCATTACGACGACCTGACACGGCTTTATTCGGATGGGCGATGGATACGTTTCCCGTTCAGTGAAGCGGATATCCAGGCAGATCCCGAACTCAGCGTTCTCGAACTGGTTGAGTAAGCAAATACTTTAATGATGGGACCGGTGAATGGGTTCACCGATCTTGCCAGTTCGATAATACCCGGTTCAATATCCCCTGATTCTCGCGAAGCGATCGAGATGATAACGGCTATCGCCCAGTTGCTGGTTCAACGAGCGCCAGCGCTTAATGAAAAAGCCAATCTCGAACTCATCGGTCATACCGATACCGCCGTGCATTTGAATGCCCTCAGCCGTCGCCAGGCTGGCGGTCTGTCCACATTTTGCCTTGGCCAGACTGGCCAGCAGTGCTACCTCGCCACTATCTTCGTCGATCGCCTGCAAGGCTTTAAGCACCACTGATTTACATAGTTCGATTTCACCAAAGAGGATCGCTGCACGGTGTTGCAGCGCCTGGAAGGTACCAATCGGTACACCAAATTGTTTACGTTCTTTCATGTATTGTAACGTACGCGCGAAGACTTCCTGGGCAATTCCCAGCATTTCAGCGGCCATGCCGATGCGACCACGGTCCAGCGTTTTTTCCAATATAGAGCAACCGCCATGTAAAGGCCCCAGTAGCTGGCTGTGATTGACCAATACATTTTCAAGCAGGATATTGGAAGAGCGGTGATTATCCAGCAATTTGGTGGTTTCAATGTTTAGCCCATCCGCATTGGCTGGAACCAAAAATAATGAAACGCCTTCGCATGGATCATCACCCCTGCGGGTACGGGCGCTGATGATAAAAGCATCTGCAGTATTACCGTCCATTACGGCCAACTTGCTACCATTCAATCGGTAACCATCACCCTCAGGTTCTGCAAAGGTATTGACGGTTTCCGGTCGGTGTTGTGAAGACTCTTCAAATGCCAGTGACAGCAGTTTTTCGCCGCTGGCAATTTGTGGCAACCATTCTTCACAGAGGCCGTTGTTTCCGGATAATATCAGGGCGCTGCTGCCCAGCAAGACAGTAGATAACAGTGGACATGGGGTCAGCGTACGCCCGCTTTCTTCAAGTACCAGGCCCAGGCCCGTATAACCATAATCCAGCCCGCCATAAGACTCCGGAATAATGATGGCAGCCCAACCCATTTCGGCCATTTCTACCCACAGGTCGGGCTGAAAATCCTCCCTTGTCTTCGTTGTCGCGCAACTCACGGTGATGTGAAACAGGTGCGCGGCTACCGAGAAAGTCTTTTGCTGCATCACGCAGCATGGTTAGTTCTTCGTTTAATACCAATGCCATTTTTCTGTCCTCAGCCCGGCAGGCCCAAAATGTGTTTAGCGACAATGTTTAGCTGGATCTCAGAGGTGCCGCCCTCAATGGAATTACCCTTTGTGCGTAACCAGTCCCGGGCCAGCTTGCCATCGTTGCTGGCCTCGCCGGTCCATGCCAGCGCATCGTTGCCGTGGATGTCCATGAGCAGGTTGTAGCGTTGTTTGTTCAGTTCGGTACCGAAGAATTTAAACCACGATGATACGGCACCCAGGCTGACCCCGGCCTTGACCTCATCGCGGGCGCGCTCAATGGTTAGTGCGAACGCCAATTCGTCCGCTTCAAAACGTGCGATGTCCGCGCGCAGTATTGAGTCATCCAGTTTGCCACCGGTTTCGCCGACGACCTCCATGGCGGTTTTGCTGAGTGGATCTGAGCCGGTCCTTGAGAGCCCGCTCCATGAAATCATTTCGCGCTCGTGAGTCAGGAGGTACTTGGCAATGCTCCAGCCTTTGTTCAGTTCACCGACCTGCTGTTTATTAGGAATCCTGACGTCTTCGAAAAATACTTCGCAAAAGGGTGAACGTCCACTGATCAACTTGATGGGTTTAACCGTGATCCCGGGTGTTTCCATGTCAAACAACATGAAACTGATGCCCTGGTGTTTGGGTGCATCGGGATCGGTGCGCACCAGGCAAAACATCCAGTCGCCAAAATCGCCGTATGAGGTCCATACCTTGGAACCGTTCAGAATATAGTGATCCCCCATATCGACAGCAGGCGCTTGTAAATTAGCCAGATCGGAGCCCGCATTTGGCTCGCTGTAGCCTTGGGCCCAGCGAATTTCACCACGGACAATGGGGGGCAGGAAAGTCTGTTTCTGTTCTTCGTTGCCGTATTTCAGCAGTGCTGGACCCAGCATGGAGATACCAAAGCTGTAAAGGGCAGGGCGTGCATTGATGTGGCCTAATTCCTGCTTGAGGATTTTGAGCTGTTCGCGTTTCAGGCCACCACCACCGTATTCCCTGGGCCAGTCCGGGGCTGTCCAGCCCCGGGCACTCATGCATTCGAGCCATCGTTGCTGAGCTTCGCTTTGAAAAATGAAATTCCGGCCACCCCAACAGGCGTCTTTATCGGACTCCATCGGGCTGCGCATCTCTTCGGGGCAATTATTTTCAAGCCACTCGCGAACTTCCATCCGGAATGTGTTTAAGTCGTCACTCATTGATCAGCCTCTTCAGTCCATACGGTCAGGTATTGAATTAGTCGTGGAAATTTATCATAGACAGCAAAGAAATGTTGCGGAATTATTCACACCGTACGAGGCCTGCGCCAGCAGATGTGCGAGCACATCAGCAGCAAGGCTGCTCAAATATTAAATTGATTAGGTTGGTGCGTGTTTTGGCGTAAACGGAATGCGAATACAAATGGTCAGGCCGTGTGGGTCGGTCTGGCTTAATTTTATGGAATGTTCGGAGCCATAAAGTGTTGCGAGACGCTCGCGTGTATTGGCCAGGCCTACGCCGCCGGATTCCTGAACGTGGCCATTGATCAACTCGCAACCGGGGCCGTCGTCACTTATTTCCATCAATAAATCACCGGCAAATACTCTGGCTGAAATACTCAGGTGTCCACCACCTTCCGCCCGGGCGATACCGTACTTAATGGCATTTTCAATCAAGGGTTGCAAAAGCAAACTGGGGATAAGGGCCTCTTTTGCTGTTTCTTCAATATTCAGTTCCAGTGAAAGACGCTCTTCGAATCGCACTTTCTCGATATCCAGGTAAAGTTGTAAGGCCTTTAGCTCCTGCTCCAGTGTTATTTTCTGCATGGGGTCGTTATCCAGTGAATAACGTAGAAAGCTTGATAGCCTGGTAACCATACGATTGGCCAGTTCGGTATTTTGCTCCAGCACCAGGGTTGAAATTGCATTGAGGGTATTAAACAGAAAGTGTGGATTCAGTTGGTAGCGCAGCATTTTCAATTGTGCCTCGTGCGCCATGGCCGCAGATTTCAGTGCGCTTTCACGGACATCCTGGAATATACGGTAGTACTTGATTGCAAAATATAAAGCGCTCCAGGACAACATGATGGTAATGCTGCCAGTATTGCTCTCGACAAAGGACACTTTTGAATATATTTCAGCTGCATCACCCAATTTCTCATACCAGGCTTCCATGTCCTTGGCTGTTTCTATCCAACCATAAAAAATGTAACCCCGGGCTTTTAACCAGACGAACCCTGCCAGCGCACTACCACCTACCAGGCCAATGGCTTGTATCCATATGGCACGGTCCCACAAAAAGTGATACAGGTAACGCAGCGTCAATGAAATGAACATACCGATCACGCTTATGATCGCAACATAGGCTGCATAATTGGGGGCAACCTCCTCCAACATCGTTGCGGTATAAAGATATTTGGCGAAGATTCCCCACAGCGCCCAACCACCCAGATGAAAGGTCCAGAACAAATTTGGCTGGTTTTTAACTATATCTTTCAATTTCATGAGGGCGATTCTACACCTTTAATCTGTGGTCGTAGCGCAACTTAACCTCCTTGTAATGCGGTTTATCTCAAATGTCGTAATGTCAGGGCAGCGTTTGGGGAAATGTTAGAGGCAGTGCTGTAAAAGGGTGTTTTTTTGACAACGTGAGCAGCTAAGACTACATTGGCGCGAATTCCACAAGCGGTACCAGAATGCATCCTGATTCAAAGAGATTTCATATCCCTGTAAAAATATTGCTGCCTGCCATATTTATGTTTCTTGCAGTGTTTTCTGTAAATGCGCAGACAATCCATGCCCTTCCCGTCAATATCTTTGGTGACGGCAATCCGGAAAACGGTGTCGAGGACAGCCGTCAGCAGCTTATGAATGGACGTGGCAGGGCAGTTAGCCTGGCTGACCAGCCCTTAAATGCGGGTACCATCAAATGCGATGGCAAGGTTCGTGGTACGGCCATGGTGATCGATACCCGCGAGTTTGCACCGGATCTAAAGGGAGTGGTGCTGGCAAGTGCCGCACACGTTCTATATGACCTGAACAAAAAGAAACGTTTCAGACGCTGCGAATTTCAATTTCTTGCCCTCGGTGAACTCGCCAGGTATCGGGCAAAAATAGACCTGAAAAGAGTCAGAATGGGGCAGTTCGATCCCTTGAAAGCCACGGAGGGCCTGGAGTTTGGCGAGGGTGACTGGGCTTTTTTATACGTGCCTAAACCATGGAAAGGTTTTAATCGGGATGAAGCCCTTACACTGCGCGATTTCTCGTTGTCACAAACGGCATCATATAGACAATCCGGTGGCGACGTGAGATTGGTCGCTTATGACTCGTCATTGCGTGTCATTAGTGTAAGCAGGGACTGCACCGTTATTGAGAGTTCCACTGATGACCTGGGGGGCGGTGGCTGGAAGGGCCAGTTGCTGGATGATTGTGACTCAGGAGGTGGTGCGTCCGGCGGCGGCATCGTGGCTGTATTGAACCAACAACACTATTTGATAGGAATACGTAGTGGTTCTCACTGGAGTGAACAGATTTTTCCCAGCGATGTATTCCCCGATGGTCCCCCGAATGGCGCTGTTTGGAATCGATATTCAAATACAAATTTTGGTCGCGCAATTGATGCTTACATATTGCGGGAATTACAAGCGTTTACACGTGTTCTGGAGCGGAACGGGGCGGCATTTTGAAGCGAAAAGTACCATGATTAGATAGGGATACGTTTGAAACGCGAATTAATTGCATTTAACTGTGCTATACTTTTATTGAAGTCTGGTTTTTTGTAGATTGATATCGTTGGGATACAAGATCAATTTACAATTTCAGACGGGATTGAGCTTGGCGCAGGCATGGATTGTCCGGTGCAAAGCAGTTAAAGCCAAGAATGGCAATTCCTGGCCGCTAAGCGGCATTCGCCAACAGGGATAGACAGATATGACAAGGAAGGCTACGTCAAACTGTAACCAGTAATGCTGGTGACCCGGATGAAGATCCATACCGCACTCGGTTCTTGGGGACTGGGTATAGTCGTGTTTGTGCGTAAAACAACGTAACAGGCATGCATAATAGCGGGGAGGGTTACTATGTTTTTCTATACTGCTTTATTCATTGCCAGCCTGTTGGCGGCACTTGTAATTCTTTGGGTTGTTCGCACAATCAAGTACAACGCCGGATCAGTTTACAAAACTGTCATTCCAGAGATTGAAATGGGCCCAACCAGCCATTTGAAATCCAAGCCGGCACCCATCACTTCTGATGGTTCACAATCACCGTGGGGTTGGAAAGGCCACGAAACACCGGCAAATGCAGCCAAGACTCATGCAGCTTTGCCAACTGAGAAGCCCCATTGGGACTGGTCGGGTAGCCGGAATGAAGTTCACGACCAACAGTCGCATAACGGACCATATGATAACTTATCAAAACGGGCCACTACACGGGAAGCGGGCGCCGGTTGGCCTCAACGTGAAGAAAAGCTTGAATTTTCTGGTAAAGCTTACAAAGTGACCAGGAAGGCACCATCTGAAACGTCAGACACCGGCACCCTTGATAAACCCTGGGGTTGGTAGTATTTGTTTAAAGGGTCGTACGCCTGTCCAGGCGGCGACCCAGACTCTCCGGTAATGAGATTTTTTCATTACCAGGAATCTTAATGCCCATCGGCACTTCTTCAACAGCCATACTGTCATTTGGAAATGGGCGTAGTAGCTCCAGTGCCTCCTGTTTAGGAGCTCTTAACCAATATTGAGCTTCAATCGGGTTTCTCAATATCGCGGGTGAACGGTGATGGCCTACGGATTTCAAAACCTCGTTGGGTCCTACGGTGATAATGCTGATACTCATTTCTTTGCTGCCGTCTGCAGCGGTAAACCAGCTGGCCAGTCCGCACAATATCCAGAATGGCTCATTCAAGGGAAAAACAGCATAGGGGATCTGCGGGTGGACGCGGCTATCGAATTCATAAAACCACGATATGGGTACTAACACCCTGAATTCTTTTGACCATGCCCCCATGTAGGACGGTGCAAAAGGCTGGCCGTCATGACGTAACCGCGCATTTGCAGTTGAGATCAGTTTGCCGTCTTTATTGCGTGGTAGTCGCCCCTGGGACCAGTGGGGCAGGAATGGCCAAATAGCCTCTGTGGGACGGTCGGTATCACCATCGACGTAAATGGCCGGCAGAGTTTCCCAGACCATGGATTCCGGCTCGGATTTGCGGCGTAAACGGGAAGGGGAAATGTTGATACGATTATTGGGGTTTGGGGGCAGGGTCTCAGGTGGAGTAAGACTTGCTGCCCAGGCATAGATATCCTTCCAGGCCAGGTGTGAAACCGCTGCCTTTCCGCACATGGGGTCTTTTTAGCGTTTCATCATCGCAATAATCTGTTCAGGCGTGCTCCCATCCAGTTTTTTGTATAACTTTTCCTTATCATTTCTGAGACTCAGATCGTAATACATAATGTATTGCATGGCGATTTTTACTGTTTTATATGCCCTGTCACCTTCTTTTTCACGGATGTGTTGCAGAGTTTTCTCAACATTTTCAGGTGTTGAAAAATTGACGGGTTGATTCATGAGTGAATCACTCTGGTTACCTGAGTCAGTGACCTTTCCTGAGCTTGATCCACTTTTTGCCGCTGCGGTGCTGTTTGCTTCTTCGCCTTCTTCTGCAGAGGCAGTAACGAGAAATAAAGCCATGGTTACGGCAGATAATGTTATGAGAAGTTTTTTAAACATAAGTACTCCCTTAGTGATTGCTTTTAGTCAAATCCGTTCGCTTCGACCATGGTACTTCAAGATGATTCCACTGTGGTTACCTGATTGCGGTAATAACCTTGTAATTGGTGTTCGCGATGAGTTCTGTGCACCGCCTGAATTTCTGCGACAGCCAGCTTTCATAGGGTAAATGTACGTTGGCAACTAAAATCAACATGCCCCCGGGCCTGATGTGGTCACGGGCCGATTCCAACAACCGTTGGCTTATGCGATTGTCAGTTTTTATGCCTGCGTGTATTGGCGGATTGCTGATTATAAAATCAAAACTGTTTTCGAGCTCTGTCAGGCCGTCTGAAGCTAACACAGAGCCTGCCAATCGATTGGCTGCCAGGGTTTCCTCGCTGGCCCTGAGGGCCAATGCACTGGTATCAAGCAGCGTCACCCTGGTATGCGGGTGATTGGCGCTTATACAGGCTCCTATGAGGCCTGCACCACAGGCAAAGTCGAGCACATCACCTTCCAGGTTTATTGTAGCCAGGGTTTCGAGTAACAAGGCCGTACCCGCGTCGAGTCGCCCATGTGCAAACACGCCGGGATAAGATGTGATCGTGATTTCTGCAGGTTTGCAGCTCAATTGCCATTCTTGCCGGTATGAATTGGGATTGAAAGGAGATGCGGTTAAAACTTTCCCAGCTTCGTACAGTGTGCAATGTCGAGCATTATCCAGCTTCCTTACCTGCCCGAAATGCAATTTCAGGAGTTTATCTGCAGATTTGATACCCGCCTTGTTTTCACCCGCCAGCCAAAGCACGCCATCTTCGGCCAGCAAACTGGCAATACAGTCCAGCATCATGCCTAACAGGGCTTTTTGGCGTGGCAGGTTCAGAATAATCCACTTGTATTTATCTTTGTTAATTTCCGGAAAAGCACTGAACTCAACTTCGGCACCGGTCTGCTGATGAAACCGGTAAGCACCAAATTCCTGGCAAACTAATTTTAACGAAACACAATTTGTCTTCGCATTTCGCCAAAGATCATCTTTCTCCGGGTTAATCCATAATCCGGATACACAGGCCTCACGCCGATGCAGGTTTTTCTCAATTATTTGACTGACGATATGCACGGTTGATTAAAGTTGGTTCAGTTACACAGATAAGCGCTGAGGTCGTATTCATCAGCTTCGGAGATTTTAACATCGACCAGGTCGCCAGCTTGCAAGTGCTGACCATCCAGCACATAAACCTGGCCATCGATTTCAGGCGCGTCGGCAGAACTACGGGTAATAGCATGGTGCTCGTCAACAGAATCAACAAGTACCTGTTGCACACTATCAACTTTTGCTAGCAAACGGTTATGGCTTATTTCTGCCTGCAATTGCATAAAGACCCGTTCGCGCTCAGCCATCACATCAGCTGGTACATGGTCCGGCAGGGCATTGGCACGTGCACCATCAACCGGTGAATACTGAAAACAACCGACACGGTCGAGTTGCGCCTCATTGATGAAATCCAGCAGTTCTTTAAAATCATCATCTGTTTCACCGGGAAAACCGACAATAAACGTGCTGCGCAAGGTGATATCCGGGCAAATTTCACGCCATGCCCTGATACGTTTAAGTGCGTTCTCAGCGGCCGCCGGGCGCTTCATCAACTTCAGGATACGCGGGCTGCCATGCTGTAGTGGTATATCGAGATAGGGCAGAACCAGGCCCTCAGCCATTAACGGTATCAGTTCATCGACATGTGGATAAGGATAAACGTAGTGCAGTCTGACCCAGGCACCAAGGCTGCCCAGTTCACGGCATAACTCGGTCATGCGGGTTTTTACCGGTTTGCCACCCCAGAAATCAAGACGGTATTTAAGGTCAATACCATAGGCAGAGGTATCCTGGGAGATCACCAGCAATTCCTTAACCCCGGCATCAACCAGTCTTTCTGCTTCAGACAGCACATCTCCGGCAGGTCTGCTATCCAGTTTTCCACGCATCGAAGGTATAATGCAAAATGTACAGTTATGGTTACAACCTTCTGATATTTTTAAATATGCATAGTGTCGTGGAGTTAGTTTTATACCCTGTGGCGGAACCAGGTCAATGAATGGATCGTGGTCTTTCTCAAACGGGGCATATTGATGAACTGCACTGACGACCTGTTCATATTGTTGCGGACCACTTACCGATAAAACTGAAGGGTGACGTTCACGAATTTCTTTCTCGTCCACACCCATGCAGCCAGTCACGATTACCCGGCCATTTTCATTCAGGGCCTCGCCGATTGCATCCAGTGATTCTGCACGTGCACTATCGATGAAACCGCAGGTATTGACCACCACCACGTCCGCGCCATCATAGCTGGGTGCAATCTGATAACCGTCGGTGCGGAGTTGGGTCAGGATGCGTTCGGAATCTACCAGCGCCTTGGGACAGCCAAGACTTACAAAGCCGACCTTGGGACTACTCATCTTTGTTATCAGGCTCAAAAAACAGCCAGGTCACCATCGGAAAAGCTTCATGGAACTCACGTTCAACCTTGTTGATGGCATCGATCAACTTGTCCTCGGATCCACTCGGGCGCATCCTTGCCTTGATGGCCACCATGACATCCGGCCCCATCTGCAAGGTTAAAAGATTGTACAAGTGGTCAACTTCTGGTCGTTCTTGCAAGAAACTTTTCATTTGCTCACAGACACGGGGCTCAACGCCCTGACCGATCAACAGGGCTTTTACTTCTATAGCCAGCATAAATGCGATAATAATCAACAGCACACCGATCATCACGGTACCAATAGCATCGTAAACCGGGTTACCCGTGATGGCAGCAGCTAGCACCGCGGCCAGGGCAAGGGTCAGGCCGAGCAGGGCTGCGACATCTTCACCGAATACAACCAACAATTCGCTACTTCTGCTTTCACGAAACCAAAGAGGTATGGATTGATCCAGGCGTTCCTTGTTTACAGCCCGCATACATCCCCACAGCGATACAGATTCAGCAATGATCGCGAAGATCAGTACGCCAATTGCAATCATGGGACTCTTCAGCGGTTCAGGGTTTGAGAATTTGTGCATGCCTTCGTAAACAGAAAACATTCCGCCAAGACTGAACAGGATGACGGCCACCAGGAATGACCAGAAATAGATGCTTTTGCCGTAGCCAAGCGGATAATCCGAATCAGGCGGGCGTTTTGATTGCTTCATCCCAAGCAACAATAATAACTGGTTACAGGTATCGGCCAGCGAGTGGATGGCTTCAGCCAGCATCGCGCCGGAGCCTGTCCAGAAAGCCGCGGCACCCTTGGCTATTGCAATAGACAGGTTCGCAAATAAGGCATACAGGATGGACTTGATGGAATCAGGTTTTGCGGACACTGGTTTTTACCTGCTCTTAGTCTGGAATGGTGGAGCGGGGATTATAGCCTAGGGAGGCTCTGGTGTGATAAAGAGGGAGCGCAGGGACCGGTGAGCATGCTCACCGGTCTGTTGTTCAGTTTAATTCGGGTTAGCAATTATCTTGACGGTGTGAGTCCTGCCATCATCGGGGGTGAAAAAGCTGGTGCGTCTTTCAGGCATGACTGTTGTCAAAGTCCGGCTCTTACGCTTGCGCTTGATGTCCATTTTAAATTCGTCACCGGAATGAAAATCGCGTAAGGCACGCATAAATTCTGCAGGTGAATTTACATCGGTATTGCCGACCTGCAAAATAACATCGCCGGTTTCCAGTTGCAGATCGTTATCAGCCTTGGCCTTTAATACCAATACACCGCGATCTGTTTTGAAATACTCACCCAGACCGGGGTCAATTTCTGCCAGTTTCAGACCTTGTGTCATCGGCATGCCAAACCATATATTGGCATCGCTTAATGCAAAGTCACCCAACTCGGATAACTCGTGAAATTCAAATTCGAATTCACCATCATGCGGTGCAAATTCGCCTGATTCCATCGAAACCCGGCGTTCATCTATTTCGATGCGTATTTGTACTATCTGCTCAGCCAGCGCCTCGGTATCTATTTCCGGAACCACGATGCTATCTACTCTTATCACTTCACCCGGCGCAGACGGCGCTACCGGCGCACTGGTGAAGCGACTGATGGTATGCCTGGTCATTGGTTCGCGAAGTTCGGGAACGACGGTCAGGTCCAGGGTCTGGCCACCGCGTTCCACTGACACGATAACCGGCTCATTGGCTTTCATTTCTTGCAACGCAATATAAAGTCCACCTTTTGTATTTCCCGATTCATCAACAGCAGCGAGTACACGGCCACCCAGAGCGACAATGACATCACCTTGTTTGATTCCAGCCCGTTCAGACGGACCATCCGGTGAAACGCCAAGCACCTTGACACCAACATCATCTGCATCACCAAGAATGACACCGATAACCGGTCGGCCGGGGGTGGCGAATACAAAACTGGAGCTGTTACCATCTGTTCGTGCGAGGGCCACCTCGCGATTTACGCGGGCAATTTCACGTGAGGTCTCACGCAACTGTCTGCGCGCATGATTTAGCTCCTCATGCATTTTGTCCATTTCTGCTCGCTGGGCAGCACGCGCTTTAGCATCTGCCTTTGAAGCTTTTGCACGTTGCTCAGCAAGCATCTTTAGTTGCCTGCGGGCCTTTCCCATCGAAACCTCTGCTTCATGCCGGTCTTTTTCAACGTTAGCCAGGGCTTTTTTGTATTCGGCTTCAAGCTGGGTTTGCATTTTTTCCTCTTCTGCCTTCCTCACCGCATCATCTTCTGTTGCTGCTGTTGCTGTGGCACCAAGACCAAGCAGCAGAACAGCAGCAAGTATCATCGGGGATTTGTGATATTTCATTGGTTTTTACCTCGTAAAAAATTCAAAGTGACGCCATGCGACCATAGTCAATCTGCCATTGTTGCTGGTAGATCTGGGCCAGATCCAGCATCAGGTTGACACGTTGTCCCCACAGGTCGATCGAGTCAGGAGTCAAACTCAGCTCGTTGTCCACCTGTGCGATCAGGTCTTCAAGTTCGACTACATAAATTGCGGACTCGGCGGGCATTGAGCTGGTTTCCTCGCGTAATCTCTTAACCTGTAATTCCATGCTTTGGGACAATCCAATCAGCGCATTAACATTGTCTTGTACAGGTACTGACGCGAAATTTGCCGCTGGCGTCGCAAGCCCGGTTGATGGCGGGCTGGTTGATATGTCATTTTCAGTGTTGCGCAAAGTAATGCTGATTACGAGAACAAGGCTCGCAGCGACTGCCAGCCAGCGACCGGCACGTTGCCAGCTCCGTTTTTTGTCTTGATGGGTCTGCAATGCAGATTCAATCTGTGCCCAGCCATCATACCCGGGCTCAATGGCTTCAATATCTCTCAAACCCAGCGGGTCAGATGTATTTTGTTCCCATTGATCATGTGCGCTCATATCGTTCTCTTTATGCTGTTGCGTTTGATGTAACGCCCAAAGTTGTGTTCGGGGCATTCTGCTGATCGTGGTCTGAAATTAGTATCCTGAGTCTGGCGCGAGCCCGGTTCAGACGGGTCTTCGAGTAGCTTTCTGTTTTACCGGCAAGCTGTGCAATTTCGCGGTGTTTGTAACCTTCGACATCATGCAACCAGACCACCATGCGGTCTTCGTCGCTCAGCTGCTCCAGTGCCTGCTCGAGATCCATGCAGTGTCCGAGACGTTCCTGGTCACCGCTACTGGTAGCCATGTAGTCTTCAAACTCCACCGCTTCATGGCGTGGCAACTTGCGTAAAGCACTAATGGCATGATTGACGATAACCCGCCGTAACCAGCCCCAAAAGGGCGAATCACCCCGGTACTGGTGCATACGTTTAAATGCGGTTATGAAAGCTTCCTGGGTCACGTCCTGGGCCAACTCCCGGCTTTTACATATCCTCACGGCTACCGTAAATGCCTGTGTGTGAAATTTACGGTAGATCTTTTCACAGGCACGCATATCCCCGCGCCTGGCGCCAGCGAGCGTTAACTCGTCAAGGTCTATGTCAAAGCCTGATCTCATCATCGTTTAGTAGGACGTGGCCAGTGGCAAAAGGGTCGCAGTTGTTGCATATTATTTTCAATATAGTTGAGAAAAATGAAAACGGCCGCAAAAAGCGACCGTTCCCAAGTGTTTAGGTTTTTAGTTTGCTACCAGATTTTGACCCGTTCTTCAGGCGCCAGGTACATACCGTCACCTTCTTTTACATCAAATGCCGCATAAAATTCAGGTACATTGACCGCAGCACCATTGGCGCGGAATTTGGGTGGTGAATGCGGGTCGACAGTCAGGCGGCGTTTGGTTTCTTCATCGCGTGCCTTGGAACGCCATACCTGTGCCCAGCCCAGGAAAAAGCGCTGGTCACCGGTCCATCCATCAATGACCGCTGCTTCTTTACCGTCCAGGGACATTTTGTATGCCAGGTAGGCGATGCTCAAACCGCCGAGATCACCGATATTTTCGCCTGAAGTGAACTGACCATTGATGGTCAGGCCGTCAATAACTTCATAGCCGTCATATTGTGCCGCCAGTGCATTTTTACGTTCATCAAATTTAGCTGTATCTTCTTCAGTCCACCAGTCACGCAATACGCCATCACCATCAAAGCGCCGCCCGGAATCGTCAAAACCGTGACCGATTTCATGACCGATGACCGCACCGATACCACCGTAATTAACAGCCTCGTCTGCATGCACATTGAAAAATGGTGGTTGCAGGATGGATGCAGGAAATACAATTTCGTTCCAAACCGGATTGTAGTAAGCATTGACGGTTTGTGGCGTCATACCCCACTCGGTCTTGTCGACCGGTTTGTCGAGCTTATCGATTTCACGGTTATAGGCAAAGGTCGCGCCATTTTTAACGTTGGCAACCAGGTCGCCTTCGACAACTTCGAGTTTGGCGTAATCGATCCACTTATCAGGGTAACCAATTTTAGGTGTGAATTTATACAATTTATCAAGCGCTTGTTGCTTGGTATCTTCACTCATCCATTCAAGCTCAAGGATTGAAACTTCGTAAGCCTTGATCAGGTTCTGAATCATGATATCCATGCGACGCTTGGACTCGGCCTCGAAGTATTTTTCTACGTAGAGCTGTCCGAGTAATTCACCCATGTTGCCATTGACTGAATTAACTGCACGTTTCCAGCGGGGTTCCTGCTCGGCAACACCTGACAGACCTTTGCGGAAGAAGTTGAAAGACAATTCAGCGTACTGGTCACCCAATACAGGCGCAAATGCGTTGATGGTTTGAAATGTGAGGTAGTCTTTCCAGGTATCAAGCGGCGTGTCGCCAATAATTTTGCCAGCAGCTTCAAAATAGCTGGGTTGGGAGACCAGGAATTGGGAATCGGTCGGGATTTGAGCAGTTTCGAATGCTAATGTCCAGTTGATCTGGGGAGCCATTTCATTCAATTCATCAATGTTCATTGGATTGTAGCGCTTGCTCCAATCGCGATTTTCTTCCTTTGTCCACATCACTTCTGCAAGCTGGGTTTCCAGCGCCAGCAAGCTCTCAGCGCGATCTGCGCCATTCTCGTATCCAGCCTGCTCAAATACGCTGGTGGCATATTCCAGGTAAAGCTGACGACCCGTGATAAACTGCTCATCATCCTTCAAATAGTAATCGCGGTCAGGTAGTGTCAGGCCGTCCTGCACAACGTAGATGGCGTTAACGTCCGGATCTTTCATATCGGAAAAAATGCCAACGCCAATCGGTGCAGTCATTCCATAAATACCCAACGTGCTGAATGTGCTGAACACACCATCCATGTCAGTAATTGCAGTAATACCGGCAAGATCTTCGCTGATGGCAGTGATGCCTTTTGCGGTAGCGGCTTCAGCGTCCATATAAGAATTATAGAAATCCCGGATTTTCTGCGTGGGGCTACCCGTCGCAACATCCTTGGCTGCGCTGACCTCTTCAACCAGGGTGCGGACATCCTTTTGAGATTGTTCACCCAGGGCATCGAATGTGCCCCAGCGAGCCTTGTCAGCGGGCATCTCGGTATTATCAACCCAGGTGCCGTTGACGTAGTCAAAGAAATCATCCTGCGGACGTACCGACTCGTTGAATCCGGATTGGTCAATTCCGCTGATGAGTTCAATTGCAGCGGGTGCCGGTGCAGCTTCTGTTTTATGTGTAGCGGTGGTCTGCTCGGCTTCCTGTTGACAACCGTACAGACCGATGACTACCGCGAGGGTAATGGTCAATTTATAATTCATGACATATATTCCTTAAAGGAAAAGTGGGAAAAAGGGGGCTACTATATACCTTCATTACACCCCTTGCAGGTGTCAAAAGTTGGGTAGTGAATTTGGGTTCAAATTCGGCCCTTTAAAAATGGAATAGTTTAAAAAATGGGTAGATGGCGTCAGCTGAAAAACCGGGAAGTCCGTATATAACCCCTGAAGGTGCAAGCACCCTGAAAAAGGAGTTGTTATATCTTTGGCGGACACTGCGTCCCGAGGTTGTCAAAGCGTTATCAGAGGCAGCAGCGGAAGGGGACCGTTCAGAAAATGCCGAGTATATCTACCGCAAAAAACAGCTGGGAGGCATTGACCGGCGGTTACGCTATTTAAGCAAGCGAATAGACATCATGAAGATCGTGGATCGTCCGCCTGCCGATACCTCAATTATCCGTTTCGGGGCATTTATCACTTTACATACTTCAACTGAAGGCCAGGTGGATTACCGCATAGTGGGTGTGGATGAGACCGATGCCACCAAGGGCTTCATCTCCATAGATTCACCTGTAGCCAAGGCATTGCTGGGCAAAGTCGTTGGCGACAGCACTGAAGTAGAACTCCCGGATTGTCTGACGCGAATCGAGGTGATATCCATCCGGTACTTATAGGGATGGTAATTGGTCGAGAGAAAGGAACGGGCTATGCGGGCAATTCCTGCAAGAATCCACAAACCCAAGCCGGGATATGGGTACCTCCCACCTGGGACCGTGAGCCAACAGGGATGTTGGCGACCGAGCGCCCCAGGGAGGGGCTTGCAGCGTGTCCCAGGTGGGAGGTACCCGTGTCGCGGCGTTCGGTTAGCACTGGTCTTAAAGGATTCGATCAGGGATTCGCCGCAAGCTGGGTGTACCTCCTGAGACACGCCACAAGTATGTCCCTATAGGCTCATCCAAAACATCCATGTTTTGTAAGGTCTCAGGAGGTACACCCAACTCCCTGCGAATTGTGCGAAATTGAAACAGCCAATCATGACCGGTTATCAGTGGTCCGAGTTTTGGGACTTGAAGCTAGATTTTGTATCCCCATCTTTATCTACGTGGCGGCCTTCGGGGGCCACAGGTAGCTTCTGGCCATATTGGCGGAAGTATTTAATTAGACCGAATTGCTTCTTAAGGAGAATACGGATATGACTACGTTTGATTTTTCACCCCTATACAGAACTTCAGTTGGTTTTGACCGCCTGGCCTCAATGATGAACTCAGCCACACGTCAGGACCAGGGTAATACTTACCCTCCCTATAACATTCGCACCACGGGCGATGACCACTACCAAATTACCATGGCAGTCGCCGGTTTTGCCGAGGGTGACCTTGATATCACCACGGAACAAAATCGTCTGGTTGTCACCGGAAATCGTGCAGATGAAGCAGAAGAGAAGGGCGAGTACCTTCACCGTGGTATTGCCACGCGTTCTTTTGAGCGTCGCTTCAACCTGGCGGAACATGTGAAAGTTGTCAGTGCCAGCCTCGAAAACGGCTTATTGCACATTGACCTTGAGCGTGAACTTCCTGAGGCCATGAAGCCACGTACGATTGAAATCAGTAAACCAACAGCACGTCTTCTGGATATTGAAAAGGGCTCCAAAGAAAAGGATGTCCTGGAGTCAGAAGATAAAGCGGCCTGATCCCTTAACGGATTAGCCTGGGTATCATGGGGGTGCATAAACGGCACCCCCATTTTTTTGCAAGCAGAGGAACCGGTCTTCAATAATTGCAACCGGCTTGACCTGTCGTTAGGCTGATTACTTTTCAGCGGAACTCATTAACATATGAAACGCATTGCCTATTGGCTGTACCAGGTTTACGCCTGGTTGGTGTTGATCCCGATCGGTCTTTTGCTGACCCTGCTTACGGGTTGGGTAACCATGCTGGTGGCGATGATCTGGAGTCCAAGGGTTGCAAGTCGTTATATTGCGGCTAATTGGGGGCGTTTGATCTGCTGGATGACACCTGTTTGGGTTACCGTTGAAGGTGCAGAAAATGCAGACCCCGGCAGAACATATGTTGTGGCCTGTAATCACCAGAGTCAGTATGACATTTTCCTCGTTTATGGCTGGCTCAAGCTGGATTTGAAGTGGGTGTTAAAAGCGGAATTGCGAAAGGTTCCCGGGGTAGGTATTGGTTGTGAAAAGGCCGGTCATATATTTGTAGAGCGAGGCAATCCGGAACAAACGCGAAAGTCTATAAGAGATGCACTTGAAAGGGTAGGGAATGGCGTAGGTGTACTGTTTTTTGTTGAAGGTACACGCAGCCAGGATGGTAAGTTGCGGCCATTTAAAAAAGGTGCGTTTCGAGTCGCAACGTCCCAAAACCTGCCGGTGCTACCGGTAACCCTCATAGGCACGCGTGACATACAAAAAACGAAATCCATGATGATTTTCCCCGGCAAGGTGCGCATGGTTATTCACCCTGCGATCGAAGTGGATGGTGGAGAAAATGCCGGGGATATTCGTGAACTGATGACAAAAACCAGGGCTGCGATAGTATCTGCATTGCCTGAAGAATTGCGCTGAACCCCGCATGCATTTAGGCAAGCCCGACCCCAACTTCACTTCTTCGCCAAGAGCACAGCGCAACTTCAATCTCGCGCTGAAAATAGCCCTGTCACTTGCCGGACTATTGTGGCTGATTCTAATTGTTGACAGTGTTCTGGGTCTCGGGCTGATACGTTTTGGACTGCGCCCCCGGCACCTGGAAGGTTTAATCGGAATTCTCACCGCACCTTTATTGCATAGTGGCGTAGAGCACCTGTTTTCCAATACCTTGCCCCTGCTGATCAGCCTGACAACTCTGCTTTACCTCTACCCGAGAGCGGCAATGCGGGTAATTCCAATCATCTGGATGGGGTCAGGCTTGCTGGCCTGGATTGTTGGTCGGCCAAGTCTCCATTTTGGGGCCAGTGGATTTGTCTATGGCTTGTTGGCATATGTATTCATCAGTGGAATTCTGCGCATGGATATGCGCTCGGTAGCGGTGTCGGTGATGGTATGGTTTCTGTATGGTTCGATGATCTGGGGTGTCTTGCCGATAAGGCCAAATATGTCCTGGGAATTGCACCTGGGTGGCGCCATCCTCGGCGTGGCGATGGCGATTGTATTTCGTCATTGGGACATAACACCGGTCAAGCGTTATGAATGGGAAGATGATGAAAGCGTACCGGAGTGGTTCCCTCAACATGAGACGCCAGTGGATGATTCATCCCGTGAAGTGTCTTCCGAGGAGATCATCACTCCAAAATTACCAGCCAGGAACAACTCCAAAGACAAACCTTCCGATTAAACCAATCTTGACCTGCCAGCGCCGCACTCTTAGGCTAATCATCCTTGCAAACTCTTGGGAAAAGTTTTGAAAAAAGTTGGTTTTACTGTTTTATTTCTATTGGCTGCTTTTGTAGTGACCGGCTATATGTTGCCAAAACAGGTGCATATAGAACGTACGATTACCATAAACCGCCCGGTGAATATGATGTTCGAACTGCTCAATAGTTACCGCTATTACAACGAGTGGTCTCCATGGGCAGAACGGGATCCGAAAGCTGAGTTTGTAATATCCGGTCCCGAATCGGGGGTGGGTGCACGCATGAGTTGGATCGGGGATCCACACCTGGTGGGAAGCGGTTGGCAGGAAATAATTGCCAGTAAACCGTATGAGCAAATCGATATCATGCTGGACTTCGATGCGCAGGGTATAGCACTTACAGGATTTGCCCTGGTCCGGGAAGGCGATGGGACCAGGGTTACCTGGTTTTTTGATTCCGATCTTACCGAAGGGGTTAACTATCTGGATTCTTTCCTGGCGCGGTATTTCGGATTGTTATTTGATCGATGGGTTGGTGGTGATTATGAGCAGGGGCTGGCCAATCTGAAAAAGTATGCTGAATCCTTATCGGTTTCCGATTTCAGTCAATTGGAAATTGAGCATGTGGATGTTGATGCACAGAACGTTTTGTATGTAACTTCCAGTAGCAGTCAGGATCCAGCTGACATCGCTGTAGCAATGGCTGCGGCGTATTCGGAAATCAGTATTTTCATGAACCATGCTGGTATCAATATGACCGGTCAACCCATGGCTATCACTCGTGCCTGGGAAGAGGGGAGTTACCAGTTTGATGCAGCAATACCCGTTGGTTTTATTCCTGCAGAACTGAGCGGTAATATTAAATCCGGTTTATCACCTTCAGGGGCAGCCATCAGGGCTGTGCATCACGGGCAGTATGACCAGATGATGCCAACCTACGAAAAACTTGCGGCATATATGTCTGCTCACAGCCTGAGCCAGGGGAAAGTATCCTGGGAGCATTATATTTCCGATCCAGGTAAAACCGCGCATCAGGACATGATTACGCATGTCTATATCATGCTGGAAGACCGGGATTTGTCAGAAGACCCGAACGGCTCCTAGTGTAGCCTCTGAAATATACGTTCTATTCGATATACACTACGCAGCTACCTGCTGCTACCAACGCTCAGTACAGGAAAAATCTTTTCGCCATTGATCGGGTCCGATTGCGGTTTTTAAATGTTGATCAAATTTCACCCTTGAGATGTCCCGAGCACCCATGCTCAACAGATGTGGATTACTGATCTGACAATCCAGCAGGGAGAAATTCCATTGCTGTAGCTGCCGGCACAATGCTACAAGGGCAATTTTGCTCGCATCCTGATGCTTGCTGAACATGGATTCACCAAAAAACACCTGACCCAGCGCCAGTCCGTAAATGCCACCCGCCAACTCATCGTCTATCCAGACTTCTACTGAATGTGCGACACCGAGTTCATGCAGACGGATATAAGCTGCCAGCATCTCATCGGTGATCCAGGTTCCGTCATGGTCCCGTCTTGGCCCGGCACAGGCTGTAATGACCCGGGCAAATGCCTGGTCAGCGGTCAGTGAGAATCGGCCCTGGTTGTAATGGCGCCGCAAGCGGCGTGAAATATGAACAGCGTGCGGGTATAAGACGCAACGGGGTGCGGGCGACCACCACAGAATGGGCTGGTCATCGGAATACCACGGGAATATGCCGTGGCGATAGGCATTGACCAGGCGGGTAGGGGACAGATCTCCACCCATTGCGAGCAGACCCGGGGGGTTATCCAGAGCCTGGTCAGCAGGCGGGAAAGCTGATTCCGGGTCTGGAGCGAGTATCGGAATCACGTTTGCGGCTGGATCAGTAAACGCGGATCAGGCAGAAGCGTCTTTCTGCTCTTCCAGCCAGCGCTCGGCGTCGAGTGCTGCCATGCAACCCGCTCCGGCCGATGTGACGGCCTGTCGATAGACATGATCGGTGACGTCACCGGCGGCGAATACGCCCGGCACACTGGTCATGGTCGCCAGACCTTCGGTACCGCTCTTGATGCGGATGTAGCCATCTTTCATATTCAGTTTATCGATGAATATTTCGGTATTGGGGTTGTGGCCGATGGCGATGAATACACCGTCAGCTTCAATATCCGTTAGCTCACCGGTTTTAGCATGTTTGAGTCTTACGCCGCTTACCCCGGTATCACCGCCGAGAATCTCTTCCACGTTGTGGTCCCACATAAAACTTACATTGCCGCTACGTTCTTTTTCAAACAGGCGGTCCTGCAACATTTTTTCTGCACGCAGTTCATCACGACGGTGGACTACCACGACCTCGGATGCAAGATTTGACAAGTACAGGGCTTCTTCGACTGCGGTGTTGCCGCCGCCTATCACCGCCACTTTCCTGTCGCGGTAGAAAAATCCATCGCAGGTTGCACAGGCAGACACGCCCTGACCCATGTAAGCCTCTTCAGAGGGCAGTCCCAGGTACTTCGCACTTGCGCCGGTGGCAATTACCAGTGCGTCACAGCTGTACTTACCGGAATCACCTTCCAGAAAAAACGGAAGCTGGTCCAGATCAACCGTATGAATGTGGTCAAATATGATTTCAGTTTCAAAGCGTTCTGCGTGAGCCAGCATACGCTGCATCAGTTCGGGACCCTGCACACCTTCGGCGTCACCCGGCCAGTTATCAACATCGGTGGTTATGGTTAATTGCCCACCCTGCTGCATACAGGTGATTATCTTCGGCTTGAGGTTGGCTCGGGCTGCATAGATCGCTGCAGTGTAACCTGCAGGGCCGGAGCCGACGATCAGCAGTCCATGGTGTTTTGTATCGCTCATGTATAATTGCTCCATAAAAATAACAGGCTCCCTTCAGAATGGCGGGAAGCTGAAAGAATCCAGATTCAAGTTCAGCATTTTAACCGATCAAGCCGCCGGTAAATATGTTTCACTGCATGTTTGTCCGCATGTTTGGAATCGATTGTGGCATTATGGTTTGAATTGTACGGGGGACTGGGTAATATAGTCTCATGATAAAGTTCTATTTAACTTTAAATATAAATACTTAAACAATAAACCTTATAAGGTAGATAACATTGGCGCAAGCACGGAAGAAAGCCAAAAAAGCTGAAAGCAAACCATCCCGGTTAACACATCATTTGAAAGAGAGTCTTTTTTTGCTTTCCATACTTGTTGCCGTGTACCTGGTTGCCTGTCTTTTCACATACGATCCGAATGATCCGGGACCTTTTAATACCACCAACTCTGACCAGGTTCAGAACGCTGGCCGTATCCTGGGTGCCTGGATAGCAGACGCCTTTCTGGGCCTGACAGGTTACATCGCATACCTGTTGCCGGTTATCACGGTCTACGGTGGCTGGCGGGTGTGGAGTAGCAAAAGTCAGGAATCCGAACCGGGTGTCATGGAAGCGGTAGCAATCGTTACCGGCCTGGTCTTATTCCTGTTGTCTTCAACCGGTCTGAGTTTCTTACACTTAATGCCGCCCGCTGGCATTATGCCCGCAGGCGGCGGTGGTGTACTCGGGGATGTGGTTCCATCCCCGTTAAAAGAATTAACCGGTTTGTTGGGCTCTACGCTTTTCCTGTTTTCGATGATGCTGGTGGGCGTGACCCTGTTTACCGGGCTATCCTGGTTTCACGTAATGGACGTAACAGGTCGTATTACCATGGACCTGGCTGACTGGCTGGTGGCTAAAATTGCGAGTATGCGGGACTGGTTTGCCGGAAGACGTGCACGCGCCAAGCGCGAGGAAGTGCGCAAAACTGACTCGATCAGGCAGAAGACTAAAAAAGAACCCAAGATTGAACCGCAGATTTCCATTCCTGATGAACAACCCAGTAAGCGTGTCGCCAAAGAAAAACAGCGGCACTTGTTCAAAAACATGCCGCCCGATTCGCTACCGCCACTGGACCTGCTCGATGAACCCCATGATCAGCCACCCGGATACAGTGAAGATGCACTGAAGGCCCTTTCCAGGCAAGTTGAACTGAAACTGGCAGACTTTGGCGTGCAGGTCGATGTTGTGGCCGTGCATCCAGGACCCGTGATTACCCGCTTTGAGCTGGAACTGGCACCTGGCGTCAAGTCGGCGCAGATTACCAATCTGGCCAAGGACCTGGCCCGTGGGCTCAGTATCGTATCGGTACGTGTTGTCGAGGTCATTCCACACAAGTCAACCGTTGGTCTTGAGATACCCAACGAAAACAGGCACATGGTCTTTCTTTCGGAAATTTTACGTTCCGAGGTCTATGACAAATCCAGTGCGCCACTAACACTGGCATTGGGCAAGAGTATTTCGGGGCGTCCTATCGTTGCCAATCTTGCCAAGATGCCACACTTGCTGGTTGCAGGCACAACCGGTTCGGGTAAATCCGTGGCCCTTAACGCCATGATACTGAGCCTCTTATACAAGACCGGACCTGAGGAAGTCAGGCTGGTGATGATTGACCCTAAGATGCTGGAGCTATCGATTTACGCCGGTATCCCGCATTTGCTGGCACCGGTTGTCACCGATATGAAAGAGGCGGCCAATGCATTGCGCTGGTGTGTGGCGGAAATGGAGCGCCGCTATCGCCTGATGTCGGCAGAAGGTGTGCGTAACCTCGCAGGTTTCAACAAAAAGGTGCGTGAGGCCATTGAGGCGGGTACACCACTTAAAGACCCGCTGTTTAAACCTGATGAAATGAATCCGGATGAGGAAGCACCTGATCTGGAGCATTTGCCTTATATTGTAGTCATCGTTGACGAGCTTGCCGATATGATGATGATCCTCGGCAAGAAAATTGATGAATTGTTTGCCCGCCTGGCACAAAAGGCCCGTGCTTCGGGAATACACCTGATCCTGGCCACGCAACGGCCGTCCGTTGATGTAATTACCGGTCTGATCAAGGCGAATATCCCGACACGTATTGCCTTCCAGGTATCTTCGCGTGTTGATTCGCGTACCATCCTGGATCAGATGGGTGCCGAACAGTTACTTGGTCACGGTGACATGTTGTACATGCCACCCGGCACGTCCATTCCCGAGCGTGTGCACGGAGCCTTCGTCGATGACCATGAAGTACATGGCGTGGTGGCCTACCTCAAGTCCCTGGGTGATCCGAATTATGTCGATGAGATCCTGGAAGAGACACAGATGACTACCGATGGCATGACCATCAATGCCAGCGGTATCCCACAGGAGACCAAGGGCGATCAGGATGAACTTTATGACGAAGCGGTTGCCTGGGTAACACAGTCCAGAAAGGCATCAATATCCAGTGTGCAGCGTCATCTGCGCGTCGGTTACAACCGTGCGGCACGTATCATCGAGGAGATGGAGGCCAGCGGTGTGGTGTCCCAGCCTGAACATAACGGCCAGCGCGAAGTACTGGCGCCCCCGCCACCACGGGATTGAATATGAAGTTTTGCTGTAAATCTTTTTTGTTGTTGGTATTGACACTGGCGACATCTGTTTTGCTTGCTAGCAGTTCCGGTCCTGCACGCAGTGAACTTGAACGTTTTGCCGATGAGCTTGAGGGCTTCCAGGCCGATTTCGTCCAAACGGTTAAATCCCAGGATGGCCGTGTTCATGATCAAACCCATGGCAAGGTCTGGCTGCAGAGCCCGGACAAACTGCGTTGGGTGTATTTGGGCGAATTCCCGGAAACGATCGTTGCCGATGGCAGCAATTTATGGATTTACGATGAGTCGCTGCAGCAGGTCACAGTCAAGCCACAGACTGACCAGGCCGCAGATTCACCGCTGATGATACTGGCTGACGTCAGCCAGCTTGACCAGCAATTCCAGGTGACCGAACTGGGTGATTTTGAAGATATGTTATTGCTGGAATTGAAAAGCCTGGATGATGAATCCGAGTTTGAACGCATCCTTTTAGGGCTGGACTCCAGTGGAATCCGCATGATGGCCATGGAGGATGCATTCGGGCAAAGGACGGAAGTTCATTTTGAGAATATGCTTAAGAACTCACCCTTAGATCCACAACTATTTAAATTCACTCCGCCTGAGGGTGCTGATCTGGTGGGTGTGGTTTCCCTGCCTGATTGAACACGGTGTAATTGGCCCCGGCGTAATTGACATTATCGCGGACGCATACGTTACAATGCGGCCACACCAAACTACAGAACACTTTCATGCTTGACCCTCTCATTTTAAGAAACGACCTCCACGCAACCGTCGACGCGCTCCAGACGCGTGGTTACACACTTGACGCAAGTGCATACGAGGCTTTGGAAGCCCGTCGCAAGGCACTACAAATGGAAATGGAGGAACTGCAGTCCAAACGCAACTCCAGCGCCAAATCCATTGGCCGGGCCAAGGCACAGGGTGAAGATATTCAACCGTTGCTGGATGCGGTTGCGAAGCTGGGAGCAGACCTTAAAACGGTTGAGAACGAATTCAGGCAGGTCCGTGACGAGCAGGCCGCCTGGATGCTGGATATGCCAAACCTGGCGGCAGCGGATGTACCTGCGGGCGCAGATGAAAGCGAAAATATCGAGCTGCGCAAATGGGGCGTGGTACCCACTTATGATTTCAAACCCAGGGATCATGTAGAACTGGGTGAACTGCACCAGATGATGGATGCGGAAGCCGCAGCAAAACTGGCGGGGGCCCGCTTTACCCTGTTAAAAGCTTCCTTTGCACGGCTACACCGGGCACTGGCACAGTTCATGCTGGATGTACACACCCAGGAACACGGCTATACGGAAGTTTATGTGCCGTACCTGGTTAAAGGCGAAGCCATGCAAGGTACCGGGCAATTACCCAAATTCGGGGATGATGCATTTGCGACTACCGATGATCCACCCCGTTACCTGGTGCCCACGGCTGAGGTTCCCGTTACCAACCTGGCTGCGGACCAGATATTCAAGGCCGAAGAACTGCCAATAAAATACACGGCGCAAACACCGTGTTTCAGACGCGAAGCAGGCTCAGCAGGTCAGGACACACGCGGCATGATCCGTCAGCATCAGTTTGAAAAAGTTGAACTGGTGCATATTGTCCGGGCAGAAGAAGCCGAGGCCGCGCACGAGGAATTGATCGGTAATGCCGAGAAGATTCTGGAAAAACTGAACCTGGCTTACCGGACCATTGTTCTGTGTACCGGTGACATGGGTTTTTCTGCCTGCAAGACCTACGATATCGAAGTCTGGTTGCCGGGGCAGGGCACCTACCGGGAGATATCATCCTGCAGTAATTGCAGTGATTTCCAGGCGCGCCGGATGAAATCGCGGGTACGTAACCCGGAAAGTGGAAAAACGGAACTGGTTCACACCCTGAATGGTTCTGGTCTGGCGGTTGGACGCACCTTGATAGCGGTGCTGGAGAACTACCAGCAGCAGGATGGATCCATACGAATCCCCAAGGTTCTGCAGCCGTATATGGGTGGACTGGAAGTGATCACTCTATAAATTTAATTTTTTGCGAATCGAATACCGCAACCATAAAAAGACCCGCATCGAGCGGGTCTTTTTATTTATAAACTAAACCTGATCAGTCCTCACCAAACCCGAAACCCAGTATGTGTAGCAAGCTTGTAAACAGGTTAAATATGCTCACAAACAACGTGACCGTTGCCATGATGTAGTTGGTCTCTCCACCACGGACAATCTGCTGTGTCTGGAACAGTATCAAACCTGCCATCAACAGGATAAACATGCTGGAAACTGCCAGTCCAAGTGCCGGTAACTGGAAAAACAGGTTGCCAATCGCAGCCAGGAACGCAACCAGGATACCGATGGCAAGGAATTTGCCCATAAAAGAGAAATCCCGCTTGCTGGTCAGTGCCAGGCCGGACATGGCCAGAAAGATAACCCCGGTGCCCCCAAGTGCCATCATGACGATCTCGGTGCCATTGCCAAAGCGGTAAAGATACATATTAATAATCGGGCCCAGCGTAGCGCCCATAAATCCCGTCAGTGCGAATACGGCCAAAATACCCCAGGCACTGTTACGCAACTTGGTGGTTAGAAACAGCAGGCCAAAATATCCACCCAGCACAACTATGAAGCTGGGATATGGCCAGTTCATTGCCATGGAAACCCCGGCCATGGCGGCGGAAAACAACAAGGTCATTGAAAGCAGTGCATAGGTATTGCGTAATACCTTGTTCATTTCTACTTTCGAGACGGTCTGTACGGAAGCGGTTCTGTATTGTGTCTGATTCATACTTTGGGTAAAGCTCCATTTTGTGTGCGGTACATTGTACCTAAGATAAGGCACATTTCCGTTAGTTCAATGTATTAAGACATTAAAACCAGACGGTACTTTAAACAATTTCAACTCAACTGTCATATGCCGGTATACAGGGGTGGTACAGCAGGGCGTTTTTCTGTATTCTTGCGCGGCACAATACGCACCACATGATTTTGGAGAGGTGGCAGAGCGGTTGAATGCACCGGTCTTGAAAACCGGCATAGGTTTGTAGCCTATCCAGGGTTCGAATCCCTGCCTCTCCGCCATATACAAAAAAACCCGCTTTTGCGGGTTTTTTGTATCTGACTATGTGTCATGGTTCGAATCTTGGAGTACCCGAGCCATTCCCACCAACTTCGTTTGCCCAAACTCTGTGCTCCCAATCCAATAAACCTATCAACATTTGCCGACAAACATCAACTGCAAATCCCCCTATCCAATAACCCCAGCCACGTCTTAGCATTTACACATTAATCACCAAGGGGCAACAATGAACAAACTATCACTATGCGTTCTACTAATATTGATTTCCATCAACACACCCGCTGACAGCTTCCGTTGTGGGAGATCAGTTGTGAAACTGGGCGAATCAAGCAATGCATTGATTAAAAAATGCGGTAATCCGCTAAGAAAATACAGCAGTAAGGAGACAGTCAATGAGCACGGCCACCAGTCAATTGTCCCGGTATCGAACTGGGTTTACACACGCAAAGGAAAACACGACATGATCGTATCAGTTCGCAGTGGGGCTGTTATTAAAATTCAAGTGGACTAAGTGATACCAGTCGTGGATATATTGTTTGTATAATTTGTGAGTTTCCAGAGTCAGGTCAAAATAAACTGTAAGACCGGCTTATACATCATTAATGATAAATATATTCGCATCAAGTTTTGCGACGATCTGCCCGCCGGGAACCAGAAATTCATGAAGGTCTGAGTCTGCGGCAAACAGCAATTGTTGATAGGCTTCTTTATCCAACTGATGGAATTCACCTACCATTCGCAGGTGGGAATCGATAAATGACTCGATCGAGGGGAAGCGGACAAGCCCAACGCGCTGGTGGCATTCGTACTCATTGACACCGGAACTTAGCAGTAATGCATCCATGACACCGGGTGCGCCGAGCTTCCATGGTGATGAGAGTTTGAATGCTACGTGAGCACCGGCATATTTTTGTACCAATCTGTTCAGGGTGCAGTATGCTTTGGAATGTTCCATTGGTGCCCAGATCGCTATCACAACGAGGCCGTCCGGTTTGCAAACTCTAAGCATCTCCTTGATCGCAGAAACCCGGTTGGCGATAAACATGAGTGAGAACTGGCACATGACGCGATCGAACTGGTTCTCCTCAAATGGAAGTGCTTCGACATCACCATGTCGCCATTCAATTTTGCGCGAATTCTTACTGGCTGATTCCAGCATTTTCTCACTGGCATCCAGTCCTGTCACCTTACCGGTCAGGCCGGCTTCCAGCAGAGCTGCACGGGCCAGTGTGCCCGTGCCACAGGCAACATCAAGTATGTGATGACCCAGGTCGATTTTAGCGATTTCAGCAATCCTGTGGGCCCATTGAGCATAAATTGCCGGCACGAGAAAGTCCTCATGCATTTTTACGAAGTCGTCGGTAATCTCTGGTGTAAAGTGCGGGTCTGTCATTAATCCCCCTTGGATTATGCTTGCCTTGTTAAGCATGGCAGAAATCCAGTGTATTTCAACCCGGGTTTATTTTGAAGCAGTTTGACCTGGAATATGTCCACCAATATCCCGGGAACAGTTGCTTAAGGAACCTCTGATCTATTCATGAACTCGTATCTTACATCCAAAATACCCAGCTTCTGCGTCGCCTGAAGGCGCCTACTCTTGGTGCAAATCTTGCCAATAGCCAGCTATTACCTGCGATTCGCGCCTTGAATCTGAACATTTTGAATTGTAATCTACTTCGTCCAGAATAAATCAGAGGCGCCTTAAGTGTATAAATGATGAAAATTCTGTAGGAAATTTGCTCGAATTCTAATTTATTTCAATTCACGGTCGACTTACACGAATCCTGTGATTATAGTTAAAGGGCTTAAGGTTCTTTTCACTTCCGAATTGAACCTGGGTTTTAAAAGGGAGCGGGTCAATAAAAAGGAAAGGGTCAGACACGAAGAAACGAAAATAACATCGAATCAATCCAAGGGGGGAACCATGATTCAAATTCTCATCATAGACGATCAGGCGCTTGCCAGAACGGGCTTACGGCATATTCTTGATCAAAGCAATGAAATTATACAAGTCACTGAAACAACACCCGGTGAAGCAGCACTCATCCAATGCGGAAAAAAACGACTGGATATTATTCTGCTCAGTGTTAATTTACCCGGCGTGACGGGTTTTGAAGTCACTCGAAAACTCAAGCGCAGCCATCCGGGTGCAAAAATTATCATACTGGCATCACATGCCAAACCTCCGTATCCGGCACGGCTTCTGGATGCCGGAGCCAGTGGTTACCTGACCCGGGATTGTGACGCTGAAGAACTGCTGCAGGCTATCAAGGTCGTGGCGGGTGGCCAGCGTTACATAGGTAGTGAGGCGGCCAAGCAACTTGCATTATCCATGCTTTCCGGGGCAACCAACGGGTCACCTTTTGAAGACCTTTCCGCACGGGAGATGGAAGTCATGCTTAAAATAACTGACGGTCATCGAATACCGGATATAGCGTCGTTGATGTGCCTGAGCCCCAAAACTGTATCTACCTACAAATACAGAATACTGGGCAAACTGGGTGCACGCAGCGAAGTTGAACTGGTACGCATGGCAATGCGTTACGGCCTGTTGGAAACTGCCTGAAGGTACAGTGTACTAAGCAGGGTCATGGCTAAAACTGTGCGCGACCGGCATTTGCTGGCCGCGCACATTATGATCTGCTAACGGGAATTACTAATCCAACTCGTATTTATTCTGATGGTGGTGGCTTCAGCGTATAGATACCTTTTGAATCTTTCTCCGGTGCTGTTGCCGAGCTTACTTTAGGTTTTGCAACTGGCTTGGCGCTGGCAGTAGTCTTCTTGCTGGCCTTTTTACTACCAGTTTTCTTCCGGGGCGCACGTTTTGTGGTTTTAGCTGGCTTACTTTCGGCATCCGTGGCTTTATCGGCAGGTGATGCCGTTGTTTTAGTGTCGTCCGTTTTAGCCGGCTTTGTAGATTCGGCTTTTTCTGCAGGTTCAGGATCAGACGGTTTTAAATCTAATTTACCAGGTTCAGCCTTTTTCGAATCAACAGATTTGGTTTCAGTCGGCTTTGTATCAGAAGTTTTTCTTTCTGAAGGCTTTGTTTCGACTTTTGCTGAATCGGCAGGTTTTGGTTTTTTGTCCGCCGATTTGACAGGTGCTGCTTCAGGTTTTGACGGACTTGTAGAAGCTTGAACTGGTTTTTCAGTCTTAGCTGTTACCGTTTGCTTGTCGCTGACAGCTGCCTGTTGCCCGGCAGTTGAGTCCGTTCTGGTGTCAGCCTGGGACTCATTACGCTCCGGACGTGGTTTTGAACCGCCGGTTTTGTAGGGCGAACGCCTTCTGCGGCTACCTCTGCTGCTGCGACCACTGCCTTCCTTTTGCTCCGGTTTAACATTTCCATCAACATCACCACTGCTTGCTGTTGGCTTAATGTCTGTCTGAGCAGCAGTTTCATTTGCCGTCACCTGGCTCTTGTCAGCAGTTCCTTTTTGGGACTGTGGTGGCTTGCGCCTGCTTTGCTGTTGCCCCTGCTTGCCCTGTGTTGGCTTGGACTGGGCTTTCTTGGCTGTACGCTTCTTGCTGGTCCGTTGCTGTTGGTTTTGCTGGCCGCTGCCCTGTGCGCTTTTGCTGCTACGCTTCTTACTTGTTCTGCGGTTTGACTGCTGCTGAGAAGACTGTGGCCTTCTCCTGCTTTGTTGATTACTGCGCTGGCTGCTGGTTTTTTTCGTGGTCTTTTTGCGCTGTGCCGGTTTGCTTTTCTCTTCTTCTTTTGAGTGCGAGAAAAGAATGTTTGCCAGGCGTGTAAACAAACCCGGTGCTTTTTCCTCGGTCCGCGTGGGTGCAGGGCGCTCTGGCACAATACGTTTGACTGCCGGGGCCGGTACCACAATTGCATTAGCCTGTGAACGCTCATTGGCAATCACCTGTGCTTCGGGCTGGTCAACACGCGTGTAACTTGGGTCGCTGGAAACGTCTGATTTCCTTACCCTGAGAATTTCAAAATGCGGCGTAACCAGGTATTGGTTGGCTAGCATCACGATTGGTACCTTATGCCGTGACTCAACCTCAGCCAGCGCTGCGCGCTTTTCGTTGTGCAGGAAATTAATCACCTCAGTGGGTGCCTGCACAATGATCTGGCCGGTGTAGTCCTTCATGACCTCTTCTTCGACCAAACGGAGAATGGACAATGCGAGAGATTCAACACTACGGATGGTACCGTGGCCCTCACAACGCGGGCAGGTTTCCTGGCTGGATTCACCCAAAGAAGGGCGCAACCGTTGTCGTGACATTTCCAGCAGACCGAACCGTGAAATACGTCCAATCTGAACCCGGGCCTTGTCAATTTGCATGGCACTGCGCAGGCACTCTTCAACTTCACGCTGATGCTTGCGACTGGTCATATCAATGAAGTCAATAACGATGAGTCCACCCAGGTCGCGCAGACGAAGCTGGCGGGCTATTTCGTTGGCTGACTCCATGTTGGTGTTATAGGCCGTCTCCTCAATATCCGAACCCTTGGTGGCGCGGGCCGAGTTGATATCAATGGAGAGCAGGGCTTCAGTATGATCGAATACTACCGCGCCGCCCGAAGGTAAATGCACGGTACGTGCAAATGCTGATTCAATCTGGGTTTCAATCTGGTAACGGTTAAACAGCGGAACCTGGTCGGTGTACAGCTTTAGCTTGCTCAGGTTATGCGGCATGACCTGCTGCATGAACTCCCGTGCATCATTATAAACAGCCTCATTATCGATCAGTATTTCGCCGATATCGTTGCGCAGATGGTCACGAAGCGCACGTATAAACAGGTTGCTTTCCTGGTAAACCAGGAACGGGGCAGGGCGCTTGGAGGCGGCCTGTTCGATAGCTGTCCACAATTGCAGCAGATAATCGAGATCCCATTGCAGTTCTTCCGCATCCCGCCCAACTCCAGCGGTGCGTACTATGATGCCGACATTATCAGGTGTGGTGACCTTTTGTAATTGTTCGCGCAAATGATCGCGATCGTTGCCGGTGATTCGCCGTGAGACACCACCTGCCGTCGGGTTGGTGGGCATCAGTACCAGGTAACGGCCAGCCAGGGAAATATAGGTTGTCAGGGCGGCGCCTTTATTGCCGCGTTCTTCCTTCTCAACCTGGACGATGATTTCCTGGCCTTCGCGTACCGCATCACGGATGGCTATTTTGCCACCTTTTTTGGATGCATCTTTCGAATAACAACTCGGGCAAATTTCCTTAAGCGGAAGGAATCCGTGTCGTGATGAGCCAAACTCAACAAAACAGGCCTCCAGTGACGGTTCAACCCGTGTGATTTTGCCCTTGTAAACGTTTGATTTCTTTTGTTCCTGGGAGGGTACTTCTATATCAAGATCAAATAGATGTTGCCCTTCGGCAACTGCAACACGCAACTCTTCTGGCTGAGTTGCGTTAATCAGCATTCTTTTCATTTTAAATTCCTCAGGCACCCCAGTACAGGGCGGCGGTGGAACGACATGAGGTTTCTGCGCCATGTTTCCACTCAGCTGCCCCGGCGATGTCTTGCATCTTTGCCGGGGGTACCAAAAATTGTTTTCATAGCCGAACCAATCTTTCTGGTCCGGTTCGTAGATGGCAGTTTGTCGGGCTGTCATCAAATATTAAGTCTTTCCTGCGACTACTCAACAGGTGAATTCGAGCTTATCTGCCTGTGAAACAACGTGTAAACTGTTGTTGTATCTATGTTGTCCGGCCCTTTTAAAGCACGGTTTAGGTGAGATAATCAGGTGGCTCCGAAGAACGATTCGGCAGGACGAATCCATTGCCGCGACAATATAGCAGTATTTTCATTTTCTATCAATGAGTTGGAAATCATTGGCAATGAATAAGGTAAGTTCCACCGTAAGTTATGTTGAAGTATCGCAGGATCGTGATGGTCAGCGGCTGGATAATTTTCTTACCGCAAGGCTCAAAGGACTACCCAGATCCGTGATTTATCGCATCATCCGCACCGGTCAGGTGCGTGTAAATGGCGGTAGGGCAAAGCCTGCCACCCGGCTTGAGACGGGTGACATGGTCCGCATCCCACCCGCATCTGTTCGCGAGAATAAACCCGGTGATATTCCCCCGGCTGTATTACAACTGCTAAACCGGTCCATTTGCTATGAGGCTCACGGGGTCATGGTTATCGACAAACCGGCCGGCATGGCTGTTCATGGCGGTAGCGGTCTTGCCTGGGGTGTTGTTGATGTGGTGCGCAAGATGCGACCCGGTATGAATGTAGACCTGGTGCACCGCCTGGATCGTGAAACCAGTGGTTGTTTGTTACTGGCGCTGGATGGTAGTGCACTGCGGGAACTGAACACCCAGATGCAGAATAATCAGATTGAGAAGCGCTACCTGTGCCTGTTGGATGGGCAACTCAAACACGAGCTTGTTGAAGTAAATGAGCCTATCGGTAAATTTGAACGCTCTGGGCAACGCTTTATGCGGGTCGATCCGGAAGGCAAACCGGCGCATACCACGTTTCGTTTGTTACAGAATTATGCTGGTTTCAGTTTTGCGGAAGCACAGTTACACACCGGACGTACCCACCAGATCCGGGTACACGCCGCTCATCTCGGTATGCCTTTGGCGGGTGATAAACGTTATTCGCCCACAGCCCGGCAAAAATTCTGGAAATCCCAGGGTGTAAAACGAATGTTTTTACACGCCCACCAGGTACGCTTTTATACAAAGGATGGAGAGGAACAGTTGGTTAGTTCCCAGTTACCGCAGGAATTAAGCGGCTTACTTGAAATATTGGCGTAGTAAACAACAATTACCTACAAGCAAAAGGGTAAATTCAACTGGTTGCCGGTTTTTCGTTATGGTCTAATTCGCACATGTATAAACCACTATCCGCTTTCATTGGTCTGCGCTATTTGCGGGCCAAGAGGCAAAATCATTTTATTTCGTTCATTTCCCTGACTTCAATGCTGGGAATTGCGCTCGGCGTCACTACGCTGATCACTGTGATATCGGTGATGAATGGGTTTGAAAAAGAATTGCGTGCACGCATCCTGGGGGCGATATCCCATGCCACCATTCAGCCGCTTGAAAAACCGCTGGATAATTGGCGTGAGGTTATAAGCCATGTCAATGAGCGCGATGATGTCATTGCTTCAGCGCCCTATATCGAGGTTGGTGCCTGGTTGCAGTCCAATGGCTCAAGCGCTGCGTTGATCCGCGGTGTTGCGCCGGACTACGAAGCAACCGTGTCAGATGTTGCCACCAGTATGGTCAGCGGCAGCCTGGATGATTTACGTAGTGGCGACTACAGCATTGTGCTTGGTATAGGTTTAGCCGTGCGACTACGGGTTGGTTTGGGAGACAAAGTAACCATCATTGCCCCCAGGCTCAAAGCCAGTCCATTTGGTGCCAGTCCACTGATGCGACGTTTTACCGTTGTGGGTATGTTTGAGTTTGGCGAACATGAAAACGATACCGGTCTGGCCATGGTGCATATCGAGGATGCTGCCAGGTTGTTGCGCATGCCGGAGGATTCCATTGGTGGTATCCGTCTGAAGCTGGAAGACCTGGATTCAGCCTGGTGGGTGGCGCGTGAAATCTCAACTCAACTGGATGGTGCTTACCGTGTCAGGGACTGGAGCCAGGAACGCGGTAACCTGTTCCAGGCAGTGCGAACTGAGAAAACCGTCATGTGGGTCATCCTGTCACTGATCATTGCGGTAGCGGCTTTTAATATTATTTCCATGTTGGTAATGGTGGTGACGGACAAACAATCAGATATCGCCATCCTCAAAACCATGGGGGCCCATGCGGGTACCATCATGCGGGTTTTCGTGGTCCAGGGCAGCCTGATCGGCATTATTGGCACAGCTTTGGGGGTGGGCGGTGGTATTTTGCTGGCCCAGAACATTGCAGCGCTAATGCCGTTTCTTGAGCGTGTTTTTGGTTTTTCACTGTTTCCGGCGGATATTTATTACATAACCGAGTTACCAACTGATCTGCGCCGCGCGGATGTTTTCGGTTTTGCGATGATGTCACTGGTCATGTCCCTGCTATCAACACTGTACCCGGCGTGGCGCGCCTCGAAGACCGATCCGGCGGAGGCTTTGCGTTATGAATGAGCAGGGCAACATGGTGATTGAAGCGAAAGGCATCAGCCGTGGTTTCCGGCAGGGTCCCAAAAGGGTGCAGGTGCTGGAGGATGTCAGCTTGCAGGTAACCGCAGGCACATCGATGGCCATTGTGGGTGCATCAGGTTCTGGAAAAAGTACCCTGCTGCATATTTTGGGCGGACTGGACAAACCGGATGAAGGGGATGTGTTCGTTGACAGCAAGTCAATCTGGCAAATGAGCGAGCGCGAACGCAGCGACCTGCGCAACGCCCGTATGGGTTTTATTTACCAGTTCCATCACTTGCTGCCGGAGTTCACGGCCCTGGAAAATGTTGCCATGCCGCTGTTGATTCGTGGTGAGTCCACGACAGATGCAGCGAAAAGAGCAGCCGCGTTGTTAGACAAAGTGGGACTGGGACAACGATTGGATCATAAACCCGGTGAGTTGTCAGGCGGCGAACGGCAACGGGCAGCAGTGGCGCGGGCATTGGTTGGTAACCCGGGCTGTATATTGGGTGATGAACCCACCGGTAACCTGGATGAACGTATCGCCAACCAGGTGTTTGACCAGTTGCTCGAACTCAATACCGAGCTCAATACCAGCCTGATACTGGTTACGCATGATATGAAGCTGGCCGCCAGGATGAATCAGCGTTTTGAATTACATATGGGGAGTCTGAAACCTTTTTAGAGTCCTGAACATATAGGGGGGATCATTGAAATTCTGGGCTCTGCTCATTGTGGGGGCGGTTTCGCCGTTCCTGTTCGTATCTACGCTGCCTTCAACTGTCGCGTTTGTGTTTCTATTATTGATCGCAGTGGGGGCTTTAAAGCCTGGTACCAAGCCTGCATTGAGGATGCTCTGGCTGGCTCCAGCATTTTTTCTGGCCACAACATTGTTAATCAATGAGCGGATCGCGCAACGATTACCACTTTCAGAAAACAAGTCCATCCATACCATCAGCGGTATTATTGGCAGCCTGCCGGAGACCAGGGGCGACGTCACGCGCTTCCTGTTTCTGCCCGATGTTGTTTCAGAGCCTATCCCATCAAAAATACGTGTGTACTGGTACAAGGAAAGGGGCAGGGCAAAGGGCGAAGAGTCAAATGTTCCGGAACTCCATGCCGGTGAACGATGGCGATTGCTGTTGGAGTTGCGCTCCCCGCGGGGCCGGATCAACTTCCACGGTGTAGATACGGAACGCTGGTACTTTGCCCAGGGCATCGGTGCGCGGGCTAATGTGCGCTCCGGGGAAAATATCCGTCTTGCCGGTCCGGTTTGGTACAACCTGCAGCACTTGCGGGAATCGGTACTTGATAAACTCACCGAAGAAGCCAGCGGAATTCCCGCATTTCAAGTGATAGTTGCACTGGCGATAGCAGATCGCAGGGGATTGTTGCCCCATGACAAAGGGGTTTTGTCAGCCACGGGTACGGGCCATTTACTGGCTATCTCCGGACTGCACATCGGCCTGGCGGCGGCTTTGGGTTTTTACCTGGGCAGACTGGGTGTGCTGTTTTTGACCTTTGGCTTCAAACAGCGTTTCGCCGTCGTCCTGCCATGGTTGACAGCCTGGTTGGCCGCTTTGGCCTATTCCGGCCTGGCCAGCTTTGGGGTTTCAACCCAGCGGGCGTTAATTATGCTGACAGTTGCCACCGTGGTTCTGCTAAGCAGGCGCAACGTTCACCCTGTTCTAGCCTGGATGATCGCAATGACGCTAGTACTGGTGGCTGATCCTTTTGCACCATTGCGTGCGGGTTTCTGGTTCTCGTTTGTCGCTGTGGCCGTATTGATGATGATATTCGTGCCACGGCAGGGACAAATGCCGGTCTGGCGTAAAATGTTATATGCCCAGCTTGCTATCTCATTGGTGATGGCGCCGTTGGGTATGTACTGGTTTCAACAGGCCAGTTTGCCGGGCTTGCTGGCTAACCTGGTCGCCATCCCGGTCGTTAGCATGGTGATAGTGCCACTGATATTGGCTGCCTTAGTGGTGTTGTGGTTGCCGGGCCCATTGGCAGGGTGGTTGCTCACAATGGCTGGTTACACTGCACACTGGTTATTCCTGATGCTGGAGTCCTTATCGGGTATCCAACCTGTGGTCTTTGCATCAACGCGCGTTCCTGGTCTCGTGGCTACGTTGCTCGCGATGCTGGGCGCAACAATTGTATTGTTACCGCGGGGAGTTCGGGGCCGATATGCGGGTTTGTTAATGATGCTTCCCATGATGCTTCCCTCCGCTAACTCCCCTGGGCAGAGCAGAGACGCAAATCGATTTTCTGGACATAGGGCAGGGGCTTGCGGTTTTGCTCACGGCACGAGATTACCTGATGGTCTACGATACCGGCCCAGGCAATGGCCTTGCCGGGGATGCCGGGTGGGACATGGTTGCCGGAACAATACAGCCGGCAATTAAGGCTACGGGCCGAACACCTGACCTGATCGTTGCCAGTAATGCAGACCTTGATCATGCCGGTGGTTTGAAACGTTTACAGCTTGCGTACCCGAATTCTCAGTACCTGGCCAGCCTGCCCAGTACCCGTACCGGAATCAGACCCTGTCAAACACCTGATGAGTGGGCAACTGAAAATCTGACATTCAGGGTTTTACACCCCTCACCGGGACTGCCTTATCTTGGCAATGACAGTTCCTGTGTTATCAGTGTGAATGGTCCGGGGTTGAGCCTGTTGTTAAGCGGTGATATCGGCCGGAATGTAGAACAACGACTGGTTTATAACGGGCTTGAGTCGCATACGATCCTGACTGCTCCCCACCATGGCAGTTCAACATCCTCCTCTCAAGTTTTGATTGACACTCTCAGGCCATCGCTGGTGCTGATCTCTGCGGGCAGCGATAACCGTTTCGGTTTCCCACGTGCGGATGTACTCAGGAGATATTCAAAAGCACATATCCCAACACTGAATACTGCGCAGTGCGGAGGTCTCAGGATTACGACGGATGCGAATGGTGGTTTCAGGGTGGAATCCGCCCGTGTAAGCCGCCAAGCCATTTGGCGATGGCCCGCAATTGAGGAGTGCCCGTAAAGGCCGGGGAAATTCGAGGGGATATAAAGCCGGGCTTAAGGTATTATTCTGCACAGCATTAATCAAAGGAGTGAAACTGCGTGCTGGAAATTATTCTTGCCGGTGGCTGGCTGATGGCACCCATCCTGATTTGCTCGACCCTGGCAGTAGCAATTACCATTGAACGTTTCTGGACGCTGCGCAGCAGCAAGGTGATCCCGGAAGGATTGGGCGCCACGGTTGAGGACTGGGCAACCAGACATGAACTCGATCAGCGCCACCTGGAACAGTTGCGTGCAGAGTCGCCGTTAGGCCGTATTTATGCGTCTGCCCTGGTCAACCGGAAACGCCCGAGAGAAATCATCAAGGAAGCGGTCGAAGATACCGGCCGACATGTTGTTCACGATCTGGAGAGATTTCTCAATACCCTTGGCACCATTGCGGGAATTTCACCATTATTAGGCTTATTGGGCACAGTGATCGGAATGATCGAGGTATTTTCCGCCATCATGATCAGCGGTGTCGGTGATGCCAATGTGCTGGCTGGTGGTATTTCACAGGCGCTGATTACCACCGCGGCCGGATTGACGGTTGCGATACCGAGCTATTTTTTCTACCGGTTTTTCCGCGGCATGGTAGCTGAGTACGTTATTTCGATGGAAGAAAGAGCGATCAACCTGATTGACTGCATTGAACGCGGCAACACCGTTTCGGTTGATTATTAACAGCCCATGCAACTCAGAGGATCCAAACTCGAAGACCCCGAAATCAGCCTGACAGGTTTGATTGATGTGGTGTTTCTATTATTGATATTTTTCATGGTGAGCACGACATTTGAACACCAGGCGGTATTAAAAGTTGATCTGCCGGAAGCGAAGAATGTCAGCACTCCGGAAGACCAACCCAACAGCTTTGAGCTGGTGATTGATCAAAACGGTCAATTTTACCTCAATGACCGGCAACTTCTCGACGGGAAACCCGCAACGCTTCGGGCCGCATTTATCGAAGCTGCGGGCGAGGATCGTAATATTCCCGTGATATTAAGGGCGGATGCCGAGACGCCTCACCACTTTGTCGTGACCGCAATGGACATAACTGCACAGCTCGGCTTTTCCCGGCTTTCAATTGCCACTGAAAGAATAACTGAATAGTAATGTCTGACCAGGCTGCTTATACCCCGGGTGTCGTTTATAAACGTCTCTGGGGTTACACGAGAAAATACTGGTGGATGTTTGCCGTCGGTATCCTCGGTGTCAGCCTGGATGCTGCCATGCAGGCGGTATTTATCCGTTTTGTTGAACCCCTGATTGACCGTGTGTTTGTAGCCAAGGACGCCGAATATGGCATGTGGCTGGCTGCAGGCCTACTGGGGGTCGTGCTGCTGCGTATCCTCGGTCATTTCTCCGGCGCATATGGTATGGAATGGACCGGCAGACGCGTTGTAGCAGACTTGCGCAGGGAATTATTTTCCAGTTACCTGCATCTGCCCGCAACTTTTTATGACCAGACCTCCCCCGGTCAACTGATTTCAAAACTGGCTTATAACAGCGAACAGGTTTCCCACGCGGCAACCAAGGCCGTGACTTCGGCGTTTCGCGACATCATGCTGCTGATCTACCTGGTTATCGTGATGCTCAGTATCAATGTTCGTCTGACCGCAGTTTTGTTATTACTGGTACCGGTGGTTGGGCTGGTAGTGACGGTAATCAGCCGAAAATTTCGCAAAATCAGTCGCAACATCCAGGAATCCATGGGTGATGTCGCCCATGTGACCGAAGAAGCTGTTGTAGGCCAGCGCGTGGTTAAGGTGTTTCTTGGGCAGGGGACCGAGAAAAGTCGTTTTGAGCGTGTTAACGAACGCACCCGCCGCCTGCATATGCGCATGGTCGCTACACATATGATCAGTTCCTCCATGGTACAACTGGCTGCGGGCATTGCGATGGTGACATTGATGTTGATAGCAACCCGCCCATCCATGCTGGACCAGATCACCGCGGGTACGTTTACCTCAATATTCTTTGCCATGGTTGCGACCATTCCGCCGCTAAAAAGGCTGACAACGGTGCAGGCGCAAATGCAAAAAGGCATTGCTGCAGCTGAAAGCATTTTTATTGTCATTGATGCAGAAAAGGAAACTGACAGTGGCAAGCACAGCGTTGAGCGTGTCAGCGGAGATATTGAATTTCAAAATGTCAGCTTCCGCTACGACAATAGCCATCGACCCGTGCTGGAAAACATCAGCTTGCGCTTTCCCCCGGGCAGTGTGACCGCACTGGTCGGACACAGCGGCAGCGGCAAAACAACGTTGGCGGGATTATTACCGCGTTTCTACACCCATAATGAAGGTCGTATCCTGCTCGATGGCCGGGATCTGGCAGATTACCAACTGGATAATCTACGTCAGCAAATTGCACTGGTCAGCCAGGATGTGGTGTTATTCAACGATACTATTGTTGGCAATATCGCCTATGGCGCGCTCGCAGGTGCCGACCGTGATGCTATTATTCGCGCTGCTACTGCGGCCCATGCGATGGAGTTTATCGAAAAGCTTCCAGAAGGCCTGGAGACGCGCCTGGGCGAAAACGGCACACTGTTATCCGGTGGTCAACGCCAGCGCCTGGCGATTGCCAGGGCTTTGTTGAAAGACGCCCCGGTTTTAATCCTTGACGAGGCAACCTCAGCACTTGATACAGAGTCTGAACGTGCCATTCAGGATGCACTCAAAGAAGTGATGAAGGATCGCACAACCGTGGTCATCGCCCACCGTCTGTCGACGATTGAGAACGCAGACCAGGTCATCGTATTGCGCGAGGGCAGGGTGATAGAGCAGGGTACCCACGATGAACTGCTGGCAATGGGCAAGGCTTATGCCCGTTTGTATCACACCCAGTTCGGGGACCAGGACTAGTCTGTTTCCTATGCGTGCTGGCATTGAAAACTGGCTACTGCGACACTGGTACGGCACACACCAGCCACCCTGGTATCTACGTATTCTGGAACCGGTTTATCGAACAGCCTGGCAACGCGCCCAAAACAAGAAACGTGAGGTATACCGGCCAAATTTACCGATTGTCATCGTTGGAAATATCACGGCAGGTGGTAGCGGCAAAACACCATTGGTGATCCGCCTGTGTCAACTCGCTCTTGATATAAACCTCAAACCTGGCATCGCCAGCACCGGTTATGGTCGGCAAAGCCGGGATACCCTGCTGGTCGGGGCTGACAGTGATACTCAAACTAACGGTGATGAGCCGGTTTTGCTGGCCTTACGGACCGGGGTCCGGTTGTGGTTGCAGCCCGAAGACGTGATGCCATAAAAAAGCTTACCGAAATGGGTCTGGACCTGGTTTTTTCAGATGATGGTCTGCAACAGGCTGATCTGGCCCGTGACATGGAGTTTTGCGTGGTTGATGGAGAGCGGGGCCTGGGAAATGGTCACCTGATCCCTGCAGGGCCGTTGCGTGAGACAGCCGAGCGGCTCAGGCAAGTCGATTTCGTCGTCACAAATGGCGAATGGGTTGGCAAGCCGGATGATGTGGATGTCAATGTGATGCACTTGAAAGCCAATGTGCTGCGTTCACTGGATGATACAAAAGAGTATTCGATAGATGAATTCCGGCAAAATTTTACCGGAACATCCATTCATGCCGTAGCCGGTATCGGTAACCCGCAGCGTTTTTTCAGGATGCTGGAAACGCTGGGTATCAAAGCGGAGCCACACGGGTTTTCCGATCATCATTTATTCACAGCGAAGGATTTCGCAACGATTGGGGCGGGTTCAGCCATTATCATGACAGAAAAAGATGCGGTTAAGTGTCGTTCCCTCGGGCTTGATAACGCTTGGTATATACCGGTTGAAACACATTTATCCGACGAGTTTGAAGGTATAGTTAAGCAACAGTTGGCGAAGTTGAAGAAGGACAATAAATGAATACGGCCAATCTCAGCGCCTACCACATAGTAATCCCCGCACGTTTTGCGTCAGAACGTTTGCCGGGCAAGGTTTTACTGGATCTGGCAGGGCAGTCTTTACTGCAACACGTATGGCAGCGGGCTACCCAGTCATCGGCACAATCGGTAGTTATCGCCACTGACGATGAACGTATCATTGCAGCGGCCAGGTCTTTTGGCGCGCAGGCTGTAATGACAAGGTCCGACCATCAAAGTGGCAGCGACCGGATTGCCGAGTGTGCGGCACAGTTGGGTTGGCCTGACGATCACCTGATTGTCAATTTACAAGGTGACGAACCTTTGATGCCAGCGGCCTGTCTTGACCAGGTGGCGGCGCTGCTGGATGAGCGCGCTGATTGTGAGGTGGCAAGTCTGTACTGGCCAATAACGGAAGCTGCCGAGGTAGAAAACCCCAATGCTGTGAAAGTGGTCACGGATGCTGAAGACCGGGCTTTGTATTTCAGTCGTTCTCCCATTCCTTTTGCCCGCGCCCACACTAATATCAATGCTGCACTTGGCGCCGGTATCGTCTGGAAGCGGCACCTGGGTCTGTATGCATATCGTTTGGCTGCACTGCGCCGTTACACCGCGAGTGCGTCAACCCCTTTGGAAATGGCGGAACACCTTGAGCAATTGCGAATAATGGAGCAGGGCGGTCGCATTGCCATGGCCAGGGCCTGCGAATTCATTCCGGCAGGCATCGATACGCAGAATGATCTGGAGCGAGTGCGCGACCTGATTGAAAGTAAATCATAATGTATGAGTTGTATATATATGTTTAATATATTGTTTGTTTGCATGGGTAACATCTGTCGCTCGCCTTCTGCAGAGGGTTTTTTCACACGTGTTTTGGAGCAATCGGCCTATGGAGGTCGAGTTTCAATTGATTCTGCAGGCACCCACAGTTATCACGTTGGCCATGCACCCGACTCACGGGCGGTCGACACGGCAACCAATTTTGGTGTTGAAATAGCTCATTTAAGGGCCCGCAAGGTGAGTGTTTCTGATTTCCATAAATTCGACCTGATTATTGCCATGGATCGCAGTAATTTCACAGATTTACAAGCTATCCAGCCAGCAGGTTCAACTGCGAGTTTGAAAATGATGATGAAATACCACCCTGAGGGCCGACCTGAGGACGTTCCCGACCCGTATTACGGTGGTATTGATGGTTTTACTTATATGTGTGAATTGCTTGAATCTGCAACGGCAGGCTTGTTAAAAGATGTTGAGGGGCGTTTGGGCGGGTAAGTGGGTAGCACGAGAGTAAAGGATACCGAAACGGAGTTTGACGGCAAAAAATTTGCCCGTCGTTTGTCCGCCCGTCCCGGTGTTTACCTGATGCGTGATACCGACGGCACCGCCTTGTATGTCGGTAAAGCCCTCAACCTGCGCAAACGGGTTTCCAGTTATTTCGATGCCAGGCCCAAGATCGAACGCATTATGCGTATGGTGGCGCGAATTCAGTCCATCGAAATCAGTCTGACCCGTACTGAAGCTGAAGCCCTGTTACTCGAGAACGAGTGGATCAAATCGCTTAAACCGCGTTATAACGTGCTTCTGCGTGATGATAAAAGCTACCCGTGGGTGATGCTGGGTACGGATCATGAGTTTCCCAGAATTGCCTTTCACCGGGGTGGGAAAGACAAGTGCAGAACCTATCTGGGCCCTTATCCCTCTGCCAGTTCGGTACGTGAAAGTATCAACCTGATCCAGAAGCTATTTCTGTTACGTAACTGTGAAGACAGCTATTTCAGCCATCGCACCCGGCCATGCCTGCAATACCAGATCAAACGGTGTACCGCGCCCTGCGTGGATAAAATTGATGCTGTAGATTATGCAAGGCAGGTCGAGGATGCCTTGCTGTTTTTGCGCGGACAAAGCCAGAAGGTGATTACCCGCCTGATAGGCCGTATGGAGAGCGCTGCCGGTTCACAGCATTATGAAATGGCTGCACAGTATCGTGACCAGATCAATCATCTGAAACAGATGCAGGCACGCCAGTTTGTCTCCAGTGGCAATGGCGATCTGGATATCATTGCACTTGCCAGGTTCGAGCGTAGCTGCGCAATCGAGGTGATTTCGGTTCGTGGAGGACGTAGCCTTGGACAACGTGATTATTTTCCCACCCAGTCCGAAGGCCATACCGATACCGAGGTATTGCACGCGTTTTTGGGCCAGTATTTCCGTGAGCGCAAGCCACCGCCTGAATTGATCATCTCGCACTCCCTGGAACAGCAGGATCTGTTTGAGTCGGTATTTGGCGAACGTTGCGGTCACAAGGTGCGTATCCAGTCTCATCCGCGCAGTCATCGTAGACAATGGCTGGAACTGGCCAGCCGGAATGCACTGAATGCCCTGCATATGCGTAGTTCAGAATCGTCCCGCATCGGTAAGCAGTTCGAAGCGCTTGCTGAATTGCTGCAGCTTGAAGAAACACCTCAGGTTATTGAATGTTTTGATGTCTCACACACATCCGGTCACAAGACGGTCGCTTCATGCGTGGTGTTTGGTTTTGATGGGCCGGTCAAGTCCCGTTACCGTCGCTATAACCTGAAGGGATTTGAACCCGGGGATGATTATGCTGCGATGCGGGTGGTCATGGGGACGCCGTTACCGGAAACTGCAAAAAGATGAGGGGCATCCACCGGATTTGATCGTGGTTGATGGGGGTAAGGGACAACTTGGTATTGCGGTCGACGTGTTGGCAGAATGTGGACTTAGTGATATCCCCTTGATGGGGGTTGCCAAGGGGCCGTCGCGGCGGGCAGGTTACGAGGAATGGGTGTTGCCCGTAGCTCCGTATTGCCTTCAGCCGGGGCCGGAATCTGCTGCGTCCCATTTGATCCAGCAGGTCAGGGATGAGGCGCATCGTTTTGCTATTACCGGGCATCGGGGGCGGCGGCAGAAGGCTGCAGTGCATTCGGTGCTGGAGGATATTGTGGGTGTGGGGGCTCGGAGGCGGCGGGCTTTGTTGACTCATTTTGGGGGGATTCAGGGGAGTTCGTAAGGCGGGCATTGAGGAGCTTGCGGGAATTCCCGGCATTAATCGGCAGTTGGCTAGTCGGATTTACAAGGCACTGCATTAGGGATGTTTGGAGTTTCCCTTTTATTCTTTTGTAATATCAATTTGGCGGGTTATTAATGATCCGCAGATTACGCAGATTACGCAGATTAAAAGAACAAGAACTGGGCTCACAGAGCAGTTGTGTGGTATGCAGCTACCTCTCAGCAAAACCGGTTGTTAACGCTCTTAATAATCTGCGTAATTTGCGTAATCTGCGGAAAAAATATATTTCTAATGTCCCACATCAATACCTTCATAGTCTTGTAATATCTGCGATAATGCCGGGATAACATCTACCGGGCCCCATCCATGCAAATGACGTTTCCAATGATTTTGACGCTGATGCGAATTGCGTTGATTCCTGTGCTGATTTTGTTCTTCTATTTGCCGTATGCGTGGTCCAGCCTCGCGGCGGCGGCGGTTTTTATCCTGGCAGCGATTACTGACTGGCTTGATGGTTACCTTGCACGGCGTATGGGATTGATGTCCAAACTGGGCGCGTTTCTGGATCCGGTGGCTGACAAACTAATGGTTGCCACGGCATTGGTGTTGCTGGTGCAGAAGCCGCCGGAGATTATATTTCCAATGTTTTTCTTCACCATTTCTGCGGCCATCATCATTGGACGTGAAATTGCGATTTCCGGGCTCAGGGAGTGGATGGCTGAAATGGGGAGAGAGCGGCACCATCAAAGTCGGCTTATTGGGCAAGTTGAAGACCATATTCCAGATGACCGCCATCAGTTGCCTGTTGTTTGAATATCCCATTGTGGGGCTTACCGGTGCTTTTCGTTGGTGAAATGACACTGTACCTGGCTGCGGCTCTGACGCTGTGGTCCATGTGGGTATATCTGCATGCTGCATGGCCAGTCATGAATCGTGAAGATAATGGGCCGTCCGCCCAGAAATCACCTGAAGAGTGAAATAACTATGCGTATGGAAACAGACGCATGCGTGCGACGCGTTTCACCTACAGTTGATGTTGGCGGAGTTCTGATCGGTTCTAAGCATCCGGTCGTGGTGCAATCCATGACCAATACTGATACCGAGGATATCCGTTCAACGGCCACTCAGATTGCTGAACTGGCACGTGCGGGTTCTGAACTGGTTCGTATAACAGTCAATACCGAGAACGCCGCCGCTTCAGTGGTTGGCATTATGGAACGTCTGGAAATGATGTCCTGTAATGTTCCGGTAATCGGTGATTTTCATTACAACGGCCACCGCTTGCTGCAGCAGTATCCTGAATGTGCACGATTGCTGGCCAAGTACCGCATTAACCCGGGCAATGTTGGTTTTGGCAAAAAACGTGATGACCAGTTCGCCACCATCGTCGGGCTAGCCATCGAGTATGACAAGCCGGTTCGCGTCGGCGTCAACTGGGGAAGCCTGGACCAGCGCTTGCTGGCAGATCTGATGGATGCCAATGGTAAAAGCAGTTCTCCGCAGCCCGCTGATGCTGTCATGCGTGAGGCACTGATTCGATCCGCGCTGGAAAGCGCACAACAAGCTGAAGCCGGGGGTCTTGCACACGACAGGATCATTCTTTCCTGCAAGGTCAGTGCCGTTCAGGATTTGATTCTTGTTTACAGGGAACTGGCAAAACGCTGTGATTATCCCTTGCACCTGGGGCTTACCGAGGCAGGCATGGGTAGCAAGGGTATCGTTTCTTCAACCGCCGCGTTGGCGGTATTGCTGCAGGAAGGCATCGGTGACACCATCCGCATTTCACTTACTCCCGAACCCGGCCAACCCCGGACTGACGAGGTGATCGTTGCGCAGGAGTTATTGCAAACGATGGGCTTGCGGGCTTTTACGCCGATGATTACCGCCTGTCCCGGTTGTGGCCGCACCACCAGTACTTTTTTCCAGTCGCTGGCCCTTGATGTCACCAACCATGTACGTGAACAGATGCCTGGATGGAAACTTCGCTATCCGGGCGTAGAAAACCTGAGCCTTGCGGTCATGGGTTGTATTGTTAATGGTCCTGGCGAAAGTCGTCAGGCTGATATTGGTATCAGTTTACCGGGCACCGGTGAGTCGCCGGTGGCACCTGTATTTATTGATGGTGAAAAGGCCGCTACGCTCAGGGGTGATGATTTAACGGCTGAATTCCTCGCTTTGATTGACAAGTATGTTTCGGAAAAATACGCCCACACCGGTTCCTGAGTCAGGAAAACTCATGGCAGATTTTGCAGACCGTCACCTGCTTTACCAGCAGTCGGTTCAGGATGTGGAAGCTGAAATTGATTTTGTTGAAGAAACCTGGTCAGAACTGCGTCAACGGCCTGCCGTGTTTTTGCGGGAGGATTTTTGCGGTACGGCCAATACCGCTTGTGAATGGATCAACCGCGATGAAAGTCACCATGCCGTTGGCATTGACCTGGATAAAGAAGTGCTGGAGTGGGGCCGCTTATACAAGCTGGCAGAATTGGATGAAGATCAGTCAGAACGTATCGAGTTACTGAACGAGGATGTGCTTCGATCACGACCCGGATTGGCTGACATTATCCTGGCCATGAATTTCAGTTATTTCCTGTTTTTAACGCGGGAAGGCTTACGTAATTACTTCGCCAACGCCCTGGACGGCCTGGTTTCCGACGGTATCCTGTTTCTTGATGCATATGGCGGATACGAGGCGCCGATGGTTCTGACAGAGCCCCGCGAATGCGAGGACGAGGACGGCAACGAATTTACCTATATCTGGGAACAGGCGGCATTTAACCCGATCGATTCCTGTATGACCTGCCATATCCATTTTGAGTTTCCAGACAAGTCCCGAATGGACAAAGCTTTCAGCTATCACTGGCGTTTGTGGACCCTGCCGGAGATACGCGAGATTTTGTATGAGGCCGGTTTCTCAACCGTAGATATTTACTGGGAGGGCACGGATGAGGAAAAAAATGAAGGCAACGGTATCTACACACCATCTGAAATCGGGGACGCTGATCCGGGCTGGGTGTGTTATATCGTCGCTCAGCCCTTATGTTCAGGATGAACGGTAGATCGCGATAGAGCACAGGGAGGTGCGGCGCGATTGTTCCAGTATTGCACAATGCTCAAACCAATGGTGCTATCTGGCCCAGGTACTCAATCTTCTCAGCTGTAAGATCCGGATCCATGCGCGTGATTGTCATCAGGCAACTACCGCCTTCTTCGCGATGTCCGCAGTCGACGATGACGGCTTCATAAACTTCCCCATCACTGATTATCTGGACTGAATCAAGAGGGTCAGGGCAAATAACAGCGCTGGTACACAGCAGGCGCGGGTGACGTTTTACCTTGCCAAGATAATGCGTGCGGGCGACGATTTCCTGGCCGGGATAACATCCTTTGCGGTAATTCACCGCACCCAGTTGGTCAAAACCGAGCATTTGCGGCAGAAACTGCCCGCTGGTTTCGGGACATAACCAGCTAATGCCACATTGTAATTCTAAAATCTTCCAGGCGTCTTGTGCAGTGCTGTTAGTTTCCGGTCTGTTTTCATCTGTGTTTACCAGCAGCCATTTATCACTGCGCGGCAACTGTATTGCAGCTATTGAAGTGGAGGATAATTCGGGTGCGTCATCTGCCTGCAAACTCGATACGTTAATATCCAGTCAACACTTCAATAGTGACTTTCGATCGCATCACATAAATCTTCAGGCGAACGCTGATTGTTGCTACCAGGGACCTGGCCATAATGACGAAATAACCTTCCTCAAGGCGGTAAACCAGCATCAGGGCCAGCACCCGGCCCTTGGGCTCGCAATAGCATGCGAAAGCAGATTCGCCGCTTGCTAGTGCCAGCACATCAGCACTAAGCTGGTTATGCAGGAAATCTCCGGCATCGGTGCCACTGAAATGAATGGCTGACAGGTATGGAAGTACGATCATCTGCTTTTTCCTGTTATGTGAGGTATTCGCGTGTCAGTATGTTTGACGCTACAATAACAGACGAAGAGATATAACGGATAGCAGGCGAGGATTTCATGATCAATGACCATTCAATAATGCCCACCGCACCAACAAATCTCCCTGTTAAAAACTCAAAGCACCAAGCTGAAGCCGATACTCTCCCCGAAAAACCTGTCGAAATAGGGTGGCCCCAAAGGCCCCGAGCCTACCCGTTATGGTGATTGGGAAAAAGCTGGTCGCTGTACCGATTTCTAATTCATATCTTCAGGGAATAAAGGTTACTAAAAAATGAGTACCAACAAACGCCCGATGTCGCCCTATATGCTGGGGCCATACTACAAGTTCCAGATCACCTCAGTATTTTCAATCCTGAACCGCCTGACCGGTGTATTTATGTCGGTCGTCACGGCACCACTCTTGCTTTGCTGGCTGATTGCACTGGCAAGTGGCAAAGAAGCATATGCCGGTTTGAGTGCATTTCTTGGCAGTGTCCCGGGAATGCTGATTATCGCGGCTAGCGTATTGAGTTTCAGTTTCCACCTGATGGGCGGCATCCGACACCTGATTTGGGATGCAGGCTGGATGCTGGAGATCGAACAGGTTCGCCTGTCCGGTTGGCTCGCAATTATCGGGTCGATACTGCTGACACTCATCGTTCTGGGAGCAGGCTTATGAGCATGCAAAATCCACTTGCCCGGGTTCGGGGTGCAGGCAGTTCGGGAGAGGGCTCGCATCATTGGCGCTCACAGCGATATTCAGCGCTGATTCTTCTATTGCTGACCGGCTGGATATTGTGGCTGGGCGTTTCACTCGCCGGTGCTGATTACGCAACCGCCAGTACAGCCATGTCCTCGCCGTTCAATGCGGGCATGACCATCATGCTGGCCGGCAGTGTTTTCTATCACGCCCAGCTGGGTTTGCAGGTTGTGATTGAAGATTATGTGCATATTGCCACGCTGGAATTCGCACTATTGATAATCGTACGTTTTGCCTGTCTTGTCGCATTCTTGATCAGTGCCATTGCAGCTCTAAAACTGGCACTGGGAGCCTGAACCATGAGCAATGACTATTCCATAACCGAACATAAATATGATGTCATCGTAGTCGGTGCCGGCGGAGCCGGTTTACGTGCGACCATGGGACTTGCTGCTACCGGCCTGAAAACCGCCTGCATCTCCAAGGTATTTCCAACCCGCAGCCATACGGTAGCAGCACAGGGCGGCATGTCAGCGGCACTTGGCAACATGGGTGAAGATGACTGGCGCTGGCATATGTACGATACCGTCAAGGGCTCGGACTGGCTGGGTGACCAGGACGCCATCGAATACATGTGCAGGGAAGCCGCACCTGCAGTGATCGAACTGGAACACTACGGTGTACCGTTCTCACGCACCGAAGACGGCAAAATATATCAACGTCCGTTTGGTGGCATGACCACTCATTATGGTGAAGGCGCAGCAGCACAACGAACCTGTGCGGCAGCGGACCGTACCGGCCACGCCATCCTGCATACTCTGTATCAGCAATCCCTGAAGCATGATGCAACCTTCTTTATTGAATACTTTGCGCTTGACCTGTTGATGGACGACGACGGTGTATGCCGTGGCTTGCTGGCCTGGGATCTTGCCGAAGGTACTTTGCACCTGTTCCGTGCACATGCGGTGATCCTGGCTACCGGTGGATACGGCCGAACTTATTTCTCATGTACATCCGCCCACACCTGTACCGGTGATGGCAATGGCATGGTGCTGCGGGCTGGTTTACCGCTGCAGGATATGGAGTTTATCCAGTTCCATCCGACCGGTGTTTATGGTGCGGGTGTGCTGATCACTGAAGGTGTTCGTGGTGAAGGCGGTTTCCTGACCAATTCGGAGGGCGAGCGTTTTATGGAACGTTACGCACCCAATGCCAAGGATCTGGCCTCACGCGATGTCGTCAGTCGTGCGATGACCATCGAAATCAGGGAAGGCCGCGGTGTTGGTCCGAAGAAGGATCATATTTACCTTAACCTGCAACACCTGGGTGCTGACATTATCAATAAACGTCTGCCGGGTATTGCTGAAAGTGCCGAGATTTTTGGTGGCGTGGATGTAACCAAAGAGCCTATCCCGGTGATACCTACCGCGCATTACAATATGGGCGGCATACCGACCAATTACCATGGTGAAGTGGTACGTTTGAAGGATGGCGATCCCGATTCGATTGTTGCGGGCCTTTTTTCGATTGGCGAAGCAGCCTGTGTTTCCGTTCATGGGGCCAACCGCCTGGGTTCAAATTCACTACTGGATCTCATTGTCTTCGGTCGCGCCGTGGCGCACCGCTGCGCAGAGGTGATCAAACCCAATCAACGGCATGACCACCTGGACAATAAACTTGTTGACGCACTGGTAGCTGATTTTGATCAGATGCGTTATGCGGACGGTAGCAACAGTGCGGCCAGCATCAGGGATGAAATGCAGCAGGTTATGCAAAATAATGCTGCTGTATTCCGTACCAGTGAGGTATTGGAAGAGGGCTGCAAGCTGATTTCAGACGTGTATGCGACATTCAGGGATGTCAAGGTCAGTGACCGTTCAATGATCTGGAATTCAGACCTGGTAGAGTCGCTGGAATTACGCAACCTGCTCAGTTGCGCAATGGTAGCGATGTATGGTGCCGAGAATCGCAAGGAAAGCCGTGGTGCGCACGCCCATGAGGATTATCCGGACCGGGATGATGATAACTGGATGAAGCATACAATTGCCGAGATGGATGAGTCCGGCAATGTATCCATTGATTACCGGCCAGTGCACCTGTACACGTTGACCGATGATGTCGAAGTTGTACCCCCTAAACCACGTGTCTATTAACAGACAGGACAAAAGGAAAATCACATGCTCGAATTAAGATTAGCTCCTGATTCCCGTCCGGTTAAAGGACAGAAATTTTCCGCTCCGGGAACATTCATCAAACACAAGGACCTTCCACGTATATCGATGGGATCCCGGATGCTGGTCAAAACCCGCGCATCGATAGTTATGAATTAGATATGGACGATTGCGGCCCGATGGTGCTGGATGCCATTTTAAAAATCAAGAATGAAATTGACCCGTCGCTGACATTCCGCCGGTCGTGCCGCGAGGGCATTTGCGGTTCCTGTGCGATGAATATCGACGGCACGAATACACTGGCTTGTACCAAACCCATCAGTGATATCAAGGGCGATGTCAAAATCAATCCGCTGCCTCATTTGCAGGTGATCAAGGATCTGGTTCCAGACATGACGCATTTTTACGCGCAATATGCCAGCATCAAACCCGTGGATCCGCACCCAGAGTGTACCGTTGCCGGATAAGGAAAGATTACAATCCCAGGAAGACCGCGAGAAACTGGATGGCCTGTACGAATGTATCCTGTGTGCCTGTTGTTCAACTTCCTGCCCCAAGCTACTGGTGGAATGGCGACCGTTACCTGGGGCCTGCTATTTTGTTGCAGGCTTATCGCTGGATAGTAGATAGCCGAGATGAAGATACCGGTGAGCGTCTGGATGCACTGGATGATCCGTTTAGGCTGTATCGCTGCCACACGATTATGAACTGCACTTCAACCTGTCCCAAGGGTTTGAACCCCGGTAAGGCGATTGCCGAAACCAAGAAAATGCTGCTGCAAAGGAACGGGGCATAAGATTGTCAGGCGGGTATGAGATCAGGCTAAAAAAACTGCGCTGGAAAAGCCGGCGTGGAATGAAAGAACTGGATGTGCTTTTTGAGGCATTCTTTGATCAACAGGCTGAATCGCTGCTTGCCGGGGAATGGCCGGAACTTGAAGAACTTCTGGAACAGGAAGATGATGTTTTGTTTGATTGGATTTCAGGCAGAAATTTGCCAAAAGATCCTGAATTGCTAAGGATGATAAAGACACTTACCAATGCCGTATAACCAACCAATAACACTTAAAGTTGCGCACAGAAAAGATTTTATTATCCCGATTGGTTTTCTTTTCGCACTGACTATTGTTTCTGCAGTACTAAGCCCACAACCTGTTTTGCTGACTATGTCGGTATGCATTATATTTGGGGCAGGGTGGTTTTTATATATATTATATTTTCATAAAATAAATGATATAAATTCAATATCAGTCATTTTACCAGACGGTAGGGTGCGACTAGAGTCGGACCAAGAACCTGAAATTGTTGGTTTTTTAAGTGGGCAACAGTGGTGTACCCACCGTGTTGCCGTTTTGCGACTCACTACCCGGGACAAGCAAAAGTACCTGGTTGTGCTATCAGCACAACAAAAAACAGATGAATTCCGGCGACTGGAAGTCTGGCTTCGACAAAAATTTCGTAATAATATCGGCGAAAAACCGGTGTCGGGTATTTAATCCGCCAGCCGCGTTTAGAAGGTTGTTTTCCGTATGCATTCGGGAAACCTCAACGGTGACATCCCTGAAGGGCTGTTGCTTTGTTATTAAAAAGTGAGGAAAGAGTTAAATCATGACTTATAACGATAAAGTTATTAGACAATTCGTCATAATGACCATCGTCTGGGGCATTGTTGGAATGCTGGTGGGTGTCATTATTGCTGCGCAATTATGGTTGCCCATCCTGAATCTCGACATACCCTGGTTGACCTATGGCCGTTTACGCCCGCTACATACCAATGCGGTAATTTTTGCTTTTGGTGGCAGTGGCCTGATAGGCACATCCTTGTACGTTGTACAAAGGACTTGCCATGTTCGCCTGATCTCCGACAAGCTGGCTGCCTTTGTCTTCTGGGGTTGGCAGGCAGTTATCCTTGCCGCCGTAGTGACATTGCCATTAGGCTGGACCCAGGGCAAGGAATATGCCGAACTTGAATGGCCTATTGATATCCTGATCACACTGGTCTGGGTGGCATACGCGGTGCTGTTCTTCGGCACAATCGGTAAACGCCGTGTCAGTCATATCTATGTCGCCAACTGGTTTTATGGCGCATTCATTTTGACCATTGCCGTACTGCACATTTTTAACAACCTGTCATTCCCGATCACGATTGACAAATCCTATCCGATTTATTCGGGTGCCGTCGATGCGATGGTGCAGTGGTGGTACGGTCATAATGCGGTGGGCTTCTTCCTGACTGCCGGCTTCTTAGGCATGATGTATTACTTTGTACCCAAGCAGGCTGAAGGACCTGTGTATTCCTACCGCTTGTCGATCGTGCATTTCTGGGCCCTGATCGCCATTTATATGTGGGCCGGCCCGCATCACCTTCACTACACCGCCTTGCCTAACTGGCTGCAGTCCATTGGCATGGCGTTCTCGCTGATCCTGTTGGCACCCAGTTGGGGCGGCATGATTAACGGCATCATGACCTTGTCAGGGTGCCTGGCATAAGTTACGTACAGATCCTGTTCTGAAGTTTATGATCGTAGCCTTGAGTTTCTATGGCATGTCCACTTTTGAAGGCCCGATGATGTCGATCAAGACCGTTAACGCCTTGAGCCATTACACTGACTGGACTATCGGTCACGTGCATTCAGGTGCATTGGGCTGGGTCGCCATGATGACCATCGGCTCCTTGTATTGCCTGATTCCACGCCTGGTTGGCGAGAAGAAAATGTACAGCATCAAGGCCATCGATATCCATTTCTGGACATCAACTATCGGCGTGGTCATGTATATCACCTCCATGTGGATTGCCGGTGTTATGCAGGGCTTGATGTGGCGTGCATTCAACGATGACGGCACCCTGACATACAGCTTTATCGAAAGCCTGGTTGCAACCAAACCTTATTACGCAATCAGGTTACTGGGTGGTTTGACGTTCCTCTCCGGCATGTTCTTCATGGCCTGGAATACCTGGAAGACACTTGGCAGCAAGGAAATGAAGCCGATTCCAGCCTCCGAACCTGCAGATTGGGGAGAACACGCATGAGCGGCGGACATAAAAAACTTGAGACAAATATCAGCCTGATGGCGATATTTATCATCATTGCTATCAGTCTTGGTGGACTGGTTGAAATTGTTCCACTTATTTTTCTGGACCAGGTCAATGAACCGTCCGAAGGTGTCGTACCTTACCCGGCACTGGAACTTGCAGGTCGCGATGTGTATGTGCATGAAGGTTGTTACAACTGCCATTCACAGATGATCCGCCCGTTCCGCAGTGAAACCGAGCGCTACGGACCCTATTCGATCGCCGGTGAATCCGTTTATGATCGACCTTTCCAGTGGGGCTCCAAGCGTACCGGGCCTGATCTGGCCAGGGTTGGCGGGCGCTACAGCGATGAATGGCATTACATACATCTGAATAACCCGCGTGATGTGGTGCCCGAATCCAATATGCCCAATTACGGCTGGTTGAAGGACAGGATGGTAGATGGCGAGATCGTACAGAAGAAAATGCGCGCCTTAAATTGGCTGGGCGACCCGTACTCGGAAGAAGATATTGCTGCAGCGCCTTCCGTGGTTGAAGGTAAAAACGAGATGGATGCCGTCATTGCTTATTTACAGAGCCTTGGCCTGACAAGGAGTGGACGTTGACATGGATATCAATGTATTCCGAGGAGCAATTCTTTTAGTCCTGATCTTTTCTTTCCTGGGGCTGTGGGCCTGGGCGTGGAATCGAAAACGTAAACCGGCTTTCCACGCGGCAAGCATGCTGCCATTGGAGGAAGACTTCGGCCACATCCCAAATGATGATGGCCCAACTAACGATGGCCCGACTGACGGGGAGGGGAGCGAATCATGTTAACTAGTTTCTGGCACTGGTGGGTCATTCTCATCACCGTTGGTACCATCCTCGCTTGTTTCTGGTTATTGCAGTGGACCAAGGGTATTTCCAACCGCGATGAAGAGGGAGACGGAACCGGGCACCACAGGCCATGTCTGGGACGAAGACCTGGTGGAACTCAATAACCCGTTGCCGAGATGGTGGTTGCAACTGTTTTACATCACCATTGTATTCGCCTTCATTTACCTCGCTTTATTTGGCGGACTTGGCAATATCCCGGGTTTCCTGGGTTGGAGTCAGGAAGGTCAGTATGAAGCAGAAGTTAAAGCTGCTACCGAGGTACAGGAAGCCATTTTCGCACGCTACAGGCAGTTGGATAACGAAGCTTTGATAGCTGATGCAGAAGCAAATGGAACCGGTCGAAGATTATTTGTCAACAGTTGTGCCATGTGTCACGGCTCTGATGCACGTGGTGCACGCGGCTTTCCAAACCTGACTGACAATGACTGGTTATATGGCGGCAGTTTTGACACAGTCATGCAAAGCATTGCCGAAGGTCGCACGGGCGCTATGCCCGTGATGGTGGGCGGACTGGATGATAACGGCATCAATGACCTTGTTGCTTATGTGCAAAGCATGTCTGGTCAGGAAGTAGATGCAGGCATGGCAGCGGCAGGCAAGAAGAACTTCGATATGCTGTGTGTTGCCTGTCACGGCGTTGACGGTAGCGGTAACCAGGCTTTGGGTGCCCCGAGACTCAATGACGACATCTGGTTATACGGTGGCGAGACTGAAACCATCAAGACGACCGTCACTGAAGGTCGCAATGGCGCAATGCCGGTGCACAAGAATCTGTTGAGTGAAGACCGGCGTCGCCTGATCGCGGCTTACGTATTAAGTCTGTCTCAATAAAGGGCTGACTCGGATGCGCCAGCGATGAGTATAAAAGAGCACCCGCTTGACCGGCGATGGAGTATGCGGCAGCGCGATTGGGCTGTTGTATTCTGGATTGCCTTTTTATCGGCAGCGGCGGGTGCTTTTGTCCTGTTTGGTCTGATCAACCCGCTGGATATGATTAATGCCTGGGCTGATCAGTATGACATCGGTGTACGGCTTGCCTATGGTTTGGCCTTCGCATTTCTCTACCTTTTGTGCCTGCTGGCAGCTTCATTAACCATGTTCATGATCCGCACCGGCCCGTCTCATGGGCATGCTAAAGGTAAGGGCAGGCATTCAATTCCAGAAATTCACGACCCGTCAGAGTCCAACCCGGATTTGGATGGTGAGGACTGGAAATGAGTCAAACGCAGGGGTCAGGTGAATCCCTATATCGCAAAGAAGCAAAAGTTTATCCACGTGATGTAAAAGGCACATTTGCGAGCTTGCGCAAGCTCGCAATGGCAGTTCTTTTAGGCCTGTATTACATTGTTCCATGGATTAACTGGGCTGGGCATCAGTCGGTGCTGTTCGATTTGCCGGCACGAAAATTTTATATCCTGGGCCTTACGTTCTGGCCGCAGGATTTTATTTTCCTGGCCCTGATGTTGATTATTGCCGGTCTTTCACTGTTTTTTGTCACCGCAGTTTGGGGGCGTTTATGGTGTGGGTACGCGTGCCCTCAGACGGTCTGGACCGAGGCGTTTTTATGGCTGGAACACCTGGTTGAAGGTGACCGTAACAAGCGCATGAAGCTGGATGCTTTACCCTGGAACCGCAATAAAATTCTGCGCAAATCTGCCAAACAATTTTTGTGGATCAGCTTTGCATTATGGACCGGCTTTACCTTTGTAGGATTTTTCACGCCGATCCGTGATCTGGGCCATTCCATTATCACCTTTCAGCTCGGATCCTGGGAAACCTTCTGGTTATTGTTTTACAGTTTTGCCACTTATGGCAATGCGGGTATATTGCGTGAACAGGTATGCAAGTACATGTGTCCGTATGCGCGCTTTCAAAGCGCCATGTTTGACAAGGACACGCTGGTCATCGCCTATGATGAAGTCCGCGGAGAACCTCGCGGCGGTCGTCGCAAGAGCATTGTGCCGAGCGAGCAGGGTCTTGGCGACTGCATAAGTTGTACGTTGTGCGTGCAGGTTTGCCCGACAGGAATCGATATCCGTGAGGGGCTGCAAATCGAATGTATTGCCTGTGCCGCTTGTATCGATGTCTGCGACCAGGTCATGGATAAAATGGGTTATGAGAAAGGCCTGATCAGTTACACCACTGAACACAGGATAAGCGGCCAGGAGACCCATGTATTACGGCCACGCATCTTTGTGTATTCCTTCTTGTTGCTGGCACTGGTTGCCGGTGTGATCTGGTCGGTTAATGATCGCATACTGCTGCGTGCCGATCTGTTGCGTGACCGCAATGCTCTGTACCGGGAACTACCGGACAACAGGATTGAAAACGTCTACACGCTGAAGTTGATCAATATGGACTTCAAGCCACATAAGTATCGAATCGAAGTCGTGGACAACGATGATATGGTCCTGTTTATTTCTCCCGAACCCAAGCTCAAGCCGGAAGAGATTGGCAACTTCATTTTTCGTATGCAGGCCCCCGCAAGTGCCGGTCGTGGTTCAGTAAAAGTTGATGTGAAGTTTTCAACCATGGAAGAGCCTGTTATTGAGCGCACAGTCAGTACACGCTTCCTGATGCCCTACGAATAAAGCCAAACGAATAGAGAAAATGTCGAAACAACTACAGCAAAACACGAAACTTGCACCCGGAGAGGGCGTACCCTGGTACAAACAATTCTGGCCCTGGTTCATCATTGCATTACCCGCATCCGTGGTAGTGGCCAGTTTTTTTACCTTATGGCTTGCCATCAGCAACCCGGATCAACTGGTTGTTGATGATGAACAATACCGGCGTTTAAACAGCGGATTAAAAGCCCAGCCACCCACGCAGGAAAAGAAAGAAGAAACCGGCAAGCCTGAGTCGCACCCCGACTGAAGGGTGCCTCTAGCAATGGATTATGCTCTCTGCGCACCCTGAACTCATGACTGAATACCCACGTCTCTGTTTTCATTGCGGTGAACCCGTTCCATCCTCATGCAATTTAAGCGTTGAAGCAGAAGGGCAGGTACAGCCTGTTTGCTGCAGTGGCTGTGAGGCGGTTGCCAAGCTGATAATACAGTCCGGCCAGTCGCGTTATTATCAATTCCGCACTGAAAATGCACTCAAGCCCGCAGATGAAGATGCCGGGATTGAGGATTCATGGCTTCGCTTTGACGAACGTCATTCGCTATGGGGTAGCCCGCTAAAAGACGGTCGCTATGAGTTGTTGCTGCAGGTGGAAGGCATTCGTTGTTCTGCCTGTGCCTGGCTGATCAGAAGCCAATTGGAAGCACGCCAGGGTATCGACCAGGTGCAGGTGGATGTTGCAACCGGTTTTGTGCGCATCAACTGGCAGCCGGACAAGTTGCGCCTAAGCAAAATTGCCGCAATTTTATCCGGTGTCGGTTACCGCCCGCACCTGCCGCTGGCCGGTGCAGAGGCAATGGGCAGGCAGGAAGAGCGTCGCAGTGCACTTAAACGACTGGGGGTCGCAGGGCTGGGCATGATGCAGGTGATGATGTATGCCGCAGCCTTGTATGCCGGTGATGCTATGGGTATTTCCGAGGGCCCGGAACGCTTTCTGCAGTGGATCAGCCTGATTGTTACGGCTCCGGTTTTGCTCTATTCTGGGCGGGTGTTTTACACCAGCGCCTGGCGCAGTTTACGCAATCGCAGGGTCGGAATGGATGTACCGGTCGCACTGGCAATTTCCATTGCATTCATAATGAGTTGTATCAACTTTTTTACTGGCAACGGCCATGTTTATTTTGACTCGGTGGTCATGTTTATATTCTTCCTGTCGCTGGGACGGTATGCAGAGTTGGTCATCCGCCATCGTAATTTGCAAACCGGCCTGGCACTCGCACGTCTTTTGCCAGAGTGGGCAGAATTGATCCGTGACGGGGAAACAGAGCAGATACCGGCAACGGATTTGCGCAAAACCGACCGGGTAAGAGTGAGGGCAGGGCAGACATTTCCCGCTGATGGCTTTGTTATCACGGGTGATACAGAAGTTAACGAAGCCTTGCTGACCGGAGAATCGCGCCCCGTTGCGAAACACATTGGTGACAAGGTAATAGCCGGTAGTATCAACCAATCCCAGACTGTCGAAGTAGCGGTAAGTGAAGATCCGGATAATTCCACCGTGTCAGTGATGGGACGCATGTTATTGAAATCCCAAACCCATCGTAGCCGCTACGCCAGACTTTCGGAACGTTACGCCGGCTGGTTCGTGACAGTTGTCTTAATTGTAGCGAGCCTTACTGCGGTGTGGTGGTTGATAGATGATATAAACATGTTGTTCCCGGCAACCCTTGCGGTACTGGTTATCAGTTGCCCCTGTGCATTATCGCTGGCCACACCTGCTGCCATCGCGTCTTCAAGCCGGGCATTGCTCGAACAGGGCGTGCTGTTAACCCGGGGTGAGGCACTGGAGGTTTTGAGCAGCGTGGACACCATTGTCTTTGATAAAACAGGTACATTGACAACAGGGACACCATCGATTGTAGATACCGTCATTAACCCGGCGCGGGAAGGATATAGCCAGGAGCATGTATTACGCATAGCAGCCCACCTGGAAGCTGACTCTTCACATCCGATCGCAAAAGCCTTTGCCACTGTTAGAATCGAACGTGATTCAATTCGTGATGTTATTAACCATAATAATGGTGTCGAGGGCAGGGTGGACAATATCCCCTATCGCCTGGGCAACGCTGCTTTTACCCGGATTCTTGCGGATAAAGTCACAGGAGGTCTTGGCAGAATATGGCTCACAGATGAATTGGGATGGATTGCGCGCTTTAACCTGGATGATGGCCTGCGGGATGCTGCGGCTGAAACCATTTCGGCATTGCAGGCCAGGGATCTGGAATTAATTATACTTTCCGGTGATCACCGGCAAGCTGTTGCCACGGTGGCGGAACGCGCGGGTATCAATACATGGTATGCAGAGCAGAACCCCAAAATGAAGATGGACTTTCTGGAGTCCCTGCAGGAACAAGGTAAAACAGTATTGATGGTAGGTGATGGTATCAACGATGCGCCCGTGCTTTCTGTTGCCAATGTTTCGATGACAGTAAGTGGTGCAAGTGAACTGGCCAATAGTACAGCTGATTTCATATTAACCGGTAATTCATTGAAATACATAGAGTATGTCATCAAAACAGGTTCTAATACAGGTGACGTAATCCGGCAAAATCTTCTTTGGGCGCTGGCTTACAACCTGATAGCAGTGCCATTTGCCGCCGCCGGCTTAATAGTGCCGTGGATGGCAGCATTGGGAATGTCTTTAAGTTCTCTTTTGGTGGTATTAAATTCCGGTCGCCTGGCAAGACAGAAAGTCACCAAACCCAACCGTATAAACAGCGGAGTAGTAATGCAGTGAACATGCTTTATGTCCTGATCCCTTTGGCTGTTATGTTGCTCGGTGTCGCTGTGTGGGCGCTTTTATGGGCCATTAAAACCGGCCAGTTTGATGATCTTGAGTCACAGGGTTGGAGCGTTGTACTTGACGATGATCAAAAACCGCCACCGCTGGTTGATGACGAAAATGTCCAAAACACAGAGAAAGATGGACAATGAACCCGATTTTAGACATATCAGCTTTATTTACTGTTTTTTTGGTGGGTTTGTTAGGTAGCGGGCACTGTTTTGGTATGTGTGGCGGTATCGCGGCAGGATTAGGCAGTATATCTGTACGTACAGAAGACTCCGAAGGCACCAAACCACGCGCCACATCCGCGTTGTTATTCAATTTTGGCAGAATATTAAGCTACGCGGCACTGGGCTTGATTTCGGCCTGGATATTGTCACGTGTAGGTAAAGTATTTAATGTCCCACAGTGGGGCATGATATTACGGCTTCTGACGGCCCTGATGATCTTTTTGATAGGACTGCAGTTTCTGTTTAACTGGCAAACTCTCGCAGGAATTGAACGAGCGGGTGCGAAAGTCTGGAAATACGTGTTACCACTAGCCGTACGCGCATCCAGTATGCCTGGTGGGTCAGGGCGCTTGTTACTGGGTCTGTGTTGGGGTTTATTGCCCTGTGGTTTGGTGTACAGCGTGCTTCTGACGGCGTCCGCTGCAAATTCTCCAGTTTCAGGAGCCCTGGTGATGCTGGCGTTTGGAGTAGGTACGTTGCCATCCATGCTGGGTATGAGCCTGGCGGCACCAACGCTGGCAGCCGTGCTCAGTGACAAGTGGACCAGGAAGTTGATGGGTGCTGCACTAATATTGTTGGCGGTACTGAGCGTTTCGTTAATGGCTATTCACATGCAGAGCAAAAAAGCACATCAACATACATCTGTGAATGAAACGATTGCGCTGTGCGACTCCATTAAAAGGTATGTCTAATAAAGGCAAAACCTAAAAGGCGCATATCAATTCCCGAAACCCGTTGCCCATCATCCCTGGAAGAGAGCTCCTTTTACTCCCTTTTTAGTACATCTAATTGCGTATAATGTATATTATGTTAAATAGAGCATCTGTTTATATCTACAATATGCTTAAATCAGGTAAATTACCCTGTTGCGTCCCCCTGCATTCCATGCCTGATCGGTGTCACTCCAGGCACCCAGCACGTCATACTGGGCACCAAACACGTCATTCCGGGCTCAGGCCGCTCCGCGCATCCCTGCGTTCCCGCGGCAGTTGCATCCTTGCACCTCACCCGGAATCCATTTCCTACAACAAGCAGTCACCCAAAACCCGGTTCTCGTTATTTTCATCTCAGCACCAACATTCGTTATAGTATTAACAAATACTTCAAGTAAATTATTATCTTCATTAATATCATAGCTATATAATGCATTCATTAACTAGTTTTGAATAATCTATTCATACCTTATAACCAAAGCGCATACACTAAAAAACTAAGCAACCACATCACTATTGCAATGCCACGCCCCTCAGTTAACATGCACCCATGATCACAACATTCCTCCTCTCAACCGTATTGCAATTGGGCGCATTAATTACGGAAACAGAGCCACCACCTCCGAAATCAGAAAACGCCGAGAGCGCCTCAAAACAGATTTCGCACACCTTACCCCCAATCGAAGTACGCTCAGAGCGGCAAAAAATCGCCTATTTAACAAAAAGCAGCCTAAACACCCTCACCTCTGATGAAATACGCACAGAGGCTCCCAAACACCCGAATGAGGTTTTTGACCGTATTCCAGGCGCCTGGATATCCAGTGGGTCCGGCCAGGAGCATCTAATGGCCATACGATCGCCGGTTTTAACAGGCGCGGGCGCTTGTGGCGCTTTCATGGTACTCGAAGACGAAATCCCTACCCGACCATCAGGCTTTTGTAATGTAAACCAGTTATTTGAAGTTAACATCGCGCAGGCAGACCAAATCGTTGTATTACGCGGGCCTGGTACCGTCACTTACGGCTCAAATGCGCTGCATGGTGCGATCGACATCCTCACTCCAGGACCATCCGGAGACTTTTTTTCTGAATATGCGCTGGAAGCTGGCACTGATGACTATTATCGAAGCCGTTTTGCCATGTCCGGTGGGCACACGGCTTTTCAGGCAAATTTTACCGATTCCGGTAGTTTTAGGGACGATGAGGGCTTCCAGCATGGATTAATCAACCTGCAAGTGCTTCATTTTGTGAGAGATTTAACAGGTCGTACTTCTTTTGCCTATGCCAATCTTGATCAGGATACGGCCGGTTTTATTCTAGGTGAAAACTCCTATAAAAACGACGACTTGCGCACGCAAAACCTCAATCCTGACGCATTTCGGGACGCCTGGGCTGCACGTTTGTCCAGTCGTTGGGATCTGCAGACCGATTCCGGTGGCAATTTGGAGTTTATTCCCTATATTCGCAGTAGTCGCATGGACTTTTTGCAACATTTTCTGCCCGGTACACCCTTAGAGCAAAATGGCCAGAATTCAGCTGGACTTCTGGTCAGCTGGTCTAACGACACCTCATTATCAGCAGGTATCGACATGGAATGGGCTGAAGGTACATTGACGGAATTCCAGGAGAACCGGCTTGAATCAGGCTCTGATTTTCTTAAAGAGACGCGTCCGCAAGGTTATCACTACGATTACGAGGTTAAAGCATCGACCCTGGCTGGCTGGGTCCAATGGCAATATGAACTGCAACCAGACCTGGGGCTGACCGCTGGTTTGAGGTTCGAGCATCTTGCTTATGATTACGATAACCGCATGCTGGACGGTAATACACGTGATGATGGCAGCGAATGCGGATTTGGCGGTTGTTTGTACACACGGCCAGCGGATCGCAGTGATAGTTTCACCAACTTATCACCAGAATTGGGTCTTAGTTACGATCTGAATGACCGTCAAATGCTGTATTTTCGTGCAGCAAGAGGTTATCGGGCACCACAGGCCACAGAACTCTACCGTTTACAAAAAGGCCAACTTGTAGCAGATCTGGATTCAGAAACACTGGATTCGCTGGAATTCGGAATCAAGGGGTTTGCAGATAACCTCAGTTACGAACTAACAGCCTATGTCATGCGTAAGCAGAACTTTATTTTCCGTGATGCCAACGGTTTTAATATCAGCGATGGCAAAACCCGCCACGCAGGTCTGGAGTCCCTGCTCCACTGGCAAGTCACAGATCAACTGGTCATTAGCGGAAACCTCTCCTGGGCTCAACACGAATATGACTTTAACCGCGATCTGGGCCGAGGTGAAATTATCCTCAAAGGCAATGAAATAGACACGGCACCACCATGGCTGGGTGGTTTGCGTTTGCATTGGCAACATGACGCCAGACGAGCCGTTGAGGCTGAATGGGTATACCAGGGAAGCTATTTTCTCGACGCTGCCAATGCCCACCGTTATCCCGGTCACAGCTTACTCAATTTACGTGGGTGGATGGTTATAGCGGACAGCAGTCACACGGTTTCATTGCGTCTGACCAACCTGCTAGACGAGCGTTACGCGGAGCGCGCCGATTATGCTTTCGGCAATTACCGGTATTTTCCGGGTGCAGGACGCAGGATTAGCGTGGAGTGGCAATACAGGCTCTAGTTTATAAAAGCCCCCTACCCCACCCGCACCGTCACCCCGGACTTGATCCGGGGTCCATCTTCTTGGGTGACAGCAATAATAATAAATCCAGTTAATCGCTAAATAATTTTGACCTAAACCCCTAATCATGCGACCAGATGGTTTAGAATCCGCGCAGACATTGATCCGGATACAAATGGCGATATCACATGAATTTCACACCAGAAAAAACTATAAGGATCATCGGCGTTCCAATGGACCTGGGTGCGAGCCGCCGAGGCACTGATGTGGGCCCGTCTGCACTACGTATTGCCGGTCTTGGTGCTGCCATACGAGACATGGGCTTCAAGCTTGCGCGTGAAGAGGATATTCCCGTTCCAGCCATGGAGACACGCTCGGTTGAAGACAGCAAAGCGCGCTTCAAACCACAGATTTTGAGTGTGTGTACCCAACTGGCAGGCAGGGTAAAAGAACTCATGGACGCTGGAGATTTCCCACTGGTGATTGGTGGTGACCATTCAATTGCGATGGGCACGGTAGCCGGTGCCTCAGCCCATTTTCGTGACCGTGGCGAGGAAATGGGTCTGATCTGGTTTGATGCCCACGGTGATATGAACATCCCCGGTGTATCACCCAGTGGCAATATCCACGGTATGCCGTTGGCGCATCTGCTTGGACGTGGTGATCCGGATCTGGCAGGTATTTTGGGCTTCAGTCCGAAAGTAAAACCGAAAAATGTAGCATTAATCGGTATTCGTGATATTGACGCCGGAGAAAGAAAGATCATCAAGGAGTCCGGCATCCATGTGTTTACCATGCGCGAAATTGATGAGCATGGCATGGCCAATGTGGCGCGGCGGGCGATGGAGATTGTTACCGAGGGGACCGGCGGTTTTCATGTCAGTTTTGATGTTGACGGCTGCGACCCGTCGGTCATCCCCGGATCAGGTACGCTGGTGCCAGGGGGCATACGTTTTCGTGAAGCCCATTTACTGCTCGAATATTGTGCAGACAGCCAAAAACTGGCTTCAATGGAAGTCGTCGAACTCAATCCATTTATGGATCATGGCAATATCAGCGCAGAACGCACCATACATCTTATTACCAGCGCATTGGGGCAAAGTATAATTTAGTTAAATTTACCCTTCCCAATTGCTGTAATACAGGTACAATCCCGCACTGTGCCCGGGTGGCGAAATTGGTAGACGCAAGGGACTTAAAATCCCTCGGTGGGAACACCGTGCCGGTTCGAGTCCGGCCCCGGGCACCATTTATAAAACAGCCACTTAGACCGCTTAAAACCTTTTAAAATCAATACTTACAAGCATCCTGCCCGCAATGGGCGGTGATGCTATGTTGACATTAGTGGCGCTACAAGGGACAATAGAGACACAGAATATACACAAAATGACTGACCCTAAAACTGAACCCAAAACACTGGCCAGAGTTTGAGAAAGGAGCAGATAAGCATGCCCAAGTACACACTTACAGCAACTTTTGTTAAAAACATCACCCTGCCAGAAGAACATGCCGTCCTATATTTTGATGATCACAAGGATGCACCCAAAGGATTTGCACTGAAGGTTTCAAAGGCTGGACGGAAAAACTGGG
>PVMK01161975.1_pt1 | contig 91141 bp, 94 predicted proteins | sample 1853481 | NCBI WGS metagenome assembly PVMK01 (sample SAMN08533507, study PRJNA380276) | Marine sediment metagenome, whole genome shotgun sequencing project.
ACGGCCTTATTATCTTTTCTCGCTTTTCTCGCTTGAGAAATCCACGATCTCCAATCCACGTTCTGTCTTCTGATCTCTGACTTCCGACCTCCGACCTCTGTCTCCTGCCTCCAACCTAAAGCGAAGCGCTCCTCCAACCTCCAACCACGGCTGCCTGCTGCCGTCTGCCTCCTGCCTGCTGTCTTCTGCCCCATGCCTCGCCGTCCTTGACACTTAATCCAGACAACGGTAGGTTAGCTGAAATTCAATTACCTTTCTAAACAACAATGGCACGGTCATGAGATCTCCAGATACTTCAAAGGCTGCTGAGACCCTTCAGATTGAGGTTTTAAGACGCATGGGACCTGAAGGACGGTTGCAGGCCGCAATAGATCTTTGCAGGGCCTCCCGCGTACTTCTGTTGGAGGGAGTACACAAACGACATCCAGAATACAATGCGCGGCAAGCAGAACTAGCTGTCATACGACTGACTTTACCCACCGATCTCTTCTTTGCAGCCTATCCGGAGGCAGAGGGTATCTTGCCATGACTCCGGAAGAGGCTCTCCAATTTGCGCTATCAAAACTGGACGAATGCTCAATCGCCTACATGGTCACCGGTTGGTTTGCCAGTAATATGCACGGTGTCCCTCGCGCGACATATGATGCCGATGTTGTGATAGATGTGGATCAGCAATCATTGGAAAAACTCGTGAAGAGTTTAGGAGAGGAGTTTTACCTGAGTCCGGAAGGGGCAATGGAGGCACTTGCAAGGGAGAGGATGTTTAACATTATTCATTTGGAGACGGGTTTTAAAGTCGATCTCATCATTAAAAAGAACCGAGCATTCAACCAGGAAGAGTTCGCAAGGCGTGAGAAAGCAAAATATCTAGGTGAACCGCGATGGTTCGCCACGGCTGAGGACGTTATCCTCGCCAAACTCGAATGGTCCAAACTTGGAGACTCCGAACGACAGTATGTCGATGCGGTCAACGTGGCAAAGGTCCAGGGAGAGAGGCTGGACCGAGCCTATCTCCTAAACTGGGCTAAAGAACTCGGCGTGGAGGAGCTGTTGGAAAAACTTTTCCAAGATCTTCTTTGAACTGCTTTCTCACCTGCTGCTAACTGTCTGCTGCCTGCTGAATATCCCCGTCTCGCCCGTCTCACCTATTTCCTTGACACCTCCCATTCAGAAGCGGTAGGTTACACAAAAGGCGCACCCCGCCAACAGAATCTTATCTGTTCAAAAATAATCTGACATAGATCCTATTTGATCTAAGGTGCTCTTGCAATGACATCAATATTGATGTAAAATGGCATGAAGTTTAGAATCGAGTTTTACGAAAATGTACAGGGACGGTCTCCTGTGCAGGATTTCTTGGAGGATTTGAAAGATACTGCACCGGATGACTTCGCTGTTATACTGGCCGGTCTCAACAAGCTGAAATTGCGTGAATATCACCGCCCGCCACTCTCAAAACACATCGGTGATGGCCTCTATGAATTGCGCCATGTGGGCAGACTGAATACGCGTATTTTCTACTTCTTTGCTCACGGCAAACGTATAATATTGGTCCACGGAATTTTGAAAAAAGGACGCAAAATACCAGGTCATGAACGCAAGGTTGCGCTCCAGAGGAAACTTGACTGGGAAGAAAGATATTTGAAATGAAAAACAAGACCAATTTTGACATTTTTTTAGAAAAACAACTGCAGGATCCTGAATTCAAAAAAAGGTTCGAGCAGGCTGGCGAAGCATGGGAAGTAGCCTTCCAGCTGGCTGCCCTACGTAAGGCTCATGGAATCTCACAAAAGCAACTTGCTGACAAGATAGGAACCTCACAGCAACAGATCAGCCGCTTAGAATCACCTTCCTATCAGGGGCATTCTCTTAGTATGCTTCGCCGTGTGGTTGAGGCGCTTGGGGGATCTCTCAAAGTGGAAATTCTGCTCAAACCACATAAAGTCAAACCTCTGGTGGCCGAAGACAAAAGAGAGTATTACACGGAATAATCTCCGACTAAGAATACTCACCTTTGTGTCTACATATCAGGAGTTTGCCAACTTGAAATCACAATTTGTGATTTCAAATTATCGACCTTGCATAGGTGGTCACAATTTGTGACCAGTTCATAAGTGGCAAACATGGGTAGGAGAAAAAAGCCAAGGTGGTCGCAAATTGCGACCACTTACAGAAGATGGATGGTTTCGTTTTATATTTTATGAATATGTTTTCATATCAACAGATTACAGACTTGAGGTCACAAATTGTGACCTCAAATTCTCCACAATTTCCCCTCCCCCGGCGGGAGGGGATTAAGGGGAGGGGGAAATATCTTAAAGAGAAGGGTACCATGGGAGACAAGAAAGCACTCGTACCGACGGAAGTAATTGTCACCAAGATTATCTTTTTGCGCGGAGAAAAGGTATTGTTGGATCGCGATCTCGCGGAGTTATACGGTGTAGAAACGCGTGTACTCAAGCAAGCGGTAAGACGAAACATTAAACGCTTTTCCGAAGATTTTATGTTTGAGTTAACCGAAGATGAAAACCGGGCTTTAAGATCACAAAATGTGACCTTAAAGCGGGGCCAGCATTCCAAATACCTTCCTTTTGCCTTCACCGAACAAGGTGTGGCTATGTTTACCCCGTGAAATTCACCTATGGTGACTATTTCACTGGGGCTGTCTTCGGTATTGAATAGCGAACGCGCCATCGAGGTGAACATTGCTATCATGCGAGCTTTTGTCCAGTTGAGAAAGATGATCGCATCCAATGAGGAACTTGCGCGCAAGCTAGATAAGTTAGAAGAGAAGTATGATGAGCAATTTAGGATTGTCTTTGACGCAATTCGCGCTCTCATTGAACACGACGAAAAGCCACCAAAGAAAATCGGCTTCGAGGTAAGCGAAGGCCGAGTCAGCTATAGGAAGAAAAAGAAACAGTAACGAAACGCAATGACCGTTTGTTCATTTGACCTTTTGTAAAGTCCCCAATCTACAATCTACAATCTACAATTTTCCCTTTGTCCTCTGATCTCTGACTTCTGACCTCCGACCTCTGTCTGCTTACTCTATGCCCAATGCTTCCCTATCTGAACTCAAGAATAGTTTGATTCCACCGGTAAATTACAGTATCTTCAGAATAAGACTAAAGTCTGAAAATGCCCAGAATAACTCCCGTACACTGGAAATATTTCATTAAGTTAGCGCTTTAGAGGGGAGAGGGCCAGGGTGAGGGGGGGCAGATTGAATCGACCTTGAGTCATTTGTGAGAGGAGTATTTCTATGGATTTGCTCAAAGAGACAGCAATTGAAACGATCAAACGCTTACCAGATCAATGCTCTCCGGAAGACATAATGTACAGGGTGGATCTTGTAGCCCAAGTTCTTGAGGGCCTTCAAGACGCTGAAGCCGGCAAATTGCTAACAACCGAGGAGCTGCTGGATAGAGTTGATCAATGGGCCAGATAAGATGGACGGAGAAGGCGAGCAGTAATCTACAAGCGATTTTCGAGTATATTTCAAGAGATTCGAAGATATATGCCGCTCGGTATGTGAAAGCTCTTATCAGGGCAGCCAAGAAACTTGAAACGATGCCTCGCTGTGGACGAGAGGTTCCTGAGCTTGAAAACCCTGAGTTACGAGAAGTGATTTACGGTAACTACCGGATTATTTACAGAATCGTTGGTGCGGAGGATGATATCGAAATACTCGCTGTGATACACGGGGCTCGCGATATAAAAACGGCAATTCGGGAGGATTGGGAACTGTAGGTGGCAGCACTAGCGTTTCCCTATAAGGGAGCTGCCTTTAGCCACGATACTTCATTTCCACCATGAGAAAGAGACACCAAGAACCGTTCACCGTTTACTGTTTACCATCTCCCCGCGTCCCCCTTTTTGTTTTTTTCAAATCCGAAATTCGCAATTCGCAATTCGAAATTACTTCCCTATGCCCCATGCCATTGCATCCTTGACAGAATAACCGCAGACCGGTAGGCTACTTGACACGATTCGGGGTGCCCCTCCCCAATAAGCAGGTAATCAATAACTGGCCGGTACGTTGACTGAGCTCTATTTCTCCAGATGGAGGGGTGGAGTTTTTTTGTTTTCTAAATTCTTTATCGCTCTGCGCTCTGCGAACCACGAGAGGGGATTGGAGCTTTTTATTTTAGTAAGCGGTAAACTGTCAGCGGTCGAACTAATTCTCTAATTTTCTAATTCTCTAATCAACGATTTCTACGATTTCTACGACTTTTACGATTTGAACGATTTAACTAATTCTCTAATTTCCATGCCCTTTAGGAGATTAAATAAGTGAAAAAGTGGATTATCTACTATGGCGGAATGCTCACCGTCATAGCTGTATGGATATTTTTCGTTATGCCAGCCATGATTATTCCAGATCCATGGGATTTGCTGGTTGGCTTAGGTGTCTTAGCAGGGTGGCATTACATCTGCAGGAAAAATCTCGGGGTAAAATAGTTGAAGCTTTTTATTTTAGTAAGCGGTAAACGGTAAGCCGTAAGCAATTTAACTAATTCTCTAATTTCCTAATTTCCTAATTTTCTAATCAATTAATTCTCTAATCTCCATGCCCTGTGCCTGTGGGCAAAGTTGAGAAATTTATAATTTCATGGACGTCCCCCTTTTTCACTTTACCTTTTGAGATCGAGCTACCATATCTTGGGGTTGAACCAAGAATGGGAGACTACCCACTTTTGGACGGGTTCCCCAAAATCAGCCTTTATCTCTTTTTTCAGGGGCTCGCAAAGTCAGCTTGAAAATCAGCACAAAGGTGAGGATGATGATGCCAAGGAGCCCCAACCAACTGACAGTCTTCAGGCCGGCGGTATTGACAGAGTAGCGTAGCATGAGTGGAACATGTAATGGAGGATAATCTGGGGAATAGGGGTCCAGCTCAACAGATTTACGAAAATCAGCCATGTACAGCTCATTTTGGCCCAGCCGCCGGTAGATCTCGGCCCGAGTAGCATAGGCGTAGGCGGTACTTTTCTGATCTCCCCGCAGCTGAATAGCCGTGGTTGAGTCTCGGATAGCCTCATCTATCATTCCTATGAGACGATATGCCTCCGCCCGATAGCTGTAGGCGGCCGCCAGTCGGGGATCCAGCTCAATTACGTAGCTAAAATCGTCAATCGCACGCTCTAGTGCTTTGCTATCCTCCGGCTCTCCCAGACCGGTGTAACGAAGGGCCAAGCGGTTGATTTCTGCTATTAGTCCCTCGCCATGTCCCTTTTTTAAGCAGGTTAGGCCCCGCAACAGGTATGCATTCACACTGTCAGGCTTTAGCTCGATGACCCTAGTATAATCCTGGATGGCCTTGTCTAGCTTCTCCTGAAAGTAGTAATGTATCGCTCTTTTCTCGTAGGCATCCGCAAGGTTCGGGTTTAACTGGAGGGCCTTAGTGAAGTATGCGATCCTTTTGTATGCCAGAGAGCTTCTGAGACCGCGGTTGTACAGCTCAACGGCGTCCTGGGTCCCAAGCCGCTGTAGCAGTCAAACAGAGATATGCCAATGTTGCAACAACAATTCTTTTCACGGTTCTCTCTCCCTCCAGTTTTTTATTCTACTATAATCTCCCCTTTCTGTTCCAAGAAGAATGCGATAGACTAAACCCTGATGTTGCATACCTATGTCGACGCGCAGCGCTGGCGCTTGCGCCGCGTCGGAAAAATGCGCTAGAGTGGGTTCCGCCGTAGGCGGACTGCGCACAGGCTCGGACAGGCTATTCGGACGATAAGGAAAATGGCTATGAAGGTTATGTCATTTTTTGAAGATCACGGGGATGTTGCCGCGGAGTTAGAGCGCATTTACAAGTTTCGAAAGGAAGTCCAACACGTGGAGCGGGAGCACCTTGAACTCAGAATACTTTTGCGCGATGCTGAGGCCGCCCTCAGAGCTGATCCCGATGACGGAGAGAAGCGTGTAAGGGTGCATCACTACAAAACAAGGCTGGAAGATCTTGAGAGACAACATCCCTGGATCTCCTCGGGCAATGCACGGGAAATAGGTCTCTGGGCTCCCCCGGCCGGATAAACAACGGTCGCTGGTCGGACCATCAAAGAATTCAGTAGCCAGAATCCAGTAGTCATTTGTCGATTCGAGAATTGGTCAATTCGTCAAATTGTTAAATCGTAAATGGTGAACGGTAAGCAGGTAATCTGTTAAACTAATTTTCTAATTCTCTAATCAACTAATTCCCTAATTCTCTAATTCCCTAATTTTCTAATCAACGAATTTCCTAATCAACTAATTCTCTAATCTCCATGCCCCATGCCTCCTCAAATCAGCAATCCTAAATCCCCTCGTCCCCCTTCTTGCCCTATTTTATCTTTTTTGACTGATTTGGTCAGTTAGGGCATAATTCATAGACCACGTACATTATTTTATAGCGGAAACTATGAAAAAGGTAATATTAGTCTTCTTGATTTTACAGACAGTAGGCTACTCGTCGCTTATGATAATGCAGAAATCTCATGCAGAGCAGCTCGATGTTTTATCTGCCACCCTACCGAGCCAAATAGGGATTTGGACTGCGGAACCCAAGGATCGAATTTACGACAAGGAAACCATCTTTAGCTATATCGACGGCGCAGGTGAAGTCTACAGGGCCTATAACATGCGCAGCTGCCTATCCCGTCGCTACACTTCCCCTAAGGCCCCTGCCATTGTGCTAGACATCTTCGATATGGATACTTCTGAAGATGCATTCGGCGTTTTCACCCACGACCGGGACGGAAGAGCTGTGGACGTGGGGCAGGGAGCCCTTTACCGTCCGGGCTGGCTTAGTTTCTGGAAAGGGAGATTCTTTGTTTCCATCTATATAGAAAAAGAAACAGAAGCCGCTAAAGAAGCCATCAGTGATCTTTCCAGGGTCGTGGCTTCGCTCATTAAAGATCAGGGTCCCAAGCCCGGGATCCTGCTAAAGCTTCCACCAGAGGGGCTTCAATCCCGTAGCATCCGATACTTACACCATCATACTCTGCTGAACTATCACTTTTATCTTGCAGACGAAAACATTTTGAACCTCGGACAGCACACGGATGCTGTCCTAGCAGTGTACCAGCGGTCCGGAAAACGAGCCCATTTGCTTCTTGTCTTTTACCCGAATGTGGAGAAGGCGGCAGAAGCCCACAAAACCTTACTCCGGCATTACCTACCCGAGGCAAAGTCGACGGGAGCCGTGCTGCTAGAAGACGGGAAGTGGTCCGCCACTGGGCTAAAGAACAAGTTTCTAACGGTAGTTTTAGAAGCCGACACTCGACCACTTGCCGAGAATCTTTTACGAGAAGTCTTGGAAACTCTCTGATAAAATTAGTCATTTCTTAGGTTCATCACAAAAGAAGCAAAGTTGACAGAGTGGAGGGAGATTTGTCTTATGGAAGCTGGGAGAAAGGTTATCACACGGCGTGACTTTATTCGTGTTGGCTCTTGCCTGACCATGGGAAGCCTCATGGGGCTGCCGCTAATAGGTAGTGTTTCCGCAAAAAAATCTCAAAAGAGCCGGGTGGTGCTTATACGAGATAAAAACGTTCTTGATAGCCGGGGGCAATTGAGTGAAAGCGTTCTGCAGAACATGCTAGATAAGGCTGTGACTGCTCTCATGGATACTCCAGACCCCGTGTCGGCATGGAAGCAGTTGGTGACACCCACTGATATCGTAGGGTATCAAGACTAATGCCTGGCATTATCTCCCCACACCAGAGCCACTAGAGGTCGCCATCTGGAACCGCCTTTTAGACGCGGGAGTCAAAAAAGAAAACATCTCCGCTGATGACAGGGGAGTGCTGCAAGATTCTGTCTTCAAACGATCCACAGCTCTGATCAATGTGCGCCCCATGCGAACCCATCACTGGTCCGGCCTTGGCACCCTACTCAAAAACTACATCATGTTTGTCCCTCACCCCTATATGTACCACGGCAATTCCTGCGAAAAGCTTGGCGCTATCTGGCAACTGCCCCATGTGGTGGGGAAAACACGGCTGAATATTCTAGTGATGTTAACGCCACTGTTTCATGGCCTTGGTCCTCATCATTTTAGCAGCCGTTATATGTGGCCTTACTCTGGGCTGATCGTGAGCAGGGATCCAGTAGCTGCCGACGCAACAGGCGCCAGGATCATTCAAGCCAAACGGAACTTTTTCTTCGGCACTGAAAAGCCCATCAGCCCGCCAGCCCTGCACATTGCCGCAGCTAACACCCGGTTCGGGCTAGGAAACAGTCGTCCGGATCAGATCCAGCTTATCAGGCTGGGCTGGGAAGAGGACATTCTTATCTAGCTGGACCCCAGCAGAGGTGTTAATTATGGAGCCGTGTCATCCCATTACCAGAAGAGAATCTATTAAAATGCTGCTTGAACTGTGCGGTTCTATTGCTCTAGGTAGTTTTCTGACAGTACCCGTGCAAAGACCACTTTCAGCTTGGGCCGGGGTAAAAAAGACGGGATTTATTGTGGAAGGTGTGGGCGTGAATGAGACCTACACTGCAAAAGAGCTGGTAAAAGAGGTTTTCGAGGCCGCTGGAGGAATGAGCCAATTTGTTTCCAAGGGAGATGTGGTTGTTATAAAACCGAATATTTCCTGGGCCAGACCGCCTCACCTGGCAGCCACCACAAATCCGGAAGTATTGCAAGGGGTCATTGAGCTTTGTCAAGAAGCAGGCGCCGGAAAGGTCAGAATCGCTGATAATACCATTGACGATGCCGGGTTCTGCTTCAAGGTTACAGGTGCCGAGGCTGTAGCAAGTAAAACTGGGGCGGAGCTGGTTTATCCTACGTCATCTCTGATGCGGGAGATGAACTTGCGGGGACATCGCCTGGATGTCTGGCCTGTCTTCGTGCCTTTGGTAGAGGCTGACAAGGTGATCAACCTACCGGTCGCAAAGCATCATATACTGAGTTCCCTGACCCTTGGTATGAAAAGCTGGATAGGGGCTGTTGGTGGGAGGCGGGGGTCCCTTCACTCTGATATACACCAAAATATCGTTGATCTGGCCCAATTTTTCAAACCCACCATTACCCTGATCGATGCAACTAGGATCATGATTAGAAATGGTCCTGTTGGTGGAAGTACGTCTGATGTTGCCGAAAAAAATACTCTGATCTTAAGTGATGATCCGGTGGCCGCGGACGCGAAGGCTGCTCTGCTGTTTGGCAAAAGGCCACAGGATATAGGCTTCATCAGGGTGGCACAAAAGTGGGGGCTTGGGACCTATGATTTCCCGAAACTGGTTCAGAAAAAAGTTAAAGTATGAGAGCTGAGCTCTACTGCCTCCTGCCCGCTGTATTTCCCTATGCCCTATGCTTCCTTCCTACTTACCACACTTTACTACGTTTCAGGCACACCCTCGACTATTTCTAGTGGTAATGCGAACAATATCCCTTTGCCGGGTTCTGTTAAATCACCGCAGAATGATTTAACAATGCCAATGGCCTCCTTGAGGGTGTTTCTGTTGGGTACCACGGTGAAGATGGTCTTGTTAGAAAGTTCCATTTTTGAAAGAATGCCCTTGATTTCTTCCATTCCATCCGTTGCAGCACCGACCTGCATTAAAACGCGACCCATCCCTGTGCTGTTAATCACTGTTGATCCTTTAATTCCTATCTCGGCGAACTCCGCAAGAATGGCTGGAAGACTCTCTATCTGCTCTAAGACATTAACCAGAAGATACATTTATTCCTCCTCATTTCTCATATTTATTTATCCGGTGGGATCGGCCCTACATTATTTTTGAAAAAATTCAGATTTGTCAATAGTGTATATGAATGGGGTCAGACATAACTGAGCATGGGGCATAGGGCATAGGTTAAATGCACAATCTGCCTTTTCGCTCTGCGCTTTGCGTCTGCAACAACGGACAACGGACCACGGATCCGCCTTAGGCGGAACAAAAAGCCCTGCGCCTTTCGCCGTCTGTTTTTGTCTTCTGCCCCTTTTGCGTCCCCTTGTTAAAGGACCTGGCCTTGGTCTTTTTCTTGCATCACACCGAAGCATGGACAAGAAACGGACAGAAATGGCTGAGGCAAGCTCGATTCCCGTGGCGGACGAGCTTGCCAAGCTCTCTATACTCCGTGGGGTTGGAACCGAAATCATCTCTGACCTTTTCGATCGGTGCCCGGCCCGTATGCTCAAGTCAGGTGAAATGCTTCTTGAAGCAGGACGGCCGAACCGAAAGATGTTTCTAATCCTGTCGGGAAGACTGAGCGTACATCTCGATTCAAAAGAAAGTAAGCCAGTGGCATTACTCCAGGCAGGCCAGACTGCAGGTGAGATGTCAGTCCTTGACGGGAGTCCAGCTTCGGCTTTTGTTGTGGCCACAGAGTCCACCAGGCTTATCGAAGTAGACGAGGAGACGTTCTGGCGATTGGTCGACGCCTCTCATGAATTCGCAAAAAACCTTCTTTTTCTCCTTGCTCAAAGGATACGCGCCAGCAATGTTACCCTATCCGAGAGCGCAAGACTCCAGTCTCAGTTCGAACGGGATGCCCTTTTCGACCCCTTGACCAACCTCAACAACAGACGCTGGCTTGAGGCCAAGCTACCCCGCCTGCTAAAGCGCTTCCATCATAGCGGGCAATTCCTGTCGGTGCTCATGATCGACGTCGACCACTTCAAGCGCTTCAACGACACATACGGTCATCTTGCTGGGGATATTGTTCTTTCGTCGTTGGGGCAAGTACTTCTGGAGCACCTGCGGCCCACCGACCTGTCGGTGCGCTATGGTGGAGAAGAGTTTGTCGTGATTCTCCCATCCGCAGATCTCGCCGGTGCGCGTATCGCGGCGGAACGACTTCGAAGGGCCGTGGAAACAACGCCGATTGTAACTCACCAGGGAGCCACACTGCCCTCAGTCACAATTTCTATTGGCATAGCTCAGTTGTCCGGTGATGAGGATGCAGCCTCTGTCTTGGGCCGGGCGGATGTCGCGCTTTACCGGGCGAAAAACCTTGGAAGAAATAGGGTGGAAACCTGAAATTCCGTTGAAAAAAGCCTTCCTTAAGTATAATTTGTAAACAACGTCCCCTCATTACTGCGGAGCATCGGCTTCTCTGTCTTCTGTCTTCTGTCCTCTGTCGTCTGACTTCTGACTTCCGACCTCTGTCTTCTAGCTGCCTACTTTTTTTCAAATCCGCAATCCGAAATTCGAAATCTGTCCTCCGTCTTCCACCCTATGCTTCATTCTTGACAGAATAACCGCAGACCGGTAGGCTACTTGACACGACTCGGGGTGCCCCTCCCCAATAAGCGAACAATCAATAACTGGCCGGTACGTTGACTGAGCTCCACTTCTTCTCAAAGAGAGGGGATTGGAGCTTTTTGTTTTAGTAAACGGTAAGCCGTAAGCGATTTAACAAATTCTCTAATTTTCTCATTCTCTAATCAACGAATTGACTAATTTTCTAATCAACTAATTAACTAACTTCTCTAATCAACTACTTCAACGATTTATGGCATATAATGTGCTTCAAACTCATGACTGTGTTGAAGATCCAGGGGGGTCCTCACCACAGAGCCTCACAATATAAAGCTGGCAGATAGCAGCCGGCAGCAAGCAGCAAGAAACAATACAGATCGATTGGTACTCAGCGAGCGGGCGAGAGATGATTGTCTGTGATCGTCTGCGCCTGCCCGCCATCGCGAGCCGCTCAGGCGAGGCGGGCGGGTGTGTCTGCGGTTAAAGGATTTAACTAATTGACTAATTTTCTAATTCTCTAATCAACTAATTAACGAAGTGACCTATGGCAAGAGGTGATCAACTAGCCCGTCAGTGGCGAATAATCCAAACACTCGTCACCTCCAAGCACGGCAAGACCGTGGGCGACCTGGTCAAGGAAGAAGACTGCCACCCCCGCACCATCTACCGCGACCTGGAAGCCCTCCAGGAAGCAGGCTTCCCCATCTACTCCGACCGCGTGGACGGCAAGGGAGTCTGGTCGGTGGTGGACGAGTACAAGCACAAAATGCCTGTACCCTTCACCCTCCCGGAACTCATGGCCCTCTACTTCAGCCGAGACCTCATAAGTGTCTTTAAAGGCACGATGTTTTATGACTCACTTGAAGCACTTTTTCAAAAAATAAAAACCACTCTTCCCTCGGAATCCCTGGCCTACATGGACCGGGTGGAGCAAACCCTCCACATCGGCTTCAAACCTCACAAAGACTTTAAACGGTTCAGAGAAATCATCAAGCAAATCAACGAGGCAGCGGTAAACCAAAAAACCATTGATATGATCTACAAGACCATGAGCAGGGGAGGGGAGGAAAACCGCCGCAAGGTTGACCCCTACAAGGTCATGTTCTTCGACTCCACCTTCTATCGCTCCAGAGATTCTGGTGTATCATGCCCAGCAGGCAGCTGAGAAGGCACTGAAAGCTTTGCTTGTTAAGCACCAAGTTGACTTCCCCAACACCCACTCCGTTGGTCTACTCCTCGAACTATGCAAAAGCGCTGGGCTTGAGGGTACTGAGACCATAGGCGATGCAGTCACGTTGACGCGTTACGCGGTCGCTACAAGATACCCAGGCGAAGATGAACCGAGTGTCTCGCGAGGAAGCTAAGGATGCCGCGGAGTTAGCCGTTAGGGTGTTCGCCTGGGTCGAGTCTTTGCTCGAGAATGAAACGTGATTTGCCTGCCCTGAGTATGCTCACCCTGCGTGGCCCTGGTGAAGACGGTAAATGAGGCGATAATAGGACGGCCAGTTTCCGCCTTATTCCGCCCTATTGTTAAGATGCTGCAGGTGGGCAGACGATGAATAATCAACCAAATAGCGTAATAACGCCGCGTTATTTCTGTGCTATTCCCGTGTTATTCGTCAGAAAGAAAATAAGCTGGAATAAGCTGGTGAATAAGTGGGAATGCGGTTTACCCATGACTATCACGAGTTGTAATCATCCAATATTTAGCAAAGGGTGGTTACTACCGTTCACCGTTTACCGCTTACCGTTTACCAAAATAACGATTTGAACGATTTGACCATTTAACGAATCGACGAATTGACTAATTTTCTAATCAACCAATTCCTGTAGGAGCAAGCTTCGCTTGCGATTTGAAGGCTCCTACCTATTACAACAAATGACAGCGAAGCATCATGACCTAATGACGGCGCAGCCATATGACACCAAACGCCCTATGCCTGGGGATAAACTTAAGAAACTCATAATTTCATGGATGTCCCTCTTTTTTCAGATATGAGAGTCGCTCATGGCGCTTACATTTGAATGGGATGAAGAGAAATCAAAACGGAATTTCAGGAAACATGGTGTCATATTCGAGGAAGCCAAGACTGTCTTCAATGATCCGTTTGCGATTACAATTGCCGATCCTTATCATTCGGATGAGGAAGAGCGATATTTTGATATCGGACTCTCCGTGAAGGAAAGAGTGTTAGTGGTATGGTATACTGAACGGCAAGAAAATATCCGCATCATCGGGTGTCGCCGAGCGACGCCGTCTGAAAGGAAGACATATGGAGCAAGAGAAGAAAGATTCTAATACCGACGAGATGAAGGAAGAGTACGATTTTTCGGGTGGAGTGCGTGGTAAGCACTACAAGGCCTACCGTGAGGGGCATACTGTGCGTATCCACAAGGAAGATGGCACGACTTCAGTGCAGTATTTCACCCAAGAGGACGGCGCTGTTATGCTTGATCCAGACGTCAAGGCGCATTTTCCCGATTCTGAATCTGTGAACAAAGCCCTGCGTTCCCTGATTACCTAACGATGAGGGATCGTTTGCACTCAAAGAGGGACTAACCTGCTCCTAACTGTCTCCTACCCTCTGTCGTCTTTCCCCGTCTCGCCCGACCTCCCGTCCCTGCCCCGTGAAATTGCGCTAGCACTATTTCACTGGGGTCGCTCGTCTCGCTGGAGCACCTCTGCTCCACACCATTGCATCCTTGACACATCCCTTGCAGCGCGGTAGGTTGGCTTTGATAAACAACGGGGTGCCCCTCCCCAATAAGCAGGTAATCAATAACTGGCCGGTACGTTGACTGAGCTCCATCTCTTCATAAGGAGGGGATTGGAGCTTTTTATTTTAGTAAGCGGTAAACGGTGAGCTGTAAGCAGTTGGACTAATGAACTAATTTTCTAATTTCGTAATTTTCTAATCAACGATTTCAACGGCTTCAACGAGTTTCTAGGTACATTCTTTGCAAAGCAATACGGTGCCCCTTGCTACAACTCAAACCGGACAGTTATCGATGGATGACCAGGCTTCGTTTCTCAAATGGGGGAATGGAGCTTTTTGCTTTCGTAAACGGTAAAAGGTAAACAGTAAGCGCTCGAACTAATTGACTAATTCCCTAATTCTCTAATCAACTAATTCCTGTAGGAGCAAGCTTTGCTTGCGATTCGAACGGTTTTAACGACTTTAACGGTTCCAATGATTTGACGAAGCCAGGGCAAGAAACTGTAAAACTAAAGGGCGTCCCCAAAGTCGTGCTAAAAGAGTCAGTAAGTTTAAATAGTCAAGGGCGTCCCCTTCTCTATAAAACCATGAGCAGGGGAGGCGAGGAAAACCGCCGCAAGGTTGACCCCTACAAGGTCATGTTCTTCGACTCCACCTTCTACCTCATCGGCCGTTGCCACCTACGCAGCGAAGTCCGCATGTTCGTGCTGGACCGAATCAAGATGATGAACATCACAGACGACACCTTCGAGATCCCCAGCGACTTCGACCTCGAAACATACATGCAAAGCCCCTTTAAAGTGATCCACGCCAAACCAGTAAAAGTAACAATCCGCTTCGACAAAAAAGCTGCAGGATACATCAAAGAAAAGATCTGGCATCATACACAGCAAATTGAACCTCAAAAAGATGGTTCTATTATTTTTTCCGCTGAAGTAGCTGGAACTGATGAGGTGAAGCACTGGGTTATGTCATGGGGCACAAGTGCCGAAGTTCTTGACCCAGCTTTTTTGAGAGAAGAGATTGCTCGTGAATTGACCGAATGTCTTGACAGATATTCAGATGAGGTGAGAAAGGCTGAGCCGGGCTAAGAACAAGCGAATGCTTTCTGGATGTTACTCTATGCCCTATGCTAATTTGATTTGACATGATTCGTCACACCATTGTAGTAAGCAAATAGAGGTATTCTAACTCAATGATGCAGAAAGGTGATAACTTAAGACCTGACTCCAAAATTCCTTGTCCGTGAGTAGAGGGATGCAGCTTTTGTTTTCTAATTTGAGCCTTTTCGTCCAAGAATTTGGCCATTCATTTTTCCCACGTGCGAACTTGTTCTTCATTCGCACCATAAACTAGAAATCAGGGAAAGCTTACATGAAAGATTTGATCCGTGAACTAAGGGAATTCGCGAAAGAACGAGATTGGGAGCAATTTCATTCACCCAAAAATCTCTCAATGGCGCTGAGCGCTGAGGTGGGCGAACTCGTTGAACATTTTCAGTGGCTTACACAAGAGCAAAGTAAGAATCTGCCCTCAGATAAACTAGAAGAAATCAAAGATGAAATCGCCGACGTAATGATTTTCTTGACTAACCTGGCCGATAAGCTCGGCATTGATCCCATCGAGGTCGCAAGAGAAAAAATAGAGAAGAACAAACGAAACTATCCCGCTGATAAAGTCAGAGGAAAAGCGCTGAAGTACACGGAGTATTAGAGATGAGACTGTATGCGGGTTCATCGCAGCAGTTTATAACGGATACAATCCAGAACCAGATCGCCGACAAACTCAAGAATGCGTTCTTCGCTTACTATCGTTTCAACCCATCGCCAGGTGAAATCGCGTCATGGCGGAACTCTCTGCGAGCAATGTCCCAGGTATTCCAATACGCCAAACTCACGGACCACGGTGTGGTGCTTGAATACCAGTTGCCTCTCACATCCCGCCGTCTGGACTGCTTAGTTACAGGTCGTGACGGAAATGGCAGCGACAACGCTGTCATCGTCGAGCTGAAGCAATGGGAGAGCTGTGAGGAAGCGGAGGGTGCAAACGAGGTGCTCACATGGCTTGGAGGTTCAAGACGTGAAGTCCTGCATCCATCGGCCCAAGTGGGACAATACGCCATGTATCTCCGGGACGGCCACACGGCTTTTTACGAAGATAGTCCTGTCATGCTAAATGCCTGCACCTACCTGCACAATTATTCCTTTAGCGATGGTGACGTGCTCCTAGACGACAAGTTCAGAGAAGTCGTGAACAAATTTCCGCTGTTTTCCAGCGATGATGTTGATCCATTAAAGGATTACTTAGAAGAGAAACTTGAAATTGGGCAAGGGCTCGATGTCCTGGGCCGAGTTGAGCGTGGGAAATATCGCCCAAGCAAAAAGCTAATGGATCATGTAGGTCAGGTGATCAGAGGCACATCACAATATGTCCTCCTTGATGAACAGTTGGTCGTCTACGATAAGGTCTTCGCTTGCGCCCGCAAAGGATTCCACCACAAAAAGAAAACAGCGATTGTGATCAGGGGAGGCCCTGGCACCGGTAAGTCCATAATAGCTATAAACCTCATGGCTGATCTATTGCTTCAAGGCTACAATGCCCACTATGCCACAGGGTCTCGTGCTTTCACTGAGACTCTTCGAAAGGTCATAGGACCAAGGGGTGCAATCCAATTCAAGTATTTTAACAGCTACACCGACGCCGAACAGAATGCTATAGACGTGCTCATCTCTGACGAAGCACATCGCATAAGAAAAATCAGCAGTAATCGATTCACACCGAAGGCGAAACGAAGCGACACTCCACAGGTGCAGGAAATAATTAATGCCGGAAAAGTCTCTGTCTTTTTCATAGACGATGACCAGGTCGTACGCCCTGATGAGATCGGTTCTGTGGATTACATCCGCTCAAACGCCGAAATCGCAGGATGCAATGTGCACGAACATGAACTCGAAGTGCAGTTTCGATGCAGTGGATCGGAAGCATTTGTTAACTGGGTCGATAACACTTTAGGTATCAGAAGAACCGCCAACGTTTTATGGAATGGATTGGAAGAATTTGACTTCCTTATATTCGATTCGCCCGAATCTCTAGAGCAAGCAATCAGGCAGAAAGAGCAAGAAGGATTCACTGCCAGGATGACCGCCGGCTTCTGTTGGGAATGGTCTAAAAAGCCTTATTCTGACGGGAGCTTGAAAGATGATGTGGTGATAGGTGATTACCGAAGGCCGTGGAACGCGCGCCCTGAAGCACCTCGGCTTGCGAGGGGCATACCTAAGGCCACACTTTGGGCCTATGACCCTAACGGTATTGATCAGATAGGGTGTGTATACACCGCTCAGGGTTTTGAGTTCGATTACGTTGGTGTCATCTTTGGGAATGACCTTGTTTACGATTTTGACGGCCAGAGATGGAATGGAATCAAGGAGAATTCTCACGATTCCGCTGTCCGCCGCGCAGGAGACAGGGCCGCTGAACTCATAAAGAATACCTACCGCGTTCTGCTCTCACGTGGGATGAAAGGCTGTTATGTTTGTTTTTTGGACAAGGATACAGAACGTTTCATTAGGAGTCGCACCGAAAACCTACGACCTCCCCAGCCCCGAGAAGTCTTCGCAGCAAGGGAGCCCGATATTCAGCCATACGAGAATGCGCTGCCTCTCGTCAATCTCCGGGCCGCAGCTAACGCCTTCTATGACTCGCTTGACGGTTTCTTTGCCGATGAGAGTAACTATGAATGGGTGTACATCGAGGGTGGACCATATCCAAAAGACCGTTTCCTGGTACGGATTGAAGGCGATTCCATGGAACCGCGAATACCGGATGGAAGTCTTTGCCTATTCCGTAAAGATCCAGGAGGAAGCCGCAATGGCAAGATCGTACTTTGCAGCATCGGTAGCGTAGGCGGTGCCCCCCTGGCCGTAGTAAAGAGATACCAGAGTATTCGCCTCCCAAGCCAGGATTCTATTGGTGAAGCTGTCAAGATCACCCTGTCATCTTTAAACACGCGATACGAAGATATCGAACTCACTGAAGGGGAGGAACTTAGAATTATAGGCATATTTGAGGGCGTAGTATCTAAGAAGTGATTCTTGACGTAATCATATTAATCGAAATAGAAAGATGGGAACTGCATATCGTTCGAAGGTTCTCAATGCAAAGGTCTTTAAGTAGCCGAGGTACATGTAATGAACGGCTTCATTGGCGTCACTGACAATGAATGGTTTGCGTTTCTCTCGCGGCTACCGGAGATAGACGAAGTAAACTTCTGGCAGCCGAGTGGCAGAAGTCAGTTTAGGGCGCTAAGGCCCGGAGAACCTTTCCTCTTCAAGCTCCACGCACCTCATCACTTCATTGCTGGCGGTGGCTTCTTTGCCCATAGTACCATTCTTCCGATAAGCCTTGCCTGGGACGCATTCCGAGAGAAGAATGGCGCGAGGTCTCTCGAAGAAATGCGAAGCCGCACAGAGAAATACCGACGAAGTAAACCTCAACCAATGGAAGACTACAATATCGGTTGTGTGCTACTCACCCATCCATTTTTCTTCGAACCACAAGATTGGATTCCAATTCCGCCGGATTTTCATCTGAATATCGTTCGAGGCAAGACCTACAACTTGCTCGAAGACTATGGGCGGGATCTTTGGGATAAAGTTCTTCTAGGGTTAACCGCCATGTCCCATCCGTATGGAGAAACTGTTGAGGTTGATGAGCCAGCGGGGCGATATGGGGAACCTACTCTCATTTTGCCAAGACTAGGCCAAGGCAGCTTTCGAATGGTAGTCACTGATGCTTACCAAAGACGATGCGCCATCACTCAAGAGAGAGTACTCCCAGCTTTAGAGGCCGCTCACATCAAACCGTATAGGTATGGTGGAGAGCACCGGATCGAGAATGGTATTCTCCTGCGCTCAGATATCCATAAGCTTTTAGACTCTGGTTACGTGACTGTAACACCTGAACATCACTTTGAAGTCAGCCGCCGGATCAAAGATGAATTCGACAATGGTCGTTACTACTACACATTCCATGGTACGAAAGTCTATGTGCCTTCCAAGCCTAATCTAAGACCCGGTGGCGAATTTCTCAGCTGGCACAATGAGAATGTTTTCAGGGGATGAATGTGAAAAAGGGGTCGGACCAAGCTAAGTAATTAATATGCTGATATAAAGGGCTAAAAGATGGCCCGGTTTTGGGCTTAAAGCAATATTTTTGGGGTCAAAAAGAGCAGTTTAAGAGGATAGCATGAGGCAGGAGAAAGTTGATGAGACACTAGAAACTGAAAGCACGCAAAGTTGTGTGTTTTGTGAGATAGACTCTGATATGGGTTCCGTTCTCTTTGAAAGCGAGCACTTCTATTTAACGCAGGACAAATTCCCGGTTACCCCCGGACATCTGCTGATAATCTCAAAACAACATTTCACTTCGTCCTTCGATCTGGGTGAAACCGAATGGTATGACTTGCGTATGGTTCTCCAAGAAACCCGTTCACTCCTTAGAACCGGGGATAATCAAATCACTGGATTCAATGTAGGTATAAACATCGGGAGCGATGCGGGGCAGACGATTCCTCATCTGCATGTGCATGTTATTCCACGCAGACCCAACGACATCCCTGAAAGTAAGTGCGGGGTGAGAATGGTCAATCCCGCGAAAGCTGACTATCGTGCGACTGATTAGACAATTAGGATCCTAAAATGGTAAAAAGGAGCCAGTAATTTTGCTTTATTGCAGAGGCATTTGATCAATCTAGGGGCGTCTCAAATCGCCACCTCCAGGGCATCAAAATGCTAGCCGAATACCTCAAGCGAATTTCCCGTCTCCGAACAGACAAAGACCGCAAGAGATGGTCTGCGCTTACCACTCACCAAGCACCCCATAAACCTTTTGTTTTATTGTCTGTAATGGACCTAATCGCCCAGGGTGCCATTACTAAGAATTTTATCGAGCCATCCTTCGAACTACTCGATACCTTCAGTCTCTACTTTGCCAACGTTATGCCTCCTGGCACGAAAGGAAATATGGCCTATCCTTTTCCTCGGCTTAAGACTGATGGTTTCTGGCATCTAGTTCCCAACCCAGGTTACGAAAATCAGATCAATATCGACTTCAGTTCAATGACTAAGCTTCGGGAAGTCTGCGCGGGTGCAAAGCTCGATGATGAGCTTTTTCAACTGATGTCCAATCTTGAAACAAGGGAACAGTTGCGAGCTGTTTTGACTCAGACTTACTTCGCTCCTGAGATTCAAGCTTTGGTTGCTGAGCAAGGGAGCATAAATCTTGCATCTTACGAGTATGGGAAACAACTTCTTAAAGAAATTAAGGAGCCAAACGAAAAATACGAGGAAAGCCCGAAGAGAGAAAGAATAAGGGACCAGGGATTTAGGAAAGCGATTGTGACTCTCTATGAGCACCGTTGTGCCCTGTGTGGGATACGGATGCTCACACCGGACGGTCAGACCGTCATTGAGGCTGCTCACATCATCCCTTGGAGAGAAAGTTATGACGACCGTCCCACTAACGGCATGGCACAGTGCCGGCTCTGCCACTGGTCATTTGATGTGGGGTTGATGAGCGTTGGCAAAAAATATGAAGTCCTTGTGTCCAAGCGGGTCAGGATGGACCGCAATATGCCCGGACACATCCTGACTTTAACTGGTCGCCAGATTTTCAGGCCGGATGACCAAATATTCTGGCCAAGCCAAGACAGCCTCGACTGGCATAGAAGAAACGCATACATAAAATGATCGCATAATTGTTAGGACATATAACAGCGTCTCCCGGATCAAGCTCCAAGATGAGGGATAATAGTATGAAGAGCGACAAACTCAAACAAGATCTCGAGGCCGCCTACAAGAAATTCAAGGAAGATCCATCCCAGATGTTCAGAGTCAAACTCAGAAGACATCGGGCTGTAGAACTCCAATCGCTTCTTGCCAACCCAGAGGTAATTGATCTTGAGACGTTCAACCGCGAGGTGTGGTGGTTTGAAACCGAGACAAGATTTGAAGATAAGAGCATCAAAGGTGAATTTTTAGGTATTGGTGCCTTTGATCCAGGGAGACTAGATGAGTTGAAAGAGGCCCTATCCTCAGGAAAGCTAGAGCTGCACGGGAACTACACTTGGGGCTCAGGGAGCAAGGTATACGCTCCCAATATCAAAAACGAAATCGACAAAGTTAATAATATCCGCCGGGCCTTTGAGTTCTTGAATTCTCAACACCTTGAACCCATAGAGAAGGCCATTCAAGTAATGACAATTCCAGGGTTCGGTCCAAACATTACCACCGGTCTGGTGATGATGTTTCATCCAGCTGATTTCGCGATTTATAACCAGAAATCCAGACAAGCCGTTAAGCTACTTGGAGGCGAGGAGGGTAGTCTAGAAGCATTCCAAGGATATGTGCAAGAACTCAAAGACCGGCTAGGGGCTCAAGACTTCCTAGAACTTGACTGGTTCTTCTATCTGCTGGCTGAGGGTCTCATCAAAATAACAGAACAAGAGGATTTGGCTGAAAAGATGGCTCTGTGGCGGAAAGAGCATACGTCTGAAAAACGCATTTCTCTGCGCATGCAAGCTGAGGGTGAGGCTCGAAGCCTTCTGGACAATAAAGCTGGTAGTTTCGATGAAGGGGATCTGCGGGAATTCTTAAGGCTAATCAATCAAGACTTTTGGCAAGGTAAGGTCAGAGCCAGCCGTTTTGGAATGGCCTATGTGGGTCATAATACGGAACAGCTAGTCGAGCAACTAAATGAGGTAAATAAGTGGATAGAAAGATTTTGGACAACCCCTGAAACTCAGCTAAGAGATCTTCTTGATCAGTTCTACAAACGAAAGCCTATAAAGAACGCGGGTACGGCTTTTCCTTCGGTAATACTGTATCTGCGTGATCCTTCTCGTTTCAATCTGTGTTTTAAGAAAATGGTGAAAGGTCTGTCAAATTTAACTGGTTTTTCGAGCCGCCCTTACAGCGGAGGTTTTTATCTCAACTACAACGATGAAGTAACCAAATTAAGAGAGCAATACGACCTGGTTCCTCAGGAGCTCGACATAATACTATGTCTTGATGAACAAATAGCACCTCCCATTGAACCAAGTCCAGAATGTCCCTTTAGCTTGAAAACATTTGAGCTTCTGCGGGGTCTCCACCAAAATCCCACCCGCGACTATTACAACGAACACAAGGATAACTTCAAGACTTACCTGGAGAATCCATTTCAAGAGATTCTTAGGTTAGTAGCGGAGCAATTTCCTTCTCAAATGGCTGAATATCTCGAAACTGAAAAGCATTTGTTCAGTAGGATCCTCAAGAACGACTGGGGAAAGGGAGGCGCTTGGGATTTCTATTGGGGTGCTTTTTACCCAAAGGGAGGTAAGAGAATCAAAGATGCCCAACTTTTTCTCTGGGTGAATCACGAAATACTAGAGTTTGGCTTCTATATTGGAGAATACGGTAGTGAACAACGGAAGCGTTTTCTTCTAAACTGTAAAGCGAACCAAACTTCGCTGGTGGAAATCCTGGGAGATTCACTCTCTGATCCCAATCTCATTTTCGGTCAGTGGGAGCGACGACTCGAGGGAGGGCTAGCTCCTAAACATTTGAAGGACATTGAGTGGAAAGACTGGCTATCCGGCCCTGCCGGACAGGGGATACATGTGGCTGTGGTATTAAGAAAGGAAGAGGTACTATCGCTCACCAAGCAAGAATTGACCGACAGAATCGCCAACATTTTTCGCCAACTCTTTCCGCTAGTTATTCTGACCGCTTCAGAAGATCCACTGCCTGAAATAGCTAACTATGTAGGCTTGGAGGAGATAGATTACGAAATCAGGCCCGCGTACTCACTCGCGGAATTTGTCGATGAAACCGGGTTTGAGAAATCGGTGATTGCTGGTTGGGAACAGAGGCTCCGCCGTAAAATGCATGTGGTGTTTCAGGGGCCACCGGGTACAGGTAAGACATATGTAGCAGAACGCTTGGCGCGTTTGATGATCTCCGAAACTACTGGATTCTGGGATATCGTACAGTTCCATCCTGCCTACGCCTATGAGGATTTCATCCAGGGTATCCGGCCGAAACTTGCGCATGGAGGAATTACCTACGAATTAGCCGACGGTAGGTTTATGGAGTTTTGCCGCAAAGCTAGACTGGAGGCTGATGGCGCACCATGCGTCCTGATCATTGACGAAATTAATCGGGCCCATCTCTCCCGTGTATTTGGGGAGCTGATGTACCTATTGGAATACCGCAAAAAGGAGGTTCCTTTGGCCGCTGGAGGACCTTCCTTTAAGATTCCGAAGAATGTCTACCTCATCGGAACTATGAACACGGCGGACCGCTCCATAGCCCTCGTCGATCATGCACTGCGCCGTAGGTTCTCATTCATAAGATTAAATCCTCATTACGGTGTTCTAAAGGAACATCTTGAAGCCCGTGGATACTCTGCTGGTGACCTCATTGGCGTGTTAAGGGAAATCAACAACGCCTTTGACGATCCAAATTATGAACTCGGAATATCTTTTTTCATGAGGGATGACGACCAACTGAAGACGCATCTGCCGGACATTTGGCGCGGTGAGATCGAGCCTTACCTAGAAGAGTTTTTTTATGATCAGCCCAAAAAGGTCGCTCCCTTCAGATGGGAGACTCTAGTTGAAAACAGGCTAAAAGATTGGGCTGATTGATCTTCAATAAATCAGGTAGCGACCTTTCCTCGAGTTGGAAAGGAACTTGAAGATGGAATTTCTTGACCTCATAGAAGAGGAAACTCTGCAGATACCTGAAGCTGACCTTGATGAACGACAGCGTTAACTCTGCATAGTATTCACGCAAAAAAGATTTCGGTTGAGTTCCCGCACTTGCTGAACAATAGATCCTATGTCCTACGATCCAAAGGCTATGTCGGACAGATTCCCATCACAGATGACCTCCTGTTGAGAATCCATCCAAAAGTGCCCATAGATAACCTCTTCCGCATGCTGGAGTATGCCTACAACCTGGAGTCCTTTGATTTTCTCGAAGGACACATCAGTGTCGAATCTATCGATGATCTTTTTGAACGTCTTGCAGCGATTTTGGCTAAAAGCGTATTGAACCGCGCACGCAAGGGCCTCTATAGAGGTTATGTGGGAGAAGAACAACCTCTGCCCTACCTGAGAGGACGAGTTTTGGTCATGCCATCTTTGCGCAGCGCCATGAGAGGATCTACGAGGCTGGAGTGCGAGTTTGAGGAACACACAGCCAACTTGGATGACAATCGTATTCTTGCATGGACCTTGTTTCGATTACCTAAGTTTCGGTTACAGAGAGATGAAGTCCGTAGACAAGTTCGACAGGCTTATCGCGTGCTTGCTCGCACCGTTGAGGTTACGGCAGTGGAGGCGAAAGAGTGTGTGCGTCGTCTCTACCACCGCCTCAACGAAGATTACCGGCCTATGCACGGGTTGTGTAGGTTTTTTTTGGAACATTGTGCGCCAGGGGTCGAAGTCGGAGAACACAATTTCATCCCCTTTGTCCTAAATATGCCCTCATTGTTTGAATCGTTTGTAGCGGAGTGGCTTAAAGCTAACCCACCGTCAGGAATAAGTGTCACGCAGCAATATAAGGCCGATCTTGATGAAAGTGGCATGTTCTTCTTCCGCATCGACTTGGTCTTGAAGGAAGCGGCTTCGGACAAGGTGATAGCTGTGATGGATACGAAATATAAAAGAAAAGAGCATCCGGAAGCCAGCGACATCGAGCAGATCGCTGCATACGCTGTTCGTATGAAAACACAAAATGCTTTTTTGATCTATCCATCAACTGTCACACAATGCCGAGTTTTATGGGATCAGGAAGACATGCGTGTGCAAAATCTAATCTTTGACATTGCCAAGGATCCGAAGGAAGCCGGAAAATTATTCCTGGAGAAACTTGAAGATACCCTGGCCCTCCAATAATCGGAGAGAACTGCAGATCTGAGTGGGCAAACTAGGGCATCATAGTTGCGGGAATTATGAGAGATGGGACAAGATCTGGACACCTGACCCAACGGGACATCTTATGAGGAATAAATCATATTTCAAATACAGACCAGATCTCCTGTGAGGATTGTACTTATTGCAGATCCAAACCAGGCTTCTACCACAGGGAAAATCAGCGATGCTAATAGCAGACATAAAGAACAAGCTTACCTATAGTGAGCTAGTAAGTGAGGATTTTCTGACTTCGTCGGTTTTCTCGACTTTCAAATACCTTGATGATCAGTATTTAGAGAAATTTCTTAACCAGGCAGTAAATATCAAACAAAAACATCTGGGGATAAAAATTCAAAAGCCGATTTATGACTTCTGGCCATGGCATCCAGCTACCCCACCTTCTAGTAAGGGCGCAGAGCCAGATGTAGTAATTTATTCTGGGGAGATGGCAATTTTAATAGAGGCAAAAAATTATTCAGGGAAGAGCGGTACAGGCACTGCTACTACAACGGAAGGAGAATTAGGAGATTCTTCGCGAAGGGAGATTATAGATCAACTAGGAAGAGAATATATTGTTGGTCGAAATATATTGATGAAATCGAAATACAGCCAGGATAAGCAAATATTTTCAATCACAGATTTTGTCCTAATTTTTCTCACCAGGCACAACATATTTCCATATGACGAAATAGAAGAATCTCTTAACTCGATTGCTGAGATGCTTCCAGGAGAGCGTGACAAGGCTGCGGAGTGCATCTATTGGCTCAACTGGCAAAAGACAGTACCCATTTTAAGAGCAGTAATTGAAAGCAGTAAGCAAGGTTCATTTGAATGTAAAATTTCACAAGATCTTCTTGAATTTCTAGATAGGAGAGACTTGGGATTTTTTTCTGGTTTTACTTTTTTGGATATGTTTGAAGATCTCTTGTTTGAGTCATATCCCGAGTATATCTTTTACTATAAAGAATACTTAAGATACTGGGATTTTCTTGATGATGTTCAATGGACTGACGTAAACAAAAACGATAACATTTTTTACTCAAAGTTATATCCACCCTATTGGGATTTTTTGGATAGAGGACTTAACTTCAAGCTTGAAAAGAGAATCTTTTATGGAGGTGATAGCATATGAACACACGAGGCCGGGTAATCAATCAAGCTTACGACGTTATACGGAAAACCTATCAAGAGGTGAACAGACTCAAAGATGATCTAGAAAATCTGTTATCAGCTTATGAACCCTCTCTGACATTCGCAGAGCAGTACTCATATAGTCCAAATACCCTATATTTAAAACCTAACCATACTTTTCTATTCAGAAGAGATGAAGAAAAATCTCAGAATAATGAAATGAGAGAACAACGTGTATTGGCTATGGTCATAATCTTTCATGAAGATTCTGACCTTAATAGGATGAATCTAAAAGACCAGCCTGAGTTGTGGTTTGGATTTCTTAATATTAAGAATTATGATGAAAAATGTAGACCTTGGTACATCTCTGACTTACTAAAGCTAGATGAAAGAGATCAGTTTGATGATGAGAAATTAATGATTGGGGGACATATTTGTAATTATTATTGGAAGAAAAGTGAGAATGGGGAAGAATGGAATGGGAAGTTCATTGGTTATCCGTTGACAGAGATAACAGATATCAAGGTGCTGGAGGAAAAGGTCGTTCAAAAACTTTTCAGTGTTAAATGAGAATCATCAAGCCGTGGTCGGACCACGGCGAATTTAGTGCTGGGTTAGCTTTTTGCTTCGCCCCGTGTGGATTTCCATCACGCCCTGTAACTCTTCTACACTATAGGGCGGAGTTTCTCTGTGCAGCATTGCATGACAGTTTGGACAAACGGGGATCAGGTCATTAATAGGATCAACTTCGTACTTTTCATTTGTCTCGACTAGCGACTTGAGATGGTGCACGTGAATGAATTCTTCGCCCAATTCTCCGTATGTTGATGCAAAGTTAAACGCGCACACCGAACACTCGTATCCATGGTATTCTATACATCTCATCCTGGCTGCGCTATTGCGCTCATAGGCGTTCACTGAAATTTTCTTGGAGGCGCCCTCAAAATACTTCCTGGGTTCTACAATCTCCTCTGGGAAAATCTCCAATTCTTCCGGAGAATCATCCTGATGTGAGTAGACAAGGCAGTAGCTATATCCATAATCTTCACTGATTGGCTTATCATCTGAAATTTTAACAAGGCGGGTCATTGGAAAGGGTTCCCTCAGTCTAATGCAATGTGTTAGGACATACAAAGTATCGACCTTCGCTCCGTATTTCTCCCAAAGACCTTCGCCTTTCGTCTCATCAAGCTCAAAAGCCAGAAGGGTCTCAGTGTCATTTTCCCCCTGCGCTGGATGAAGTTTAACTCTGTGAAGCATTGCTTTATATTCGACCAGTTTTTCACCGCCAATCGCTGATAAATAGATTTCAAGAGTTCCATGCAGCTGGTTAGCATGGTGAGCGCTCTTCCATAGAGTTGAAGCGCGAAAAGTCGTGAATCGCTCCGGTTCATGAGCATTGCGTCGTGCGGCTGAATCCAAATATTTTCGATGATTTCTAGCAAATATGGCTATGTTTGGATTGTTCTGGATCTTGGTTTCAATTCTCATCATTGACCTCCATTGCAGAAGCTAACGCCCTGTTAAAAAGGGGGGGGCGTTCTTAAATAATTCAATTATTAAGGATTCCTCCTAAACTCCCATGGAGGAACGTGACCTGAATCACCCCAGAGTCCTCTCTTCTCAGCTTGGGCCGCAAGTTGTAAACCTTGCCACTCGGAGCAGAGCGGCAATTTGCAGTAGCGTACGTAGACCCATCCTAGACCTTCTTTGATCAGTTCTTCGTTAAGGAGAACGTTTTCTACCTGCACAAATGCTACCGTCCTGCCATATCGGTCGGTTGCGACGGGTTCGACCTCGACGAGTTTGCCGAATACCAACTCAGAGGTTAATTGCTTTGCTTTCTTGCCGAAGGGTTGTCGTTTCTCGGGGCAGTCAATTCCATACAGCCGTATCTTATGAGGCTGTTTGTCGCGGAGAACCGTTATGGTGTCACCGTCTGCAACCCCAATCACCTTGCCAGACCAGGCCCAGGCAGGGCAGGGCAGTACAAGAAATAAGATCACAGCCAGCCAAAGGATTGAACTATTTCTTTTCATCACCTCACCACCCTCGCGCTTTAAGATGCATCAGTACGAGATACGGTTTGCAAGGGCTGTGCCTGCTTAAGCGAAAGGCACAAGGCACAGGGCGCAAGGCTCCAGGTGATGAATAAAGGAGTCAAGTCTCCGTTCGACTCTTGCTGATTATGTCTCGCTCCCAAATCCAATAGTTCCGCAATATATTTTAAACTCTAAGAGCATTCCCGCTTATCCAATCTTACATCTCATCCAAGCTTCCCCATGTTCAGCCAAGTAAGCCCGCCGTCCAGCGAAAGAACCCGATAGCCGTAGAACCTCTAAGAGCTAATTATTACGAGAGCGGCGGGCATCATAATTGCATCGTCTTTTTTCCATGTAGCTTAAGGTCCATCGCGAGATGTAATCAATAGGGGGGATTATTATGGCGGCCATTTATGAAAAGCCAGTTAGGTTGCTCCTAAAAGATATGGTGCATGAGATTGGCATAAATCAAGGTGATGTCATTACTCGGGATCAAGTTATGGCCTGGTTTCATGAAAATTATCCAAAGATTAAGAACGCTACGATTTCAGCGCATCTCCTCAAGATGTCAACAAATGCGCCGAGCAGAGTACATTACAATGTTAACTTAGACGGCGAGGACGACCTGTTTTTCCAGATCGATAGTAGGAGATTTCGGTTATACAATCGCATGAGCGATCCTGGGCCAATATATAAACAACCCAGCACAGACGGAACCAACGGCGAAGAGGAAAGCATCGAACCGGCAACCGAAGTCAGGGAGTTCGCATACGAAAAGGATCTCCAGAATTTCCTTTCTAAGAATCTTACACTTATTGAATCCGGCTTGCATCTTTACGAAGAGGAGGGAATTACTGGTATCGAGTTTCCTGCAGGAAACAGATTCGTAGACATTCTCGCATTGGATAAGAAAAAAAACTACGTGGTAATAGAACTCAAGGTTTCAAGAGGCTACGATCGCGCTGTTGGACAGCTCCTACGGTATGTGGGATGGATAAGCAAGAACTTAGCAGACGATAATCAATCAGTAAGGGGAATATTAGTTGCTAGAGAAATCTCAGACGATATTTTACTGGCTTGCTCTACGGTAGATAACGTCGATCTTTACGAATATCAATTGTCAGTTTCGCTGCAAAAGATTAACGCAGATTAAATTCGGGTCTCGCGGCCTGATCCGTGGTCGGGCCGAGTTAAATGGTTGCCAGGATTAATTATCGAGTTATCGAGTCGAACTTGACCTTAGATTGTATAAACGAGGTTTAGCTAATGAAGGCCGCACCAGTACGAGTGAATTAATTGGATGATACTGGCCAAGTTCTTGGTTGAACACATAATAGGAGGAACCCGCTATGGAAATTCCAACTTCATCGAGCAAAGCTCAGGATCGAGAACTTGCGGTTTGGTATAAAAAAATCCAATATGGCGATATTAAACTACCTCGTTTTCAACGGTTTGAGGCCTGGGACAGGAACCGTATTTGTAGTTTTCTGAATACCGTCATTCATAACCTGCCCGTAGGGGTTACCTTGGTTCTCGAAGTTGGGGATGAGGAGAAATTTCAATCCCGTCATCTTAAAACCGCTCCTATAAAAGACAAACGTGTATATGAACACCTCTTGGATGGGCAGCAAAGGCTAACAGCTATTTGGCGGGCTATGAACAATAATTATGAGCGAGAGAGCTTTTATGTTTACGTGCCAGAGTTCGATAAAGTTGATGATGACAACATCGAAGAGGATGAAGTTTTTGTCTATTGTCAACCTCGTTGGTATCGTAATAGCAAATGCTATCCTATGTGGGCTGATGATGAGGCAACTTGCTTTCGCAAAGGCTTAATCCCGGCTCACCTATTGCGTCCTGAAGATATTGGAAATGAGTTTGATAATTGGATTGCCAAAGCAACCAATCACTTAGAGCCAAATAATGAATGTTCTGATTTGGCACAAGCCTATAAATGCTACCACGACACCAAAGGCAAGTTGAAGGAAAAGATTACATATTTTAGGGAAATCGTAGCTCATTACAACCTTCCTTACCTTGCTCTGCCACCGCAAACCCGAAAGGAAACCGCCCTCAAGGTGTTCATAAACATGAACACAAACAGCAAGCCTTTAAGCATCTATGACATTATTGTTGCCGAGGTAGAAAGTGTTAAAGGAACATCATTACATGAATTACAGGCCTCCCTGGAAGAGACAGCTGTGGGCCTAAAGCATCTGGACAATGTGTCCCGCCTACTACTCGGAACAGCAGCCTTACTGCAGAACAAAACGCCCAATGAAAAAGGCATGTTGGATATGGACAAGGCCGTTATGGTTGACCAGTGGGATGATTTGGAGCGTTGCTTGCAGTTGATGACAAGTTTTATAAAAGGAGAACGCATTTTTGACCGGCAACGTCTTCCAACCAACGTTGTTCTTCCTGTAATAGCCGCCCTTTACCAATATATTCCTGAGGCTGGTGATGCTCGTGGTAAAGCCGAAACGTTATTGAAGAAGTACCTCTGGACAGCATTTTTCACAGATAGATACGAAAATTCGGCATCCAGTCGTGCATTTGCAGATTACCGCAATTTAAGAGGTGTTCTAACCAACGCTAGCCGAGAAGACGGAACCACATTTCGCGAAAATCATGTTCCAGTATTAAATCCAGATGAATTTCCGCTTGCCGACGAACAGGCATTACTAGCGGCTCCATGGCCGAAAAATCAAACAATTCTTGGCCGGGCAATACTTGCAGTAACTGCGTATCTCGGGGCATTCGACTTTGCTGATGGAAGTGAGGTTAGTTACTTAACATTGCAAAATCGTGAGTACCATCACATCTTTCCAGATGCACTGCTCAAAGAAGCGAAGGTTAACAGTTTTTTGGCTCTCAATTGCGCATTGATAAGCGGACCCACAAATAGGTCCGTTGGGCGCAAAGACCCCTTAAATTATCTCAAAGATCGCTACCAATGGGTTAGCAATGACATCATCCATCAACGACTAAATAGCCATCTGATTCCCGTTGAGCAACTAGCCAGTGGTGGTTATGATGGCATAAGTAAAGAAGAAAAAGTGGCTAAAATCACACGAGACTTTGATGATTTTCTTAGAGAGCGATCCAAGCTAATACACAAAGCAATGCTGAAACTGGTCACGGGACAACGGATCAATGCTCCTGAATTTGTTGAATAGAAGCTTGTTTATCTAAAATGATTGGGAACGTAGTTGACTAACTGAAGACAGCGAAGCGCAATTTAAGCAAGTCAACTACGTTGACTTTGCCGCCAGTGAAGTTTGGAGTCAGGCTTTATTTTTTGTTTTGCTCGGAGTTGAGGGATCAGTTCATGAAAGATATTCTCGGCACGGTGATTAAACGTCTCGGTACGCAAAAGAGAAGGTATTGCAGGATCAAGCACAAACGAGGTTGGTTGGAATACCTCGAAGATGGTGGTTTGGGCTTCAAACCAAGCAAACTACATAACATCTTTAGACAAGTTGTTGATAGTGAGGGTAACAGACCCAGAGGTAACAAACTATTAACCTTAAGAAGAAAAACCAGTTTTACGGCCAGAAAGAATAAGGCGCCCTACAGACCCGAGGAGGCTCTCGAAAGATTCATTATAGTATCGAATTCAGATGACTTTTATAACCAAGTTCCCATAGGTGGGCGCAAGGAATCGATAGATATCGGCATCAAAGAAAACAATTCAAAATTAATCTTTGTGGAACTGAAACCCTGGAAGAGCAATGATTCACCTCTGTATGCCATTGTGGAAAGCCTGAAAAACTTCATGGAATATAGAATAATTCAAGAGAGAAATATAAAGCGTCGCAATGATTTTGATGAGATAGAGCTTATGATCCTAGCTCCTGAAGCATATTACATGGCATTTGACTTGATCGACAAACATGGAAAAACTCGAATAGATAAGGTACCAATCCTAAAAAAAACATTAACTAGCATAAATTCTAAATTCAAAGTCGATATTTCTCTTATGGTTCTCCAATTAGATGAAAATAATTTTCATGCTATATGTAGAAAAATCTATGACAATCAAAAGGTAATCGGTCAAGGAGAAATCCATCTGTCTGAGACTGACTCAATCCCGATTTTAGCGAGAGACAAGTGGAAACTTCTGGTCTCTTCGGGTTAACACAAAGGTCAAAGATATATCATGCGACTGATTATTCATCGCGGCGCGCATCAGGTTGGCGGAAGCTGCGTGGAGCTTGGTTTTGAAAATTCCACAATCCTCATCGATGTAGGGCTCCCACTTGACCACAGTTTTGACGATGACATAAATTCCAATCTTCCCCAACCACTCTTCCATCAGCTCAAACACGGCAGAAAGAAGGTGGATGGGGTACTCCTCTCACATGCTCACCTTGACCACTACGGTTTAGCCGGGGTTTTACCTCTTGAGATACCGGTGTATTGCGGAGAAGCCTCTGCTGAGTTGATCGTCATCACCGCTAAGGTAAGTAGCGACAAAACACTTTTCTTCAAACCGAAAACCTTCGAGGCCTGGAAGACGTTCCAAATCGGCACATTCTCAGTAACCCCCTACCTTATGGACCATTCAGCGTTTGACGCATACGGGTTCTTAGTTTCCGCTGGAGGCAAGAACGTCTTCTACACTGGGGATTTTAGAGGGCACGGTCGGAAGGCAAAACTTCTTGACCGATTAGTGCGAAACCCGCCTGAAGTTGATGTGTTGCTAATGGAAGGCACGCTTGTCGGCCAACGATCAGCCGAGCCGACGGTGAGCGAATCTGAGCTTGAAGAAGAGATCGTTAAAGTTATCAGAGAAAACCCGGGGATTGCTCTGTTCAGCGCTTCAAGCCAGAACATAGATCGCATGGTTACTTTATTCAGAGCCACCAAGCGCGCTGGGCGGAGGCTGATCATAGATTTTTACACTGCCGAAATCCTGCTCCGACTGAAAAAATTCGCGAAACTGCCGCAAGCCTCCTGGCCTCAGATCAGGGTCTGTTACCCGCAACTTCTTGCTCGCAGGTTTGAAGAGGCTGGCTTAGATGAGATATTAGTGCGGCACCGCGAAAATGGCATCAAATGGTCACGCATTAAGGAAGTTGAAGATGGGGTGGTTATGCTGGTTCGGCCGGGTTTTCTTTATGATCTAAAAAGGTTCATAGATTTGGACGGTGCCGTGTGGATTTATTCCATGTGGCGCGGGTACTTTGAGCAAAGCAAACCTTTGAGAAATCTGAAGCGATACCTTGAAGACAAAGGTGTACGGTTTGAATACTTGCACACCAGCGGCCATGCGAAGCTTGCCGACATGACCAGGCTGGTTAAGGCCTTGGACCCTGAGATGGTCATTCCCATCCACAGCTTCCACCCGGAAAAGTACAAGGACCACTTCCCCAAAGTAAGGCTTGTGGATGATGGGGAGGCTGTGGAATTTAGTTGATGAGGTGCTCGCAGGGAGGAGTTGCAATGAATCTAAGTCTTAGATACCCAAAAGGCGCGTGGTCGGGCCAAGTTAAATGGTCGACAGGATTAGAAAAGTTGCCTAAAATAGGTCTTATTTGGGGCCAATAACGATCTTTTTAGAGGCAAAAAGAGCCTTTTTCGTCAGGCGCACGAGAGAGCATAGGGAAAAAACATGAAGAACGAGCACGATCACTTCAACGATCCAAATACATTGTTCGGTAAGCTTCGCGCTGCTTGTGTAGATGAGTGGGACGCTTACTGTTACCACGAATTTGTGCGGGGTATCGGTGCTGGGACTTTGCCCGAAGAATGCTTCCGCCACTATTTGGAGCAAGATTACCTATTCCTAATTCATTTCTCCCGGGCCTGGGCTCTTGCGGTGTATAAGTCTGATACCCTCGCAGACATGCGCGCAGCTACTTCAACCCTGGACGCCATTCTCAATTATGAGATGGAGCTCCACGTCAAGTATTGTGCTGGCTGGGGACTGAAAGAACAAGAAATGGAGCGGGCAAATGAAGCCAAAGCGAACATGGCCTATACCCGTTATGTGCTGGAGCGTGGCCTTGCCGGTGATGTCTTGGATTTGCATGTAGCGCTTGCACCCTGCGTAATCGGTTATGCAGTGATTGGTAAAAATCTGGCTTCTGATCCCACAACTAAATTTGAAAGCAATCCCTATAAAGACTGGATCGAGATGTATTCAGGAGAAGAGTTTCAAAACGTAGCAAAGGCGGCGGTCCGCCACCTCGACGAACTTGCTGCTTCACGGCTGGGACCAGGCCGATTTGAAAATCTCGTCAAGACTTTCCGCCAAGCCACCATCCTGGAAATAGGCTTTTGGGATATGGGACTAAATCTGCAATTCTGATAAAGAAAAAGGGGAAAGCTCAGGTCGAGTCGCTCAGGGCAGGCGAGACGGGGGAATCATGACTGGTCTTCATTGTGTGGAGTCTCCGGCCGTATTTCCCCCTTCATTAACTGAGTAACCACGCGAATGGTGTTCAGGTGAATCTCTACTGTATCCTCAGTATTTCTGGCATATCCTCCACCTAAGACAATCGCCGTTGGGACCTTCAGTTCATTGCATAGCCTTAGGATATAAGCATCACGTGCCATGAGGCCTTCCTTGGTAAGAAAAAACTCGCCTAACCGATCCTCAACAAATGGATCGGCTCCGGCCAGGTAGATAATGAGATGGGGACGATGCCTCTTGATCAAGTCCGGTAGAACCTTGAGTTCCACTAAATACTTGTCGTCGTCCACCTTGAGGTTGCTGTAAAGGCTGATGTCGTAGTCTCCTATAGCCTTTGGGTTAGGATAAAGGTCTTCCTGATGAATACTGAAGGTGAAGACCGAGTCGTCTTTCTCAAAAATGGCAGCTGTGCCGTTTCCCTGGTGCACATCACAATCTATCACCATGGCCCGGTCGATTGCGCGTTCCATCTGAAGTTTCCGAATGGCCACCGCCATATCATTGAGGTGGCAGAAACCCGCCTCGCGACAGGAGAAGGCATGATGAAATCCGCCGCCAAGATTCATCCCCAGACCCTTCTCCAGAGCAATCTTACAGGCGAGGTAGGTGCCCCCACAGGCAACCTTTAGCTTCTTCAGAGCATTCGGAGTGATAGGATTTTCACCGTTGATCAGACCCAGTCGCGTAATTCCCAGAAAATAAAGGCGCCATAGATAGCCGCGGCCGTGAACCAAACGGAGGTCATCGTCATCGAGAGGAGCATGCTGGATGAAGTCATCCTCCGTTAAGATCTTCTCCTCAATGGCACGGTCGTAGATGAGACCGTATTTCCTCGCAGGAAAAATATGCAACCAGAAACGGACTCGATATTTAGGGTGCCAGACAAAGTTGGGCTTGGTGAGGTCCTCACGTGGAACCATTTTAGACACAAGCGGCGTGGCAGGAAGTTCAAATTTAGGAGGTGGCCAAAAGCGACTTGCAAGCGAGCAAACCACAAAGAAGAGCAGAAAGGAGCCCAGCCACAGATGCCAAAGCTCGCCCGTTCCAAACAGGAGAACGAAAGCCGTAATAAAGAGGGCGATTTCCAGGATGGAAATGGGAAGATTTACAGATCTGGGAACATACTCGGCTTCCATAAAAATCTACCAAACTATCTTTCTTGAGCACTTGACGAAATAAGCCCCTTCAGGAGTTTCGCCTATCAAGCCACACTAATGCTCTAGATTATACAGAAATGCGGTTCCCTGTGAAAGAGTAGGGGACAAAGAGGATTGCGGAATTCGGATTGCGGATTTGGGATTAAGGGATTGAGGAATTTAGGGAGTTGAGATATTCGATGCTCGATAACGATTTAAACGGTTTCAACGACTTCAACTATTCACCTTCTTTCCAGCCTACCTCAGAAGAATTCTTCCAATTGACCTGATCTGACTGTAAAGCAGCCTTCAGCTTTCAGCCGTCAGCTATCAGCGAAAGAAAAACAAATCCTCCAGAACACCTCATGGTTTTTTAGAAGAGAGAATCAGTTACTTCAACTTCAAAAAAATTCAACTCAATTGACCGGATATGTCAACTACGTGCGTTATTCTGGGTTCGAAAAGGCGTTTTTGTAGTGATTCTTCGTCGAATAATATGGTCCCGGAGGTGAAGATATGAAGAAATGGACTTGGCAGTGGTTCATACTGCTGGCTATCCTGGGAATGCTATTCTCATGCGGTGCATGGATCGATAGACAGCCGTACGACATCTATGAGGATGTCTACAAGCCCGATACTCCCTGGAAGGAGATGATATGGAAAGCTAAAGCAGAGCGAAGCTCTCTAGAGCTCCGCGTCATATGCCTTCGGCGTCACTAGGTCATTACGCTGCGCTGTCATTTGTTGTAAGAGGTAGAGGACAAAAGGCAATTATGTGGGAGGCTAGGATGAAAAGAACAATTTTTGCATTCTTGATAATTCATGTACTTTCTTTTCAAGTTTTTGCTGGGGAAACAGTACGCGTGTACGACAGCAAATACCAACTCAAGTACATCTATGATGTGGAGAGCGGACGGGTATACGACACAAGATATCAGCTGCGCTATATTGTCGAAAATAATCGTATCTATGATCATAAATATCAGCCCACCTATATGTATGATGCGGATGCAGGAACAATTCACGACTACGGGTACAACTTACAGTACAGGATCGAGGGCAACACGGTTTACGATACAAAGCATTACCCGGTGTACAAACTCGAGAGAAAGTAGGGCGTGACATGAAAATCTTGGGATTATTGGTCCTCGTTGGGATAGGTTTCCTGGTCTGGAAGGTTATCAGGGAAAGAGCAGAGTTTCCCCCATATGACATTCTGATCGAGGAAGATGAACAGGTTATGATGGAGGATGATTGGGATGGTATGGCATAATGCTATGCCGTTGGAGGTTGGAGGAGCGCTGCGCTTGAGGTTGGAGGCATAAGACAGAGGTCGGAGGTCAGACGTCAGAGGTCAGGGAAGGTTGATTAGAGAATTAGATAATTAGAAAATTAGTCAAAAAGATGAATTGTTTACCGCTTACTACTTGCTACTGAATTCTTTGTTGGAGACGCTTATATGGATAGATTAAAAGATGATGTTTTGAGGCTCACTTCGCATGGAGAAAGACAAGTTGGGTCCGAGGGACACCGTGCGGCCAGAGAATATCTCATAGACAGAATGACCGAACTGGGCATCAGGCCCTACAGAGACGATTCCTATGAACTCCCCTACGGCGGCTCTGGGACAGAATTCGTTAACCTCATAGGTAGAATCCTGGGGAGTACAAAAGATCGCAATCCAATCCTGCTTGGGGCCCACTACGACACCTGCGGACCAATCCCGGGTGCTGACGACAATGCTTCGGCAATGGCCATTGTCCTTGCAGTAGTTGAGAAACTCAGGTCAGTGTCGTTGGATCGGGACTTGATAATCGCCTTTTTCGACGCCGAGGAGCCGCCTTATTTCATGACAAATGCAATGGGGTCCATATATTTCTTCAGCAGCCAGAGAACTGAAGAGATTGCGTGTGCCGTCATTCTCGATCTGGTTGGCCATGATGTGCCTATAACAGGATTCGAAGATCTCCTGTTTATCACTGGAATGGAAGGCCATTCAGTGTTGGAAAACGTGATCAAATCAACGCCCGAGAACAACAGAGTCAGAATCGTTCCCACCCTGAATTCATATGTTGGAGACATGAGCGACCATCACATATTCAGGGTAAACGATGTTCCCTATCTCTTTCTTTCCTGCGGCAGGTGGGAGCACTACCACATGCCAACGGACACCCCGGAGAAATTGAACTACGAAAAGATGGGGGCAATTGCCCTATACTTGCTCGATCTAGTTCAGAGTTGCGCTTCTGCACAGTTCTTGGAGAGTTCCCCCGGATATGATCCTACGACCACAGAATTGCAGTACATGAACAGTGTTTTCTCTGATCTATTCCTGCAGTTTGGAATACCAGAGCTGAAATCGAGGGAAGATATTGACCGGGTAGTGAGGATGATGACGGGCACGTTTGGGTTGTGAAGGGGGCTCACTACGTTCGTCGGCGAGAAAGGCGAGAAAAGCGAGACAGGGGAGAAGGGTAGAGGGAGGACAGAAGACAGACAACAGACGACAGAGGACGGAAGACAGCTGGCAGGTAGCAGCCGGCAGAAAACAACTAGGAACTAAGAACTAGGCACCAAGGACTAGGTAGAAGACAGAGGACAGAGATTCTACTGTGGGAGCGGCTTTCCCCGTCCTGAGCTTGTCGAAGGGCAGCCGCGACATTGTGGTTTCAACGACTTCAACGATTTACGGCTTACCATCTTTTCAGCCTACCACTAAAAAATCCTTCCAATTGACCTGATCTGACAAAGCGGTGCGTTATCCTGGGGCAGTACTATGTAAAAGCGGGTTATTAGTTTCGGATTACGAATTTAAAAATGCAGGGCAGGAAGGCTCACGGCGGCAACCCTTGGGACAAAGGGGGTGAAAACATGAAGAAAACCGCTCTACTACTGGCACTTCTAGCCGTGATATCTGGCTGTGCAACCAGCAAAGTGATGGACTGTGTCACTGCCACTGCTTACGCAACCTTGCAATGTGGTGGGGCTATGCTCACTGGTGGTGATGGGGCGTGTGCTCATGCATGTGCCGATGTAGCTCTGTTCTGTGGAGAGGCTGCGGCTGATATCGATCTGCCTGAGAAGAGTGAGGACTGCCATACTGACATGGAGTCCTATCAGCAGTGTCTCGAAGAAGGAAATAACGAGAAAGATTGCAAAGATGGGCTGATGGGCAGGTAATGTCATACGTTATGGTGTAAGGTCCGTTTTTTCGATGGATATCTCTTAATGACGCTAGATGTGGTACTGGTCTTTCAGAAGGGAAAGTGTGGATTAAAGTATGTAATATAAACTTTCTGGAGAGGGGTGGGAAAATTACATATAAGTATCTATCTCTAGTTCTTCCCCTCCAATCTCAGGCTCTTTCTTAAGTTTGACATGTCGACTAATTATCCCGTCCCTGTACTTTGGCACTAGTCTTCTCCTTCCTGACAAAACATCGGGCCCAGTGTGACTGAAACTTACTTATGCGTACTTTTTGGTCACAGATTCCGCATGGCAGTGTGCCTTTGTGTGTTGGTTCCTTCTTTTTCAATGGCCGCTCATCCATATTCAGGCCTCGCACGGCCCTATATCTCCAAATGATTGATTGATAGAGTTTAGTTCCCATAGGAAACCTCCGTTTCCATCTCTTAACCAGCAAACTCAGCAGCGTACAAATAGCCAAACGCTGTTCGCATCTCAGCTAAAGTCAGACGTTTAGCAACACTCTCGCTTATGTTTACCTGAGCATCGAATGAGTAATATCTCAAATAGAACAGGAAGCATTTAGTAAGTCAATACGAAAAGCTACTATTTTGGTAGGAATTGTTAAAAAAGAGAGAATAAATTATGGATTATATCCCTTAATCACAGTTGTAGCTCTAGGAAGGATACTACTACCTGTGGGGGCGAATCAGAAAGGGCAATAGTGTAGATTAAAGTATGTAATTTACACTTTCAGCAAGCCAGTGAGGACTTTAGATCATAACGATTTAACCATAAGGCTCAGTCGGGCTGTCGATAGCTTCTCCAGTGTCAACGACCGAAGCACATACGTTAGGGTAGGATGGAGTGACCTACTTCAGCCTAGAATGGCTGCGAGATTATAAAACATTGGTTGGCCGCCCAACGCAACTATAACGAAATCCAAGCTTCTGCATTCGCTCTGGCTCATAGATGTTTCTGAGATCTATAACCACCGGCTCTCTCAAGAGTTCAGTCATACGCTTCCAGTCAAGGTTACGGAACTGGTTCCATTCCGTTACGATCACCAGGCCGTGAGCACCATTGGCAGCATCGTAGGCATCCTTGGCATAATATATTCCCCTTCAGTATCTTCTTAGCCTGATTCATCCCTGCCGGGTCAAACGCACGAATCTTGGCGCCTTGCTTCTGCAAACCCTTGATAATGGTTATTGATGGAGCTTCACGCATGTCATCTGTGTTGGGCTTAAAAGTGAGGCCAAGGATGGCAAGTACTTTCCCTTTTAGGCCGTTAAGGACCTGCTGGATTTTGTCGATCATCATTTGCCTTTGGCGCTTATTAACTCGCATCACCGCCTTCACAATCTCAAAATTGTAACCATGGTCCCGGCCTATTCTTTCAATAGCCTTGACGTCTTTGGGAAAACAGGATCCACCGAAACCGGGGCCTGGATGGAGAAATTTAGGCCCTATGCGCCCATCCAGTCCCATTCCTTTGGCCACGTGATGAACATCAGCGCCTACTTGCTCACAAATGTTGGCCATTTCGTTGATGAAGGAAATCTTGGTCGCAAGAAAGGCGTTTGATGCATATTTAATCATTTCTGAAGTTTGAACATCGGTGATAACAAATGGAGTCTCGACAAGATAAAGCGGGCTGTACAGATCTTTCAGAATGGCGATGGCCTGGTCGCTTTCAGCGCCGATTACCACCCGATTGGGCCGCATGAAATCCCCGATGGCTGATCCTTCCCTCAGAAACTCTGGATTGGAAACCACATCAAAATGGAAGTCTGACGCACGTTCCTCTTCAATGATTCGTGCAATCATTTGTCCTGTCCCAACAGGGACAGTGCTTTTTGTAACGATAACCTTGTAGCCGTTCAAGTTTTGACCAATGGTAACCGCCACTTCACGAATATACTGAAGGTCTGCACCACCGTCACTATTGGAAGGTGTGCCCACAGCAATAAATGTCACCAGTGCATTTTGAATGGCAGTTGTCGCATCGGTAGCGAAAGTCAATCTTTTCTCTTGTACGTTTTTATGGACAAGTTCAGCGAGCCCTGGCTCAAAGAATGGGATCTTTCCCTGCTTTAGAAGTTCGATTCTCGCTACGTCTTTATCCACACACGTAACATTGATTCCAAACTCTGCGAAGCAGGCTCCAGTAACAAGGCCCACATATCCTACCCCTATAACGCAGATCCTCATGATTCAGCTCCTATAGCTTTGGCAGTTGATTTTATCTACTCGTTATCTAGATCTGTAATTTATCTATAGAACACTACTCCAGCTAACCATTTTGATAGATAATCACTACAGAAGCAGTAATCATGCCACTTGAGATAGTTTGATTTTTGCATAAACTTTGGGTAGTTAACCACGAGTAATTTAGAAGCTAGATTTTACTTTCGGTAGTTAAAGTTATAAAATAGGAAAAAAATTTCCAGTTAAACACGGAGGATGATAGAAGGGAAAAATGGAAGTCCGTCAATAACATCTAAAATGACAAGAGAGGTGAACTCCGACTAGTCCAGAGCAAACTGTAGATTACATCCCTTAATTCACACTTTCCCCACTAGAAACCTCAGCACAAGATGTTGCAGCTTGGTCTCAAAAGCAAAAGTGTGGAGTATGTAATCTACACTTCCAGAGTCTGAATTGAGCACAAAAAAGCGGAGTCGAAGCTCCGCAGCGGTGTTTGAAAAGTGAGATTAAAAAGAAATTTGCCGGTTTGCTCTTTTTTGATAGGCGGACAAAACACTACCTTACCAGCCTGAACATTCTGAATAATCCTAAAGTAGTCGCAGCCATCAAAGTATGGCTAGAGCAGACTATAAAAAGTTGACTGCAGCGTCTACAACGATAGTGCTCACTTGTGGGTATCAGGCGCATCCAGAGTTTTCTGCTTATCCTCCTTAAGTCGACACGTTGACACGTAGGACAACTTTTGTTTCTGGCTAACGAGGTCACCTTATAATCATCCTCAAATAGAGCGGAGCCGAAGCTCCGCACGTTCTTTGAAAAATGAATACTACAGATATGTCTAAATCAGTCAAGGTTCAAATCTTCAATTACTTGTGTCGCTAGGCATTGTGTTCATCAACTGCTTGAGAGATATGGCTGCGATCTTTTTTGGAGATTCTCAAAAAACGAACTCCCATGCCACATGGGAGGGTACCTTTTTGAGAGCAACTAACGTGCAACCAACTTACCTCGGCAGAGGTGCTCACTGGGCTTTGTCCAGGAGACATGATATGCAGTTTAAACCTTTCTTTAGGCCTATAAGCTTTATGGCTGCGAATAAAGGCTCCACTAGCACTGAGATTTTCTATCTCTGCCACTCTCGCCCCACTAGTATCTCGAATGAGAGCAGACCAACATAAGGGGGCTCTAGGGTATCGGCGTTTTTCTTTATGGCTAGACATACTCTTGCCTCGCAGTATAGATTCTTAACATTCAGCCAGCCATTAAGCCGAATACCTTCCTGTTCGTCAAATGTGATTATCGCTGAAAATGGATAATGACTATTTGCTTTGCATACATTCATAACTCAGCACGATCACAACATTAACTTGATAGTCTATATGTAACCTATCAAAATCAGGAAACATTTCTGGTATGTATGAGAAATGGTGAGAAAACGAGATGATAGAGGTCATAACAAAAGTTTATGGGGAGGGAAAAATTGGTTTTGCTCCTATTTTCTTTCAATTTCTTACGATATCGCATCTTTTCTTGATGGTATAGGCGGTATAGTGGGGAAAGGCTCAACTGTACAGGAGAGTGAAACAAGTTAACCGTCCGATTTCAAGCGCATAGGGGGTCTTGCATTGTGGTTACTTTGTAGAAGGTGTCAGTAAAAAAAGTGGAGGAAGGAAAATGGGGATTACATCCCTTAATTCACACTTTGCTGGAATTTGATCTGGCACGATATGTTGAGAATTAGTCAACGTTTCACGGGGTTTGGCAGCGCACCCCCCCCACAAACAGGACACACTTTCTCAGTTGGCCTAATCATCAGGTTGACCTTGCACTTGGAGCATTTGACTGAATGGAGCTTGGCTCGTTCAATTTCGACAGCTTCTAGGCTAGTCATTATGTTTCTCTGAGTCAGGAAGGTCTTGCTCTGGTGGTCCGAAACACGCAAGTAGTGGGTATCTCTGGTTGCAGTCCCAGCAAAAGACATAGTCATCACCGTTAGACCAGGAGATATGCTTGTGTGCGCATGGACACTGTTTGGGCGCGTCTGGGGGATAATGGGCTTTACCCTTTGCCAATGCCATTTTTAGTGGCCAAGTTCTCATTCTTTTTTTCCTCTCTCCAGTTGATGCCGTGTTCTTTGAAAAATGAATAGTAACCCATGATGCGATTTGTAGAGTTACTTGTATTACTACTCTGGCATCACTCTCTTACCGTATTTGTCAATATGCTCAACTCTAGTGGTTCCTCCAGCATCATCATAGTAAATTACCCTCTTATCCACTCCGAGTTTCGATACAGGACTGTCTTTAGCGAAGTAGTATTCTCTCTTTTTCAATTTATCATTCTTACCATAATGCGATAAACGTTTAGAGATTTTTTCTTTTCCCGTTTCTTTATCCGATGGATAAACTTCCAATACTCTTCCCGTACTCTTGTAGTGAATTATCATATCTAAATCCAACTTCTGAGAATGGCTCCTACTTGTGTAGATTTCAATCTTTCGTCTATTTCCGTGACTATCATAGTAATCTATGGTTTGTTGTATTCCTGCTTTATAACTATCGTCTTGTTCAGAATACTTGGTTTTCTTTGTAATGCCGCCAAACTTATTCTTCTTGGAAATCACAACCTCGGTTTCTGCCAAAGCTGCTGTGCTTATGCACAAAAAGAACATCATCGTGAGATATGCGATTTTATTCATATTAACGCCTTTCAAGATACCCAAGCCTCTTACCTTATAGTAGGAGTTCATGCTGCTCTCAGATTATAGCGAAGCCGAAGCCCCGCTCGTTCTTTGAAAAATGACTTGCTTGTTTTGGTAGGTCTGGGCGGTTCTGAAAGATTGTCGCTTAAGGAACGAGTGAGAGTAGTAACTCGAACTGATTTCAGAATACGACAACGAAGTGGGCTGTGTCAAGTGAGAGGCAGCATTGTGGGCAACCGGGGAGAAATTGAGGTGGGTAGTACGGACAGGTTTGACTAAATAGAAGATCGAGACCTCGATCATAGCAAAAGTTTGCATTACATCCCTTAATTCACACTTTCGGCCAGAAAGCCTTCTAACAAGACAAGGTAGGTGGTCAAAAATGGTCCATCTCCTCTAAGAATGAGTCAGGAAAGAAATGCGGCTTGCCCAGTCTCAGGTTTAGGTGGCTAACATACTGGCTTGTCAATAGGCGGTGGTCAGGCCTCAATCGCACCAGTTTCGAAACCACAAATTCCACATTATGCCCTGCCCACTCATGTGCACAGATTGAGTGTTCACCTAACAACGATTTACACGAGCCCCGGTAGTGATTAAGTTCATTCGAAAAGGTAACAGGTTATGAAGATTCAACTGAGAGATAGGATATTAGTAGGTCTGGGATTCTTCGGAATGGCCGGTTTTTTGTATCTTTATGCCGTGAAACTATTTGGTCAGCACGGTAAACCGGTAACCAGTTTACTCCTGGAGACCTACGTTGGTAGAAATGGCCTTATAGCGATAAATGTTCTCATTCTCGCTTGTTTCTTAGCTTTGCTACCCTACCGTATTCCCTCAGAAAAAAGTCATTGGAAATCAAAAGGGGTTTTCCTCGGATTTCTGATCGCACTTTTTACAGAAATGTTTGGTTTCCCGCTCATTGTGTACATCTTTTCCCCATTTTTTGATTATCCGTTTCTTCGTCCCTTGAGCAGAGAAATATTGGGCGGTTTTGGCATGATTGCTGGGACGTGGCTTACCTTGGCGGGCTTACTTCTCGTATTCTTTGGCTGGCGGAAGATTCATAGAGCAGAGGCGCTGGTTACAGATGGAATTTATGGATATATCAGGCATCCGCAATATGCCGGACTTTTTCTTATCATATTTGGATGGTTGATTCACTGGCCCACACTGCTGACTTTGATTATCTTCCCGATTCTAATTGGAATCTATTATTGGCTTGCTATCAGAGAGGAGAACGAACTTGAAAAGGCCTTTGGCATTGAATACGAAAAATACAAAGCACGAACTCCACGTTTCGTCCCACGTCTTATCACGAAAAACCGGTATAAAGCAGCCTCCTAAGATCTGTAGACTATGATGAGCTATATAAACCCACCTCGACCACAGCGAAAGTGGAGATTACATCCCTTAATTCACACTTTGCCGGATTTCGATCTGGCACAAGATGTGGGATGCTGTGGGGTAAGTTAGTAGTGATTTCCTTCTCCCGACCACTATCATCTCCCTTACTTTCTAGACATCTGGAAACGCACTGTACCTCCACCCGTGATTTCGCAAGGATCAAGGCATTGTACATACGCTTCTGATGACCCCCCTTGAGAAAGGCCCAGATCCTTGGCGTGGACGCCTTTGGCTAGCGCCACATAGTAAGGAAGGATCGATGCTAAAGAGTGCATACAGACTCGGTCACTCGCAGCAGGATCCAGAATGTATCCTTCTTTCAAGGTGAACTTGTTGCCTAGCTTATACACCGGGCATGTTCCTTTGACATCCACAATTTTGATAACCAATTCCATTGCTACCCTCACATTCAGAAGATAAGTAGAATAGAGTGTCACCACACCCTAGCGTTATCGAATTTAGGATCCAACCAAAGAACTCATTCAAGAGACCTATCCCGGACGTTTCACGATTCGCTAAATATCCAGGTTAACTCTTTTTGGAAGTCTGGACCATAAACTGAGTGATCTGCTGCTTTACCCGTCTCTTACCACACTTAGGGCACTTTACCCTGCCCTTCTCATATTCACTTATGGACATCATTACAGTAAAAGGTTTTTTGCAGCTCAGGCACCGATACTCGTAAGTGGGCATGCCCACACCTCCTCCCCTGTGCCATTGTTGCGTTGATGGGTGTTACGGCCTTCACCAGGATCTCGGGCCATTCTCTGTGGAGTATAGCGAGTTATGAATTACACTGTCAACTAGGATCGGCGAGAGCCATGTCAAGGAAGCGGATCTATAAGCGCAAACAGACCCCGAGGGGTGTGATTCCTGAGAAGATGGATTATGGTGAATAGAGTAGAAGATTATCCTCAGAGATTGAGGAGTGTCCCAAGTGTCATAGAAGGCTCTTAACCTGTGACTGTGAGCCAACAAAGGACTACCGCGCCAGGAAGCCGGGGAGGCCTACAGCGACGATGAGGAATACGAATAGGCAACAAACAATCAGAAAGAGAGGCGATGACAGATGAGTGAAGAACCTCGATATCCAGGTGACGAAAGCCTCGTGTCTTCAGGATTTAGATAAAATTGGCCAGCAAAACCCCTAAGTTCATCTCGTGCGGTAAAATGAGCATGCCCAGGCCTATGCTTCTTCGGGAAACCGAGGCCACACGGCTAGCGTGGCTTGGTGGCACCCTGCATTTTCTTATATTTCCTGAACTCTGGACAATTGCGGCATGAAAAACTGACCCAGTACTTCTTGGCCGCCTCCACCAGGCATTTCTGGTAGTGAGGGCAATCAAAATAACGATGGGCATCCACATTGCCGCAGCGCAGCTCTTTTTGTAGCTCCTTTGCGGGCGAAGTCATCAATAGCGTTTCAAACCGTCTTATCCTCTTTGCAGGCATGCAAATTTCTCCTTCTCTATAGTGCAAGAAAGTGAAACGATCACGTAGAGCAAAATAAGGATTTTCGGACAGTGACGCACAATTTCCCTTTACCCGGGTGACATGAAGCAGTTTCTAATATGATTGATCAGTCAACGAGTGCTTCAGAGAAGCATGTAGGGAAATAAGATTCTATGCTTATTTAGATAATGAGAAAAGTCCCGCCCAGGCAGGCCGAAAAGCCTTCATGACCAGACTGAGTACCTTCCAGAGTACCATTAAAGCCCCTAACATACCCACGGTAAAGAACGAGAAAAGAATCTGAATCAAAGTGGTAAAGCCACATTGGACTTTGGATCTTGGTGCTTGATTCTTGAGATTTGCAGTCATGACTGATACCTATCTCTCTCAACCGCTAAAAGAGTTTATATATCATACCAACTCCAACTGCTGGGATTTACTCTGGCACGAGATGTTGACGACTGTCAAGGTGCGGCATCGGCAAGAATCCACAGAGTAGGGACGGCATCAACAGGGCGGCGGTATTGCACTGGAGACGAGGGACGTTAAAACAGTGGCAGAGACGTTTGGGATACCGATGTTGTTGTGATCGCGGATTCGGTTTTCGGATTCTGGAAATTATTAGTTCTGCTATCTATTCGCGAGTTTTCTCTTTTGCCGCGTATTTTTCTCCAGGCAGACTATCTATTACAGATTTAAATATGTTTGGGAAATCATTATCGTAATCGTCTGCATTGGCATAGATATAGATTACCTCTTCGACAGCATCAGCGCCGAGTCTACTAAGGAGATCGTACAAATATGTCCTTACGATATTTCTGGCTGTCTGGGCTATCGTGTCTCCGGAGTATTCATCATGGATATAGGAATAATCATCAATTATTAGTTGAAGCGAATCAATCAACTCTTGCCAGGTTTCTTGGTCTTGATTCTTGATGAATCGGACTAAGACTTTTTCAAGATTTTTGAAGTCAGATAATAAATCTTGAATGTCCTTATTCTCTCGGATCATATGAAGTTGCTCCCTTGGAAAGAGGAAGTGGGGCATCAATGGGATGGCAAATGCTAATCTTCAGGCTTTTCCTCGCTCCAATCTATGCAGTGTTTGTGGAGATACTTTTCTAAGTTAGGTGTGATTCGAAATTTCACGGTGAAGAAATTCTCGGTCATGCAGCATCATTCGTGTGAAGCGTACTCCTATGCCAAGGAATTTTCTCTGGTCAGAAAGGTTGCGCTCATCTGACCAAACGACTTGGGCAGTACAGGTAATGAACCGCCCTTTGGCATTTAGGACTAAGGGTATTTCGGCACTGGAGTTCAATTGCTTCGATAGGCGGATGAATGCACCGCTTAGACTGAGGTTTTCCGTCGCTCCATCAACGATGCCAGTGGGAGCGTTGATTGAAACAGGCCATTTAACCCTGGCTCTGGTGTGACGGCGGTTTTCCCTACCCACAGTGCACCTCGTTATTCGAAGGATTGTCTTTGTGCTTTCTCAGACGTACCTAACCTAAAATTGGATCACAGAAATCAGAAAAAGAGTACCAAGAAAAAAACGCCCCCGCCGACTAGGGGCACCAGACAGGGAAGGCTCCCTGTCCGAGAGATACCTTACCACAAGGGAGGTGGAGTATGGAAGAAAAAAGAACCCCCACCAACCATCCGCACTCGGGCGGTGGAGGCTTATTAAAGATAAGGAGGTGTGTGAAACGGAACAGAATACTAATATCAGGGACCTTCAGAGCAAACCCGATGCCAAGGAAAAGAAAACCCCCAGCGACTATCGTTTGTAGCCGCTAGGGGGAGCGAGCAGGAGGCCTAGAATATCCTGCTCACACAGCAGTTTGAACAACAGAAAATGGCCCTACTTCTAGGTGGAGCTATCATTTTCTGTATTACAGTTGCGTCTCTTCTCACTTCATTAAACAAAAAGCATACCAATTGAGATATTACTAAAATTCTCCTTGAATTTCTTTTACTTAACAAATATTCAGCTTCAAGCCTGGCTCAAAGAATTGTAGGGTAATCTACACATGTGTTGAGTGAATGCCACTACCGAAATTGGTAAGGCAAGGTTGCCATAACGGGTTATAGGCGAAAAAGGAGGCCCCAAGCCCCCTCCCATCCCGGGCGTCAGGGGTTTGGGCCTTAGATGGGACCCAACTCTAATACTCGCTGACAGAATACGATGAAAAATCGGCCTCGGTTAGGGTTTTGTCTAAAGGGCAGAGTCGAAGGGAATCGGGGGGAAAGTGAACGGGCAACGCTATTGAATATAGGAAAGGGTGGTGACGGTTTTATGGGAAGTTGCAACAAAAGAAAGCCCCCACTGACCAGTCCAGCTCCCAAGGCCAATGGGGGCAAAAATCAACGAGACGGGATCTTGACAGCCCGTCAGCGGATAATTTACCACGACCAACGTGGATACCACAACAAAAAAGCGGGGCCAGTGTGACTCCGCACTTTCTTGGTTAAACCCCAGATATTGTGGCTTGGTCTCAAAAGCGAAAGTGTGGATTAAAGTATGTAATCTACATTCCAAGGGGCCAGCCTAAACTTCAGATGAATATGTTTACACTGAGCAATGGGATTATTCAGGTATGATTTCAGTCTTGGGGGTGTAAACAGGCAGACTGCAGCGCAATAATACCAATTACCCTTTCACTTGACTATCTTCGTCACTCAAATCATCAAATAAATCTTCTGGTAGAGGTTCCACTTCATTTTCTGGTATGGCTTCTCTCTCTATAGTTGACAAACCTATTTCTTCCAAATCAGAAAGTAAAGTGTCAGAGAAATCCTCTGCGGGCTCCGCTAGTATGCGTTCTTCTTCGAAAGTTGGACCAGCTATGGCTTTGAAGATACCATTGAGAGTCTCATTCATTTTAGCTCTTCTATTTTCTAATATATTGTTTTCCTTAGAACTATTCGAAGTAGTATTCAAAAAATCTTCGGTTGTTGTCTTATAGTAACCACTCTTGAAAACTCTATCTGCCATCTGTTGGTCGTGGGTATACAATACTAGACTTTCGTATTTCCCTGTGTTTTCCTCTCTAGTAACAAACTTTACATTTGCATTTCTCCATGCTTTCATTTCTGTCACTAATGTTTCTACATTCGAAATAATAGTATCTATATTTTTTGATTCTAGATTCATATACTTTGCCAAGTAGCAGTGGTCCAAAATTGTGTAATAGACGTTCTCCACCATTTTTCTCACCTCTTTTTCGCCAACGAATTTTCCGACCAAAGTTCAATAAGCAAATTTCAGACCAAGACACCCTTCTATAATCCAGTGCCTTTATACTAGTTCCGTTTTGCATAATTAGTCAGGGCGATTTGCATCCAGTTCATCCATGTAGGCCATCAGTCTTTCTGCTTGATCGGTAATGTGCCCGATACGGAGAACCGACTTTATTCGGATGGCAAGGTCCTTCAGTTCAAACGGTTTGTTGACGAAATCATCAGCTCCCGCATCAGTCGCCTCTGTCTCGGTGGTTCCGAACGCTGTTACCATAATGACTGGGATATACCGGGTTTGTTCCTCTGCTCTCAATCTTCTGCACGTCTCAACTCCATCAATACCGGGCATCTTAACGTCCAAGAGAATTGCATTCGGACTCTCACTTTTTGCCAACTCAATGGCCTCCTCGCCGTTTGATGCCATAATTGCTTGGTATCCTGTAGCTTTCAGAAAACTGTGGAGCAAATCCCTTACACCCTTTTCGTCATCCACTACCAAAACTTTGGCGAGCATGGTGTCCTTCCATTTAGCATCTTGGAAGAGAGCCTGCACCGACTTCTAGCTTGGCCGATGGGGCAGGAAGTAAACTTAGACGCACTGTGCCGCTCCAAATGGTGAAAATACCATGCCAGATTGAGTTATAGAAGTATATTATCTTTATTTATAAACAGTTAGGTAATAATGGTTGATAGAGTACGATAGAGATAATGGATGTTGGACTGCCAAAGTTCGTCATTAAATGCCGTTGCTGGCAGAGAGGTCAGGATTCAAATGTTGAAAATGGCAGTTTTTGATAGGCAAGAAGGGGTGGAAAAATAACCCCCATCGCACCCATGAAACGATGGGGGTCCATCCGAAAGGAATAGGTGAGTGAGCACCATGCTCACCCCATTGATTAACTGGTGCAAACCCGATGCCAACAAAAAAGCGGAGCCAAAGACTCTGTAAGTGTTTTGAGGGGCTAAGCTTTTTGCACTGGACTGATGTCTCCTGGCAACCTCCTGCAAGATGTCTTCCTGGCTTAATTTACTCAGACCTGTTCTCATTTAATCTGAGTGGGATCAGTAGATTTGGCGTTGCCTATATACTTCACAAGTCCAGCAAGTATTTTGACACTCCACAAGATCATCAACATTCATGAACTGAGGAATAAGGTAGGCTCTTTCCATAATAATTTGGCTAGGGCATCCCCCCTCAACGAAAGGCGAGCAGAAGTAATAATTATGGAAGATTATTCTTTTTTCCTTTGCCGGAAGATTCTCTATATCACTCAGCAACCTCTCGACCTCTTGTTTGCCAAGTAGATATTCTCTCCAAACAAGCTTTAGTAGATAGTCTAAGATAAGGCTTGAAGGATTGTTTCCAGCCTTTAGGAATCTGATTCCTGCTCTAAAAAGGCTCCCTGCCGACTCGTGGAATTGAGACCAGACTACTTCTCCTGATACATTAACGGGGTTAAGGGTGTCTGGCACTGGAAACTCTATTGAGAGCTGTTCTCCGATCTTGATTGGACTGTTTGTGTTGAAAGCAATTCCTCTAGTACTCAAATCAGTAGCTTTTCCACCAAATTCTGAGTTACTGGCCTGTTGGCCTCGCACGAGGAAAGAGACCGGTACACGCAGGCCTTTTCTTTTAGCCTGATGACCTTGCATGAGAACCTTAGCTCTGAAGATTAGCTCTTGTCCTGCTTCAAGCAGGAGGAAAGAAAAAGTGGCGTGAAGTGCGCCAGAAGAAGAGCTTACTCATTAAATGTGAATTTACCAAATTTGAAAGGAAATATCAACAAAAACTATACACAGACGAACTGTCAGGGAGCGCACAGCTGCGTCTCTTAATACTTCAACGGTTTTGGCAGACCGCTGCTTAGATATGGATTGGCAACTTCAGCAGAAACAAGCTGGGTGCAATTAATGATGAGAAATGCAAACTCACCTCGATCACTGTGGAAGTGTGGATTACATCCCTTAATTCACACTTTTGACCCAAGCATCTTTACCCCAAGGTACGGTAGCTGGGTCTCAAACAGGAAAGTGGGGATTAAAGTATCTACACTTTCAGTGAACCAATTGAGACACGAGATATTCTGTCTGTAACGATCACTGATTTAAGGAAATTCATTATGAAAAGTACCGTCCGAATCCAAGAATTGAACAAGCAGCTCATGGTCATCCAACAAGAACACAGGTCACTTCAGCGAAAGTATGGCAAGCTTGAGTTACAGTATCAGGCAATACTGTCAACGTATAAAAAAAATAATGAGTTGCATAAGGAAATCAAAAGATTAAGAGAATTAAAATGGGCGGTTTTTAAATTGATGCTGAGTATCATGCAGGAAAACGTAAGCTTTTCAACTATCGAAGACCACTTGGGTCTTGAACTGGATCCAGAAGACCTTCAAAAGCTTTACAAATCTGCCTTTTACCAACCACGCCATGTCCGAAAAAAAGCCCTTGCCATAATCTTCCATCTGTATGGCATCAGTATTCCAATGATTTCAGAGTTCTTATTTCTAAGCCCAAAAGCTATCAAAAGGCATATCAGGAGGTTCAAGGAAGAAGGCGTTTCCAAAATCGTGAAGCGCGGCTACAAAGCCCATAAAAAAGCAGAAGATCCGGAATATAGGGAGAAGGTTCTTTCAATAATCCACTCTCCCCCTTCTGAATATGGAATAAATAGAACCACATGGACTATTAACCTGATCAAAGATGTTTTGGCTGAACAAGGATATGCAGCAGGCAAAAATACGATTCCCAAGATCATAAGAAATGCTGGCTACAGATTCCGCAAGGCAAAAGAGGTCTTGACAAGTAATGATCCGCAGTACAGAGAAAAAGTCAGCAATATAACTAGGATACTTTCCACACTCGGGCCTGATGACAGATTTTTTTCAATAGATGAATGCGGGCCTTTGGCAGTCAAAAAAAGGGTAGGTAGGAAGTTTGTCCGTAACAACCAGTATCCCACAGTTCCAAAATGGCAGCGTTCAAAGGGTTCTATAATCCTCACAGCGGCCCTTGAACTGTCAACAAACCAAATAACCCATTTCTATTCAACCAAGAAAGACACAGAGGAAATGATAATACTACTGGAAATCTTGATCCAGAAGTATTCAGGATGCAGAAAGATATACTTATCGGGAGATGCCGCGTCCTGGCATTCTTCCAAAGCATTTATGAAAAAGGTTGAAGCAGTCAACGAATACGGTTTCAGAAAGGTCCATAATAGTCCTGCAGTGGAACTCGCCCTTCTTCCAGCCGGCGCACAATTCTTAAATGTGATCGAATCGGTTTTCAGTGGAATGGTGAGGGCCGTCATTGACAATAGCGACTATCAGTCGGTTTATGAGGCAAAGACGGCAATTGACCTTTATTTTGAAGAGCGTAACGAATACTTTCGGAAACATCCTAAAAAGGCGGGAAACAAAATATGGCGAGATGAACTTGTTCCCGCTCGTTTCAAAGAAGGGCAGAATTGCAAGGCCCGGCGATGGAGATAACTCTTTGATCAGTAGGCCTTTTCTAAATGGGTTGTTTGAACCCGCACCAGTCCACAAGTAAAACTGTAGATTACATCCCTTAATTCACACTCTGCTGAAATTTACTCTGGCACAGAATATGGCTCTGTCAACGTGAGAAAAAGAAGCCCCCACTGACCAGTCTAGCAAAGGGCAGTGAGGGCTACATGCAGAGGGTATAAAGCTTGGCGTTATTGAGGGATGCCTCACTTCTTCCCATTAATCCTGTCCCTCAGCTTACCAGAGCAGTTGAAGGTAAGAATTTTCCTGGGCGCTATCATCATCGGCTGTCCGTTCTGCGGATTCCTACCCTTCCTCTCCATTTTCTCTTTCACTGAGAATTTCCCAAAGCAGCTGATTAGGACATCTTCACCACTTTCCAGCGTCTGTTTCATAATTTCGAGAAGGGAGTCAACTAGCTCGAGGGATTGTATTCTCGTATAGCTTGTCTTTTTGTATATTGCTTCAGCGATGTCTGCTTTGGTGAGAGTCATAACTACTGCTCCTCCTTCTACAGCTTGGGTAATGAGACAATAAAGTATTTTTTATAAGGAATTATATCGAGATATGAGTTCCTCAACAGATTACAAAATTGAGGGGTGAAGATGCAACAAAAAAAGCCCCCACTGACCAGTCCACCTTTAGCCAGTGGAGGCGGGGGAATGGTATGAGCTAAATGCTCAAACCATGCAATTTTCAAGATACGCTGGAGAGCCTTTTCCTGTAAATACGTAAAACCACCATTTTGGGAATTAACAGGTTGGATCAAAGGGGAGAGAGCAGACTGTGGATTACATCCCTTAATTCACACTTTGCTGGAATTTAGCATCACACAAGATATTGAGAGCTGTCAACGCTTCCCAGGCTTGGGCAGCAAACTCCCACAAACAGGACATACTTTCTCAGTTGGCTTAATCATTAGGTTAGCTTTGCACTTGGGGCATTTGACAGGATAGAGTTTGACTCGTTTGATTTCGTCAGGTTCCAAGGTGCTATCCATGCAACTCTTCCTCTTTGAAAAGAGTGAGCTGTTTTTCAGAATCCTTGCTTGGAGAGCTGACAGTGCGAGAACCAAAACACTCAGAGATTGGATAGTATCTGCTGCAGTCCCAGCAATGGATTTCCTCATCGCCCGGGGACCAGGAAAGGTGTTTGTGGCCGCATGGACACTGTTTAGGGAATCCTGGGGGGGAAGGAGTTTTATGTTTTGTCATTGGTACTACTCAGCTATTTCCCCGGCTCTTCCTCTCGCCAATCTATGCCGTGCTTAGATATGGCTCGAAATCGCTTCGTTAATAAGCCGGTAATCGTGGTCCGGGATATATGTAAACCGCACACCCATCGCATGTACCATGCTCTTGCCGTTGATAGAAGTCCTGGACCAAACCCTCTCGGCAGTGGCGAGCAGGAGTTGGCGTTCAGCGGGGCGGAAGCGTATCACTTATTTGAGGTATGATTTTACATCAAAACTAGTATACTCCTTAATCGAATGATCTTTCAAAACCTGGAAGAAATATATCGTATCGGACGTATTATCAAATAGGAAAACGGCTGCTCCCCGGCTTCCGACGCAATCCAAAATACAATTGTTTAAATCAATATTGGCTGGAAGAGTCACTGCATTCGATTTCCACACTTCGTTGTGTTTGAGGTATTTGAAGAACATCAGCTTTCTTGCAGATTTATTCAATATCCAGCCACTATTTGATTGGAATGAAACGAGAATGTCTTCACCGGATTGGGCTGAGGTCGTCTTGATGGAAATCAAACAAAAAACGAATAGTGTAATACAAAGCAAAACACTGGCCGTCATCAATTTGCTTCTTTTCATGATGCTCGCCTCCTGATGGTTTTCTTTTTCGAATCCCATAAACTCACATTTACTGGTTCATCTCTTTTACTAACTCGACAATAGTGCCTTTTATTAAGTCATCAATGAACTGTCTTGCGGAAATACCGGAGATGGATGAATACCACACCGCTTTATCGGTTCTGAGGTCTATTATTTTTGCAGATAATGCGATGTATCTTCTGTAGCTTGGGTGGTAGCCGTCAACCTTTACCTTCAGTCCATAGGTAGAGGTATCGTCTACTTGGATTCTACCCGATTTTGATAATTCAACCATCAAGATGCTAAAAATGTAGTCTGTTCTGCAGCAACCCTCGACGTCCATTACTTTTATGGTGGAAATGGTTTTGGGCACGGGAGGAACAGTTTTTGTGAAATGTGGTTTTGTGGAACAGGAGTAAGTTAAGACAATGAAGAACACGACCAATACAGAACGCAAGGTTTTCATTTTAGCCCCCTTATTTTTCAGGCTGGAATTGTGCTAAAGCAAAAGAGTGTAGAATGGAATGATTGCCGCTTGTGGATGAGCGATATTAAGAATGCGAACTGCTCACAGAGTACAACAAGAAAGCTGTTAATGCAAATGGTGAGGCTGTCCCGCTCCGGTAGGTGGGCAGCATGGAGGGATAAAAAATAGGCTAAGCAAACCGGCGCACCTTGACATCACCAGACATCTCGTGCCAGAGTGAATCCTTCCTAGCTCCAAAGACCACGTTGCATTATCCTAGGATATCCTCACCCCATATGAGGTCATGGCATCTTTACTTAGAAATAACCCAGAGCTTGCTAAAAAATTTCATCCCACCAAGAATGGTTCCTTGGAGCCTGCGGATTTAACCCTCGGCTCAAACAAGAAGGTTTGGTGGATCTGTGCTGAGGGCCACGAATGGCAGGCCAGGGTCAACGATAGAGACTACCGCAGGACCGGATGCACATATTGTTCGGGGCGCAGGGTATCAATTGATAACTGCCTGCAAACTGTTAACCCAAGTCTCGCCCGTCAATGGCACCCGAGCAAGAACGGCTCCTTAACGTCAAAAGACGTGACCCCAGGATCTAATAGAAAGGCTTGGTGGACCTGTAGCATGGGCCATGATTGGAAGGCTGCGGTCCGTAATAGAAGCAGAGGCTATGGATGCCCGTACTGTGCTGGAAGGGCAGTAGGAAGCGATAACTGCTTGGAGGCGATCAACCCTAAGCTGGCAAAACAGTGGCACCCGAAAAAGAACGGTGGGTTGACCCCCAAGGATGTTACCCCAAATTCTGACACGAAAGCCTGGTGGATTTGTGGCAAAGGCTACTAGTGGCAGGCCACAATTTCCAACAGGAACAGAGGCAGAGGGTGTCCGTACTGCGCAGGGAGGGCAGTGTGTGAGGAAAACTGCCTGCAGACCGTCAACCCTTCCCTGGCCGTTGAATGGCATCCAAAAAAGAACAGTAGGCTAACCCCCAGAGATGTGACTCCTGGCAGCAATAAGAGGGTTTGGTGGCGGTGCAGAAAGGGGCATGCGTGGGAGGCTTACATACACAGTAGGAGTAAAGGGTACGGCAGGTGTCCCTACTGCAGCGGTATGAGGAAACTACGATGAGTTCTAGCTTGTCTGAATCTCCTATCTTCGAGTACTATCTTCGCAAGGTGATGGACAAGATCGAGGGGTCTCCCTTTGGATCGTACTTGATCACGAGAATACGAATGACGGTTACTGCTTCCAAGAACGCTCTTATGTTAGCCGTGCTCTGCATCCTCTTGGCAAGCACCTATGGGTGTACTGCGTGCATTGTAGGTTCCGCGGCCACAGTGGGGGCAAGCGGTGCTGAGGCTGGCGTCACTCGCTTCGAGATGGGTAGAGTAACGAGGTTCGAGATTGCTCAGTACGAAGATGTCATCGAGGCGAGTCGTCTCGCTGCTGAAAACCTTGCACTAGAGCTCAAAGAAGAAAAGATTGAAGAGAATCGAGCATCATTTAGGTATCTCGATGACAAAGACCAAAAAATTGACCTCCTGATTGAACGTCGCACCGACACGATTACCTATATTAGAGTCGACGTTGGCATATTCGGTCCCCAAGGCTTGGGCCTTCTCACGCTTAATCAGATTCTTAATGAACTGGCTGAACATGAAACCTAGCTTGCGGGGTAAAAACACCTTTCACGCAACAGAGTATTTACCCCAGGATATGGTGGCTTCTTCAAAATAGCGAAAGTGTGGATTAAAGTAGAGACTGTCGAAAAAGTCCTGACAGCGCATTTTGGCTATTTCCGCATGTAATAAAATCAACTACTTACAAGCCATAAAAAGGCACCAAATAGTGTCTTTTAGGGTTTTTCGACAGTCACGTATGATATCTACACACACCTTCGCGTCCAATAATATCAATGACTTAGAAACTCCAAAACCAGTAATAGTTGATCTTATTGGTAAATTCACTTCTCATTTTGTTCTCAAAAACTCGTTCCTTTCCTGGAAAATCAGTAGCAACTGGTGCAGCTTCAGTAGGGTGTAAAGGTGTGTTGAAACAGTTTGGTATAGACACAGAAAAATCATATTCGACAAGAATTACAGAATATGATAAAAGCGACACTGCGTTGTATCTGAAAGTAGGTGCGGCAAAATAGTAGAAATAGACTGAACTGCAACAGCAGTTGCGGCGCGTGGTCGGGCCAAGTTAAATGCTTGACAGGATTAGAAAAGTTGTCGAAAATAGGTCCAATCTGGGGCCAATAACGCTCTTTTTAGGGGCAAAAACAGCGTTTTTCGGCAGGCGCACAATATGGCAAGAGCAAAGAGGCATTACATTCCGGGGCACGTCTGGCACATTACCCACCGCTGTCATAAGCGAGAATTTCTGCTAAAATTTGCAAAAGATCGCCGCCGATGGCTCCATTGGCTGTTGGAGGCCAAAAGGCGCTATGGATTGGTGATCTTGAACTACATGGTGACCTCCAATCACATTCATCTGCTTGTTGTCGATGACGGAGACCGAGATGTAATTCCAAGATCGATCCAGTTGGTGGCCGGGAGAATGGCACGGGAGTATAACCAGAGGAAAAAGCGGAAGGGTGCTTTTTGGGAGGATCGGTATCATGCTACAGCCATAGAAAGTGGCAAGCACTTGCTTCAATGCATTGTCTACATCGACCTAAATATGGTGCGTGCCAGGGGTGTAGACAATCCTTCGGAGTGGCCTTTCAGTGGCTATATAGAAATTCAAGACCCCCGGCGAAAGTGTGCTCTCATTGCTTATGAGAGATTGAAGGAGTTGGCTGGATTTGATACTTACAACCAGCTTCGAACTGCTCACAGAGACTGGGTAAATGACTCTCTTGGACAGGGAAGAAGTATACGTGACAGCAAGTGGACAAGGAGCATCGCCGTGGGTAGCAAGCATTTCGTTTATAGGACAAAGAAAGAGCTCGGTGCACGAGCGAAGGGGCGAGTGGTTCTCGAAAGTTCAGAGGCGTTTCAACTTCGAGAGCCGGGAGTTTCTTGGTTGATCGATTTTGGCCCCAAAAACAACGATATTGGGGCTGAAAATGGGTATTTCTGGAACGATAATTATAGCCCGGATATTTCATGAATCGCCTGCTGCGACCACGGATATGGCCGTCCTCGGGTGTCGAACCCTGCGACGTACCGTTCAGGTACGCCTCGGATCCAACACCCTGTGGTTGCCCGGTGGCACGACCATCTTCACGGTCTCGCCACAGCAATTCATGAAACATTCGGGCTAGAGATTTCAAGATGATAATTTGGCCCGACCACGACACAAGTATATAGAATTGATCGAAAAACATATACACAGACAGTGCAGCCGTAGGATTGATATCGAGGCACGAGGCAAAACAACAATGGCCTGGAGAGTTTATTTGTTAAGATGTGCGGACGATTCTTTGTATTGCGGGATTTCAAAGGATTTGGAGGCTCGAATTGCACAACATAATGCCGGAAAAGGCGCAAAGTATACAAGGTCTCGTCTGCCGGTAAAATTGGTGGCAGCCAGCGATGAATTATCGCGAAGCGAAGCGCTTAAAGTTGAACATGCGGTTAAACAGCAGCCTGCCAGCAGGAAGGTTGACGCATTGAAGGGGCGGATAGACCTTCAGGGGGAAAAATAGTTGCCATGGCCGACACAGTGAGCGGTGTGCTGAAGTTTACGGGAAAACATGGCGGTGTATTACGCGACCCATTGTTTTCCTTTCGCAGACGGTCCGGTGACGTCACGGTACCGGCCGAGCTTATTCAAAAATATCGTCTTGTAGGGGGCTCCACTATCACAGGTCCTGTGAGGAAAGCCCGTTCCGGACCGGTGCTCTCCTCGGTGGAATCCATATCCGGCCTCACACCAGATGCCTTTCATGCCAGAAAGCCCTATAAAACTTTGACCGCAATAGACCCTTGCGAACGATTCCATTTGGCAGCTTCTGGTGAAACGAGCATGAGGATTGTTGATCTTGTGGCGCCCATGGGTAAAGGGACACGGGGATTGATAGTCTCCCCGTCCAAGGCGGGAAAGACACGGCTTTTGGAGGAGATAACAAAGGCGATCCATGCGGACGATCCCAAGACCCGGATCATCGTTCTGCTGATTGATGAACGACCTGAAGAAGTTACCTACTTTCGTCGTGCCGTGGAGGCGGAGATCTTTGCCAGCAGTAGCGATCAGGAGCTGCACGAGCATCTGGAGCTTACCGAAATGACGCTCGCACATGTCCGTGTTGATCTGGAGTGCGGTCGTGATGTGGTTGTCCTGGTGGACAGCCTCACCCGTATGGGGAGAGTCTTCAACCACAAAGGCTCAGGATCAAGACAAACCCTTTCGGGTGGTTTGGGGGCCGGTGCCTTGGAGATTCCCCGTCGTTTCTTCGGGCTGGCACGTAATATCGAGGGAGGCGGCTCCATCACCATCATCGCCACGGCTCTTGTGGATACCGGCTCTCGAATGGATCAATTGATCTTCGAAGAGTTCAAAGGGACCGGAAACAGCGAGATCATTCTGGAGCGTTCCCTTGCGGAAGCCCACATCTTTCCAGCTATCAACATCAGCGCGAGCGGCACCCGGAAGGAGGAGCGGCTTTACGGCGAGGAGGAAACCCGGCGCATTTCAAATATGAGAAGGATGCTGGCAGGAATGAAGCCCGCGGAAGCCATGGAATCACTTCTGAAGTTGATCGAAAAATATCCCACCAACGAAGAGCTTCTTGTGAACCTTCCTGTTGATATCTGTATGTTAAAAAGGGACGCCCTTAATATTTAAAGTTTCTTTTTCTCCTCGAGAATGCGTATTCCGGGTCGGTGGTCGGACCAAGCTAATGTTATAGGCGAAAGGCACAAGGCATCCGCCGTCGTCACGCCGAGGCATGACTTCCGCCTACGTCAAAGACTTCGGCGAGACAAGATGGCGGGACAAGCAAGGCGCAAGGCTCAGGGCACAGGGCGATTTGGATCACTTGGCTTCGCCGTCATTAGGTCAGACCGCTGCGCTGTCATTTGTTGCAAGAGGGAAGGGCACTAAAAATGGCGCGCGCAAACCGGCATTACCTTCCAGGTAATCACATCTGGCACATTATCCACCGTCGCCACAATAGCGCATGAGGAAGATAGCCTCGTCCGATTGCGTAAGACTTTCGAAAAGCCTTGACAGGCGTAACCCTAGAGGTTACATTGGGCTAATGATAAAATCTTTCTCGCACAAGGGGCTTGGGGACTTCTTTTACGACGGCGTGAAAAAAGGCATTCAGCCTAAACAGGCCAACAAGATAGCCACTATATTAGATCGGCTGGATGCGGCAAATGATATTAGAGATATGAATTATCCAGGTTCCGGACTACACCTATTACAGCCTAAAAAGGAAGGCCGGTGGGCTGTTAAGGTGTCTGGAAATTGGCGCATAACTTTTAGATTCAAAGATGGCGATGCCTACGAGGTGAATTACGAGGATTACCATTAACAATCTACGATGCCGATACAAATCTTTACGATGATGGAGGAGTCACCATTATGAGAAGCCGAAAAAGGGCGCCCACTCACCCCGGGCGCATCCTAAACAGTCATTATTTAGAGCCCCTGTCTCTTACGATAACTGAATTGGCCAGGACTCTTGGTGTATCACGCAAGACCTTATCCAAGATTGTTAATGAGCGAGGCTCTGTAACTTCTGACATGGCATTACGATTGTCCCTCGCCTTCGATACGACGCCGGAATTGTGGTTAAACTTACAACGGAACTATGATCTATGGCATGCAGCTCACGATTCGAAGGACTGGCGACGGGTTAAACCGGTAAAAATACCTGCCGACGCGCAGGTGCATACATAAAAGATAAGAGCCTGTTACTAACTCCGGCCAAGCAAAGAATAGCATAGAGCAGAAGGAGATTTCGGATTGCGGATTGCGAATTTCGGATTTGAAAAGGAATTTAGAATTTGGGGTCGGGCTAAGATAAGTAAGCGGAAAGGCACAGGGCACAAAACAATAAATTAGGCGCGCTGAGGGCGTGAGCACCGAATTTGCTTGACAGCCTTCTGTGAAAGCTGTTAGTTTCCGTACCCTACGTATTGTTCCTGGTTAAGAAACGATAAATACAACGACATCGTACGCCCCGGAATAACTCCGGGGCTTTTTTTATGGAACAAGGAAAAAGGAGTCTTATGAATTTTCATGCGTTCAATTTTCACCCGCACGTCGCTGCCGGTATCACCGCGGCGGGCTTTGTTACACCTACACCGATTCAGGCCAAGGCGATCCCCCCGGTTATGCAGGGGCGTGATGTCATGGGCCTGGCCCAGACCGGCACCGGCAAGACCGCCGCGTTTGCCTTGCCGATCCTCCACCGTCTCAAGCGGGGTCCCCGTGGACGGGTCCGCGCCCTGATCGTCGCGCCCACACGGGAGCTGGCGGAACAGATTAACGGGGACATCATGACCTTGGGGCGGCAGACCCGCCTGCGAAGCGTCACCGTCTACGGCGGGGTGGGTATCAACCCGCAAGTGGCAAAGCTGAGACGGGGTGTCGAGATCGTCGTGGCCTGCCCCGGTCGATTGCTTGACCACATTGGCCGAAAGACTGTCGACCTTTCTCACCTGGAGGTGCTGATCCTCGACGAGGCGGACCACATGTTCGACATGGGCTTTTTGCCCGACATTCGGCGGATCCTGAGCCATCTACCCACGAAGCGGCAGACCCTGATGTTCTCGGCTACCATGCCAGCCGAAATTCGGCGCTTGGCCGGCGACGTGTTGGATCATCCGGTCACGGTCCAGATCGGCGCCACCGCCCCGGCGGACACCGTCAGCCACGCGCTCTACCCGGTCGAACAACAACGCAAGACGGCTATGCTCGTGGAGCTTCTGCGTCATACCGACACCAAGTCGGTGCTGGTATTTACCCGCACCAAACACCGCGCCAAAAAACTGGGCGAAAAACTGGGCAGGACCGGCTTCAAGGCGACATCCCTGCAGGGAAATTTGTCCCAGAAACGACGCCAGGCTGCCTTGGACGGCTTTCGCAACGGCACCTTTCAGATTCTCGTGGCCACCGACGTTGCCGCACGGGGAATCGATGTGACCCGGGTTTCCCACGTGATCAACTACGACATCCCTGACACCGCCGATGCCTATATTCATCGGATCGGCCGGACCGGTCGCGCCGCCCGCAATGGCGATGCCTTCACCCTGGTGACCGGAAACGACAAGGCCATGGTGCGTGCCATCGAGCAGATGCTGGGCAGTCGGATGGAGCACCGCACGGTGGACGGCTTCAATTTCTCCGGGCCAGCGCCCCGAAACCACATCGCATCGGCCGAACCACTGAACCAACGGAGCCCACGCCACAAGCCTTCCATGGCAAAAAGGGCTGGTAAACAGCAGAGAACTGCTCCTGGTTCTGGCCGAAAAAAGAGCAAAGCATACATACAAAATCGGCAGCGTTCTGTCCGAACGGCACGTGCCTCCAACAGGCAGTCGCCACCCGGCAAGCATTCCGTCGCGCCGACAGGGGTGGGCCGTTCCGTTTAGGATAGGGACGGAAACGGGGTCGGGCCAAGTAAAGAATAGCATGGAGCTATGCCGTTGGAGGTTGGAGGAGCGCTTCGCTTGAGGTTGGAGGCAGATTGTAGATTGCGGATTTTTCAATACGTAGTACAGGGTCGGTGGTCGGACCAAGCTAATGTATTGAATTTCAATTAGAAACATAGTATTAAGAGGGGGTAAATAAGGGCTTAGAAGGTCAATTTTGGCACTAAAAATGACCTTCTAAGAGATTGGATTGTAAAATCTTTGAGGGGCATCAAAGATGGCGCGCGCAAACCGGTATTACCTTCCTGGTAATCACATCTGGTCCACCGTAGACACACGGATCTATCACGGGCTAGCCTTGTCTACTATAGAAACCATTCTAAATTGAGATTGCTGATACAAAATAAGAGTTGAAATTTATACGCCAATGGCTGATAAAGAAAGAGGATCTAAGCCCGCAGCAACTTAAGCTGTTGCGGCGTATTGTGGAGACTTGGACCAATGGATGAGGAACTTTTTGCACAGCTGTATGAAAGCGTCAAGCAGATGGACCAGATTGCCAAGGGCAAGCGTGAACCTTCACGGGTCTATGAATTTGACGAAACAGACGTGAAGGCTATCCGTGAGAAGACGGGTCTTTCCCAGTCCCAGTTTGCACTTCTCATTGGTGTGAAACTGAAAACGTTGCAGAACTGGGAACAGGGCCGACGGCGCCCCGTTGGCCCCGCAAGAGCTCTACTGAAGATACTGCAAACAGATCCGGAAGGAGCAATCAAGGCCTTGCATAGTTGATTAGACTATTAGTTAATTCGTTGAAATCGTTAAAGTCGCTCAAGTCGTTCAAATCGCAAGCGAAGCTTGCTCCTACAGAAAATTGTGACGCTGACATTGCTCGCTGCCCGCTGCGAGCTGCCTCCTGCCTGCTGAGACTGCTGAGAAAGGGGTCAAGTCTCCGTTTGACTCTTTATGATTCTGTCCCCCTCCTAACTTCGATATTTCCGCAGTTATTTTGTGAATCCTCAGAGCATTCCCGCATATCCATATCTTACATCCCGCCTTACATGAGAATCACTCAAAATTAGTCCCTCACACTCTGGTTCGATTTTTGCATTTTAAATTTGCCGTTCCCTGGAAAGTTTCAATGAAAATGGGATTGACCGTATACCATTTAGTGTAGCGTTAGACTTCCGTCGCTAAGTGGGCAAGCGTAAAAGTTTATCCTCGAACTCTTTCGAATCCTAAAATGCACAGGCCAACTTCTGAAAACCAGATGAACAGTGACAGCCGTATATATGCCGTCGGTGGAGGAAAGGGGGGAACTGGCAAGAGTTTCATAACGGCAAGTCTTGGCACAATTCTAGCGCAGCAGGGCAAAAAGGTGTTGCTGGTGGATTTAGATTTGGGGGCTTCGAACCTTCATACTTTCTTAGCCCTTGGCAAACCTCAGATGAGCTTAAAGCAATATTTGAATAAGGAGGTTAATGATATTAACGATGTTGTCATACAGACAAAGCAACCAAATCTGTCAGTCATAAGCTCATCTGGATGTTCGTTGGAGATTGCTAACCTATATTATGCCCAAAAAGTAAAATTGATGAGGGCAATAAAAAAACTATCTTATGATTATCTTTTCATCGATTTAGGATCAGGTACTCATTATAATACGTTAGATTTTTATCTTATATCAAATGAAGGAATACTTATTACAACACCGGAGCCTATATCAATTGAAAATATGTTTCGCTTTATTAAATCTATTTATCTAAGAAAACTTAAAGCAGTTCTTAAGAATAATGGTCTAAATATAATTTGCCGAGAGTACCTCAATACGGTTAATGATTCACAAATAAAATCATTCTCAGACATAATAAATTTTGTAAGACAATATGATGCAGAAAATAATGCAAATATAGAAGACTGTATTAAAGATCATAAAATTGGATTAATTCTGAACCAGTTCAGATGGCAAGTAGATAAGAATTTCGGGCATGAGCTTACACAGATCTGTAATAAACACCTATATTTCAACTACCACTTCTTGGGAAGTGTATCATCAGATAACAAGATTGGTGATGCAACCATGAAGGATAGAGTATTTGTCAATGAGTATGGTTATGCCAAGACTGCCACAGAACTATACAATGTCGCCAGAGCAATAGTCGATGAATCTTACGAACCTGAATTGTCTTTGCCTTTAGTATCATGAAAAATTTTGAAGAGTTGAACTTTTACGAAATTTTAGAAATATCGGTCGACGCATCTCCATTCAAAATCAAGAGGGCCTATAAGAATGCTCTCGAAGTCTATGATAAGGACTCATTGCTAACATATACGCTCTTTAGTGATGAAGAAAGGGTCGATATTCTAAAAAGAAATGAGAATGCCTACAATACTTTAATCGATAAGACCAAGAGGACAGCGTACGATGCATCATTGACAGAGAGAGAAGAGCGAGAGCGTGGTCGGGCCAAGATAAGTGGCCGTGAATTATTCCGATGTGACTCCGCCGTATGAGGCACCTTTCTTTATCAAAGAGCGAGAGCTTGGTCTGAAATTCAATGGCTATTTATAGACATCTCCTCTGGGGCCGATGTGATCGACGTAGACAACGTCCTCTTTTTCCTCAAACCAGAAGATTATCCGCAGTTTTCCGACACGGATTCTGTGGTATCCAGCCCATTCCCCAACCATATGTATTACATCGGGATGCTCTAATGGATTGTGCGCCAATTGCCTCAGAATGGCTTTAATATGGTCCTTACTTTTGCTTGGAAGGCGTTGTAGGTACTTGGCGGCGTGCCGATGGACAATGACTTTACTCATCAGATCGAATCTAGGTCTACATAAGCGTCTTCGTTTTCACTCTCGCGATCTCTTCGAGCCTGACGGAGTTGACTGACAGCCTCCTCATCCAGATCCAACCCCAAGAGCTCTTCTATCTTTAAAAAGTCTTCCATTGGTATGACCACCTCTTTAGGGTTACCTAGCTCGTCCACTATGTACCTTTTATTGATATGCATTGTTTTAACTCCCTGCCTCTGTGTGTTTTGAGTCTAAGATAAAATCCTTTAGAGATCAAGCAGATAGTGAGGAATTAGGGTATGTCGCTCGATATGTTGATTAAGGGCCGGTGGTCGGACCAAGCAAAGTAAGAGAAAAGGGGTCAAGTCTCCGTTTAACTCTTGCTGACTCTATCTTCCTCCCGAATCCAATATTTCTGCAGTATATTTTGAACTCTAAGAGCATGCCCGCTTATCCCACCTTAAGAGCGCGTGGTCGGGCCAAGTTAAATGGTTGACAGCATTAGAGAATCGGCTTCGCCGTCATTAGGTCAACCGGCCGCTGGATCGGAGATCATCGAGGCTCCGCTTTTCGATTAGAACCACCGATCCCTTTCCCTTTACGGCCCTCAGTTCGCCCCATTCCAGAAGCTGGTAGACGATTTTACGGCCGACCCCAAGGTATCTTGCGGCTTCTCCAATCCGCAACAGGGGCGCCGTTACATATTGCTCTTCTTGCGAGGGCATTGAAAATATTCCTCCTGCATCGAAAATTGCCGCAAATCGGATTTCAGAGGTGCCGGTGATCGTGGGATACCTTCTCATCCATGGCGTGTTTATCTTAACCGATTTTCCACAAAAACGAATACCGTCATAACGTATTACCGCACACCTTTCGATTTAAGGGGGCGGGGTCGGACCAACTTGAAAATAACTATTACTGGGACTTTTAGTCATAAACTCTGATAAGATAGCTTGGTCCGACCACTTACTCATTACTCACTCATTGAAATATGTAAAAACCTAACCCCAGAGGAGGAATAAATGACGACGAGCATATATGGGTGGTGTGGCAAGATACTTAAGATAGATCTCTCTGAATCACGCATCAGCGAACTGAAGACCATGGACTATGCGGACCGTTTCCTTGGCGGGCGAGGGATTGCCACTCGGATTTACTGGGAGGAAGTAGGACCTAGTGTGAGTGCTTTTGATCCAGAGAATCACCTGATTTTCATGAGTGGTCCTCTGGGGGCTACCGGTGCCCAGGGTGCTTCCAGGTTTGAAGTTGTTGGGAAGTCCCCCATGTTGATGCCGGAAGGGTTCTGTTACGGGAACCTTGGCGGATTTTTCGGTCCCTTCTTAAAAAAAGCAGGCTACGACGGTGTTGTCATCTCAGGACGGTCTGCAAAGCCGGTCTATCTCTGGATCCACGACGGGGAAGCCCAAATTTTAGATGGTTCTTTGCTTTGGGGAAAGGGTGTTTATGAGGTTCGGGACATCTTAAAAAAGTCGCATGGGAAAAATGTGCGATTCGTAACGACCGGTGTGGCCGGTGAAAACATGTGCCGCAGTGCCAATCTGATGACAGATAATGAAGGGAGCGCCACCGGTGGGTTCGGTGCGGTGATGGGATCAAAAAACCTCAAGGCCGTAGCGGTATTGGGTACGGGAAGTCCATTGGTAGCAAAACCGGAGGAATTAAAAGAGCTCAATAAATTGACAATCCATTTAAATAAGCGTGACCCGCTCTTAGCCCCTTTTCCGGAGGAACAGGTTCGTCGAACCGGACAGTCGTCTTGTTTCCAATGCGGTCTTGATTGTAAGTATAGAAACTCTTTTCGAACGGCGTCCGGGAAGAACGTTGTAAGAAAATGTCAATCCATGTTCGTCTATTTTCCATGGGTTTTGGGAAGACCGGGAGAGTCTATGGAGACCGCTGTTGATGCCACAGGGATCTGTAATGATTTGTCGCTCTGCACAATGGAAATGTACAATATCGTTCAGTGGGTTGGATACTTGCTCCAAGTCCGGTTACCTCACCGATAAGCAGACCGGGCTTGATATTTCAAAGCTGGGCACCCGCGAGTTTTTTGAGAATCTCGCCAATATGATTGCTCGTCGAGAAGGATTTGGCGATATTCTGGCCGACGGCCTTCTTCGAGCCGGCCAGAAGCTCGGTGAAGAAGCAAGAGCTCATTTTTCAAACGAGGTATCCGGCGTAGGAGATGGTGCCAGTTATTCTGCACGCGAATATCTTATGAACGGTTTGTTGTACGCTTTGGAACCGAGACAACCAATTGCCATGCTTCACGAAGTAAGTTGGTTAACCGGTTTATGGGTCATGAATCAAGCCGATCCCGAATCTTCACCGGTAACATCCGAGGTCTTTCGGGCCGCGGCCACTAAATTCTGGGGAAGCGATAAGGCGTGGGATCTGAATACCCATGAAGGAAAGGCCATGGCGGCAGCTAAAATCATCGATCGAACCTACGTGAAAGATAGCCTGCTGTTGTGTGATTCCGTCTGGCCTTTGATGGTTTCCTGGAATACCCCCGATCACCTTGGAGATCCAACCCTTGAGAGTCGAATTTTTTCCGCCGTAACCGGCATCGAAACTGATGAAGCCGGGCTTAAGCAGTATGGTGAAAGAATATTCAATCTTCAGCGGCGCGTTCTTCTACGGGAAGGACGGCGACCCAAAGTAGATGATGTTCCGGAAGAATTCAATTTTGTTGATCCGGTTGAAACCGTGTTCATGAACCCCGAGGTGATCGTACCCGGGCCGGGCGAAGAAGTAATTAGTCGAAAGGGCCAAACTTTGGATAGGGATGTATTCGAAGAGATGCGAAAGGAATTTTACGAACTGCGAGGCTGGGACTCTGAGTCAGGCTTGCAAAAGGCTGAAACACTCGAGCGGCTTGGGCTGTCTGACTTCGTGTAAGGCTGGAGGGTCCGTGGTCGGGCCAAGTTAAAGAAAGAGGGACGTCCATAAGAAAGGGAGCATAGGGCAATGTTCAACAGGCAGCAGACAGCTAGCAGCGGGCAGTAGGCAGGTTGGTTAATTAGAAAATTAGTCAAACAGATGAATTGTTTACCGCTTACCGCTGGCTACTGGATTCTTTGATTGCGTCTTTCACCCGCCCCTGAAACAGCTTTGGTCTAACTTTTAGAAAGGGAGTTTAAGAGCACCTTTGAGGGCAGAGCCACCTGGGACCTTTCTGGAGACTTTTCCGGAAAAGCCCTTACTGCCTTTACGTAAGCCACCAGAAAAACCTCGCTTGCCCATTGAAGGTAGGCTGGAAGACCTCCCTTCGCTTCCCCCAGGAGCTCTGAGAAACCTTGCAGAGTCTCTATGGGCTCTTTGGACTTTTTGCCGAGGAGAATTCTGCGCCCTTACTCCAGTGCGACCATTGAAAACCCGCTTCTGTCGAGCTGCTTTAGAAGAATCTCTCCCGCGGGCAGTAGGACGGCGGGAGGGTCTCCCTTTATTTCTCCCAAGAGCGGTGAACGACCTTGCAGAGTCTCTGTGGGCTCTCCGAACTTTCTGACCGGGAGAAGTCTTAGCCCTTACTCCGGCACGACCACTGAAAGCCCGCTTCTGCCGAGCAATTTCAGTCCTGGCCCGCCCTTTGAAGACTTTGGGAGATTTCACAATAGCGACATTTCTATTCACCAGTCTTCTCTGGGATGCCATCCGGTCGTGGCTGCGCTGTAAAATGGACCGAGCTCCTCTTCGAGCCTCAGCTGTAAAAAGCGGTTTTCCATAAGTCCTCCTCGCCACCGCTCTCAATGACCTTCCCCTTCGTCGTTTCACAGGATCAATTTTGTAAAACCGGCGATGGTGACGGTGAAAAACGTGATTGGCAACCACCACAACACGTTTGTGAACAATGGACACCTTGCGGAAGTCATGGAGGATGAAGAATCCAGAGAACGAAAACCTGGAATACCAGAAGGGATAGGGAACCCAAGCATACAGGTAGAGGTAATCTGGTGGTGGAGGATAGTAAGTGACTACAGGCGGGCCTTCCCTGTAGTAATAGTTGTTGATCACCGTCGGTTCGGTGTACTGAGGGCTTGCCGGCGGTGGAGTTTCGGCGTACTCTCCAGACGTATAGGACAAGACATATAAACCAAGGTCTACTGAAACGCTGTCTAATACCTCCAAAGCCTCATCCTTGCCCATGGGCAGCCTATTAGAATCTGCTGCGGCAGCCACAGCATCCTGTAACTCCCCGAGAATATCCGGTGTAATCGGATAATCGGAGATCCAGCCGTTTTTCGGGGCGATTCCGCCCGAGGCCAGCATGGTCTCTGCTTCTGTCTCATTTTCAGCGGTGCCGATCTCGAGGGCGCTGACCAGCCTGGTGGCAAAATCGCCTTCGCGCACAAGAGTAGGTGCCACTGGGGGAGGGGTCGTTGTTGTCTGCTTTACTTGCGGGTAAGCTGGGGGCGACGACATGAGTAGCAAAGCAAGTGCCATCGCTATAGCTGGCAATTTCTTCATTTGTCCTCCCTCCTTTCTAAAATTCAAATGGACCATGCTCCAACAGAAGCTTAATAAAGGGAACGACATGGTTATTCGCCTAAGCGTTTAGCTTTTCTCTCTCGTCTATGCTTCTGAAACTTCTCTCTTAACTCATCTAGCTTTTTCTTTTGATCCTCGTTCAGTTCCTCTTTGATCTGGGTAAAACCTTGATCCATTATTCTCTTAATTTCAGGGCGGATCTTGCGATAGTATTCACGTCGTTTTTCAATCATTTGTTCAACGATCGGTTCTATTTTAGTCTTCTGATTCGGAGTCAAATTCAGTTTTTTAGAAAGTCTTTTCATAATGAAAGCCTTCCTGGCCCTGGGCTCCTTTATAATAGGGGCAAGCCTATGCTTTAAGTAGAATCCTGTGCCTACTGAACCAACCAGGACCCCAAGGACAAACACAAGTAATAAGCCCGAAATTAACTTCCATCTAATCACTTTTGCAGTCATTGTTTCACCCTAGAGTTCAAAGAACTGGTTAAGAGTAAGTTCCTCTGTACCGTTCACAAGCAACTGAATTACGTCATCGCCCGAAATAAAATCGGAGGAAGACAATAGCACTGTCAACCCAAGTATCAATAGGCAGGTGAGCGGAGCAAGTCGCCATACAATTTGCTGTAACATCACAAGAGAGCTTGGTCTTTCCTCGATTTCACCTAGTTCTCGTATGCGACGCATCACCTCTTCCTGCCACCGGTCGCCTACTTCAACCTTTTCCTTCTCAAGATAGGCTAGCCGGAGTATTTCTCTCAGCGCTTCCTGTTCATGTTTTATTGGAGTCATCCTTCATCCCTCTGGGTTAAAGACATTTCCTTGATTAGCTTATGAAGTTTTTTACGTGAACGAAATGACCTCACTTTCACCTTGGCGGTGCTCCAACCTAAAAGGTTGGCGGCCTCCTTTACCGAATACCCTTCTAGGTAGACTAGCTCCAGCACCATCCTGTCTTCAGGAGATAATCTGTCCAAAGCCCAATCCAATATTTCTCTTGCTTCTTTTTGTGAATCTCTCTCGTCGAAGGATTGACTTGATCTGGTAGCTGTGGCCTCTTCGAGCCAAACCTGATGTTTCTCAGAGAGAGAGCTCACTGGTATCTCGCGATATCTATAATGTTTTCTCCAGAAGTCATAACAAGTTCTTATGGTTATAGTTGACAGCCATTGTTTGAATCTGTCATCTCCTTTAAAATTCGGTAAAGATTGATAGGCCCTGACAAACACGTCCTGCGCGACCTCCTCTACCTTATCGAATGGAATGTGCTTTTTGACTATTCTCATGACATGAGCTTCATATCTCTTCAATAAACGTTCAAAAGCGTTCACGTCGCCTGAGACAACCTGATGAACTATTTCAGCATCAGCAGAACTGTAAGAATCAGTATCCATTAGACCTATCAGCGGGATGTTAGCTTTTTAAAGAATCTCACTCAGCGACCGAGCACTATTAGTCACAGAGGTGAGGAAACTACCGCCGTTTCCTCACCCCCGCCCGGATGAATTTTAGTTGCTGGTATCTTTTAGCCATGGACCGCTCCGAGCTTTCCACCTTCCAATTCTGTGGGCTTTGCGTTGTTCTAATAATTGAAGTTGTTCGGGAGTAAGCACTGTTTTCAATTCAGCAGCCATTTTCACTTTCTTCACAAATAGCTCTTCTCTGATTGGTGCCGCCCGGCGTAGAGCACTTCTGATTTGATCTTCATCGGCTTGTTCAGTCTCCAATACTCTGGTGAGGTTTTTTCTTGCCTCTCTGAGGCTCTCTTTAAGGCTCGCCCTTTCATTCTCGTATTTTTCTATAATACTCATTATTTTTAATTTCTGAGAATCCGAGAGGTCAAGCTGGATAATGGTTTTTAGACCACGAAATTCCGGCCCCATGATGCCGGAAGGGTGATGATGCCGCCCGAAACGGCCGGCTTCCACCGCAACAGCACCTGTGAAAAAAATTGTCAAAAACAGCACGCCGACCAACGCTTTGTTGAATTTCATTTTGTCCTCCTGCCACTGCAATATTAATTATAGTCAATTAGAAGAATTACGCCTTTACTTATTATTATCGCTGGAACTGTTGAAAAGGTTACAAATATGGAGAGATTTAGGATTTTGGGGTCGGTGGTCGGACCAAGCAAAGAATAGCATGGGGCCCCAGTGAAATAATCGCCACAGGCGAATTTCACGGGGTGAACATAGGGCATAAGGAAATAATTGCGAAACTGGGAACCCGCCCGAAGGGTGGGAGTCCGAAGGACAATTTCGAATTTAGTTAAGGAGTAAAAACTTAGAAGACAGAGGACAGCATAAATGACGCGCGCAAGCCGACATTACCTTCCATACAATCACATCTGAAACAGTTTGGTCCGACCTTAGAACGCACTTAAATTTGAATTGTCACAGATCTTCCTTTGGATTGTACGGAAAAACGTGCTCCTGTTCGTTCGGATCGTTGCGAGCAACTATGGCCCTGGCCGGCTCGGTCGCACTCAAGTTGATGGGCTGGTGTGGGACATCCGCCGGAATGAATATGAAATCGCCCGCCTCGTTTATCACTGATTTCCGGAGCCCAGGCCCATACCGAGTCTCCACGCGACCCTGGAGGAGATAAATCGCCGACTCGTAGCCGCGGTGTATGTGGGGTTGGGCAGCAGCACCGGGCGGTATAATAACAAGATTCATGGAGATACCCTTTGCACCGCTTGTGGCTTCGGAAATGCCAACAAAATAGGGTAAGCGCTGGCGGGACATGGTTTCAGTTGATGGTCGCACCGTGACAATCTCCAATGATTCCTTTGTACTGGCGACAGCCAGCGACGTAGCCCCAGGACTTTCAACCCAACTTCCAAACCATCCTAAACCGCAGATGAACATGAGGGCCGCTGCTGAAGCCACGACGCAGAAAAGTCTTTTCTTCATGGTTATCGTCCTTTATTTGAGAATATCGTTTTGTCAACCTTCAGTTAGTGTCCATGAGCTCCTCTGCCTTCTGGAAGGCCCTCTCCATATCAGGAAGGTGAGTAATATCGGGGACTACCTGTATATAGCGCACCTTACCCTCTCTATCCACAAGGATAACCGAGCGCGACAGAAGCATGAGATCGTCGATTAGAAGCCCGGTTGAGCGTCCGAAAGCACCCTCGCCGTGATCAGAAAGATATTGAAGATCCGTTAGTTTTGCCTCTTTGGCAAAGCGCTTCTGTGCAAAAGGGGTATCGCGGCTTATGGTGATGCGCTTGATCTGCTGCGGTAGCTTGTCCCCCTGCTCTCCAAGATAGTGGGTCTGGGCGTCACAAACCGGTGTGTCCAAAGAAGGTACGATGCTTAGAAAAAGGATTGAACCTCTCATGGTAGACAGATCAACCTTTTTCATGGTCGTCGCCTCCCTCAACTGCACCGACGGCAAGGTGTCTCCCACGGCTATGGGCGTGCCAAGCAATTTAAAAGGTTTTCCTTTCATGGCCACAGAACTCCCGGGCTCAATGGAGCCTTGATCTACTGGTATGTCGGGTTTTGTCTGGACACAACCGATAAGCAACAGCATAAAGACAGGCAATATTGTCAATAAAGTTTTTCGTGAAAGCATGTTGATTCCTCCTCTAATTAATTGCTAATTCCAGCATTACGGAGGGATGGTCAGCGATCTTCTCAGTAAACTTCTCGATATATGTAATGTGTAGATAAGAATCACTGATGGAAAAGTAAAGAGCGGTCAGGTGCAGCAACTCTTGAAAGAAAGGACATCCTATAAAATTATAACTTTCTGCATTAGCATGGAGCAACCTTCGAGGACCTCAGGTCAGGTAGAGTATAGAGCATGGAGAAAAGATAGAAGGGGCGAGTGGTTCTCGAAAGTGCGGAAGCGTTTCAACTTCGAGAGCCGGAAGTTTCCTATCTGATCAAATTTGGCCCGACCGAAAGCGATAAAGCGCCGTGGCCCTGAGTTCGTAAGGCCAAACATCAGGCACCGACCAGCCCCGCTGCTGAGCTCGGCCGTTATGCCCTCTCTCTTTTGAAAAAATCCGCTTGACATATTACGCATAGCGTAATACTCTTCGCGTATGATCAAGTCACTTGCCTGTCGAGATACTGAAAAGCTATTCAACGACCAACGAGTCCCGCGTTTCCAGTCTTTTGAACGGCAGGCAAGAAAAAGGCTTATGGTTCTGCATGCCGCTCCAAGTCTTGAAGCGTTGATGCTTAATCCAGGTAACAAATTCCATGCCCTAAAGGGTGATAGAAAAGGACAATACGCTATCAGCATTAACAAGCAATGGCGTGTTTGCTTCGAGTGGCATGATGGTAATGCGTTTAATGCTCAAATTGTCGATTATCATTGAGGTAAGAATATGAGTACTAAAAAACTGCTTGAACCGATCACACCGGGTGAAATCTTGCGTGAAGATTTCATGGACCAGTTAGGCATCAGTATAAATAAGCTCTCCCGCGATCTTTCTGTTCCTCCTAATAGAATTAGTGAGATCGTCAACGGGAAAAGAGCTATTACCGCCGACACTGCTTTGAGACTGCAGCGATATTTTGGTGTCGAAGCTCAATTTTGGCTGAATTTGCAGACTGAATATGATTTACGAAAGATGAAGCGTAAAATCTGGACTGACATCGAGCGACGGATCATCCCGGTTAAAACTTCAGAGACAGGATTTGATAATAGCCCCGTGGCATAACAAGCGGGATGGAGCTGACAGGAATAAGCGAGCGGTTTTACGTAGGGTTCATAGGTTCACTCAGTGAGCCGTGGTCGGGCCAAGATAAGTAAGGCGAAAGGCATAAGGCTCAAGGCCATTTGGGTCATTCGGCTACGCCGTCATTAGGTCAAGACGCTTCGCTGTCATTTATTGTAAGAGGTAAAGGGAGATTGTAGATTTTAGATTGTAGATGTGGGATGTGGAATACCGTTCACCGTTTACTGCAAACTACTGGATTTTTTTGGAGGTAAAGCCATGCCCTTGCGAAAGGCGATTGTCTTAGGTTTGATATTGCTGTTCGTACCTCAATCTAACTGGGCCGACTCGGAGGTTTTTGTTGAAAGTTATAGTTACAATGCTGGCGAGGCAGACAGCAAGCTGACATGTCGAACTGTGTCCCTGCTGGAGGTCAAAAGATTGCTCTTGGAGAAGCTCGGGACCTATCTGGAAACCCGAACTGAGGTTAAGGATTTTCAAATCGCTAAAGATGAAATTATTTCTCTTACTGCCGGTATCGTAAGAACCGAAATTGTTGATGAAAAATGGGATGGTGAAACATACACATTGATAGCAAAAATTGAGGCCAATCCGGATGATGTAGCCAAGGCAATCAATAATTTGAGAACACAACAGAATCGGACAGCAAGAATCCGAAAACTCGCGGAAATAAATGACGAGTCTCTTGATCAGCTTAGCGATTTGAAGAACCAGATGGAGCAACTCCAATCTAACCTGCTCAAAGTCAACCAGGATATGAGCGCCAATGAAGGGTTGCTGAATGCTTGGGGCATGTACGAGAAAGGAGTAAACCTGCGCCAGGCAGGAAAGACAGAACAGGCAATTGAAGTCCTCAGCAAAGCCATTGAGAACAACCCGACGCACCTGGCCTATTTACAGCGTGGAAAATCATACTCGGAATTGAAGATGTATGATAAGGCAATAATAGATTTCACAAAAGCCTTGCGAATTGAGCCCAATATGAGAGCCGCGCTGTGGAGCAGGGGTAAGGCCTACAGGAAGACAGGCAAGAAGTGGAAAGGGAAGAAAGATATTGAGAGAGCGGCAGCCCTTGGTAGCAGGAAGGCGAAAGAATGGCTTGATAGACACTGAGCGCACGGCAAATGCAGTGAACAGTAAGGAGTAAGCGGTAGGGGTCGGTGGGTCGGACCAAGCTAATAGGGAAGGCAAAAGGTAAAGAGGATTTAGAAAATAGGGAAGTGGGAAAAAGAGGTCAGACCCCTTTTTGCCGTTCTCTGCTCAGACTTATTGATATGAAGGGAAAACAAAATGGAGCCTGAACATTATTATCTTGATTTATTCGAGATGCTTAATTCTGCATGTAAGAGGATTGCGGCTGGTCAATATGAACAATCAGATGCTGATAGATTATTTGAGTTTGCAAAAAAAGGCAGATATCCAAGCTTGCTGGCAGAATTAGCCGAATCATTTGGGATGATGTTGGTCAAAGTTGAGGCCAGAGAATTTGAACGTTCCGAAATTATCGAAGAACTCGAAAAGGCCAAAGCCAAGCTTGAAGATTATTCACAAAGATTGGAAAAACACTTAGAAGAATGCTGCCCAGAAGAGTAAGAGGGAAAGAGGGGGACGTCCATAAGAAAGGGAGCATGGAGCATGGGAGAAACGACGCGGGGACGCGGAGAAACGGCGAGACGGAGATTAGGGGTCAGAAGTCAGACGACAGAGGACAGAGGGCAGAAGACAGCAGGCAGCAGTGCTCAGCTCTCATCGAGCTTCGCGTCATGTGGCTTCGCCGTCATTTGTTGTAATAGGAAGGGCACTAAGAATGGCGCGCGATTGCAAGCACCGAATTGTCAAACTCAGGTACGCAATCAACTGTTGCTTCTTGGCTCCTGCACCACCTCAACGAGGAGCCCCTCAAGGGGTTTAAGAAAGTTGACCAGGAGCCCCTGGACGGGGGCGACCGCAGGCTCGTCGAATATAAGGTCACCCGGCGAAAAAGGCACAGGATTCCGGACGTCGTCGACGGCAAAAGCGATGTGGTGGAGGACGGACTTGCCTCCGAGGAACTGGACGAGCCTCGACTCCGGTTCGGGGACAACGAATTCGATCATCGGAAACCTGGCTGAGAAAGCAACAGCACACTGAAAGGCCGGCACCGGTCCCCAGACCAGCGGCTCATTGTCCTTAAGTCGCTCCCGGCACAGATTCTCGGCGACGCTGACCGACCGCACCACCATCCCGACGTGATGGAATTTCATGACGCTCCCCTCGGAAAGCCCGCCTTGAAGAAGCAACTGATGTCAGTCCTTCGATGGTCGGACCAAGCTAAGTAGCTGATATACACTTATAAAGAGCTCACAAGAGGCCTGATTTTGGCCTTAAAACGAAATTTTGGGGTCAAAAAGAGCTGTTTAAGATGAGGAATGAAAGGCGATATAGCGTGGTACGACCACTTGACCCACTTGTCCTCTTGTCCATTGTCCACCGTTCTCTCAATTCGGCCAACTCGGATACTCGCTGGGTCTGTTCTGGTTGGACTTGAATCGACTGGACATTAAAATGGCTAACTTCAGCAACCCACGCAAGGCAAAGAAAACAATGGCAAAGGCAAGCAAGGCCGTAGCTGCACCTGCTAGTTGGCATTGCCAGTCTGGTGGATAAGAGTATAACTCAAAAGACTTGGCGTAGACTGCAGTTCGAAACATCTCTTTGTACACAATCTCTCCGATTGGGTAGCTGGGAACCATTGCTATAACAGCAGGCGCCACAAAGATGCGGTTTATTCTTCTGCTAATGTACATTGTTTAATACCTCTTTCCAGGTTCCTGTTGGATCTCCAGAGAATAAAAGGTGATGATAACAATGGGTAAACATCTGCAAGAGATATGCCCAGATTTTGCCCAACCACGACGGTCATTTGCTGTCTGGGAGGCCATGATAGGCACAAATCCTAACCGAAAGTGGACGGAACCATAATTGTCTTTTAGTTCAGCTAGGGAGTTGAACGCTTGCGAAGTAGTCGCATGATCCTTTCATCATACGTGAAGTCTTCAATATCGATGATTTTCACATGTTTAAAATCAGGATGTGATGGATTAATAAGAATATTGAATTCATGCGGAGTAACAGCAGAAGGTACGCGAAGCAAGAGTGTCTCATTCGATAATGCCCATTTTGTTCCTATGTCCGCTACTTCGGGAAGGCAAGGATAGGCTCGCCAGTTGTCAGGCAAGTCTGATGTTGAGATCTCTTTTGGAGTTATGCCTTTACGTATTTGAATAGATACAATACTCATATTCTTTGGGAGTATTCCCAAACCTACATGAACCAGTGTTTCCACAATTGCCAAGGCTCTGCTTTCTGAGGCGTAGAGAATACCAGCACCTTTATTGTGCCACCTTCCTCCGCTTAGCCTCGCGCCAGTCCCCGACAAATCACGGATGTATTTCTTCTTAGCGATTCGATAGACTACCACTAGGCGAACACCCCATGCTCTATACGCGCGAGTTCGTCTAGTACCAATTCTACTCCAAATCTTGTCTTAAGTAAGCTAGCTGGTGTCGTGTCACCTAGGGCTTTGGTGGGGTGATTCATCCATGAAAGAAAGTTATCCATGTCCTCAAATACTTCGGAACCCCTGGCTACCACTTCAGCAATCTGCAAGATATGCTCGGATACATAGGAAGTGAAGTGCTTTTCGGGGGAATATCTTTGTATGGTGCGCTCGGCAACCGGAAGAAGCTCAGCCATTTGACTCATCGAAAAACACATATTATTCGCTAGATGCGCGAGGGCATCTTTAGTAACGCCACTACTACTCAATTCAATCAAGTCCAGTCGAGTCTTGATCCGTTTGCCGAGAACTCGCTGTCCTCCTAAGACCTTCGTGATAGCTGAAAGCTCCATTTTGATACCTCTTAGTTAGTTATGACATTTGTCGTAAATATAACGTCAAGTGGCGTCTTTGTCAAGGGGAAAGAGGGGGACGTCCATAAGAAAGGGAGCATAGGGCATGGAGCTATGCAGTTGGAGGTTGGAGGAGCGCTACGCTTGAGGTTGGAGGCACAATTCAGCGGGCAGCGGGCAGAAATCAGAGGTCAGAGATCAGACGTCAGAGGACAGGACAGGTTTATTTGAGAATTAGAAAATTAGAGAATTAGTCAAAGAGGTCAATTATTCACAGATTACCGTTTACTAATAACCTAATTAACGACTTCTACGCCTTTTACGATTTCTACGGTCTACCGTTTACCGCTTACCCTCTTTCCAACTTACCTCAAAAAAATCCTTGCAATTGACCTGATCTGTCACACTCCCTTGTTATGGTGAGAGCAAAACATCATGAAAGGAGTGTGATTCTGTGCAAACAATAATTCAAAACTACCTGAAAGAGGCCAAAATTGGCCGCAAGCAGTCCCACCGGAACCTGGCGATATTTCCCCTACTTTCGAGCTATGCAATCGGCTTGGACTACATCACGCTCGACGAGGCCTTGCCTGAAGAGCTGATCGAGGTGGTGGAGGTAAGTGAAGAGGGGACTGTCCCCGAACTCAAAGTAGTGAACAAATCGCCTTGCATGATCTTGATCCTGGACGGTGAGGAGTTGGTGGGTGCCAAGCAGAACAGGATTGTCAACACCACCATACTGATTCAGGAAAAAACCACCACAATGATTCCAGTTAGCTGCGTGGAGCAGGGGAGGTGGGCACACACCAGCCCGCGATTCGACAGCGAAGAGAGGCTGATGACCGCACAGCTCAGGGCTATGAAGTCCGAGCAGGTTCATCGCTCCATCAGGACCTCCGATGACTTTTACTCTGACCAGGCCGCTATTTGGAAGGAAATCTCCAGAAAAGCCAGGAGAATGAGTGCCGAATCACCCACCATGGCAATGTCCGAGATCTATGAAAAGCAAAGGGCGGCACTCAATGGTTACATCAACCATTTCCGGCTGGTGGAGATGCAGGTGGGAGCTGTTTTTATGATCAACGGCAAGGTTGTTGGCCTGGACTGTTTTGGCAAGCCTGAAACGTTCTCGAAGGTGTTCAGGAAACTGGTGGAGAGTTATGCGCTGGACGCCATAGATTGGTCAGAACAGGAAAGTTCCAGTAAAGCACCCAAGAGTGACGTTACGAAGTTCCTGTTGGCTGCGAGCGCAGCTTCAGTGGAAAGTCGACCATCTGTGGGCCTGGGCATCGATTACAGGCTGGAGTCATATAATCTCACTGGGTTTGCTCTGTCACATGAGGATCAGGTTCTTCACTGTTCGGTGTTTGCCAGGAGGAACGGCCACCGCGAGGAACGTTACAGCTCCAGGATGCAGAGATATTCGAGGAGAAGGAGGAACCGTTGACGATTTCGGATTGCGGATTTAAGAAAAACAGCAGGCAGGGGGCAGCTAGCAGCATGCAGGTTTGTTAATTAGTTTCCATCCGGAAACTCTAGTTTACTGATTTTATTGGATAACCAGTGTTTTTTGTCTTGGTTTATTCTTTGTTTTGGGGTATGCTTATCACGGTAACACTTGGAAATATCAGAAGAAAACCTTTTACCGTGAGGGCGAAAATGCGTAGAAAATGGAATCCCCAACTGAGCATATTTCACACCATGGCAAGCCATGAGATTGGCAAGGAGTTGGCAGCTATCTCCGAGATATTGGATGACAATCCCCGGGTTGTGGAGTTGGCCTACAAGGATCTTGTGGGGATTATCAGCTCTGATACTGGCCGTGAAGGCATGAGTGCCGAGCAGGTGCTGCGCTGCGCGATTGTGAAGCAGCACAGGACCATGAGCTATGAGGAGTTGGCCTTTCATTTGGAGGACTCGCATTCCTTTCGTGCCTTTACCAGATTGAAGATGGGCCAGTATCCCAGCGCTTCGACCCTTCAGGAGAACATCACGGCGCTCAAGCCAACGACTTGGGAAAGCATGCATGAGGTAGTTACCCGTTACGCTGCTTCCAAGAAGTTTGAGAAAGGCCGTAAGGTACGGATGGATTCGACTACGGTAGAGAGCAACATCCACTATCCCACCGATTCCAGGTTGCTGCAAGATGGCATTCGCATCATCACGCGTCTTCTGGTTGAAGGCAAGCGACTGGGACCGAAGCCTGGGTACCGATTCTCTGACCATCGCCGGGTAGCTAAGAAGCGCGTCATGACTATTGTCAATGCAAAAAGGAAAAAGGTGCGGCAGCAGGCCTACCGGGATTTGCTGGGTGTGGCTGAGCGGGTTCGGGGCTATGGACTGGAGGCGATTGAAGTTTTGGAGGTGTTCACCAGCGAAGAAGCCGAGCAGATTAGCCGTGCCCGCGCCCTCAGGGGAAAACTCGAGCGAGCATTGATGATCTTCATCCGGGTGATCGATCAGACCGAGCGTCGGGTGATTCACGGTGAGAGTGTGCCAGCCTCTGAGAAAGTGGTCTCTTTTTTTGAAACCCATACCGACATCATTGTCAAAGGTGGGCGCGAAACCCAATATGGGCACAAGGTGTTTTTGACGGGAGGCAGTACCGGTTTGATCCTTGACTGTCTGGTTGTGCGGGGTAATCCCAAGGACTCCAGCATATTTTCCCAGATGATCAAGCGGCAACAAGTGCTCTACAACAGAGTGCCCCGGCAAGTTGCAGCCGATGGTGGGTTTGCTTCCCAAGACAACCTTAGCTGGGCCAAAGGCGAGGGCATCAAGGATGTAATGTTTTGCAAAAAGAAGGGATTGTCTGTTCTGGACATGGTCAAAAGTCACTGGGTGTACAAACAGTTGCGCAACTTCCGTGCGGGCATTGAGGGTAACATCTCGCGGCTCAAACGCGCCTTCGCCTTGACTCGCTGCACCTGGAGGGGATGGATTGGGTTTCAGCAGTATGTCTGGAGTGCGATAGTCTCTTACAACCTTTCTGTCTTGGGTAGGCTGAAAATGGCCACGACATAGCGACATCTGACAGAAGTTATTCCACTTCCAGCTGGATACCTCTGTCTTGAATGCAGCAAAATCCCAACTGAGGGCTTGATTTGTCAACATCTGGTTCACTGATCCTACTCGACTGAGCATATGACACTCAGTCCAGGCAGTGTTCTCACCTCAGCACCCAAAATAACTGGAGTTTCCGGATGGGCACTAATTAGAAAATTAGTCAAACAGATGAATTTTTACCGCTTACTGCTCATTGCTTCCCGCTTGCTTTTTGACGAATTGACCAATTGATTAATCAACGAATTCTCTAATTGACAGACTACTGGCTAACCGGCTAAACAGACCACAGGCAGTGAGCAGGCGGCATAGGCTTTGCACTCTGGCGATACGGTGCGGCCAGTAAATTTTTGAGGAGTCACCGATGAAAATACCAAAGCTATCCAAATCCCGGTTTATGGCAGGGCTGCAGTGCCACCTGCGCTTGTGGTACGAATGCTTTAACCGTGATCTGGCTTCAGAAACTGACCCGGTTCGGCAGGCAATGTTCGACACGGGACATGAGGTGGGGAGACTTGCCACTGAACTCTACCCCGGGGGTGTTCGGATAGAGGAAGACCACTTTCACCACGAGGACGCTGTTCGGTCCACCTTAGAAGTTCTGAAAAATCGAGAGGTACCTGCAATCTACGAGGCGGCGTTTCTCGAGGGTGGTGTCCGGATTCGCGCGGATGTATTGCAAAGAGTCAATGGTAACGCCTGGAATCTGATCGAAGTGAAGTCGTCCACCAAGGTGAAAAAGGAGCACGTGGACGATGTGGCGGTTCAGTTGCACGTGCTTCAAAGCGCTGGGCTGTCAGTAAGCCTGGCCGGTATAATGCACATCAATAATCAGTACGTGTATGACGGGAAAAATCTTGATCTCAATAGTTTCTTAACCTTCTCTGATCAGACCGAGGAAGCCCTGTCACAGCAAGGGGTGATCCCCTCACAGCTGGCCACACTCAAAGACATGCTGGGGAAAAAAGTACCTCCGGATATTCTTCCTTCGCCTCACTGCAAGAAACCTTACCTTTGTGATTTCTGGGAACACTGCACTCAGGCAATGCCCGAGTACTGGGTTGTGAAAGAGAAAGGGATGAGTGAGAAAATACAGAAAGAGCTGAAGGCTGTGGGTGTCGTGGATATCCGTGACATTCCGGCTGACTTCCCCCTCAGTGCAATCCAGCAGCTGAGAAGGGACTGCGTTGTCAATCAGAAAGAGTACATAGCTCCCGGGTTACGTGAGGAGTTGATGAAGTCTGAATACCCGATCCATTTTCTGGACTTTGAAACCATCGGCCCGGCAATCCCTAAATATGGAGGCACCAGGCCCTATCAGACCGTACCGTTTCAATGGTCAAATCATGTCATGCATGAGAATGGAAACCTCGAGCGCCAGGAGTATCTGTGCCTGGAGGATAAAGACCCTCGGGAGGAGTTTGCTGAGACTCTTTTGGAGGCACTAGGGGAAAAAGGTTCGATCGTGGTGTACACAACCTACGAGAAAGGGGTACTGGAAGGTCTGGCCGAGTACTTACCCCATTACAGGGACCGCTTGCTCGCAGTCATTGATCGTCTCTACGATTTGCATGTGGTGGTCAAGAATCACTATTACCACCCCGAATTTCACGGCTCCTTCTCACTCAAGGCAGTTCTCCCGGCTGTGGTGTCGAGCATGGCCTACGAAAAGCTGGAAATTCAGGAAGGGCAAATGGCCTCACTGGAGTACTTGCGCATGATCGACCCTGCCACCTCCGAAGAGGACAGAGAAAAGATCAAGAAAGACCTACTCGAATATTGTGCTCAAGACACCCTGGCCATGGTGAAAATCAGGGATGAACTGCTAGGGCGGTCTTGAAAGAATTGCCCAGTGTAAAGCGCCGCCCAACCATTGCTCGAACGTGAGCCGTGGTCGGGAGACCTTCCTGCTCCGCTGCATCTATCATGCTCTCGGCAATCCTGTCCTTGACGCAGCCTCCCGGATTGAAGGACTCCAGCTTAGCAATGACATCCGCTTCCAGCCCGCGGGTGACATTCCTAAGCTGGACCAGCGGGGTTTTCCCAATTAAATCAGTTATGCTCTCATAAATTTGGATTTGATTCACCTCCTTCTGAGAAGGGCGGTCCTTCTTGATGATATTTGGTCACGTCTTTTTCTGTAACCCGTGCATCGGGGCCGTTGCCCGGGACCTGCGCAATAGTTATACTTATACCCCGCCTTTTGAGCTGCCCAATTCATACCACACTGTGGTATTTTTTGTGTAGACAAGAGCCCTGGCTCGGCCGTATTCTGATTCTTGATGATTTGAGCAGGAAAGAATACCTGCTCAAAGAATTAGAGTTTTGGTCAAACCCTAAGAATTTTTAGGAGGTGATGTATGGCAAAAACTATACAAGAGATCAATGAAAAAATAAAAACTGGGAAGGCTGTCGTTTATAATGCTGAAGAGATAATTGACATTGTTAAGAGCGAAGGAGTTAAAAAGGCAGCTGCTAGAGTAGATGTGGTGACTACTGGTACTTTTGCTCCTATGTGTTCGTCAGGAACCTACTTCAATATCGGTCACACCAATCCTCGTATTAAATTGGGAGGAGGCAGTGCGACTCTAAACGATGTCCCGGCATACGCCGGTCTTGCTGCTGTTGATCTCTTTGTTGGTGCTACGGCATTGCCTGATGATGATCCTCGCAATAAAATATATCCTGGAAGATTTTCTTATGGTGGTGGACATCTAATTGAAGATTTAGTGGCAGGCAAAGATGTAAAACTAATAGCAAAAACATACGGCACCGACTGTTATCCTCGTCGCGAGTTGAAGACCTGGATTAGGCTAGAGGATATGAATGAGGCAGTGCTTTTTAATACTCGTAATGCCTATCAGAATTACACAGCGGCAGTGAATTTATCTGATAAAGTAGTTTATACCTATATGGGTGTGCTCCACCCTAATTTAGGGAATGTTACATATTGTAGTGCCGGTCAATTGAGTCCACTACTTAACGATCCTCTCTATCGTACTATTGGAGTAGGGAGCCGTATCTTTCTTGGCGGCGGTGTTGGTTATGTAGTAGACAGAGGCACGCAACATCACCCGACGGTTCCCCGTAATAAGTTAGGAATTCCACTCATACCTTCGGGCGCTTTGGCAGTAATAGGCGATCTGAAACAAATGAGTTCTCGTTGGCTTCGAGGAGCCTCTTTCACTGGATATGGTGCCTCTCTAGCAGTAGGGATTGGTGTACCTATACCTATTCTAGACGAAGAGATGCTCCGTAGTGCCGCGGTTTCAGATAGTGAAATTCAAACTCAAGTAGTAGATTATAGTGAAGATTACCCCGATTGTGTTTTGCCTGGAATGCAGCTGGGTGTGGTCAATTATGCCCAACTCAAATCAGGTACTGTTGAAGTGGAGGGTAAGAAACTTCGCTCTGCAGGACTTTCTTCGTACACAAGGGCTAAAGAAATTGCTGATATTCTCAAAAGTTGGATTGAAGGTGGCTCCTTCTTTCTTAGTGAACCTGTAGCGTACTTGCCCTCGGCTGATTCTGGCCTGAAGGCCAGACCTCTTATGATAAGGCCAATAGAGGATGAAGAAGTTATGAGGGTCCGTGTAGGATCCGTGGTCGGACCAAGCTAATGTTTTAGGCACAAGGCATACGGCGCAGGGCGCAAGGGAGCTCACTGCGTGAGCCAGCGAGACGAAAGAAAGCAGCAGGCAGGAGGCAGATGCTAGATCGCGGCCTGTTTCGGCACAAACTCGCCGGCCCGATCCTTCAGTTGCTGCCAGATTGTGCGGATCGGCTCGGTTTTGTTCAAGCAGTAAAAATGAATGCCTGGGGCACCTCTCCGCAAAAGATCCCCAGACTGCTCGATAGCGTATCTGGTACCTCTCTTGACTGTTTCTTCAATATCGTGCGCAACCGGCGCAAATATCTTGTGCACCTCCCGGCAGATGTAAGCACCGCAAGTATCACAGAAGCGAAGAAGCTTCTGGTAGTCCATGATAGGCAATACACCGGGTATTATCGGTATCCCCACGCCAGCAGCCGACACGCGTTCGAGGTAGTGTGAATAGGACGGATTATCAAAGAAAAGCTGGGTTATAACAAACTCCGCACCGTGATCGACCTTCATTTTGAGATAGGCGCTGTCAAGATCCTCCACGGGGCAATCTATATGGCATTCCGGGAATCCCGCCACTGCTATGCTAAAAGAATCATCCCCCACCTCTTTGAGCAGGTCTATGAGCTCGTAGCAGTACTCTAGACCTCCCTCGATCTTTTTAAACTTTTCTCCCATTTCTGTGGGCGGATCACCGCGGAGGGCAAGCACATTTCTCACTCCTGCGTCTTTCATGAGCTCGATATGTCGGCTGAGCTCCTCGACAGTCTGGTTCACGAGGGTAAAATGATGCATGCAGGTGATCCCGAAACGGTCCTGGATCTTCTTTGCTATATCGAGGGTGGACCTGGTAGTAGACCCGCCCGCCCCGTATGTAACGGAAATGTAGTCGGGCTCGAGCTCTACGAGCTCTTCAATGGTGCCAAACAGGTTTTCTATGCCCTCGGATGTTTTAGGTGGAAAGACCTCGAAGGAAAATACAGGATCCCCTATCTTCATCTTTTCTGCGTAAATATCAGCTATATTATTGATCATGTTTTTATCCTTACTTCGTTCCTTTAGAACGAGAATGTTTTTGGACTGAGATGATAAGCATCATCTGATGAGCCACACCGTTTTCGGTTGAATAGTAATCAGTGGCCGCAAGCAAGTCAATTAAAGGTCGGTGAAGATGGGAGGCATAAGGCACAGGGCGCAAGGCATAAGGCATTGAGCATAGGGAAATACAGCGGGCAGCAAGCAGATTGCAGCAGGCAGCAAGAGTACAGAAGACAGAGGTCGGAGGTCGGAAGTCAGAGATCAGAGGACAGCGAAGAGACGTTGGAGGTTGGAGGAGCGCTTCGCTTTAGGTTGGAGGCAGAAGACAGAGGTCGGAGGTCAGAAGTCTGAGATCAGAGGGAAGATTGTAGATTGAGGATTGCGGATTTTTCACTGCGTAGTAGGCATAGACTTACCTTAATTTTGCCATTGTCCCTCATCGGCCATAAGGTCGGTGGGAGCTCTTTTCTATGTGCTCTTTCCTACCAATATCTTGTGCCAATGGTTTTATTATTCCACCCAGTTAAAAGTCCTGTCCACCGCTTTTTTCCATTCCTTGTAGCATTTTTCCCTGACGGTCGACTCCATGGCGGGGTGGAAGGTTTTATCTTCGGACCAATTTTTCCGTAGCCCTTCAATGTCAGACCAAAACCCGACGGCCAGACCGGCCGCATAGGCAGCTCCTAAAGCAGTGGTTTCCGAAACTTGGGGACGGATTACCGGTACATTCAGGATATCGGATTGAAACTGCATCAGCAATTCATTACCGACCATACCGCCATCGACTTTAAGTTTGGTTAATTCGACACCGGAATCCTTGTTCATGGCTTCGACAATATCCCGTGTTTGATAGGCGCTGGCTTCCAAAACCGCCCTGGCGATATGCCCTTTGTTCACAAATCGAGTAAGTCCGGCAATGATGCCGCGCGCATCTGAACGCCAGTATGGAGCAAACAGCCCTGAAAATGCGGGTACAAAGTAAGCACCACCGTTATTATCCACAGTTTCGGCAAGATCCTCGATTTCCGGAGCACTGGAAATCAATCCCAGGTTATCCCTTAGCCACTGTACAAGGGCGCCTGTAACAGCTATGGCTCCTTCCAGGCAGTAGACGGGGCGCTGGTCATTGATTTGATAGCCCAAGGTGGTAAGCAGGCCTTGCCGGGAAGGTACAGGGGTCGTACCGGTATTCAGCAACAAAAAACATCCGGTACCGTATGTGTTTTTGGCCTCCCCCATGTCAAAGCATGTCTGCCCCACTAACGCAGCCTGTTGATCGCCGAGGGCGCCGCAGACAGGTATCTTCGCGCTCAAGGGCCCGTCCCCACGGGTCGCGCCCCAGCTGTTAGTATCGCTGGAGGGTACGATATTAGGAAGAATCTGATGGGGAATTCCCAGGATTTGCAGGATATCTTCATCCCAATTCAGCGTATTTAAATCCATAAGCATAGTCCGGCTGGCGTTGGTAACGTCGGTTACGTGTGCCCCGCCCGAGGGTCCTCCGGTGAGCCACCAGATCAGCCAAGTTTCCATAGTACCAAAAAGAGCATCGCCTTTATCCGCGGCGGTCCGGGCTTCAGCGATATGATCCAATATCCATTTGATTTTGGGTCCTGAAAAATAGGTTGCGATGGGAAGACCGGTTTTGTCACGAAACCGATTTTGTCCCTGCTCCCGGCTTAATTCTTTGCATATTTCATCTGTACGAGTGCACTGCCAGACAATGGCATTGGTGTAAGGTTTGCCTGTATTTTTATCCCAGATCACGGTGGTTTCTCGCTGATTGGTGATGCCGATAGCGGCCAGATCTGAGCCGGAAAGGTTCGCCTTTGCAAGGGCCCCCTGGATAACGTCCCCAGTGTTCTGCCAGATTTCAAGGGGGTTATGCTCCACCCAACCCGGCCGCGGAAAAATCTGTTCATGCTCTTTCTGGTCGATAGCGACGATTTGTCCGCTATGATCAAAAATGATGAAGCGGGTGCTTGTCGTGCCCTGATCCAACGCTCCCACATAATAGGTCATTTTTCAATCTCCTTTCCGGGAATTTAGGTGAGTTGGCAAGGGAGCTCACTGCGTGAGCCAGCGAGACAGGCGAGAAAAGCGAGACAGGCGAGACGAGGGGAGAAGGGCATAGTTTAAAATTGGGGTCGGACGACCGGCATTCCTACCGCGACACAAACCCTCCAATAGCCTTATTTGCCACAGCATTTCTTATACTTTTTGCCGCTGCCGCATGAGCAGGGCTCATTGCGTCCAACTTTCTTTTCGGCTATCTTTGGTTCTTGTGGATTCAATAATATTTCTAAATCGGTAATATCCTCTGGTTTATCTGGTTCCAATCCAATTGTATATTTCCAGCCCTTTTCTTCCAATATTGATGCTACTTCTTTCAGTCTTTCTTCGGTTTGCACATTAACAACAGCAGGCCTATTTTCAGTGCCTAATTTTGTCTTCTTTTTACCATCAAAAACTTTTTCCATCTTTTCACCATCAAAAATATTATAGAATTAACGGAAATGGGGTCGGGCCAAACTAAGTAGTTAATCTTGTTTGTAATGATATCAAAAAAGTGGTCAAATATCGCTCTATATTCACATTTTTGAGGTCAAAAAGAGCGGTATTCGTAGTCTGCGGAGATGACGAGGGAATTGAAGATGATCCGAGCACCTTCGCTCAGGCGACCGCCTTTTTCTCCGCTGCCGCATTAGTGTGCCGCTTTTTAGCCGAAAGGACCGCCTTTCGCAACCGCAGGGATTTGGGCGTCACCTCAATTATCTCGCCTTCCTTTATGAAATGGATCGCCCCCTCCAGCGTCACGATCCTGGGTGGTGTCTGAATGACATTCTCGTCCCTGCCGGCGGCGCGCATATTGGAGAGCTTTTTCTCCTTGCAGGGGTTTACGTTGATATCTTGTTCCCGGTTGTGCTCGCCGACAATCATGCCTTCGTACACGGGTGTGCCCGGGACGATGAAGAGCTGCCCTCGCGGCTCGAGGTTGAAAAGGGCGTAGGCAACAGCCTTTCCCTGCCTGTCGGCCACTATGGAGCCAGTGTACCGGGTTGGAAAGGCACCTCTGAACAGATCATACCCCGCATAGTAGCAGTTCATGATACCCGTGCCCTTGGTGTCGGTGAGGAACTCCTCCCGATAGCCGATGAGGGCTCGGGCCGGGATGTTGAATTCAACGCGCACCCTGCCGCTGCCCTTGTTTACAAGGTTAATCATATGTCCCTTACGGGAGGAGAGCTTCTCTGTCACGATCCCAAGAAAATTCTCATTGCAGTCGACGAAGAGGTGCTCCATGGGCTCGTATGTCTTGCCGTTCCGGTGCCTGTAGATGACCTCGGGACGCCCTACGCAGAATTCGAAGCCCTCCCGTCTCATGGTTTCGATGAGAATGGCCATCTGGAATTCGCCTCTGCCCTTGACCACGAAGCTCTCTCTGTCTTCGCCGTCCTCCACCTGTATGGCGACGTTTCTCAGCGTTTCTTTGAATAGGCGCTCGCCAACCTTACTCGCCTGAACGTATTTCCCCTCTTTGCCAGCAAAGGGCGAGGTGTTGATGGTGAAGCGCATGGAGACGGTGGGCTCCTCTACATTGATCCGCTTCAGGGGCTTCGGCGAGTCATGGGTGCAAATGGTGTCGCCTATCTTGACTTCCGCTACCCCAGCGAGCACGACGATATCACCGGGCTCCGCACACTCCGTCTCCTGGAGCTCCAACCCCTCGTAGACCTGGAGTTTTGAGACCTTGAGGGAAACCCGCTGGCCCAGCGCGTCGAGGCAAACCAGGGAGTCATTGCTTCTCGCCCAACCATTGACGACTCTGCCTATGGCCAGCCTGCCCAGATAGTCGGAGTAACCAAGGTCGGCCACCAACATCTGAAAGGGTTCGTCGGGGTAATAGGAGGGCGGGGGTATCTGCTCCACGATGGTGTCGAAGAGAGGCTGTAGATCCTCGCCCGCCTGCTCCAGTCCCTTCTGAGTAATGCCCTCACGCCCTATGGCATAGAGGAGAGGAAACTCAAGCTGCTCCTCGGTGGCGTCCAGATCTATGAAGAGATCGTATGTCTCGTTCAGGACCTCATTAGGGCGGGCATCTTGGCGGTCAATTTTGTTGATCACCACGATGACCTTCAGCCCAGCCTCCAGTGTCTTTTTGAGCACGAAGCGGGTCTGAGGCAGGGGCCCCTCTGAGGCATCTACCAGGAGCAAGGCACCGTCAACCATGGCGAGGGCCCGTTCCACCTCGCCGCCGAAATCGGCATGGCCGGGCGTATCGATGATGTTTATCTTCGTGCCTTTCCAGTTAACCGCACAGTTCTTCGCCGCGATGGTGATGCCTCTCTCACGTTCCAGCT
>PVMK01128748.1_pt1 | contig 90841 bp, 87 predicted proteins | sample 1853481 | NCBI WGS metagenome assembly PVMK01 (sample SAMN08533507, study PRJNA380276) | Marine sediment metagenome, whole genome shotgun sequencing project.
AACTCCTCGCCGCCGCCGCCATACGCGGGGAATAACACCCAACGCCCGGCTTCCGATCCGGTCTCCGTCCGATACTCGGCCCAGGCACGGATTGCCGGTGCGACGTCATCGCCAAAGCTCTTGCCTTCGGCGATATTACAGTCCGAGAAAGAAATAACGATATTATCCGAGGGATCTTCACGCTCCGGTGGCGCCTTGAATTCCACCGCTGCGAAATTTACGTGGGCGTCGCAGGTGAGAACCTTGGCAAACCCCGCCTCTATCTCGGTGCCATTTGCAAGATAATCATCCTGTGCAGCCCCCATTGCCTTTGCAGTCGGCGAGACGCCGAGCCAGATGACGTCGAACTCCTGTTCGGCACCAGAATAGAACTTTGTTAATGTCCATGCCGTGTAATCGTTCCGTCCTCGCTCATCGGCCCAGGCGTTCCACTTGTCTGTGGCGGCATCGAGATCGGCCGGCCCCATACCCTCGTTGTATTTGCAGGTATATAACTCAACGGGTACGGTAGGTTCAGATGCTTTTTCTTCGTCCTGCGCGACGCCGTTGCTGCAACCGGCCGCAATGACCAGGCTGCCTGTAGCCAGCGCTATTAGAATCTTCTTCATTTTTCTCCCCTCATGTTATTTTTTGAGCGCCTGAACGGGCGCCACAGCGCCTATTGGGCGCCGATGACCCCAAGTATAGTTGATGATTGGCCGAACTTGAGCGACGAAGGCATACTTTAGTTTGTTCTGAGTACGGGCCTCGCCGCCTGGATGAGCGGTAACTGATTGAATAAGAAGCTTTATTGAGTCGCAAAAAAACGGCGAGCCAGGCCCGCCGCTTTTTTTATTTTGAGCTTTTCGCTCTTATTCTTCTTCCTCAACCGCCCTGCGTCTGTTCGTCGCGTTGTATACGCGTGAGGAGTCGCAATCGAGCACACGGTCGAAAAGTTCAGTGTCTAATTCAGGATCGTATTGATCCCAGTCGACGCCCTGTGCCTCGTGGTTCTGGTGGGAGACTACCCACTTGAAGTCGAACTCCTCACCACCACCGCCGTAGGCCGGGAAGAGCATCCAATGCCCGGCTTCCGATCCCGTCTCCGTCCGAAACTCGGTCCAGGCACGGATCGCCGGCGCGACGTCATCGGCGAAATTCTTGCCTTCGGCGATATTACAGTCCGAGAAAGAAATAACTACATTGTCCGGGGGGTCTTCACGGTCCGGCGGCTGCTTGAAATTCACCGCTGCGAAATTTGAGTGACCATTGCAGGGACCAAGTTTTTCGAACTCCGCCGCTATTTCACCGCCATTTGCGAGCCAATCATCCTGTGCGGCACCCAGGGCCTTCGCAGTCGGCGATACGCCGAGCCAGAGATAGTCGAAATCCTGGTTATCGCTGAAGTAGAACTTTGTCAAAGTCCATGCCGTGTAGTCGTTAAACCCCTGCTCATCGGCCCAGGCGTTCCACTTGGCGGCGACGGCATCGAGATCGGCCGGCCCCATACCCTCGTCGTAACTGCAGGCATATATCTCAACGGGTACGACAGATTCGGATGCTTTTTCTTCGTCCTGCGCGACGCCGTTGCTGCAACCGGCCGCAATGACCAGGCTGCCCGTAGCGAGCGCTATTAGAATCTTCTTCATTTCTCTCCCCCTCATGTTATTTTTTTAAGCGCCTGAATGGGCGCCACAGCGCCTGTTGGACGCCGATGACCCCAAGTATAGACGATGATTGGCCGAACATAAGCAGACGAAGGCATATATTTTGTTTTTTCCGGGAAAGAGCCTCGCCGCCTGGATGAGCGCTAACTCATTGAATAAGCGCCTTTATTACGAGTTACGTCGCAATTCGAAAGTCTACGCAACGTTCGCTCTGGGGAGTATTTCGTCCAGTGAGAGCAACAAAGCGTCCAGCTCGTCTTCTGTGTTGTAGTGCACGGGACCCGACGCGGACCGCCCCGCCGGCATCGTAAATTCCCAGGGCCATGGCGGGCTCGACCGCATAGTTGTGGCCACTCCAGACGAATATGTTCTTTTTTGCCAAAGACTCCGCGATCGTTGCCGGTGGGACGCCGTCGACGGTAAACGACACGGTGGGCACCCGCCGGGCCATGGCGTCTTTTGCCGTGATTCCCTGAACCCGGACGCCAGGGAGTTGCTGCAGTCCGTCGATCAGTTGAATCACCAGGCCGGTTTCGTATTCGAACAGGCACTCCAATGCGGCGTGCACAGAGCGGCGACGGCCTTGGTATTTTTGATTGTTGTCCTGAAATTCGCCCGCCATCGACTCTCCGATCCAGGCCAGGTAATCGACGGCTGCTGTCGTTCCCGCCATCCCTTCATGGCTCTGCGTGCCGGTCTCGAATGAGCCAGGAAGCTCGTCCGGTGCCGGCCGGAGTTTGTAGGCTTCCAAAGCTTCCAGCACCTCGCGTCGGCCCCAGAGAATGCCCTGGTGCGGCCCGAAGAATTTGTATGCCGAACAAACCAGGAAATCACAGCCGAGATCCTGCACATCTGTCGACACGTGTGGCACAGATTGCACAGCATCGACATATGTCCATGCACCTGCATCGCGCGCTTTCCTGCTGATTGTTTTCACATCGTTGATTGTGCCGGTCAGGTTACTTGCGCCGCCAACACAAACGAGTCTCGTTTTGTCAGACAGAAGATCGTCAAGCCGGGATAGATCGAACTCGAACGAGTCCAGATCGAACGGTAACCACTTGATCTCCAGCCCCAGGTCACGTGCCAACAGTACCCACGGCTGCACGTTTGCGTCGTGGTCCATGCGCGTCAGGATGATTTCATCGCCGGGCTGCATTTGCCGGCCGATCGATCTCGACAGGTGCAGCGTAATGGTCGTCATATTCTGGCCGAAGATTATCTCGTCGGCAGACGGCGCATTGAGCAGGTCGGCCATCGCCGCGTGAGCCTCATCCACGATTGTGGTAGCTCGCTCAGACGTGCGAAAGTAACCGCCCACATTCGCGTTGGACTCGAGCAGGCAGTCAGACATCTTGTCTGCGACTGATCGCGGCACTTGCGTGCCGGCGGGATTGTCGAAGTAAATTCTGGGTGTATCGCCGTCGCGAACAGACAGTGCCGGAAACTGTGATCGAATCGCATCAAGGTCAAATTGCATGGATTATTCCTGGAGGAACTCGATTAGGTAATTCAGACGGGTTTCTTGTTGTGTTACGTGGGGCTTACTCGTGTACCTGCCCGCCCCATTTTTCCCTGTGAGCATCTTCCGCTCTTTGCCGCAGGCGCGCATGCCGATTTGTGAGCAGCAGCGAGTTCGGATCGCACACCCGTGCTCTGATTAAGCCTAAGTCGCTGGCAGCGTCGAACAAACTCGGATACCAGCGCTCCCAGTTCGGCAACAGTTCCTCGACGTGCTCGCGGAGATTCATCAGCTCAATGTATATGAGCCAATTGGCCGTGACAACGACCACAAGTGAAAACCTGGAATACGCCATGCAAGCGTCGGCTTGGATCGCCTCTGTCGCTGAGTGTGCCTGCCTATTCTTCGAGCATTTTGCTGATCATCATCATGGCGACAAGCAACAGACCACCGAGAATAACGGTTGAAATCTGGGGAAAATTGCCCAATGACAGGCTGCCAACATTTGTGGGAATCAACGTCAGAAGCTTGCTGAATGTTACGACTAACTGACTCAATGGTTTTACGGCGATGGCCGCACCAACCACAAAAGCAGCAGGCAAAGTCAGGCGACGGATCCAGATACGGCGTTTGATCTCGAATACTATTTTGCGGCTAAAGCCTTTGTCCGGAACAGGTTCCGACCTGAACAAAGACTCAAGCAATCTGTCTTCGTTGTCTTTAAGCCTGTCAACCATGCTGATGACCTTCGATTTCAAAACTATCCCTGATTTTTTCCTTGCCGCGAAAAATGATCGATTTTACAGTTCCGATCGGCAATTCCGCAGCTTCGCCTATTTCCCTGTGCGACAGCCCGCAAGCATACGAAAGAATCATTACTGCTCGTTCTTCCTCAGTCAATACTGCCAGAAACCGGTCAAGGTCGCTGAGCTCGACTGACTCCACTGTATGCGTGCTGCCGCCCGCCTCGGCCAAATGGCCCATTTTTTCCAATATGTCATCGTACCGCGATGACTTTCGCTTCGACTGGAGGAATGTCGTATAAGCAACTTTCAGCAACCAGCCGATGAACGAACCATGACCGGCATAGGTATGTAGCTTTTCCCATGCATGCAAAAAACTGTCCTGTGCCAGGTCATCGGCCAGTTCACGGTCGCGACATAACTTTCGCAGAAAGTTCCTGACCTGGGACTGATGGCGCCGTACCAACTCGCCGTACGCGGCAGTATCCTGCTGCGCCACCACGCGAGCGACAAGGTCGATGTCGTCATTACCGTGCACACTCGTCGTTTCCGTACTTACCCTGTTTCCTTCCGCGCCCCGTATCGCCATATGATCAAGTAGGCAAGGCCGATGGCGAATGGAAAGGCAGCACCGGCCAGGCAGCCGCGAAGCGCATAACCGCTGGGGTCGGGTACCGCGAATCCGCAAAGCGCAAGCCCCACGGCAAGCGACATCCAGATCATGGCGCGTCTCATATCCCTGTTCTTGCTCGGTTCCGGCTCGCCGAGCCTGCTGATGATGTCCGGCGTCAACTCGTTGCCTTTCTCAAGCGCCAGCCTGATCGTTTGCTGCATTTCCGCGCGTGAGCGATGCTTGAAATACAGGACAATAAAGAAAATAAGCGCAATCATCACAAACATTGCGATTGGTATCAGTTCTTCAACCATTTTGGTGTCTCCATTAGCTATATGGCGCAGCATTGCTGCGTGTTATGGAGTAGATGTCGCTCATGCCCTCATTGGATGCATGAAATGCAATTTTTTATCAAGAAAATTTTCTTATTAATCAGCTATTTATGGTTTTACGGGCAGCTCTTTGCACAGATGCCGCCGGTTTGAGTCCTATATTAGAGAGTTGTGGTCAACTTTGCTCATGCCAAAGCGCCAGCAGCTCGGCCTCTCGTTCAGGGCTCAGGCCCGCGCGAATGTTCTGCGTACGTTCCTCGGGCAGCGTCTTCCACCAGCTAATCAGGTCGCGTGCCGTCTCTCTGATCGGCCGGTTTCGGAGGCCTTTGGCTGCGGCCCTCTCGCCGTTCACCAACGAAACACCAGCATATTCGCCGGTAGGCGGGGCCCAGATCGGCAAAGAACGATTCTCGCCGAGTTGCCGCTCCTCGATGAACTCGGCGCTGAGCCAGGTCGGCGTCACTTCTGTTGCCGTCACTGCCATGCTATCCGCGAGCAAACCACCCATCGAGCACGAACCCGCCGGCGTCACAGTGTTATAGGTTCCTGTGATGTGCTGCTCCAGAGAATCCACGACAAAGTTTGCGAGGTCCCTGACATCGATTATCTGGATCTTGTCGTCGGGCGTTCCGGGCCAGAGCATCTCACCGCCCTTCATTGTTCGAACCGGCCAGTAGCTGAACCTGTCCGTCTGGTCACCCGGACCGCAGACGTACGTCGGGCGCAGAATGGTCAACCGGTCCTCGCCAATCTCCGCCGTCGCCCGTTGCTCACACAGCGCCTTCATCGGCCCGTAAGTCTCGCCTGTCACTTCTTCAACCGTCTCGTCAGGCATTGTCGCCAGGGGAGAATCTTCGTGATTCGGATTCGCAAAGCTCGCGTATGCAGAAATAGACGAAATGAACAGATAGTGTGCAACGGCGGGCGACAGGAGTCGTGCGGAATCCGCAACATGGCGCGGCACGTAGCCCGAATTATCGACTACCGCGTCCCACTTTCCACCCTTCAATGCATGAAGCCCGTTATTGCGATCGCCGACAAGCAGTTCGAGATCAGGAAAGAGTGTGTTGTTGGTCTTGCCCCGATTGAACAGGCTGACAACATGTCCGCGGCGTAACGCCTCTCGAACCATGTGCGGCCCGATAAATCCCGTCCCGCCGAGAACGAGGATTCTTAAGGCGTCGCTACCTGTTTTCGGTTTCTCATCTTCAGCCAGTACCCGTGGAACCCCGCCTGCCGCAACCGCTGCCGTGCCAAGCAAACTGGTTTGCAAAAAGCGTCGTCGATTGCTGTTCATATTCCGCTTCCGTTAGTACCGGCGACCGTAGCCCCTATGTTATTAAAGGAATGCGTCAGCATAGCACTTCATGGCGCAGCGAAATTCGGGATAGTATGCTTGCCGCAGGTAACGGCCAGATTTGAGGAATCACCATGAGCAAATCGCAAAAGGGTGCCATCGATCCCCAGGAAATTGAGCCTCGTACCGGCACCAGTTACCCGGAGCCCTTCAGACAGAATGTCGTATCCAGACGCAAGCGTGTGCTCGGAGACGCCTTCGGCTTGACCCGATATGGCGTTAACCTGGTTGAACTGCCTCCCGCTACGTGGTCGTCGCAGAGGCACTGGCACACGCACGAGGATGAATTTATCTACGTTGTCGCGCGCGCTGCTTACGCTGGTCACTGACGAAGGTGAGCAGTTACTGACACCGGGTATGGTTGCGGGCTTCCCGGCCGGCGATGGCAACGGTCATCACCTGATCAACAACAGTGAGGCGGTGGCATCCTATTTGGAGATCGGCGACCGTAACGCTCAGGACGAGGTTTTTTATCCCGATATCGATTTGCTATTCAAGATAAACGACGACGGAGATCAGGTGTTCACTAACCGCGATGGCGTGTCTTACTGAGGCGTTGAGAGAATAATTGCTTTTGGACAGGACGTCCCTGCATAGCAAGCCACTCCTGCGAGTTCACCTACCGATAGCGGCCCATCAGTTTTTCGAGTGAATCCTTACCTGGATTCAATTCTTCATAGGGAATTTTTGAAAGCGGCGTATCGACACTGCCCGACAGATCGTGCATGTCGCCGGTTTCCTCATCGATATACAGGAGTCCCGTGATGATCTCACCGGCGTTGACGCTATCGCGGAGGAAACGAAAACGCCGCGGCACGACTGGTCGGATCGTAATCCTTGTCCACCTTCCGGAATACGATTTTGCTGCCATCGTGCAGCTCGACCGGCATGGCTGATCCTTCGTCGTATGCCGCTTTGATTTCCTCTGCGGGTGGGATGAAGTCTACGTCGATGACATGGTGATAAAACTGCCGTGTGTGTGCATAGCTTTTCGTCGAACCTTCGTGGTCGTTGAACGTGACGCACGGACTGATGATATCGATCAATGCAAAACCTTTGTGAGTCAGCGCCCCCTTTATCAGGGGCACGAGCTGTTGCTTATCGCCCGAAAAGCTTCGCGCTATATAGGTCGCACCGAGTCCGATTGCCGTGCTGACGGGGTCGATCGGCATTTGCTTATTGGGCGCTCCTTTCTTCGCGACGCTGCCAACATCGGCAGACGCAGAGTATTGGCCTTTGGTGAGCCCATAGACACCGTTGTTTTCAATGATGTAACACATATCGAGATTGCGGCGAATGACGTGCGCAAACTGCCCCATGCCGATGGACAATGAGTCTCCATCACCCGATACGCCTATGTAGGTCAAATCCCGGTTTGCCGCGTTTGCGCCGGTCGTCACAGACGGCATGCGACCGTGCACCGAATTGAAGCCGTGCGACTGGCTGACGAAATACGCCGGCGTTTTCGACGAACAACCGATCCCACTCATTTTCGCCAGCAAGTGCGGTTCGAAATCGAGCTCGAATACGGCCTGAATGATTGCCGCTGTAATGGAATCGTGGCCGCAACCGGCGCAGAGTGTCGATACGGTGCCTTCGTAGTCGCGGGCCGCCAGGCCGAGTTTGTTTTTAGGCAGCTTCGGATGGGTGACTTTCGGCTTCGGGTTGTAACTCATGTTTGTATCTCTTTAGCTCGGACTTACCGCACATTCAGGCAGCGCGCCCTTTTTCAAGCTGTTTCTCTACCCTATCGATCACAAAATCCGCATTGATGGGCATGCCATCGTAATGCAGCATCGGAATAAGTTTCCGTGGATCGGCGTCCGCGTCGAGAATCAGGAGTGAGCGCAACTGCGCGTCCCGGTTTTGTTCGACCACATAGACTCGTTCATGCTTGTCGATAAAGTCCTTGATGTCATCGTTGAACGGGAATGCCTTTACGCGACAATAGTTCAAGCCAATGTTTTTGTCTTTCAATCTGAGCAGTGCCTCTTTGACTGCTCCGTCACAACTACCGACCGACAGGATTGCCGTGTCATGGAACTTCGAGTACTCGATCGCAGGACGGGGTACCATGCTACGCGAAGTTTCCCACTTCACGAGAAGCCGATCGACGACCTCCTGATACTCTGCCGAGTCCTCCGTGTAATTGCCGTCTTTGTTATGCCCCGAACCTCGTGTGAAATACGAACCTTTCGGATGTTCGCCGGGCAAGGTCCGATATGTAATACCATCCCCATCCTTATCCAGGTACCGCTGGAACCTCTCCATCGATTCAAGGTCTTCAGCGGTAAGCACCTTGCCCCTGTCCGGTTGATAGTCCGCGTCCCACTTCAAGTCCGGGCACATCCAGTCATTCATTCCGATATCGAGATCGGACAGCACCATTACCGGCGTCTGCAGCCTGTCGGCAAGATCGAACGCCGCAATGGCCATATAGAAGCATTCTTCCGGGTTTGCCGGGAACAACAACACATGCTTCGTATCGCCGTGTGATGCATACGCGCACAGCAGAAAATCGCATTGTTGTGTGCGCGTCGGCATGCCGGTTGACGGCCCGGTACGTTGCACGTCGAAGATGACTGCCGGTAATTCCGCGTAGTAGGCATAGCCGATGAATTCGGTCATCAACGATATGCCCAGGACCGCTCGTCGGCGTGAATGCCCGTGCCCCGTTCCAGGTAGCGCCGAGAACAACGCCAATGGCCGCCAGTTCATCTTCCGCCTGCACGATGCAGAACTTTTTGCCGCCCGTCTCAGGATCCATTCGATACTGCCTGCAAAAAGATTTAAAGGCATCCATCAACGACGTTGAAGGCGTAATCGGGTACCAGGCGCCGACTGTCGCACCCGCATATACGCAACCCAGTCCTGCGGCGGTATTGCCATCGATCATGATGTGATCTTTCGTTTTGTCCATTGGTTCGATCGTTAGTGGCAGCGGACATGAAAAATGTTCTTTCGTGTAATCGTAGCCGAGACGAATTGCGTCAAGGTTGGCTGCGACCATGTGTTGCTTGGATGCGAATGTATCTTCAATGAGTTTCGTAATAATGCCGAGATCGATCTCGAGCAACGCTGCCAGTGCACCGACGTATGCGATGTTCTTCATCAGGATCCGCGCCCGGACCCCGTCAAAGTGCTCGTTGCACATCTTCGACAGCGGAATCCCAATAACGGTAATGTCTTCTCTGTCGAGCAGGCGGCTGCGTGGCCACGTCGAGTCATAGACCAGCCAGCCTCCCGAAGCGATCTCATTCATGTCCTTCGTGTAAGTCTGCGCGTTCATCGCAACCATGATGTCGACGCGATTGGAGCGCGCCTGAAAACCGTCTTTGGTCACGCGAATCTCAAACCAGGTTGGCAGGCCCTGGATATTCGATGGGAAGAAGTTCTTGCTGACGACGGGCACGCCCATCCTGAAGATGGCCTTCATCAACAAACCATTGGCGCTGGCTGACCCGGTGCCGTTGACCGTAGCGATCTTTATGACAACATCGTTGATACTGGACACGAACGTTCTACCTCAGGCCCTTCGGCCCGTCTCACTCCTTATGATTATAGACAGCTTTGGGCCGGTTTTTTCTGACTCTTATTGCTGCTCAACAACCATTAACCGGAAGCCACTTTGGCTGCTTTGGGCGCAGGGGGCGTTGCCTCATCCCCGGCATAGGGAAGCAAAATGGTCGATTTCTGCATGTCCCAGGCGCCGGTCGGACACCGTTCGGCGCAAAGGCTGCAATGTACACACAGATCCTCGTCCTTGACCATGACGCGGCCGGTCTGAGGCAGTCCTTCGGACACATACAGATCCTGCTCGCGGTTTTCGGCCGGGGCCGACAGCCTGGTTCTGAGATCGTCTTCCTCGCCATTGGCAGTCATCGTCAGGCAATTTACCGGGCAGACATCGATGCAGGCATCGCACTCGATGCAGAGCTTGGCCGTAAAAGCGGTCTGAATGTCACAGTTAAGACACCGCTCCACTTCCTCGATCGTTTGCTCAACGGTAAATCCGAGTTCGACTTCTATGTCGAGTTTCTTGAAGCGTTCTTTTAAATCCACGTGCGGCATCAGGCGTCTCGCGGCCGGATTATAGTCGTTGGAGAAACTCCACTCGTGCATGCCCATCTTCTGGCTGATCAGATTCATGCCGCGCGGCGGCCTGTCGTTAATGCCCTCCTGATGCACGTATTTGTGAATCGAGATCGCGGCCTCGTGACCGTGTGCGACGGCCCAGATAACATTTTTGGGACCAAAGGCAGAATCACCGCCGAAGAACACACCCTCTCGCGAACACATCATCGTGACCTCGTCGACGATCGGGCTATCCCATTCATTGAAATCGATGCCAATATCCTTTTCAATCCACGGAAACGAGTTGTCCTGACCGATCGCGAGAATGACGTCGTCGCAAGGAATCATGACTTCCCCAACGGCGGTACCCCGATCGATATTGCCGTCGTCATCGATCTTGTATTCCATCTGATCAAATCTCATCCCGACAAGTTTGCCGTCCTCGACGACAAACTCCTTCGGTGAATGATTGATCAGAATCTCGACCAGCTCTTCTTCCGCGTCTTCGAGCTCCCAGTCAGATGATTTAAAGAACGCTCTCGGCTTCCTTGCCATTACCTTGACGTCCTTTGCATTGAGGCGCAGTGACGTACGGCAGCAGTCCATCGCCGTATTACCAACACCTATGATCAACACTCTCTCGCCAATGGACTTGACGTGCTCAAACGCAACCGATTCGAGCCAGTCGATGCCGATATAAATGTTCTCCGTATCGTAGCGCCCGGGTAGTTTGAGTTCCTTGCCTCGCGGCGCCCCGGTACCAACGAACACCGCATCGAATCCGCCGTCGTCGAGCAGGTCCTTCATGCTCTCAATCCGGTGATTGAATTTGATCTCTGCTCCCATATCGAGGATGTAGTTGATCTCTTCGTCAAGCACTTTGGGCGGCAGACGAAACTGCGGGATGTTGGTTCGCATCAGTCCGCCGGTCGTGTCGAGCGCCTCGAATATCGTTATTTCGTAACCGAGCGGCAGCAAATCGTTCGCAACTGTCAGTGAGGCGCAACCCGCGCCAATCAAGGCGATCTTTTTGCCATTCTTAATCTTCGGCGCTTTCGGCAGCCGGTCAGTAATATCGTCACGATGGTCGGCCGCAACTCGTTTCAACCTGCAGATTGCGACCGGCTTGTCTTCAACCCTGCCACGGCGACAGGCAGGTTCGCAGGGACGGTCACAGACACGGCCAAGGATGCCAGGAAATACATTTGATTCCCTGTTCAGCATGTAAGCATCGCTGAACAGGCCCTGGGCGATAAGTCGAATGTACGAAGGAACGTCGGTATGAGCGGGGCATGCCCACTGGCAATCGACGACTTTGTGGAAGTAGTCGGGCTTAGAAGTATCTGTTGGCTTCATTTACATGACGTGCCGAATTGCTGCCAATCTCAAAGCACTGACTTCATTGGGCGCAAGCATAGCTGGATCGCCCGGAAAGTAAACCGTTTCCAGCACGCTTTCGTGAGCCCACGCGATAAGTCGATATTCGGCTAAACTTAATGGTAAATATCGCCCGTCAGGACGGGCTCCAACAGTAGCTTCTATCAGAACACCGTGGGGTCCGCTATTCCGGGCGATTCCATCAGCGGCCCCGATCAAACTGCAGCCTCTGCCCGACGATGTCGCCGCTCAACTTGCCGTTCTGATAGATGATGTGTCCGTTGACGATCGTCGTATCGATACTCGAACTAAAGGTTACACCGTCGAACGGCGACCAGTGGCATTTACATAACAGATTCGACGAACTGACGGTGTATGGCGTCTTGTTATCGATCAGAACGAGATCGGCGAAGTAGCCTTCGCGCACATAGCCGCGGTCGACAACGCCGTAAATATCTGCAACCGCGTGACTCGTCTTATCAACCAGCAACTCGGGACTGATTTGACCGCCTTCGGCCAGCTCAAAAAGCGCCAGCAATGCATGTTGTACTAGTGGCATTCCCGCCGGCGCTTTGAAATACGTCCGTTGCTTTTCCCCGAGAAGATGTGGTGCGTGATCGGTGGCAATAATATCGATGCGGCCCTCGTTCAACGCGGCGATGAGCGCTGCCTTGTCCTCCGCTGTTTTTATGGCCGGGTTGCACTTGATCTTTGCGCCGAGGTCTTCGTAACGACTCTCATCGAACCACAGATGATGCACACAGACTTCCGCCGTAATCCGTTTGTCACTCCGGTCTGCTTTGGAGAACAGGCTCATTTCGATTGCGGTAGTCAGGTGAAGCACGTGAAGCCGTGTATCGTGACGGCGGGCCAGCTCGACTGCGAGACTTGACGACACGAGGCAGGCATTGGCCGAACGAATGTTCGGATGCTCGGACATCGGCACGCGGTCACCGTACCTGGCCTTGGCATGCGCCTCGTTATCCCAGATCGTTGGCGAATGCTCGCAATGAGTTACAAGCAATACCGGCGCATGTTCGAATAGTCGCTCCAGCGCTTCTCCGTCGTCGATCAGCATGTCTCCCGTCGAGGCGCCCATGAAAGCCTTGATACCGCAGGCATCATTAAGCTGCAGCGCCTTGATCTCGTCGATGTTTCTGTTTGTTGCGCCCAGATAAAACGCGTAATTCCCGCAGCACCGACGTTCCGCGAGTTTGTACTTATCGGCAAGCGCCGCTAGCGTAGTTGTCTGCGGGTTGACATTCGGCATGTCCATGAAACTCGTTATGCCGCCTGCGACAGCAGCGGCCGACTCGGACGCCAGATTGCCTTTGTTCGTCATTCCGGGTTCGCGGAAATGTACCTGGTCGTCGATCATGCCGGGAATCAGGTACTTGCCATTGGCATCCAGCACCTGGACACCTTCATCGGGCGTGATGCTCCTGGCGATTTTCTCGATGCGCTCGCCTTTGACGAGAACATCGGTATCGCGAATCTCGCCTTCGTTTATGAGACGAGCATTGGTAATGAGTAGTTTCTGCAAGAGATTCCCTAGTTGGTGGCGAATGCGTCCGTGGCCATCACGAGTTCATGCACATTCCCCGGCTCGAACGCGGCATGACCGGCATCAGGAACGATTCGCAAATCGGCTTCCGGCCAGGCCTGCGACAGCTCCCAGGCTGAGATGCACGGGCAAACGACATCATAGCGGCCCTGGACGATGACCGCGGGAATGTTGCGGATCTTGTCTATGTTTTTGATGAGTTGATTCTCTTCCATGAAACCACCGTTGACAAAGTAATGGCATTCGATCCGTGCAAGCGACAGCGCCAGGTCACCCGCCCCGAATTCGGCTGCAATCTTGTCGTTCGGCACGAGGAAACTGGTGGATCCTTCCCATACTGACCACGCTTTGGCAGCCTGCAATCTGACGTCGGGATCATCGCCCGTCAGTCGCTTGTAATAAGCATGCAGCAGATCATGCCGTTCGCGTTTCGGAATCGGTTTGAGGTAGTGCTGCCAGAGGTCCGGATACAACTCGCTCGCACCCTTTTGATAGAACCAGTCGATCTCCTTCTTGCGCAGCATAAAAATGCCGCGAAGCACGAGTTCCGTGACCCGCCCGGGATGGGTCTGCGAATAGGCCAGCGCCAGGGTGCTGCCCCAGGAACCACCGAACACCTGCCAACGGTCTACCTGCAAGGCAGCCCGCAGGATCTCAATGTCATCCACGAGGTCCCAGGTCGTGTTGTTTTCAAGGCTGGCATGCGGACGGCTCTTGCCACTGCCCCGTTGATCAAAAAGTACAATTCGATACACCTCGGGATTGAAGAATCGCCGCATCTTGTCCATGCAACCACCGCCGGGGCCGCCGTGCAGGAATACGGCAGGCTTGCCGTGCGGGTTGCCCGACTCCTCATAATAGAGTTCGTGGCCACCGCCGACTTTCAGATAGCCGGTATGGTTAGGTTCGATGGCAGGATACAGCTCCCGTCGTTCGGTCTTGCTGTTCATGGGCGGCATTATGAAAGGGTGTCGGCGGGATTGCCACGCATTGTATGCTGAACAGGGAACCTTGTTCTATTAACCCAGTCTTTAGTCAGCGTAGACACCTGTTAGACTCCCGCGACCAGGCAACAACCGGTAGGCCTTTAGATGACTAATTCCAGAATGAATCGTTCGATCTGCGTGGCAGGCACATTGATACTCCTTGCGTTCAACGTGGCCGCGGCCAGCGATATTGACATTGACTACACCGAATTCACGCTCGACAACGGCTTGCGTTTGATTGTTCATGAAGATCACAAAGCACCGATTGTGGCTGTAAATATCTGGTATCACGTCGGATCGAAGAACGAGAAAGCCGGCAAGACCGGATTCGCTCACCTGTTTGAGCATCTGATGTTCAACGGCAGCGAAAATTATGACGACGAGTATTTCAAGCCATTCGAACTCGTCGGAGCGACAAGCATGAACGGCACAACAAACTTCGACCGCACGAACTATTTTGAGAACGTGCCGAACACCGCTCTGGATATGGCGCTGTGGATGGAATCAGATCGCATGGGCCATCTTCTGGGTGCAATAACGCAGGAAAAACTCGACGAGCAGCGCGGCGTCGTGCAGAACGAGAAGCGCCAGGGCGATAACCAGCCGTACGGCACGGTTGACTATCGAATTCTGGAAGGCCTGTTTCCCGTTGGCCATCCATATTCATGGAACGTTATTGGATCGATGGACGACCTCGATGCCGCCAGTCTCGAAGACGTCCACGAGTGGTTTAAGACCTATTATGGGCCCAATAATGTCGTCATCGTCGTTGCCGGCGACGTGAACCCTCAAGAAGCGCTCGAGAAAGTCGAGAAATACTTCGGCGACATCCCGCCGGGACCACCGATAGCAAAACCCCGCGAATGGATCGTCAAACTCGAGCACGATAAACGCGAGACGATGCAGGACCGGGTCCCGCAGGCACGTATATATAAAGTGTGGGGCGCTCCAAATTTTGTATCGGAAGACGCGGACCTCCTGCAGCTTGCTGATGCCGTGTTGACGGGTGGTAAGAATTCCCGACTGTATGAACGGCTCGTTTACAAAGACCAGACCGCGACCAGTGTGAGTGGCAGCCTGTTCAGCGGAGAGATCGGCGGCTATTACGAGTTGCAGGCCACAGTACAGCCTGGTGGCGACATCGAGGCGGTCAGGCAGGCGATGGACGAGGAAATACAACGATTCCTTGCGGAAGGCCTGACCAAAGACGAGCTTGCTCGAGTCAAGGCGCAGCTGAAGTCCGGTTTTGTGCGCGGCGTGGAACGGATCGGCGGTTTTGGCGGCAAGTCGGACATCCTGGCACAAAATGCCATCTATGCCGGCGATCCGGGTTTCTATACGACCTCTCTGGATCGCTTTGAAGCGGCTACCCCCAAAACCATACAGGCTGCAGCCAAGCGCTGGTTGAGCGCAGGCTCATACCAGCTGGATGTGCTCCCGTTTCCGGAGCTGCAAGCCGCGACAGAAGGCGCCGATCGTTCGGCACTGCCGGAGACAAATTCTTTTCCGGAGGTCAAATTTACCGAGTTTGAGCGCAGTAACCTGAGCAACGGCCTGGAGCTGATTGTCGCCCATCGTGCAACGGTCCCGGTCGTCAACCTGCTCATGCGCTTCGATGCGGGCTTCGCCTCGGATCAGTTCGGCGAGCCCGGCACATCGAGTCTGGCGATGGCGATGCTCGACGAGGGCACCAGGACCCGCACAGCGCTCGAAATCAGCGACGAGTTGGCAAGGCTGGGCGCATATTTCGGTGCCGGTTCCGGTATCGATGCGTCAGGCGTCTCGATAAGCGCACTCAAGGAAAATCTGGACGACTCGCTCGAATTATTTGCCGATGTTGTTTTGAATCCGGCCTTCCCGCAGAATGAACTCGATCGCTTGCGCAAGGCCAGGCTCGCGCAGATCAAACAGGAGAAGACACAGCCTATCGGCATCGCCCTGCGCGTCCTCCCGGCGTTGATGTACGGCAGGGATCATGCCTACAGTCTGCCGCTGACCGGATCCGGTACAGAAGAATCGGTGGCGCGCATTACGCGAGATTCACTCGTCGATTACCACCAGACCTGGTTCAGACCGAATAATGCGACCATGATCGTCGTCGGCGACACCACGATGGACGAGATCAAACCAAAGCTCGAAAAATTGTTCCGGCGTTGGCAGCCGGGCAACGTACCGACCAAGAATATCGGCAATGTCGATCTTCCCGATAAAGATCGCATCTATATCATTGACCGCCCCGACGCCGTCCAGTCCATCATATTTGCCGCAAACGTCGCACCACCGGCCGGACAAGGCAATGAAATCGCCATCGAGACGATGAACGAGATCATTGGTGGCAGCTTTACTTCGCGAATTAATATGAATCTGCGCGAAGACAAACATTGGGCGTACGGCGCAAGATCGGTGCTCCTATCTACCAAGGGACAGCGGCCATACATCGCATACGCACCGGTGCAGACCGACAAGACCATGGAATCGATGGCCGAGATCAAGCGCGAACTCAAGGAATATCTGGGCGAGAACCCCGCAACAGACGAAGAGCTCGAGAAAGTAAAAAATAACAATACCTTGAGCCTGCCCGGGCGATGGGAAACGGCCAATGCCGTGCTGCGAGATATCGGAGAAATTGTCACGTACGACCTGCCCGACGACTACTGGGACACCTACGCGGACAATGTGAGAAATCTCTCCCTCGAGCAGATCGCTGAAGCGGCCGATGAAGTCATCAAACCGGACAATCTCCTCTGGGTCGTGGTCGGCGATCGCGAAAAGATTGAACCGAGAATTCGTGAGCTCGAACTCGGTGAGATCATTCATCTTGACGCCGACGGCAATCTGCTGGAACCGACCGCCTCAAACTAGAGTCGGGGACAGACCCGGGGTCTGTCCCCAGTTCGATGATTTCCTTTTTATTCGATTTGAATGATCCGATCAGCGCGGGCCAGCACGTCCGGCCGGTGGGCGACGCTGATGATCGTTATTCCTGAGCGGGCCAGCCTGTCCAGGATGTGCCTTTCCGTGTCGATATCGAGATGGCTTGTTGCCTCGTCCAGGAACAATATGCGCGGATTCCGGTAAAGCGCCCTTGCCAAAAGGATTCGTTGCTGCTGCCCACCGGACAGGCTGCTTCCCGAATCTCCGACCAGTGTATTCAGCGTCATCGGCAGTGACTGGATGTCTGTCCATATTTCTGCGTTGATCGCCGCCTTGACTATGCGCTCGATATCCGGCTGCGGATCGAATGCCGCAATATTTTCGCCGATCGAACCCTGAAACAGCCTGTCATTCTGCAGCACGATGCCAAACTGTTGACGAAGGCAGCGCGGATCCCACAGCGAAAGGTCCTTGCCGTCGATCAGAATCCGGCCGCTGGTCGCAGCCAGCTGTGTCGACATGAGCCGCAGCAATGTCGTCTTGCCGGCCCCCGAAGGTCCGGCGATAGCTATCGTTTCGCCCCTGGCTATAACACAGCAAAAATCGCGGACAACCCAGGGACCGCCCGGGTACCTGAAATTCAGGTTTCTGGCCTCAATTGAGCCTGCGACGTGCGCATGTATCGCGTCTCTTGGCGGTGAGGATTCCGGCTCTGCCAACAAGATGTCGGAAATCCGGTCCATGTGTACTCTGAGCATGAAAAAGCTTCTCGCAATATTCGCGAGACTTATAGCCGCTGCGCCAAACCGGCTTCGCAGGCTAAGAAAGGCAAAGAGAACACCGAGTGTGATTTGTTTTTCGACAATGCCGGATATGCCTACGGCAAGGAACAGCACTTGTTCCACGGCTCCGATGATTCCCGCTCCGGCGCTGCTGTAGATTGACAACTTCGCCTGTCTGACACCAGCATTTGTGGCCGCAAAGAAATGGCTTTGCCATTGACTCAGTCGCAGCGCCCCGAGATCGAGGGCTCGAACCGAGTCATATGCACCCAGCGTCTCGAGCAGCAAGCTGTTTTGTCTCGCCGTGTGTACCAGCGCTTCCTCAGTTAGCCGGCGACTTGCGGGCAAAAGGGCGAAAGTCAGCAGCGTGGACAGTAGCAGGCCACCGAGCGATACAGCGGTTAGCCAGGCGCTGTACAGGAACATTATCGTCAGCGTCGCAAGCAGAACAACGAGCTGTGCGATTCCGTTGATACCGGATTCAGTCAGGGCCGTGCGTATCGGAGTTAGCGATTCGATCTTGGACATCAGATCGCCGAGGTGTCGTCCCTGCAAAAAAGAAGCAGGCAAACTGAGGAGATGGTTCAAGACGCTCAGCGTGCTGTCCACTGCCAGCTTTGTGCCAGCATAGAGGCTGATCCATCGACGCGATCCTTCGAGCAGGATGCCAACGAACATCACAATTGCCAGTCCCAGCAACGCACGATAAAGCCAGACCCTGTCCTGGCCGAGAACGACTTCGTCGATCAGCAACTGGGTTGCGATCGGCGGCACAAGGGCCAAAGTCTGTATGGTGATCAGCAATGCCAGCATCATCCACAAGTAGCGGCCGAGATATTGAAACGATCCGACAAAATCGGAAAATCTGACCCTGGCATCTTTACTGTTCCGCTCGAACTCTCGCGCCGGAGTCAATTCGACTGCGACGCCAGTGAACGCACGGTCAAGCTCCTCGATTCTGACAACACGCCTGCCCGACGCCGGATCGTGAACGACTGCCTTACCGCGCTTCATTCGCACCAGAAGTACGAAGTGATTCGTCCTCCAATGCAGTATGGCCGGCAGTCTCAGCTTGTTGATTTCATCGAGCTCCAGGCGCAGCGGCCTCGCGATCAGCCGCAACCCCCGGGCGATTTCGACAAGGTCTTTCAATGTTGTGCCGCGTGACGACATCGAGGCCTGACTGCGAAGCGAATGCAGGCTGGCTTCATGACCATAGTGGCCGGCAACCATTGCAACTGCAGCCAGTCCGCATTCCGATCGTTCCTGCTGCAGGATCAGCGGAACCGGACGCCTGCGGCGCAACCCCAGCAGGTAGTCACGCGCCGGCAAAAGCGGTGCCGTCGTCGTCACTCCAGAACGAGCGAAGCAACCACTGGTACAGGCGGTAGCGCCGCCTTATTACATCCGCCCGAAACGAGGTGCCCGGCGCGAGCGGCCATGACGAGCCGAGTGCCTCTATGCGGTCGTCGCGAATCGATGCCCGGACTTCAAAGACGGGGCCTTTGATGGGCAGCGGTACAGTCAGGTCCGATGCCAGGAGAGCGATTGTTGATACTTCCGAAACAACTGCCGTCAGAGTGCCGAACATCTCGTGCGGATAGGCATCGAGGCGAAGTTGTACCGACTGTCCGGCTTTTAGCTGTCCGGCTTTGTCGCTCGGCAGATAGAGCCATGCCTCGAGTCGGCCCTCGGCTTTGTACAGCGTCATCAGGGTCTGGCCGGGACGACTGGTGGATCCGGTTGTCACGCTCAGTCGCGCGACGATACCGGCAGCCGGAGCCAACACGACCCGACCGGCTTCGATTTCTGCCCTGCCGATCTGCCGTAGTAGCCGCTCGCGCCCCATGTCGTGCTGCAACCGGTCGAGTCCGGCCGCTGCCAGGGTCTCATCCCGCTTCGCCTGCAAGTCAGCAAGTTCCTGACTGATTCGCAGCATGTCCCGTTCGAGACCGGCACTGATCGCTTTCGCATGCAGAATCCCGGATCGCTCCTGCGACAGCAGGTCCTCTGCAAGACCCCCGTTTGCGGCCAGCACCTTCATGCGTTCATACCTTTGTTTCAGCAGACCGATATGGCTCGCCTGCAACTCGATTTCGACGCGCGCCTTGGCCTGGCGGCTGCGTGTGAGCGTAAACTGTTCCTCCAGCGCAGTGACACGGCTTGATTTCATTTCCCGCAGGCGGGCCTGGGCCCGCTCCATGAGTTCGAGTTCCGTTCGCAAGGAGCGAATCTGTGATTCGGATACTGGCGACCTGCCCGGCGCGTTGCGATCACTCGTGATGCGCAACAGCACCTGCCCCGCACGGACGGTCATTCCTTCTTTGACTGCCAGCTCCGTTATTCGCCCGGTATCGTTTGCGATGACCCTGAGAAGGCCGCCCGCGGGCATCAGCACCCCGATCGCCCGTGTGCGCTGCGGTACTTCAACGGTATAAACGACCACGCCCAGCAGAATAAGGGAAGACAACGCAACAAGAAGCGTGGCACCCGCTGTTGGCGGAGTGACTATGCATACCCGCCCAAGCAGTCGGTGCCGCGCGGCCGACACAGACTGTTTTCTGAGCAGAGTCCCGCTATGCACCTCAGGCGAGTCTGCGCCGGCAACCAGCATCCTTGGCCGTTGATCCGTCAACATTCGAACATTCCTTTGTTCGCGTTCCTGTGGAGGGTGCTTAAGCAAATCGAACCACGAATCGAGCTGTCGCCGCCACATCAATTTCGAGGCGAACTCCCTCGTTTTTGCCAATGGTTCGCGATTTTCCAAAATCTTCGCAGAAGTCCGCCCGTATGCGATAACCTTCGACACTTCACGAGAGCGATACGGACCAGGCGCAACCGAACGAATGAAAACGACCGATTATCTGACACGAATCCGGGATGCCAGTGTGTATGACGTGGCGAGCAAGACTCCGTTGGAACTCGCAAGCAATCTTTCCGCACGCCTTGGCAACCGAATCCTCCTGAAACGCGAAGACCTGCAGCCGGTTTTTTCTTTCAAGTTGCGTGGCGCTTATAACAAACTGACAACCTTGCCTCAGGAAACTCTGGAGGCGGGGATAATTTGCAGCTCGGCCGGCAACCACGCCCAGGGTGTGGCATTGGCTGCCAAACGAAAAGGGATAAGGGCCGTTATCGTAATGCCCGTTACGACGCCGAGCATCAAAGTCGAAGCGGTCAGGTCATTGGGTGGCGAGGTGATACTGCGCGGTGATACCTACGACGACGCCTATGCCCATGCACGCCAACTCGAAAAAGAACAGCAGCTGACATTCATTCATCCCTTCGACGACCCGGACGTCATTGCCGGGCAGGGCACAATCGGCATGGAAATTCTCGAGCAAACCGATGAGAAGATCAGCGCGGTGTTTGTGCCGATCGGTGGCGGCGGCCTGATCTCCGGTATAGCCGCATACATCAAAGCGGTAGATCCCGAGATCCAGATAATCGGTGTCGAGCCGGATGATTCCGCAGCGATGCGGGAGTCGCTTGCGGCCGGCAAACCCATCGTGCTGGATCACGTTGGCATATTCGCAGACGGTGCCGCAGTACGCCGGGTAGGTGATGAGACCTTCCGCATTTGTCACGAGTTGGTCGATGACATTGTGACCGTCAATACCGATCAGGTTTGTGCCGGTATCAGGGACATATTCGAGGACACGCGTTCGATCGTCGAGCCGGCCGGCGCACTGGCTGTAGCGGGCGCGAAAAAATATCTGGCCGATAGCGGAATTCAGAATGAAACGTTTATCGTCATCAATTCCGGCGCCAACGTGAACTTCGATCGCCTGCGCCACATAGCCGAACGCGCCGCAATCGGTGAACAACGTGAAATACTTCTGGCCGTGGAGATTCCCGAGCAGAAGGGTAGTTTTCGGAATTTCTGCGAAGCAATTGGCCGACGGAGCATCACCGAATTCAACTACCGCTATAGCAATTCAAGTAAGGCGCATATTTTTGTCGGTGTCGAGCTGCATCATGGATATGCCGAACGGCAGGAACTCGTCGCCAAGCTCAGTTCCCTCGGCTATCGGCTCGAAGACCTGAGTGACAACGAAGTTGCGAAGCTGCATATCCGGCATATGGTAGGCGGTCCCGCGACAGGCATCGAAAACGAAAGACTGTTCCGCTTCGAGTTTCCGGAGCGGCCCGGGGCGCTGCTGGATTTTTTGCACGCCGTCGGCACCGACTGGAATATCAGCCTGTTCCATTATCGGAATCACGGCTCCGACTACGGCCGCATTCTTGCCGGCATACAGGTTCCGCCGGAGGAGGCGGAGGAGCTTGAATCTCATCTGTCGAAACTCGGTTACGCTCACTGGGAAGAGAGCATCAACCCAGCCTACGCAATGTTTCTGGCGTAGCCAGACGCGCCCGGGCCGGGGCGGCGATCTGGTTTCAGATGAAACCGATATCACATCATCAGCGGCCTCCTTATTCCAAAATGTTTGCAACCATTTTGAGCCGCCCGGCATCAAAGATCTGAGCGAATCAAGAAAAATACCGGGGATTTCACACAATGAGACTGAATACTCTAACGATCCTGATTACGTCAGTGTTGCTGGCTGCGGCCGCCCTGGCCGGCGAAGAGCACCAGATGAAAATCGAGATTGCGGTCGACGATGGTACAAGCGCGCCGACGGTGATCAGACTCGACAGCGATGACATGGGCTTCAAGCTGCATGAACTACAGGAAGGAGAGTCCCGGTCCGTCGTCGACGGCACAGGACAATCGATCCTCATCACCCGGATGGCCGATGGCTTCGTCTTCGATGTCGATGGCAAGAAAATCAAGGTGCCTGGTATGCAGGACGATCACATGGCGTACGTGTCGGTCGATGCCGACAGGGACATGGACATCGATGTTCGAGTCATGAAACGAATTGAAGTGAAGGGCGACGCGAATCCCGACGACGTAACGATCATCAGCGGCAAGACGCTGGATGACTCTACGAAAGAAGCGATCAGATCTGTGCTGATATCAGCGGGACATGCCGGGAAAACACTGTTCCTGGACGGCAGCGAGCTGCACGGCGACCACACCATGCTGCACAGTTCTGACAGTGTCCGCGAAATCAGAATTTTCTCCCCCAATGAAGAAGACGTGACGAACTAAATTCCCTTATGCGGTTTGTTTCGTTCCTTGGCGGTGGCATTGCCACCGCCTTTTTTATTCAATATGCAGCTTAATAATTAGCGTAAGCCTGAGAGTGAATGTGGCTTATCTTGTCCGTCTGCGTCAGGCGATAAAAGTACCGCAGTTCGTGCAGTGTCTTGATGCAATCACCACGCAATCTCTTTAGTAGTCCGTGACAAAATCTCGCAGCGTAGTCATTCGCGGTCTTGTATCGTTCCTGCTGGTCTTCGCTTAGTTCCGGCTTAAAGCTTACGCGGTCGAATAGCCAGCCGTGCAGCCGATTGGCGAACTTACATTCATCCTGGTCCTGTGCCATTAGCCAGGTGCTGACGAACTTGTCGACTTCCGCCTGCATCTCCAGCTCCAGCAACGTAACCGACCTGTCCCGTCCGGCACTCCAAACCAGGTAATTGAAGTGACTGATGCCTTCGAGCACCGTCCACAGGTCGTTCAGCCCCGAGATCTTCAGTGTCTGCATCGGGTTATCCCGGTCAAGCCGCTCGAGCATTTGACTGTCCAGATAAACGCTTAGCGCCATGCCGTCGTCATCTTGTGCAAGCAGGACTGATTCGTCGGTATCTGGAATGAGCGATTCCCCAGCCAGCATTTTTGCAAGGCTCGGGTCGGTGACCAGAAAATCACGTACGTCGTGGCCCGGTTCGACCTTATAAATATTGCACAGGTGATTCTGCAGGGCGGCAAGCATGTGTGCCTCAGTGGCTGTTGCGACTCACGGCATTTGGCATGGGAACGACGCCATTTTTTCTGAGTAACCCGGCGGCCCGTTTGCTGCCTGTACGCAGCCAGACTTCATAGGTTCGCAGGAGATCAATATCGGATGAACGTCGGGTACTATCTCGTACTTCATTGAGCACATCGACGACAATCTGAAACTTGCGTGCCAGCTCACGATAGACATCGGCAAGCGCACGGCCGCGCGCCGTGCCGCGAATTTCATCAGACAGCGACCCGTAGGCCGTACCGCCCATATGGATGTAGTAGTCGAGATCGACGAGTTTATGCGCCAGGCCGTCTGCAAAAAATCCCGCGATGAAGAGCGCAACGTCACCGATACGCTGAAGGGAGAACGTACGTTCCACTGCGCTCGACGCAGCCGTGGCATCCGCCATCATCAGGGCCAGTGGTTTGAGTCCGTATGCTTCGCCGTGATCTTCGTAGAGATCTTCGGAGCGGGCGAACAAGGTGAGCAGATTTACGACGTAGTGTGCAGCGTGGGGGTCGACATCGACTCCCTGATTATCAATTACGGTATCGATCGATTCACGAAAATAGTCGCGAAGATTGTGAACCTGAACGACACATTCACTTGCTGCTAGCGAGGACATTGGTCCCTGTTCACCTCTCTCAAAGGGAGAAAGACACCTCACATATATATGAATTAGGCCCTTCGCTTTGTGACAAAGTTCACGTAAAAGCGGATGATCATCTAGATTGTTGTTTTTGTGTGAAATAGCGCGCCAATCACGCGAATCATACGCAGAATTTGCGCGAAAATGCGACCAAATCAACACCCTGCAGATTGCCGCATCACGTCAGATATTGACCGGCGCCTTTGATAAACTGCCCGAGTCCTGCAACAAGACCAATAAAGGAGACATCATGGACTTCGCTAACGCTGTCGCCCATTTCAATTGGTTCGCTATTATCGCCGCCACTGTCGCTGCATTTGCACTTGGCGGCGCCTGGTACGCAAAGGTGCTGTTCGGTGGCGCGTGGATGCAGGACGTTGGACTTACTGAGGAAGACGCAAAGAACGCAAATATGCCGAGGACTTTCGGTGGTGCGTTCGTGTTGCAACTCATCGCCGCCATGATGCTGGCTGCGATTATCGGGCCTGAGAGCACCTGGCTGAGCGGTGCGTACACCGGTCTGTTATTGGGCCTCGGTTTCCTCGCAACTGCGTACGGCGTTACCTATTTATTCGAACAACGTTCATTACGCCTGTTTATGATTAACGCGGGTTACAACGTCGTCCTGCTCGGTATCATGGGTGCCGTTATCGGCGGCTGGCACTGACCGACTGCGTGATTTTGCTTCGCAGGTCCTACCACATTTCCCTCAGGCGGCTTTGCACATCAAGCTGCTTGTTGCTGCGGGGTGATAAACGATTCGACGACGCTTCGTTACGGCCGTGATACCTTGCTTCCATCGTTTGCATCAGACTGTCTGTCATGAATCGACTGCGCGCGCCATAGACATGTTTGTCACCGTTTCTGTGTTGTTGCGTCACGTGATAGCGCAAAGGTGCTATTAGCTGAAGGTCCTGTTTGGCCCTGGTCATCGCGACATACAATAGTCGCCTTTCTTCCTCGATCATCGCAGGCTTCCCGGTTGAAAATTCGGACGGGAAATTTCCATCGGAAACATTGAGCACGAATACTGCGTCCCACTCCTGTCCTTTCGCAGAGTGGGCAGTCGACAGGACCAGATAGTCTTCATCGAGCAGCGGATCACCCGCCAGGTCACCGACCGCAGCGGGCGGGTCCAACGTAAGCTCGGTCAGGAACCGCTCCCGAGTCGGATACCGGCCCGAGATTTGCTCCAATTGCTCGAGGTCCGCCTGGCGCGTCTCCAGACTATCGTACAAACGCTCCAGATGCGGTTGATACCAGCGTCTGGCCTGGCCCAGTTGCAACTGCCATGCGTTGTCGTTCAGTTCCGCAGACGACAGCGATTCCATAAGGGCACAAAAGGCCGCCCAGTCCTCTCGCGCCGCCTGAGGTGGTGTGAATGCGCCGAGCGTTGAAAAAAGATATCCGCCTACACTCAAGTGGTCGAAGCAACGCGCAGCATTTGCGGGCCCCATGCCTGGCAGGAGTTTCAGCACACGAAAGGCGGCAACCTGATTCTTCGGATTTTCCGCCCACTTCAGAATCGATAACAGGTCCTTTACATGGCTCGCCTCAAGAAACTTTAGCCCGCCATACTTTACATACGGGATATTGCGCCGCACGAGTTCAAGCTCGAGCCGGTCGCTATGGTGTGCGCCGCGAAACAGTATCGCCTGGTCCTTGAGTTGCATTCCCTGTTCGCGATTCTCGAGAACGGTTTCAACAACGAATTCGGCTTCAGCATCACAGTCTTCGACCGTAACGTAGCTCGGTTTGCTGCCGCTTTTTTTTGCGGAAAATAAATTCTTTCTGTATTGCCTTTCGCTTTCCGCAATCAGGCAGTTGGCACTGTCCAGAATTACTTGTGTCGAACGATAGTTTTCCTCGAGGCTGATGATCTTTGCCGACGGAATATATTGATCCGGAAAACTCAGGATGTTTTCGACATCGGCAGCGCGAAACGAATAAATCGATTGCGCGTCATCTCCGACCACAGTCAGGCCGAACCCATCCGGTCTTATGGCCTGCAGAATATTCGCTTGCAGCAGGTTCGTGTCCTGATACTCATCAACGAGCACATGGTCGAACCAGGAGCCGATTTCCGCAGCGAGCTCCTTGTCTGCGACGAGATGGCTCCAGTAAAGCAGCAGGTCATCGTAATCGAGCACCTGGCTCTCCTGTTTTTGTTCGACGTAGTGACGAAATAGCTGACGGAGCTCCTCTTCCCAGTCGGCACACCACGGAAACGTTTCGTTCAGGGAGTCGAGTAAAGGTTTTTGCGCATTCACACAGCGGGAATAGATGGCGAGACAGGTATCTTTCTTCGGAAAGCGTCGCGACTTCTTCGACAGTTGCAGTTCATGTCGGATAACGTCGAGCATATCTGCGGCGTCCGCCCGATCGAGCACCGAAAACCCGGGGATCGAGCCCGAGGTTATGAGCGTAACGGCGAAGCAGTCGGTTGGCGACGGAATGAAACGTGCCTGACCACGGGCAATATGCTGCGGGAAACGGGTGGACCGTCGACAGAACTGACTGCCTGGCGAACAATTGACTCAACCCGGCGGGTCATCTCCAGGGCCGCGCGGCGCGTGAAGGTCAGGAGGAGGATGCGTTCGGGGCTGACGCCCTGAATGATCAGGTGGGCAACCCGGTGCGCCAGGGTCATCGTCTTGCCGGTGCCGGCACCGGCGATGACCAGGAGCGGCGGGGCCTCGAAAGATCCGTTCGCAGCCTTTTTGCCCCAGGTGGCCGCCTGGCGCTGTGCCGGGTTCAACGATTCCAGATAGTCCGTTTGTAGCTCCGCCGCGTGGCCCATAATCGCTCCGGGAAATATCTGTATTTTTATACAGTACTGGATGGATTTACAAGTCCAACAGGCCAGCAGGCCGCCGAAAAACAGGGTTTTTCAACAGTCTGTCAGGTATTTGCCAGGAAACGTTCTATCGTCTCAGCGAGCTGCGCGGGTTGATCGAAGTGAACCATATGCCCTGCGCGCGCTATCGATACTGACTCCGATCTGCCGAACATGTCGCTCACCGCATCCGGATCGATCCACGACTTCAGGTTGCCCGTAAAGTCGGTATCGGCGCCAACCACGACCAGGACCGGTGCTTTTACGTTTCTCCAGCAGGCGACTGCTTCCCGGCGGCGATAGAGCACGGCATTCGGCAGTTTGTGTGCGGGATCCGCTTTGATTCGAACGACGCCGTCCGCATGGGCCTCTGCCCACTTGTCGGCAACGAACAAGGCCCTCTCGTTACCCAGCCCGGGGCTGCGTCGCATGATTCTCGGCAGGAGTTCCTCAAAGGACTCGTAGCTGGTAACCCCCGGCCGTGACCGGCCGGCTTCGATCCATTCCCGGTACCGGCCCGGCGCATCCTCCGGATCGCTGTCTGGCAGCCCGAATCCTTCGACATTAACCAGCGCCACACCCGCTCAGGCATCACGCCGGCGTACAGAGTCGCAACGTTTGCCCCCATGCTGTGACCAACGAGTCGAACTGCAGCGTCGGGACTGTAAATTTGCAGGATTGCATCAAGATCGGCCAGATAATCCGGAAACCAGTAGGACTCCGCATTGGCCCTGGACTCGCCAAAACCGCGCCAGTCCGGCGCGATGACGAACCAATCCTGTTTCAGCTCGTCGACGACAAACTGAAAAGTGGAACCTGCATCGCTCCAGCCATGTAGAAACACGATCAGGCGATTGTGACGTTCGCCCCATTCCGTGACGTGATAGTCGACGCCTCGCAGCTGGTGCCGGACCGAACGTCCTTTGCTGCGAGCCTGATACATTCCCTCGGATGCCACGTCCTGTTCCGGTATTTTGTCTGCTCTTGAAATCTGCACCCATGAAATCACAGATTTCATGGCGGTTGGTGGAAATTCATGAAATCACTGTTCTTTTTTCGATCCCGTCGTGTATAAAAGTGTATAAATGAGGGCGGACCCTGTTTATCAGGGAATCCGATTAAAGACGTTGGCGATACCGAAATAACCGGGGTCCGTCCCCCTTTATGCACTAATAAAGAGTATCGCCTGACCGCACACGAAAATGACTCTTGAGATCGCAATTGTTCTCGGCATTCTGGCTGTGTCGCTGATATTGTTTGTCAGCGAAGTCATCAGAATGGATCTCGTTGCGTTGCTGGTGCTCGGTACGCTGGCGGTATCCGGCCTCCTTACGCCCCCACAGGCATTTGCCGGATTCAGTAACAGCGCTGTCATCACCGTCTGGGCGATGTTTATTCTCAGCGAGGGACTCACACGCACCGGTATCGCGGATGTAATCGGGCGCCAGGTCATGCGGCTGGCGGGGCGGCGGGAGATTCCGATGATCATCGTAATCATGATCACGGCCGCCGTTCTGTCTGCTTTCATGAACAACATCGGCGTCGCTGCACTCATGTTGCCGGTCGTCGTCGATGTCGCCAGGCGCACGAGGATACCGGTATCCCGGCTCCTGATGCCACTCGCCTACGCCACTTTACTCGGCGGCCTGACGACCTTGATTGGCACGCCCCCGAACCTTCTGGTCAGCGCGGCACTGACACAAAATGGCTACGAGCCGTTTGCGCTGTTTGATTTCACACCGGTGGGTGGCGCAGTGTTGGTTACAGGTATCATATTCGTCGCGGTGATCGGCCGGCTGATGCTGCCAAAAACCCAGGCGGAGCGAAGCAAACACCGCAGTCAGCGAAGCCTGCGCTCGCACTACAAGTTGCAGGAACGGACTTTCATGATGCGGGTTCCTGTAGATTCTGTCCTGGTCGGCAAGACGCTGGCCGAGAGTCGGATCGGTGCGTCCACTGGTTTGATTATTCTGGCGCTGGTCCGATTCGGACGAAGCGAGACACTGCCCAGCCGGCAGACAGTACTGCGCGCCGGTGATCAGATTCTCGTGCAGGGGCGACTCGATCAATTTACAGAGTTGCAAAGACTGAGCGGCCTTGTCATCGAGCGCGAGGCGCCGGTGCTCAAGTCCATGGTCGCGTCCAAGATCTTCTATGCCGAAGTCCGGATTGCCGAAGACTCTCCGCTCGTTTCCGAGCTCATCAGACACGCAGGTTTCAGGACGCGGTTCGGTGTCAGCGTCGTCGGCATACATCGTAAAGACAAGTACCGCCTCACCAATCTCGCCTACGTACCCATTCGTGCCGGCGATCAGATCCTCGTGCAGGGCGAGGCAGAGCAGATCGCCGAACTCGACAAGTTCGAGGATTTCTCCGAAGTGCGGTCCCTCTCCGGCGATGAACTGACCGAGCAATACCAGGTCGAGGAGCGGATGTTTGTCGTGCGCCTGCCAAAATACAGCGAGCTCGCCGATGTGACCCTAAAGAAAAGCCGGCTCGCGGACGTATTCGATTTTCGTATCGTCGCAATTTTTCGCGATGGAAAACTGAATGTCATGCCGCGCGGCGATGAAATACTGACCGGCGGTGACCTGTTGCTGGTCGAAGGTCAGCCTGAAGATCTCGATGTTCTGCGTGGACTACAGGAACTGGAGATCGATACGAAAGTATCGCCAAAACTCGGCTCCTTCGAGTCCGAAAGACTGACTTTGATGGATGCAACGCTCGACCCTCGCGGCCGGCTTGCAGGCAAAACAGTTGGCGAGCTGAATTTCCGGGAACGCTATGACATCGAGCTCGCCGGCATCTGGCGTGAAGGAGAAACCATCGACACAGACCTGGCCGACGAACGTCTGCAGATTGGCGATGCCCTGCTGTTGCTCGGCCCCCGGGAAAAACTGCAGCTGCTCGATAGTGACCCTGATTTTTTGATTCTGACGCCGCTCGGGCGCAAACCGCCGGACACCCGGCGCGCGCCACTCGCGGCATTGATCATGCTCGGCGTCGTTGTCAGCGTCATGGCTGGTCATGCGCCGATCGCCGTCGCGGCGGTTGTCGGCGGCAGCATCATGGTACTCACCGGTTGCCTGAACATGGAGCAGGCATACCGCGCCATAGACTGGCGCGCCATTTTCCTGATTGCCGGCATGCTGCCGCTGGGTACCGCGATGCAGGAAACCGGGGCCGCCGCCTATCTTGCCGCTCAGGTCATGGACATACTCGGTGACGCCGGCCCCTGGGCTGTGATCGGGGGCCTCTATGTGGTGACGGCGACGGCGACGATGATTATTCCGACTGCCGCGCTTGTCGTGCTGATGTCACCGATCGCCCTGTCCGCAATGGGCGATCTCGGCCTGCAACCCGAGACCGCAATGATGGCTATCGCGATGGCAGCGTCTGCAAGTTTCACGAGCCCGATTTCCCACCCGGCGAACATCCTTGTCATGGGCCCGGGCCGTTATCGTTTTGTCGATTACCTGAAAATCGGTGTGCCATTAACGTTGGTAATTTTTGTAGTCGTCATGGTCGTCCTGCCGATCTTCTGGCCACTGACTGCAGTTCAGTAAAACAAGGGGTCGATCCCCTAAGGCAATAAGATGGTTGAGCCGGTGGTCTTACGTGCCTCGAGATCCCGGTGCGCCGTTGCAGCGTCCTTGAGTGCATACCGCTGACCGATGCTAATGTTCACCGCAGCACTACCGACAACGTCGAACAATTCATCACAGGCGTGCAGCAGCTTTTCCCGTGTATTCACGAAATGGAACAAGATCGGGCGAGTAACATACAGAGAACCCCGCTTCGCAAGCTCTGCCGGCGCAAACGGATCCACCGGGCCGGACGAGTTACCGAACGTCACCATCGTACCGTGTGGCCTTAACGAATCGAGGGACGCAAAGAATGTGTCGCGGCCGACCGAATCATAGACTGCCGCAACACCCTCGCCGCCCGTCAGGCCCTTGACCGTCCCTGGAATGTCGGCGTCATCAGACATGACGATGTGCTCACAGCCGTTTGCCCGCGCCAATTCCGCTTTCTCGTCGGTACTGACAACACCGATCACTGTCACACCCAGGTGTTTCGCCCATTGGCTTGCCAGCGAGCCAACACCACCGGCGGCCGCATAGAGAAGTATGTTGTCGCCCTTGTTTACCCGATAACTGCGGTGCAACAGATACCACGCGGTCAAGCCCTTCAGCAGAACTGCCGCCGCCTGCTCGTCAGGCATATCGTCCGGGACAGGGACGAGCAGCCAGGCAGGGATGTTGCGAATCTCCGAGTAGGAATCCGCCGGTTTGCCCGCATAGACAACCCTGTCTCCCACTGCGATGTCAGATACGCCCGGCCCCACGGCCTCGACGATGCCGGAGGCTTCGCTGCCCAGACCGGCAGGCAAGTCCGCCGGATAGAGCCCCGTACGATGATAAGTATCGATGAAATTCAGGCCGATAGCGGTATGCCGGATCTGCGCCTCGCCTTCCTCCGGGTCCGGGACATCGACCTCCTCCCATCTGAGAACGTCCGGTCCTCCGAATTCATAAATGCGTATCGCGTTAGCTTTCATTCCCGGCAATCTCCTGACCTGGACCACTAGGATAACCGAGCACGCAGCGATAGACTATTTGCGGAATGCCAGCGGGAGATCGGAGAAAATGGGCCGCGTCGAAAATAAGATCGCTTTAATTACAGGAGCAGCACAGGGACTCGGCGCCGCAATTGCCGAGCTTCTCGCGCGAGAAGGTGCGAGCGTTGTCATGACCGACATCAATACTCAGGGTGTTCTCCAAAAGGCAAAAGAAATCAACGCCGACGGTTCGGACAAGGCAATCGCATGGGAGCAGGACGTCAGCAGTGAGGCCGCGTGGCAACAAACGATCGATGCCATCAGCGAGCGGCTCGGCCGGCTCGATATCCTCGTGAACAACGCAGGTATCGGGTCGATCGCTAGCGTCGAAGACGAAACATACGAAAACTGGCGCCATGTACATGCTGTCGATCTCGACAGTGTATTCCTTGGCTGCAAGTATGGAATTCCATTGATGGCAAAGAGCGATGCCGGATCCATTGTTAATGTGTCATCCATTTCCGGCATCATCGCCGGACACAATCTGGCGGCATACAATTCCGCAAAAGCAGCCGTCCGGCACCTGTCCAAGTCGGTCGCACTGCATTGTGCGCATGCCCGAAATAACATCCGTTGTAATTCGGTGCACCCGGTATTCATCGATACACCTATACTTGACGGACTTGCCGGCGGGCAGGACAGGGCGGCGGCACTTGAAAAACTTGGCAGGCAGATACCGCTGGGACGTGTCGGCAAGCCGGATGATGTCGCTTATGCCGTGCTTTATCTGGCATCAGACGAGTCGCAGTTCGTAACGGGATCGGAAATTAAAATCGACGGTGGCATCAGTGCCATGTGAAGAGCAAGCAGACTGCACGGAAACCAAATGACTGACAGGATCGTGATCGTGGGCGCGGGGCATGCCGCCGGGCAGGTCGTCGCAACACTTAGACTGAAGAAATTTGACGGCAGCATTTGCCTGATCGGAGAGGAAGCTTACCTTCCTTATCAGCGTCCGCCGTTGTCAAAGAAGTACCTGGCGGGCGAACTACCGGCCGAACGTTTGCACTTCAAGGCCGACAATTTCTACGATGAGCCGAATATCGAAGTTCATCTCAATACGACGATTGACAGGATCGATCGTGCGACAAAAGTTGTGCGGTCAATTGACGGCCACGAGTTCCCGTACGATAAACTCGTGATATCGCTCGGCGCACACGCTCGGCACATTGATTTGCCAGGCATTGAACTTGCCGGCGTTCATTACCTTCGCACAATTTCGGATGTCGACAAGATTCGAGAGGGTTTTGGGCCGGGCCGCCGGCTGGTCATTGTCGGCGCAGGTTATATCGGCCTGGAAGTCGCCGCCGTTGCCGCGCAGCTTGGTCTCGATGTCACTGTCGTGGAGATGCTGGACCGGGTCATGAGTCGTGTGGTATCAACGCAGGTATCGGAGTTCTATCAGAAAGAGCATGCGGACCATGGCGTAAAGCTGCTCTTGTCGACCGGCATCACGGGATTTTCGGGAGACGGCCATGTGGATGCGGTTGATCTTGCCGACGGCACGCAGATTCCGGCCGACCAGGTTGTCATCGGGATTGGCGTCGTGCCGAATACCAGGCTGGCTGCCGATGCGGGGCTCGAGGTAAGTAACGGCATCCTCGTTAATGACCACTGCACTACTTCCGACCCGGATATTTACGCCGTTGGAGACTGTACCTGCCACCCTAATGACCTGCTTGGCCGCAAGGTAAGACTTGAGTCCGTTCACAATGCGCTGGAGCAGGCAAAAACGGCGGCCGCAAATATTTGCGGCGAGGATCAGCGATACGCGCAGGTACCGTGGTTCTGGTCAGACCAATACGACCTGAAACTGCAAATCGCGGGTCTGTCTCAGGACTATGATCAGACAATTATTCGCGGCGACCCTGCCAACCGTTCATTCTCCTGTCTGTATCTCAACGACGGCAAATTAATCGCAGTGGACGCAATCAACCGGCCAAAGGATTTCATGCAGTCGAAAAAACTGATTGCGGACCACGCGGTTATCGATCCCGCGTTGCTTGCGGATTCGGATGTTGAGTTAAAGGATATGGTGTAAATGGATAATGCAGGCCGGCCCTATGGTAGTTCTTCCTGACGGGGTATCGCGATCGTCAGGTTACCGGTCATGGCCACGGGTCCCGTGATGGCCGAATAGGCGCTTGCGGTAATTGATTCAACTGCCTCGGCTTCGGTGTCCGCAAAATCACCGCTGCCACCCGTGACCCTGGCTATACCAAGTGCGCCAGGCCCTGCGGTCGTGATCCTGTACCAGGAGCTTCGCCAGCTGTCTCCCCCGCTGAAGCGCGCCGGTACCACGATATCGTGCAGGTAGGGCCAAAGGTTTTCAGTCTGATCCACAAAGAATGTGCCGAATTCCGGCGAGTAAATATGCCAGACGCTATCGACCATCACCTCAGCATTAATTAACCTGGTTGTCTCGGAATCGGAGGAAAATTTCACGCCAAGCCCGGTGGGCTGTCCGCGACTGTCAGTAAGAACAGTGACAAACGCTCGTGTCTTCTTGACAGCAGGCTCCCATAACTGGAGGACTTTGGCCGGGTGAGGTTGCACACGAGACTCGCCGTCATTCGTAAACGCGATTGAATCTCTCGCGACCAGCGAGTAAGAGAAATCAGCCAGATCAAGTTCCGAGACGGCAAGTGGCGATACGCTCGGATTTCCGACGAACGGGTTGTAATAAAGGAGCAGCACGAACACCGCGCCGCCGAACACCATACCCACCAGCAACGTAATCAGGTATTTCATTCGAGCTCCTCCGCCACACCAACGAAGGCCGTTACCAGTTCGATTCGTCCCACGTCGTCAGAATCCAAATCGTCGACTTCATTTACGAAGCGTTCAATGACGGTTCCGTTCATGGTCAGGAACTCACGCGTACCAGCTCCGAGCTTCCCCTTCCTGTAACCATCCGCCGACGGATTCGCGGCCATCGTCATGAACATTGAACCTCGGGCCGGCAGATGCACGACCCATTCGACGAATGACCCGTGCCGCTCCGATGAGCCGGACATACGGCTTGCAACGCCGATCACAACACCATTCTCATTGCGAACCTTGAAGAGCTCAGTCTGCATATTCGCCAGAAAGTCATGCTCGGGCCACTCAAGTGCCGCCGGCGTCGATCCGGTCGATCCGGTCACGCCAGCCATGATCCTGTCTCCGGGCAGCCTGATATGAAATGACTCCGAGTTGCCGCCGTTTGGTAGTACCGAGATCAACGATGGCTCGCGGTGCTGATCCACGGCCGGATAGCTATAGACGAGTGCAGCCGCCGCGACGATGCCCAATACAATTCCGAGATTAAAGATCTTAAGCAAGTCCTGTTCCTGGCTATCCTGATTCACGCCGGCGCACCGGGCGTCTGACACCGATGAGTTTAGTTAAATTGACCGGCAGGCACACCATCAGGAGAGTGAATTGTGACTCAGCGCACAATCCCCTGGTCGGGAGCGAACCACCGTTCAAGATACTCTTCAAGACTGACGGCATCGGACGCTTCGATCTCGCGCTGCCGGCGTATCGAGTCCGCCGCTTCGCCGGCGAATTCTTCCTGTCGCTCCTCTGGTAGTGGCACCAGGTCGGCGAAGTATTGTTTGTGTCCCTGAGCGCATGCCATTGCAAATTCGAAGAAACTTGTATCTGCGTCCCTCAATTCGGCGATCAACCGGGCAGACGGAGTCAATTCAGAATCGGACACGAGTTGCAACTGAGCATCGACGGCGTTCACGTAAACGCCTTGCTCGTCTGCTTTATCGATCAGCTCCGCGACCGACCTGACATCCCGAAGTATTTCCACCGCCCAATCAAATAGTGAGACGCCTTTTCCATTTCGCAGCAGCTCGATCGCCGGGTCGCGCCCTCTCTTTGCCGTTGCCACTTGGTTTTGTACGATTTCGTCCTTGCTCTCTTTCCCGAACGGCGGACTTTCCTTCAGCAGGCAGTATATAAGGAACGCCTCCATGAAGCGCATAACATTTTGATTGATACCGACCGGATCGAAAATGTTGATGTCCAATGATCTGATCTCGACATATTCGATACCACCGCGCGTGAGCGCAGCGGTCGGTCGTTCACCGGAAAAAGCCACTCGCTTGGGACGAATTGAACTGTAGTACTCGTTTTCGATCTGTAGCTGGTTCATGCTGAGTTGCTTGTATTCGCCATTCTCCTTGAGCCCGATTGCCTGATACTGGGGTTCCGGCGTCATCATGGCCGTGTTGAGATCACTGATGTAGTCGTCGAGGTTGTTCAATGATATGTCGAGTCGGGCCTGAGTCTGGCTGCTGTAGCCCAGGTCGCTCATACGCAGAGAAGTCCCGAAAGGCTCGTAGAGAGTCTCATCGTTCAGGCTCTCCATTTCGGGCCCTGCACCCGCGCCAAACGACTTGCAGACGGCTGGAGATGCACCGAATAGATAGAGCACAAGCCAGCCAAAGCGCCGGAAGTTTCGAATGAGTCCGAAATAGGCGTCCGACCGGAACTCATCCTCGGCACCGCGGTTTTGTTCCAGCTCCTTATAAATTGGCCAGAATGTCGTTGGCAGAGAATAGTTAAAGTGAACGCCGGCGATTGTCTGCATAGTCCTGCCGTAACGGTAACCGAGACCGTTCCGATAAATGGTCTTCATTCGGCCGACATTTGACTCGCCGTAGTATGCGAGTGGTATTTCCCGATCCTCCGGAATACGGCAAGGCATACTCGTGGCCCAAAGGAGTTCATCGCCCATTGCGTCGTAGCTGAACTGGTGTATGTCGCACAGGAAGCGCAGCGCTTCCCAGGTATTCGAAAACGATGGCGTAATGAACTCGAGCAATGCCTCTGAGAAGTCAGTGGTGATAAAGCGGTTGGTCAGCGCGGAGCCGAGAGATTCCGGATGCGGGCGATCGGACAAGTAGCCGTCCGATTGAACACGCAAGGATTCTTTTTCGATGCCTATCAGGCCTCCCCACAGGATATTGGATGGACTCGCCGCCGCCAGTTTGTTCATGCGTAGTTCGAATGTCTTGGACAAAAGGACGATCTCCGACCGGACTTGCTGCGTAGTCACTCAGCCTTCATACGACATGCGAGCTAGCGGCCACCTTTCCCCGACTATATCAGCCAAATGCTCAGGTTGTGAGCCGACAGTCAGACTTTTAGTTTAGTATTAAGGAGTCAGCTTCCGCTGCCCGGATGAACTGAAGGAATATCGATGCAGGTCATGGCAAAGCTCTCAATATCACTGGTGCTGGCCGCCACGGCGTTGTTGGCGAGTGATCCCGCTCATGCGCTGCGATGCGGTAGCCGGCTCGTGATAGAAGGAATGTACGAAAGCGAAGTCAAAGCGATTTGCGGGGAACCGATTTCCGAACGCCGTCTTGGATACGTGCTCCGATCCCACATTGACCGACGCCATGGTTTGTCAAAGACCCGGTATTACGGATATGGCGGTTTTTACCGTGAAGTATTGGTGACTGAGCTCATATTCAACTTCGGGCCCAGAAAGCTGATGCGCAAGATGAGGTTCGAAGGTGGGATACTCACCTCGATTGAAACCACTGGTTATGGCTACCGCAAGAAACGCAATTGATCGAATGCCGACCATTTCACAAATTCGCTGAATTGATCGTACTATGATTACCCAAGGCCCTCGCAGACACCCGGAGTTGGACATCCAATGAGCGAATCAAGATTTCGTCGTCTTCATGACAAAGCAGCCGGACCGGCAACCCTTATCAATGAAGGCTGCAAGATTACCGGCGCTATCTCCGCCACTGGTGATTTTCTGCTTAGTGGTGAGATCGACGGCGAATGCAACGTGACCGGCTCGCTTACGGTCCTGGACAAGGGCTTTTGGAAGGGAACGATCAAGGCGACAACCGTCGTAATCGCCGGAACGGTGGAAGGAGATATCATCGCCAGCGGCCGCGTGGAAATAAGCGATACGGCCAGAATCACCGGGACAGTCACCGCCGAGGCCATCGCCGTCGCTGAAGGCGCTATCGTTCAGGGAAAAATGAAAACGACGAACAAGATCGACCCGGTCGAATTTATTGAGAAACGGAAGGCCGAAAAATCCGGATAAGCGGTTCCGGCTGCGCCCAGCCTGAATGTTTCAACAGTCTGCTGCGCTCCGCCGCGCCGAAATACTCTGGTTAACGGTCGACAGGATCGATGCTTATCTCAACCCTGTTATTCTGAGCCGCGATTTCGTTCCAGAAATCCGCGGTAATGTCGGGGGTAACAATCGGATATGGAATCAGGGGCTCATCGTTACCGCGGGAGAATATGCTGATCTGGATTTTTCCGCCTGTTTCCGCGCTGACGGTATTCGCGAAGTTCGCAAATGCGACCGACTGTTGAAGTCCCATCTCGTATGCAGCAACGGGTTCAAAGCCGATCTGCTGGCAATGTTCCACTGTACGGTTCGACGGGGCCAAGTCGTAGCCGTCGGAACCACCGCCAACCATGCAGAAATTGCCGACATGTGTTTCGACAACAATTTGACCCGAGAAACCCATGTCGAGCAGGTGCTGCACCAGGCCCTCGAGCAGCGACAACCTTGTATCGCCGAGAGGAAGTTCACCGAATGAATAGCGTCTGGACTGATTAACACTCCATTCCACGGCGGCAATCGCCGTCGAACCTGCGAAGCCGAATGACTGCTCGTATTCATTCCGGCGCCGTTCTGCTTCGTTCGCACCGCCGGCCTCTATCGACTGTTGCTGCGCAAGGGCATTTAACAAATTCACGTTTTGTTGTTGCACTTCCTGCCAACTCTGCTCCCGCTGCCAATACAACCAGCCAAAAACGATTATCACAACGATCAGCACTGACACGACGGCGATAAAGCGCCCTGGTAGTTGTTCTGGCGGGTCAGCTGACATTCCGGGTTCTTCACTTGCGCCAGGTGCGCGGATCTCGTCTGCAACACGGGCAGCGATCGCCTCGTAGCTGTCCAGCAGGTCTCTTCGCAGGATCGCGCGTTGCTGGTCAAACAGGTCCTTAATCAGTTCACGCAAATCCTGATCGAACTTTTCGAGGGCCGGATAATCGCCGCTTGATGCAGTGTCATCGGCTTCTTCGCGACGCTCTATGCGCTCGGCCTCATCACCTATGACCCGAAGTGACTCCAGCACTTTGGAAACTTCGACAGGTTCGACCTGCTTCGGCAAGACACCGACCGCGCCGAGTGCGCGTGCCTGCCCGACATACACCTCCCCTTTTTGCGACGTGTACATCATGATCGGTATCGTCGCCGTGTCGGGATTGTTCTTGATTGCAGTGACAGCCTGAAAGCCGTCCATCCCGGGCATCATGTGATCCATGAAAATCACATCCGGCCGGTGTGCATTCAGATAGTCCAGGGCGGACTCGGCGGTCTCTGCCGTATCGACATCAAGCTCGTGCGCCTCAAGCATCCGCTTCAGCACAACCCTTGCGGTTTTCGAATCATCGACAATGAGCGCAGTCTTATTCAATGGATTTCCTTCCTGAAAGCCCATTAAAGCCCAAACCAGCTGCAAATCCTTTGAATTATGTCACCAAATACGAAGAATCCGAAGCTGACGTCGATAGTTTACCTACAATGGTGCCTGGCTAAAACATCGTGGTTGGCCATATAAATAGCTCAATTCGATACAAAAACGGCAGGAGTGGTAAACTCAGGCCTGCGTCGCGGAATCTTGAGATTCCAGCGGCTGGGGGCCCGACCAGGAGCAATGCCGGATCGGTCCCAACAATAAGAAAAGTGACCGGCGGTTCTGACAGGACAGCAATAGACTGAATCTGTCTCGGCCGACAGAGTCGAATAAGAAATGATTGGCAGAATATTACCGAGATATCTCATGCTGGCGGCGACGCTGACTCTGGTCGTTGTCGGTCTGATGCTGTCTCTGTTCTATGGCCAGTACCGGTGGCTGGCGACCGATATCGTCTCAAGCAGCGTAGAGGAACATAACGCAATACTCGAAGGCAGATTTGAGGGTCGTGCCAGAGCGCAACTACACAGAATCGCCGATTCCGTGGCGACCGCAGAAAACCGGGACGACTCTGCTTCGATTTCCCTTTTGCTCGAAAAGGCAGCACTCGAGAACGAAAACCTTGTCGGTGTTCGATATGTGCGGCGGGGCCAGCCGAACCTGCAGGCAGGTAGCGTACCTGAGCAGGCAGGCGACCAATCGACGCAGTGGGCCACTGATAATCTTTACCTGACCTATCCGATTACGCTGGACGGCAACATTCTCGGCGTGCTGGTCAGCAACTTCACACTCGATGAAGTACATCGTGAATCGGCGAGATTTCGGGATCAATTACTCAGCACGGGGGATGAACGGCGCCGTGCGAGCTTTGTCTGGATAGGCATCGCTACTTTGCTCGTGTTGGCCCTGTGCGGCGTGGTGATCTGGCTTATTGTCGAGAGTCAGACCGCACGCGTCCGCGCATTGAAAGTACAGGCGGAGAAACTTAGCGATGCCGACTTCGGTGAGCCGTTGCAGGTGCTGCACGGTGATGAACTGGGTGATCTTGCCGAAGTATTCAATGAGATGCGCGAAAAGCTGAAGCGAACCACGATCTCACGTGATTACGTCGATAACGTGCTTTCGAGTATGAACGAAACCATCATTGTTACGTCCGCAGACGGAACGATAAAGAAAATAAACGACGCTACCGCAAGAATGCTCAACTACACCGAAGCGGAATTGCTGGGCCAACCGCTGGACCTGATCGTAGATAAACGCAAAAGCCGCGTACTCGAAGCGGACGTCCCTTCAGGCATCCCCCGGGAAGCCTTCCTGCTGACCAAATCCGGAGAATCCGTGCCGGTTTCATACACCACCTCGCACATCAGCGGCGACGACATCGATTCGGAAGACCGCATAATTGCCGCGCAGAACATCACCGAGCGCCGGCGCGCCGAGCGGCGGATTCGATATCTTGCGCGCATCGATGCGCTTACAAAAATACCGAACCGGATGCAATTCCAGCACCTGTTGCAAAGAGCCATTGCGCGTGCTCGCCGCAACAAGAAGACACTTTGTCTTTTCTACATCGATGTCGATCATTTCAAGGACGTCAACGACACCTTTGGTCATCTTGCCGGCGACACGACTCTTGAAACAGTTGCGGAGCGGTTGACCGCAGTGCTTCCCGATGGATGTGTCATCGGTCGTCTGGCTGGCGACGAATTTGCGGTTATCGTTGACGACCTTGCAGGTGAGGACCTGATCAAACCGAAGCTGGACAAGCTGGCTCAGCGTGTGCTCGATCGCCTTGCAGAGCCGTTTTTTGTTCAAGGGCACGAAGTATTCATGACCGCGAGCATGGGCATTGCCCGCTGTCCCGAGGATGCACCAAACGTCATTGACCTGCTTCGCAATGCCGATGCGGCGCTTTATCACGCCAAGAAGGAAGGCGGTAATATTTTCTTTCACTACGCGCCTGCGATGAACGAGGCTGCTGTTGAGCGCCTGATGACCAAGAGCAAACTCAAGCGAGCGTTCGAACGTGACGAGTTGCTCGTACATTACCAGCCGAAGTACAACCTGGAGACCGGCGAGGTTTGCGGGGCCGAGGCACTTGTGCGGTGGGAGCTGCCGGAAAGGGGCATTATTTATCCATCTGACTTCATTCCGATCGCTGAGGAAACAAACCTGATCGTCGAGATTGGCGAATGGGTTCTTGATCGAGTGTGCGAGGATTTTCGGTACTGGCAGCGCTCTATATCGGCGCCCGGTCGCGTGTCGGTAAACCTGTCGCTCAAACAGCTCCGCCAGCGGAATTTTATTGGTCGCATCAGTTCGATTCTTCGTGGCCATCAGATTTCGCCGACTTCGCTGGAGCTTGAGATTACCGAGACAACCCTGATGGAAAACCCGACTCGGACAATCAAATTGCTGGATGAGCTTTACTCATTAGGCCTTCATCTTTCTATCGATGATTTCGGTACCGGCTACTCGTCTTTGAGCGCTTTGCAACAGTTTCCGATCAGCACGTTGAAAATTGACCAGTCCTTTGTGCGTGAAGTTGCAACAAATTCGGATGACGCAACAATCGTCGGCACGATCATCCACATGGGCAAAAGCCTGCAAATGGACGTCGTCGCGGAAGGCGTCGAGACTGAGGAGCAGTTGAATTTTCTCCAGACACTCGAGTGCACTTACGTGCAGGGCTTACTGTTCGGCGCGCCGATGAGTTCCGATAATTACCTCAAATTGCTACTTGCACAGGCCGAGGGAACAGATACGCATCGCGCACTCTTTGCCTGAAAACGGGTGCTCGTAACACACTGATAGATCATGGTGTTATTCCGGCACTTCCCTGCTACGCGGCAACGTGATTAAATAACCCCACACTTGTCAAGCACAGCCTGGTTGCTGATCCAGCACCGATTTTCGAGAGCCAAGTCCGTACTATGATTAGATTGATCAAAGCAAGTTGCACGCTCGCAGTTATTACTTTCGCGCCGTTGGCTCTGGCCTGTGACTATCCGAAACGTGTATCGATTCCGAACGGCACCGTCGCAACAAAGGATGAAATGATTGCCGGTCAGAGAGGCGTCAAGAAATATATGGCGGATATGGAGGAGTATCTCGCCTGTATCGCCGAAGAGGATGAGAAAATACGCGCCGGCATCGAGGATCCCGACCTGTTAGTGGAAGCGCAGCGCGACGAGATGCTGGTGAAGAAGCACAATGCTGGCGTTGAGGAAATGGAGATACTCGCTGCCGATTTTAATGAAGCGGTGAGAGCCTACAAAGCCCGGAAAGACTAGCCTGGCGCCAGCTACACTTATTGAAGTTTGCCGGGTGCGCCCATTTGTTCTGTGTGATCAAGTCAGCAAACACTGAACACAGTTCCGCCGGTATCGTGTCGCCGTCTTGACGCTACAGGTCGTCGATTTCCTGCTTGAGGTCAAACCGATTCTCGGTGACGATGCGTTCAATCACCCGGATACGTTCCTCCAGTACATCGACTTTCGCCAGCGTCTCTTCCAACTCCGTGTCTACCTCTGGTCTGCTGTGGCGGCGCTTTATGTAAGTCTGAATGACGTTCGCACACATCACAATTGCGACGATGCAGAGGACGAATACAAGACTGCTGTTCATTTGTGTCCCTTAACATTTTCGTGGCATGTCGTACTCATCAGAGGTTTCGAAACTCCTGGTCGAGTTTGAAACGTGACGAAGTAACGTAACGTTCCAGCCTCGCCAGCCGGCTATTCAGCGACTGAAACCGGCGGCGCACGTCACCCAGTGTCTGCGCGGGCGCCGATCTGACCGCTTTTCTGAATTCCGGATCATACTCCGGTTGCCTGCTTTCATCCGGTCCCGTGGGAACCAGCAATACCGTGCCGAAATAGACCAGTAATGTCATCGGCATGGCCATCAGGAAAGCAATAAAGGCCAGTATGCGGGTAACTCTCAAGTTAAATCCGAAGTAATCGGCGAGACCCGCACATACGCCGCCCAACATCGCTTTCTCACGGTTGCGATAAAACCTCCGACGACTGATGGAGTCGTATCGGCTCATGAGCGGCTCCAGTGGTCATATCGTCTGCGGCGCCGCCAGAACTGGTATTCGCCAAATCTCCCTGAATAGATCAGCGGCTTCTCACGAAACAGCAATGTCGCTGCGACATATAGCAACGCAGTCGCCCAGGTAAACAGGCACAGGCAGATCACCGCAATCACGCGTACGGTGCCAACGTTGAAGTTTCCGAGTTCCGCTATCCCTGCACAGACTCCAAAAATCCAGCCGTTTTCCCGATCACGGTACAGGCCCCGCAACGGGCCATGGTCCAGGTTCCAGGTGTCTCTGCTCATTGCTTCTTCCTCCAATCAGGCAGTTCGTTGTCCAGTATGGTCTCCAGTGTTTCCAGCCGCTCTTCGAGTCTCTGCGACAAGCGCCAGAGGTCCTCGAGCATTTCTTCGTCGCCACCTGAGATCTCGCGAGACTGCTTCCATTTCGTAATGAAATGCAAAACGATAAACAGGGGGGCGGGAATCGCGACAAATATGATTACCGCAACTAGTATTAGTTCGCCCACTGACCAACCCAATTACTTGGCCTCGGCCGCAGAGCCGCCCTTGCCCGCTACCCGCTGCTTCAGATCATTAAGCTCCTTTTCAACGGATTCCTCCGCCGCCAGACCCGCGAATTCGTGCGCAAGGTCCTTGGGCAGACCAAGATCGTACGCCTCAATTCTTCCCTCCACGTCATCAATACGTCGCGTGTATTGTTCGAAACGAACCAAAGCGTCGTCTATCTGGTAGTCGTAGATCTTTCTTCTGGCGGCAAGCCGACTGTTCGCGGTCTTGTGCCTGGCAAGCAATGACTTTTGCCGTGCCTTGGCATCCTGCAGCTTGTTCTCGAGCCGCGCGATATCGTCGTTGAGTTTTGCGAGGCCTTCGTCGATGACCAGGTAATCTGACTTTATGATGTCCGCTGTAGCGGAAGTCCGGGATTTCTCGACCAGCGCCGCTTTCGCGAGGTCCTCACGTCCCTTGCGCAGAGCAAGTTCCGCCTTGGCGCCCCAGTCCCGCTGCTCGGATTCCAGTGTTTCCAGCCTGCGGTTCAGGTCTTTCTTGTCCGCAATCGAACGTGCCGCCGCAGAGCGCACTTCGACGAGCGTATCTTCCATTTCCTGAATCATGAGCCGGACGATCTTCTCCGGATCCTCTGCCTTATCGAGTATCGCGTTGATATTCGAGTTCACGATGTCGCTGAATCTCGTGAAAATTCCCATGAACCTGTCCTCTCAAGTAAAAAAAATACACTACTTATCCTGCAGAAAGCGTGCCAGTCTTACGCATTCCGCTTAATACATTGATTTACAATGGAAAACTCGATAATTTCTGGCAGGAATTCGCAGTAGATATTAGTGTATTTTACTAATTAGTCGCTTTTTATACTCCTGTTTGGTTAAATTGGCTAATGGCTGAGAACCGGACGGTACAACCCATCATCGGCGAGGCGCCGCCATTCCTGGCAATGCTGGAGCACGTGTCCCGTGCTGCCCCGCTCAGCAAGCCCGTACTCGTCGTGGGCGAGCGTGGTACCGGCAAGGAATTGATTGCATCCCGGCTGCATTTTCTCTCCAGCCGCTGGGAACAACCGCTGATCAAGGTGAATTGCGCGGCGCTGACCGAGTCGATCCTGGAGTCGGAGTTGTTTGGTCATGAAGCAGGGGCATTTACCGGCGCCGTCAAGGCACATGTCGGCCACTTCGAGCGGGCCGATGGCGGTACGCTGGTGCTCGACGAGCTTTCGACCATATCTCTTCGAATGCAGGAGAAGATTCTGCGGGTTATCGAGTACGGTGAACTGCAGCGCGTCGGCGGCAGCGATACCTTGATCGTCGATGTGCGCATTGTCGGCTCGACGAATTCGGATCTCCAGGCGCTGGCTGCTACAGGGAAGTTTCGCGTGGACCTTCTCGATCGGCTTGCCTTCGATGTCGTTACGCTTCCACCGCTGCGTGAGCGACTCGAGGACGTATTGCCGCTTGCGTATGCGTTCGCACTGAACATGGTCAGTGAACTCGGGCGCCCGCTTTTCCCTGGCTTCGGCGCTCGTGCTGCCTCAGCCTTGCTACGGCACGACTGGCCGGGAAACGTGCGCGAGCTAAAAAATGCCGTTGAGCGTTCTGTCTACCGCAGCGAAGACCCGGATAAGCAAATCAGTAAAATTGCGTTCGATCCATTTGATTCACCCTTCCGGCTCCGTGAGGATCATCAGGACAATGCGGAAGAAAAGAAGGTGTCACGCAGGCGCCGGCCGCCCTTGCTTCCTCTCGATCTCACGGCACGGGTTAACGAGACTGAAATGGAACTGTTGCAGGCCGGACTGGAGAAAGCGCGGTTCAATCAGAAAGTGGCTGCAGAGTTGCTTGGCCTCAGTTATCACCAGCTACGCGGCAAGATGAAGAAATATGGTCTTGACCGCCGCACGGTTCCGAGCGCCTGAAATCGCATCGCCTGCTACGCAGGCGATGCGAGAATCAGCTGTCGTCCCTGTAGCGTCGAATGTATATTGCGGCGGTCGTAAAAATCCCGCAAACAACAAGCCCCAACCACAGCGCAGGGCTGCTAAAGAACCGTCCCAGATCCAGCAATGCCAGCAAGCTCACGGAAGCGTCGCCGACCATCTTGAAATGCTCGCCTTCCTGGAATAACAACTCCAGGTTATCGAGTCCGCGGAAGAGCGGCATTTTGACGGATCGCACAAAAAAGGCTTCGGCAAAAACCGTCGTGTGAAAAATAATCCTTTCCAGCAACGGCAAAATTGCAATTGGCAGCGCTGCGATCAGAAATGGCGAGCGTTTTGCAAACGCAGATACAAACAGAGACCATCCGACGAAGGGTGACAGCCACAGCGGCAACGCCAACAGGAATACCAGTGTCGCTGTCCAATTATCGACAAAGGGAGCGGCCGTCCAGATCAGATGCCAGGTGTTGGCGCCTCGAGCGCCAAGCCAGACGCTCGTTACCATGAGCACGACCAGATGCGTTAGTACGATGAACACGAATGTAACAAGTGGAATGACCAGCAGTGCCGTCAGCAGTTTCGACAGTACGGTTTCGAAGTCGGTTGAAGGAATAGACCGCCAAAAAAGAATGCTTCGATCTTTGCGCTCCGCATAAAGCGCGTCAAGGGAGTAGAAAATGGTCAGTATCCACATCGCAAACACGAATGTGCCGGACAAACTGATCATAAGCGCGGTGATCGCCGCCGATCTTCCCGTGTCCCCCAGGTTCGTGGCACCAAGAATCCCGATATCCACCGCGTGATCAAATCCGGACACAGCAACCTGGCCGGTGACTGCTCCCAGGGACACCAGAAGGGCAATGACGAGTGGCATGACGTAAATTGCCCTGTGCTCCCAGAGCTCACGCCTGATCAATGCAATCTGAGCCTTAATCATGCCGCCGCTCCTTTGATCTTGGCTACAAAGAGATCAGCAACGCCCGGAGTACGAACTTCGCCCATACCCTGCAATCGATCACGGCTGACCCCGTCGAACATCAGGACTTTCTGGCCAAATACCTCTCGTTCATAAATCGGGTTGAGCTGCCGCGCCTCCTCGGCGTTTTCCCCAGACGCCAGGAGTTCTACATAGCGCTCAGGCAAGTCTTCCATGCTCGTATCCAGGATAATTTTTCCATCATTAATAAACATGATGTCGGTTAGCAGATTCTCGATCTCCTCCACCTGGTGTGTGGTTATGAGAATTGTCCGTTCGCCGTCGAAGTAATCGTTCAGCAGGTTGCCATAAAATTCCTTTCTGAAAATGATATCGAGCCCGAGCGTCGGTTCGTCCAGCACGAGAAGTTTCGCGTCGATGGCAGTAATGATAGAAAGGTGAAACTGTGTGACCATCCCTTTGGACAGTTCGCGCACCTTGGCGTCAGGTCGAACCTTCGTGCGGCTCAGCAACTCTTCGGCGCGGCTTCGTGAAAAGCGTGGATGCACTGCTTCGATGAAATCCAGGAGTTGTGTTACTCGAATCCATCTGGGCAGAACGGCAACGTCCGCAATAAAGCAGATGTTCTGCATCAACTCTTTTCGCTGCCGGAACGGGTCCAGGCCAAGCACCGACAGACTGCCCTGGCAATCGGTCAGACCGAGCACGGCCTTGAGCAAGGTAGTCTTGCCGGCGCCGTTCGGACCGATCAGGCCGGTGATCTTGCCCTTTTCTATATCGAAGCTGACGTCGTCTACCGCCCTGACGCTGCCATAAAACTTGGAAACGTTGCGGGCACTGACCAGGCTAGTCATTCTTTTTCTCCCTGATCCCCGGGCTCCGGCACGGCTTTCAACAATGTATCGATGTCCAGCCCAAGACGACGGATGGTCGCAATGACCTCCGGCCATGCCTTATTCAGAAATCGTTGTCGCTCGTCTTTCAACAGCTGCTGCCTGGCCCCGTCGGTCACAAACATTCCACGACCACGCTTTTTCTCAACCAGGCCCTCATCCACGAGTTCCTGATAGCCTTTAAGGACCGTCAAAGGATTGAGCCGGTATTCGGCGGCGACATTGCGAACCGACGGCAGGGCATCGCCATCAGTCAACACGGCCTCCAGAATCATATCGACGACCCGATCACGGAGCTGCCGGTAGATCGGGAGGTCTTCACTCCACTTAGGATCCATTGAAGTCCCGTGTGCTGTTTGTGGTTTGCCCTAGGAGTCTGCGCGGTAGAAATATCCGTAGCGAGAAAGTGCCACAGCGAGGCCAGTTTTTCGATCTTTTGAGGCGCATAGTAGGATTACGTAACGAAAAAGATCGGGAAAATGGACCGCTGTGGTGCTTTCGCAGTAGGAATATTTTCTGCCGCGCAGACTCCTTGCGTGGGAAAGGCGCCGGCATCATTCATACTGCACCGGCGAGTTTTCGGAATCAGGAATGTCTGAAGCAGGAGATGCAGATTCGTTACTGTTCAGATCTGCGTCTATCGTCAGGATCAGGACTGTCTCAATAGCGGCTGAGAGCAAGTCGAGTTTTGCGAGCCGCTCCCGGTGCGTTTTGGCGCTCAAGGCTGTGTCCAGCTGCGAAGTATTCGTAGCGGGCACCTGCTCTCGCAAATTCGGCTCCGACAGACCGGCAATCAAGGCGATTGCCAGCATGATCAGCACCAACAAACCTCCGCTCGCCTGGTTATAAACTTGGGTTTTCATGTTACTGGTCTCCCGCGCGCTCATTGCCGATCCCGGCCTAAGTGACATAGTGTTATAGTCAACTATAACACCAAAGAAAGACATTGCAAGCCCTTCAGACAAAAAAACAGGCCGATCACTGTCATACACGCGTCCATACAGGGAGGGAAATACCGTTTTATCAAGGCAAAACAGTGCCTTATCTCACGCGACCCGCAATGGGCAGAATCGGCCCGCCGACCGCTGGGGCGCGAACAGGCACGTACAGGAAAGGGACAGCGTGACGGCGAACGCCGTTCGATCCGGCCACCAAGCCGTACAGGCGGAAAAACCGCAGGTGGAGAAAATGGCAGCGTTCAAAAAGCCCGCCATGGCGTTCGGATGCGGCGGCAAGATCGTGTACAGAAGAACAGCTGGCCGACATGACGAAGCAAGAGCCGAACCGGTTCTCTGCAACGCAGCTCATGCCGAATTTGATCCGCCCGCTTCACCATCGGAAGTCTTTCTCATCACGACAGGCCGATAGAAGCCGGCAATGCTAGAATCGCTCGCCGCGGCATATGCCTTTCCATGCGTAGTTATCCTTAATGACAAAGCTTGTCGTAAACGTCACTCTTGATACAGGCACATGCATAGCTTCTCGAATAGGACAAGAAAATGAAAAATCCCGTACGCATCACAATCACCGGCGCTGCCGGCCAGATTGGCTATCAACTTGCGTTTCGTATCGCCTCCGGACAGATGCTTGGAGCTGATCAGCCGGTCATCCTGCAACTCCTCGAAATAACGCCGGCGCTACCGGCACTTGAAGGCGTGATGATGGAGCTGGACGACTGTGCATTCGATACGCTGGCAGGGGTGGTCGGTACGGACGACGCCAACGTCGCTTTCAAGGACAGCGACTACGCGCTTCTGGTAGGCGCGCGGCCGCGTGGTCCCGGGATGGAGCGTAAGGACCTGCTTCAGGCGAACGCGCAGATTTTCTCGGTTCAGGGAAAAGCCATGAACGAACACGCCAGCCGCGACATCAGGGTGCTGGTTGTGGGCAACCCGGCCAACACGAATGCACTCATCACGAGCTCAAATGCGCCGGATATCGAGCCGAAGAATATTACGGCGATGACCCGGCTGGATCACAACCGCGCCTCGGCCCAACTCGCGGCGAAGACGGGCAAGCACGTTTCAGATGTGAAGCAGATGGCGATCTGGGGAAACCATTCGGCCACCCAATATCCCGATATTCATCACGCCACCGTCGCCGGGCAGGCGGCGCTGGGCCTGGTCGACGAAAGCTGGTTGATCGATGAGTTTATCCCCTCCGTACAGCAGCGCGGGGCGGCCATTATCAAGGCCAGGGGCGCATCTTCAGCGGCGTCCGCCGCGTCCGCGGCGATAAATCACATGCATGACTGGGTGCACAGTACGCCGGCGGACGATTGGGTCAGCATGGGCATACCCGCTGACGGCAGCTATGGCATCAAGGAAGGAGTGATCTATTCTTATCCCGTCCGCTGCAGCAACGGCAATTACGAGATCGTGCAGGGGCTCGGAATCAGCGACTTCAGCAGAGAGCGAATGGACGCTACAGAAGCTGAGCTGAGGGAGGAACGCGCTGCAATCGAAGACCTGCTTTAGCCTCGTTGGACCACCAGTGCTTCAGCACTACGAAGTGCCGCCCTGCGCAAGATCGGTTAAGGATTTCGGAGCCCGGTAAAACAGTCGGGCCTGCGAACCGGTCTATGGCGCCCCGGGAGCCCCGATGATAGGGTTCATTTATTGAGGAAGAAGTCTTGTCCGGTTTTATTGTCAGTCTTTTCTGGTTTCTCCTGTTTGTCGGCGGCGGCATTGCCCTTGCCTACAATCGAATAGACCTGCGCACATCCACTGTTGCCACCGGCATCGCATTGCTGGTCTACACAATGTTCGGCTCAGCCGGCTTCTTCTGGCTTTTGCTGCTCTGGCTCCTGTTCGCCGTCATGGTGATGCCGAATCTGACCGAGTTCCGCCGTGAGAAAATCACCACGCCGCTCCTCGAGATTTACCGCACGATGTTGCCGTCCATGTCGGACACGGAACGAGAGGCGCTCGAGGCAGGCAACGTTTGGTGGGACGGCGAGCTGTTTTCGGGCGCGCCGAATTGGGACCGCCTGATGTCGTTTCCGGCGCCACAACTATCTGAAGAAGAACAAGTTTTTTTGGACGGTCCCTGCGAGGAACTGTGCGCGATGCTCGACGACTGGGAGATCAGCCACGAGCTTGGAGATATGCCGCAGCACGCCTGGCAGTTCATCAAGAAACACAAATTCTTCGCGATGATCATTCCGAAGCAATACGGCGGCCTGGGCTTTTCGTCGCATGCCAATGCAATGGTAATAATGAAACTGTCGAGTCGCAGCACGGCTGCATCGTCGACCATCGGCGTTCCGAATTCACTCGGGCCGGCGGAGTTGTTATTGCACTATGGCACCGAAGAACAAAAACAACGCTATCTACCCGGGCTTGCCACGGCCGACGAGATTCCCTGTTTTGCGCTGACGTCACCACAGGCAGGATCTGACGCTGCTGCGCTGATCGACAGCGGGGTCGTCTGCAAAGGCAAGTGGAACGGCAAGCAAATCACGGGCATCAGGCTCAACTGGGACAAGCGATACATTACGCTCGCGCCCGTCGCGACGGTCCTTGGCCTCGCTTTCAAACTCTATGACCCGGACCACCTGATCGGCGACCAGGAGGAATACGGTATTACGGCGGCGCTGATTCCGACCGACACGCCCGGCGTTACGGTCGGGCGCCGACACGATCCGTTGAATATAGCGTTCCTGAACGGACCGACATCCGGAGAGGACGTGTTTGTACCGCTGGACTACATCATCGGCGGACAGGAGATGGCCGGCAAGGGGTGGAAAATGCTGGTGGAGCTGTTGTCGGTCGGCCGGGCGATCACGCTACCGTCGATCGCTGCCGGCGGCAGCCAGGCCGCGATTTACGCCGCCGGTGCCTACACGCAGATTCGCAGGCAGTTTAATACGCCGATCGCGAAGTTCGACGGCATCGGCGAAGCGCTTACGCGGATCGCCGGACATACGTACATTATGAATGCCGCGGTATCCGTTACTTCCGGTGCCATCGACCAGGGTGAGAAGCCAGCGGTCCCGTCGGCCATTCTCAAGTATCACTGCACGGAAATGAGCCGCAAAGTCGCGAATGACACGATGGACGTCCACGGCGGCAAGGCGATCATGATGGGCCCGAAGAATTACGTCGGTCGTGGATACATGGCGACGCCGATCGCCATCACCGTAGAAGGTGCAAACATACTGACGCGCAGCCTGATCATTTTCGGGCAGGGCGCAATGCGATGCCATCCGTTTGTTCTCAGGGAACTGCACGCGGCCCAGGACGAGAACAGGGAACGTGGGCTCAGCGAGTTCGATGCTGCACTCTTCGGACACATCGGTTATGCGATCAGCAACCTGGCGCGATCATTTTTCCTCGCGCTGACTCACGCCAAGTTCAGTAACGTACCGCTGAACACGCCGACGCGCCGCTATTATCAGAACATCAACCGGTACAGTGCAGCTTTCGCGCTTGCGGCGGATTTTGCGATGCTCACGCTGGGCGGAAAACTCAAACAGAAAGAGTTGCTGTCTGCACGACTCGGTGATGTGTTCAGTTCGATGTATCTCGCTTCAACCGTTCTCAAGCATTTCGAGAATCAGGGGCGTCGCGCAACGGATTTGCCGTTGGTCGAATGGTCGGTTCGCACACTGATGTATCACGCACAGGAGCAGTTACACAGTTTCCTGCGCAATTTCCCGAATCGCCCGGTCGCATTCCTCCTGCGCTGCTTCATATTTCCGCGCGGCCGGACCTATTCGGCACCATCGGACGAGCTGGTTAAAAAGATCGTTGCTTTGGTCACACGATCCGGTGAGGCACGCGAAAGGCTAAGCCAGCAGGCATATACGACGCTCGAACCCGGTAACCCGCTGGGCCTGCTGCAGGAGGCGCTCGAGTTGTCGGAGCAAATGGCGCCACTCGAAAGAAAACTGAAGCAGTCGCGACATGAGGGCCTGATTCGGTCGGAGTACCTGGGTCACCAGATCGACGAAGCGGAAGCCGCCGAAGTGATCACCAAGAGCGAAGCAAAGGACTTGCGTATCTATCACGAGAAGGTAATGAACCTCCTGGCCGTCGATGACTTCGCGCCAGACGACTTCGGCCGCCTGGGCGCCCGTGGAAAGGCTGCTTCGCCTGGTGCAAACGCCGTCAGCGCGCAAACTCGTGCAAGCTCGAAGCCCGCGACGCAGAAAGCTGCCGCAAAGAAAAAAGTCGCCCGGAAAAAAACGGTGTCAAAAAAGAAAATGGCAAAAAGAGCATCCGGAAAGAAAACGACTGCCAAAAAGAAGGTCTCCAAGAAACGCTAGTGGTCCAACAAGGCGAGAGCGCAGAGCCGCACTCCGGTGCCCTGAGAATTTCGGACCAAGCCTGACGGTTTAGTGCATGTCATACACAGCAGGACCCATCTACGAAGTTACGTTCAACGTCGATCGGGAGATCGTTGCGGCATTTGACGCCTGGCTCGCGATTCACGTCACAGAAATGCTCGAAGTTCCGGGCTTTCTGAAAGCCGAGACCTTTCAGCTGGAAGACGACGAACAGGGCCGCAGCCGCCGCGTCACCCATTATTACCTCGCCAGCGAGGAAGACCTGGAGCAGTATCTTGCCGGGCCGGCGAACGCAATGCGTCAGTCGGTCATCGACCAGTTTGCGGATCAATTCGAAGCAAGCCGCCGTATTCTTCGCGGCTTGGGCGATTCGGATGAAGAGCTGAGGCCTCTGCCATCCTGCCTTAATTGCGGAACCACGCTCGGCGGGCAGTACTGTCCGAAATGCGGCCAGCGGGCGCACAGCCGTCTCATCAGTGTCTGGGAATTGATTCGTGATGCGTTCGGCGATCTTTTCGAGCTGGACTCGAGGCTTTGGCAAACGCTGCTGCCACTCGTCATTCGCCCGGGTCGATTGACGCAAGACTACCTGCTCGGTCGCCGTGCGAGGTTCATGCCGCCTTTTCGGACTTACCTTGTACTGAGTGTGGTGTTTTTCCTCGTCGCGTTTTTCGATCCGCGGGAAGAGTTAGGTTTGTTGTTCGAACCCGAGGCTGAGTCGACGGAGCAGGCAGAGGAATCCGATCAGAATGCCGCTGAGATCCGAGAGGGGGTGTTACAGGAACTGGCCGAGCAAGGCATCATCGTCGGTGATAAGGAGCTACTCGAAGATCCGCAAGTTGACGATACCGGGAACTCCGTGGCTGTCGATATTACAGACGGGGAATCGGATTCTGGCTGCGATGTAAGCGACATCGAGTCGGCAGACATACCGCAATGGCTATCCAGACGCATCACGCCAGAGCGGCTCCAGCTTGTGTGCGAGCGCATTCGTGCCGATGACGGCAGGGCCCTACTCGACAAACTGCTGGACAACGTCCCGGTTGCATTGTTCATCCTGTTGCCGCTTATGGCGCTGGTACTCAGGGTGCTGTATCCGCTATCGAAGCGCTACTACGTCGAGCACCTGCTTTTCGTCGTGCACTACCATGCTTTCTTTTTCCTGATTCTTACGCTTCAGATACTGTTTGCGAGATTTGCGACGCTGGTCGGTATTCCCGAAAATGCGACCGACATTGCTCTATTCGGTGCATCACTTTATATCCCTGTCTATCTATTCAGGGCTATGCAACGGGTGTACGGGCAGGGCCGCTTCATCACGACGCTCAAATTCATCTTCCTCGTGTTGTCATACTTCCTCGGTTTCGGCCTGATGTTTGCCTTTGCGGGCCTGTTTGCGGCATTCTCGATCTAATATCCTTGGGGGTCATGGGAGGCATCCAATGAAAAGGCCATTTATTGCATGGCAGGCGATTCTGCCTGCGCTTCTCTTATTTGCAGCCTGCGGCCAGGAGGGTGCTGAAACGGTGCCCACCACCGCAGAGCCGGCTGCGAAAACGGAGATGGAGCAAACCCGGGCACCCGCCGCCATGGCACGGACTCCTTCAACTGACGGCGCGCAGGTGTTTTTCATAACACCGGCCGATGGCGAGGTGGTTTCGAATCCGATCCGGCTGGAGTTCGGCCTGAACGGCATGGAAGTAGTGCCGGCGGGTGATAAGCGCCCGGGCAGCGGCCACCACCACCTGATCATTGACGCCGGCTTGCCGGACTTCGGCCTGCCTGTCCCGGCAGACGAGCACCACGTCCATTTCGGTGATGGCAGCTCACAGACCGAGCGCACACTCCCCGCGGGCCAGCACACGCTTCAGCTCTTGTTAGCCGACTACCAGCACGTACCGCACGATCCCCCGGTATTTTCAAAGAGAATCACGATTACGGTAGAATAGCTGGCTTGCGACTGCGCCTGATGGCAATTAAAATTCCCGGGGCCATGCAGCGGCCCACACACGAAGATTGAGTCCATGGACAATAAGAATATAGGCATAAGCGGACTCGCCGCATATATACCGCCATACCGGGTGTGGCTGGAAGACTGGTGCGACTGGACCGGCAACCAGTGGCCGAAAATCCGTGAGATCGTAGGACGCAGCTTCCGCGTCCGTGGCCCGAAGCAGAGCGTCTATACGATGGCGGCGACTGCGGTCATGCGCCTGATCATGCAGTACGATATCGATCCCTCTCGCGTCAAGTTTCTCGGCCTTGGCACCGAATCCAGCACGGACAATTCCGCGGGCGCGATAATTGTCAAAGGGATGGTCGATCGCGCGCTCGTCAAAGAGGGTAAAGCGCCGATTGCCCGTAGCTGTGAAGTCCCGGAGTTCAAACATGCCTGCCTGGGCGGCGTCTATGGCATGAAAGGTGCGCTCCGGCACCTCGCGCTCGACGGCGCAGGGGGTCAGGCTATCGTTGTCTGCGCTGATATCGCCGAATATGCGCGCGGCAGCAGTGGCGAACCGACGCAGGGCGCCGGCGCAGTTGCCATGCTGCTCGAAGAGAACCCGAATCTCGCGAAAGTCGATTTGAGTCGTTCCGGCGCAGCGTCTGACTATCGCATCATGGATTTCCGCAAGCCCATGCTGCGTTTCTGCGGACAGGACCGGAGCGAAAGTCATCAGGTGCAGGACTTTCCCGTATTCAATGGCAAGTACTCGACCACCTGCTACATCGATGAAACCCTGCACGCGCTCGACGACATGTATACCAAGCGCGGAATCTCTGCCTCTGAATACCTGCGTTCGCTGGAGACCGTGTTCATGCACAGGCCTTATCGCCGCATGCCGGAAACCGGCTGGGCCATCGCCTATTTGTTTGCACTAGGCAGCGGCGGTGTGGAGGACCGGGCGGAGCTCGCATCCTATTGCTACGAAGCCGGCATAGAACCTGAGGCCGTGTTAAGGGAAATGGTCAGCAAACCGGACGTCGCCGAACTGGCCGACCCCGAGCGGCTTAATTACGAAGCCTATCCGTTGACGATGGCGGTGTTCAGAATTTTCCGTGCATCGCGAAATTACCGCCGCGAGATTCTCGATAAGCTCGCACTCGGAAGTGACACGATGCTGGACCTGGGCAATCTTTATACTGCCGCGCTGCCCGCATGGATGGCAGCGGGATTCGAGCAGGCGCTGGATGAAAACCGCGATCTTGCCGGCGAGGAGATCCTGACTCTCGGATACGGCAGCGGTGATGCGGCGGAAGTTATTCCCGTGATCATTTCTGAAGAGTGGAAGAAAGCGACCAGGTCGATTCGATTCAACGAAGCAATGGAATTTTCAATTGATCTCGATTTCGAGCAATACAAAGCGCTGCATGACGGACGCAGAGCAAGAGGCCTGGACTACCTGCCGAAGAACGAATTCGTTATAGAAAAAGTCGGCAGGACCGATCAGCGGCAGTTTCAGGATCTCGGTATCGAGTATTACCGCTACGTCGGCTAATCGGGGACGAGCAAAAATGGGGACGGACCCGGACTTTTGCTGATTTTGCGAGCGGCTTGCGTTGGACGGTGCCGGGCACCGGGCTCCGATTTTCTGGGGTGATGAATCGCGGCTAAAGCCGCTCCTACGAGCCGCTCCTACGTCTAATTGCAGGAATGAAAAATCGGGGGCGACCCCGGTTTTCTTATTTTGCGTAGGCAGCGAGCTTTTCGGCAAACTCGTTGCAGAGCCGCTCCCACTCCATTTTGAACCAGGGTGTAAATTCTTCCGGCCTTGTCCGCAATTCGGCCTGTAGCGCTTCCCGGGAGACATACCTGGCATCCGCAATCTCGTGCGTGTTTGCAGAGAACGCCTGTCCCGTTTTACCCAGGTACACAGTACATAGTTCGTTTTCGGATCCAAGGTCACCAAATTGCGCCTGGTAAGCGAACTTGTATATAAGCTCGAGGCTGGCCTCAATGCCGAGTTCTTCCCGCAGGCGGCGACGCGTCGCCACTTGCATCGATTCCCCTTTCCGCGGGTGGCTGCAGCAGCTATTGGACCAAAATAACGGCCACAGCCGCTTTTCGGCACTGCGCTTCTGCAGCAGGAGTTCACCATTCGTGTTGAACACGAAAAGCGAAAAGGCACGATGCAACATGCCGTCACCGTCGTGGCATTCCTCCTTGCTCAGGAATCCCAGTTCGTTGTCGCTCGCGTCGACGAGAATCAGCTCTTCGCTCTCCGACGAAACGACTCTATCTGTGCTGTCCGGCATGTTCTCCAACATCTTCGTGCTAGCGTTCCCTCATCCGTACTATCTGATAACCCGCCGCATGTAGCGCCTGCGCGACCTCGGACACTGTGTCCGGACATAGTGCCACGATCGAGCCACCGCCCCCGCCGCCGGTGAGTTTCGCGCCGATCGCACCGTTCGACCGAGCAATCTCGACCATTTTTTCCAGTTCCGGTGTCGAGACCTGCAACGCATTCAGGAAACCGTGGCAGACATTCATCAAGGAACCCAGCGTATCGTAATCGCAGCTCTTCAATGCCACGGCACCCGCAATGCTCATCTCATTGATCTCGTCGAAAATCGTCGTATAAAGCTCCGTATTTTTTTCGAAACGGGAGCGGACACCAGCGACCTGCTCTTTGGTTGCGCTCTGAATGCCGCTTGACGCGACGACAATCGGTGGCACTTCGGCCAGTGGTATGGGCCTGGTTCGGGTAGCTCTACTCTTGCTATACAGCACCGGCTCACCATAAGTCGCTACATTGTTATCGATACCGGAAGGCGTGCCGTGTGCCAGCTTCTCGCACTCAAACGCCAGTTTTTCGACAGCCCCGTTGTCCATGTTGAGGCCGAGCAACTTATCGAAGGCCCGGATGATCGCCACGGCCAGCGCTGCCGAAGAACCGAGTCCCATCGCAACCGGAATACGTGACCAAACGTGAATGTCGAATCCCCGATCAGCAACACCGAGTTGGCGCATAATCAGCGCCAGTGCTTCACCAGCACCACCCCGTGCCGGGTTTTGCGCCGTAAAGCTTTGTTCGAGGCCCCAATCGGGTATGGACAAATTTATGCCGGCCTGCGTTTCTACAATCGCTGCCGTTACCGCAGCCTCAAGCGGCAACGCCAATACATGCCGGTCGTAAACGGCCGCATGTTCACCCAGGAGAATGACTTTGCCCGACGCCGTGCCCTGAGCTGCGTTCTCGAAAATACCGTCGGTATCTTTCGCTTCGGTTTTGCCCTGGAGCTCGTCAATGAGTTGATGCGCCTTCCAGTCTTTGACGTCCCCGCTATCGACCATGCTTTCGACAACCTGATCAAAAAGCTCCGGTGGCGTATCCGCGCTTGCGGCAACGCTGCGGGCGTGCAGGCTCATATGACCTTTTTGAATTCCCTCCGTAACAAGCGCCCCTAGCGCAGCGAAATTTTGTGCAAGGCCGACGGCACCCATGAGCTCGGCCAGCTCCGTTGCCGACTTTACCCCCGCAATCTTGAGTCCGATGGAAGCCGCAGGATTCGATTTCAGGGAGCCGCCGACCACACCCACTTTTATGGGCAAGACAATTTCGCCGTGCAGATCACCGTTGGAATCGGTAGTCCAGCTCGTCAACGCGCGGTACGCGCCACCGCGAGCCGCATAAGCATGGGCGGCTGCCTCAACGGCGCGCCAGTCATTACCGGTAGCGATTGCGACGGCGTCGATTCCATTCATGATGCCCTTGTTGTGGGTGGCCGCCCGATACGGGTCACTATTCGCGATCTCGTTTGCCAGGACAATGTCATCACGCACGGCATCGGCAGAGAACCCCTCCCGGGCAAGCCCTGCCAGCGGTATCCTGACGCTCGCAGTCACGAGTGATTTGTCCGCCAGGTTTGAAAGGATTTTCAAGCAGGCCCTGCCCGATGCGATTGCTTCCACGCGTGGTGCAATTCCCTCGCAAATCGTATTGACGATATTCGCACCCATCGCATCCCGCGTATCGACGAGTACGTGTAATACGACGGTCCACTTACCGTCCGGCAAACGGTATTTAAAGAATTCGATTTCCCTGGCGCCACCTCCGCGGGCAAGAAGATTCGGTTGCAGGTCGTTTGCAAGTCCAATCAGCTCGTCCCTTGCAGCGTATAGCGCTTGCACTGCGGGATCTGGTTCCGCAATGTCGACCAGTTGAATCTGCCCGATAAGTACCGGGTCCATCGACGTGGCTTTGAAACCTCCGGCTAATCTGGCCGTTTTTGCCGCACTGCTGACGCCGGCTACGACAGATGGCTCTTCGACGACCATCGGCACGATGTAATCGCGGTCGTTGACGCGAAAATTGGGCGCGGTAGCGAACGGCAGCCCGAATACGCCGATCACGTTTTCTATCATCTTGTCGGCGAGTTCCGGCGTAAGTAACCGGCCGTCCTCCAGCAGCGCGCTCGCGTCCGACGCATCGATCAGCTTGCGAGCCACCAGCGCTTCGATTCTCTCTGCGATGCTCTTCCGATAGAAATCGGCTATTCGTGAATCACTCAATGAATTGCTCGGTTTTCAAAAAGTACGCCCCGCTCCTCCAGCGAGACATTCAGTAATTGAAAGCCACCCTCCCCGGCGAGGTCTGTGAAATTTTCGATGGCCTGTCTGTCAGCGGCAAACACGATGCCGGTGTCGCCGCCACCCGCGCCGCAGGGTTTGTAAACCACGTTTCGTTCTGCCGCGGCGTCCGCCAACTCCCTGTGCCCAGCATCGAATATGCCGAGATCATGGTCAATATCGAATTGCCTGAGGACGTCAACATAACGATGAAATTCCGCCAGCAGCTCGGCCGCGCTGCCTGCTACCCAGGTCTTTGCGGTCGCTTCCGATGCGTCGATCAGACGGGCCATGCTCGCCCCGGAGCTACCATCTCGGCAGCCTTCATCGAGCTTCCTGAGCTTTTCGCTCGTGCTGACCGGCCGGCCGCTCCATAGCACCGCGTACTCGAGTCCGGCAGGCCAGGGTAATGAGTGGCCGACTCCAGATTCCTGCATACGGTACTCGATGACGCCGCCATTGAGGCTTGCCGCGATATCGATGCCACTTCCCCGGCCCTGCTGGAAAAGCCGGTGTGCTTTAACAGCCTGTATTCCTGCATCGCCAGGGTTGCCTGTCACGTCGAACAGCGCCGTGACCAGGGCAGTCGTCAGTGCCGCACTCGACCCGAGTCCGAGTTTCGCGTGGCTGACAGAATCGAGAAACTCTCCGGTATCCAGTTTGATATCGAACTCCCCGTTGATGCCGGTTGTCTTCCAGACATGTTGCAGCAAATCGAGGCCGCCCGCAGGCGGCTCGCTCCCGATCCACTCGAAGCTCCCGTTCCTGTCAGTTCGAAACTTCCACTCTCCGTCGATATATCCGATTGTACGTACCGTATGATAGTCGGTTTCGACAGCGCCCACTGTGGCATGTGCCCGTCTGTTGATTGCCATGCAAATCGCGGGTGCTCCGTCGAGCACTGCGTATTCGCCACAAAGGACGATTTTTCCCGGGGCACTTACCACAGTGGCTGTCACGATTGTTCCAAAACACGTGCACCGTAACCGAGCCCGCTCACCAACGTCGTCACAACACCAGCAGTAGCGGAGAGCGCGTCTCTGACGGTCTCTTCGGCCGACGGCAGACAGACGGCCTTGAGTTGCGGCCCTGCGTCTATTGTAAAAAACACCGGCTCGGATTTCTTTTGCAGATCACGAATCGTCTCCATGCAGGCAACCGTCGCATTATTCCAGTAAACAACGGGAGGGCGCGAGGCCCACATCACAGAGTGCATCTTGAGGCAATTATGTTCGGAGACTGCCGCCAGTTGCTCGAAGTCCCGTTTGTCGACCGCCTCCCTCGCAGCGGCGAGGTCATCGGGCTGGCGTTCAATCCAGCTATCGTAAAAAGGCGACGTCTTCGCGCCGCGAATCATTGCTTCTCCGGAGCTCAGCGGTTTGGGCCCCGTCTCTGTGATCGCAACTATAACCTTGAGGGGCCAGTCCTCCGGACCGACAATCGACCAGACATCAATACTCTCATCACCGGCAGACAGCTCCACGAAGCCTCCGTAAAACGACCGGGCAGCAGAGCCGGACACGCTGCCTGCGATACGCGCCATCGTCAGGGTGTCGGCAGTTTGGCCCACTCTTTCATAGGTGGCCAGAACAAGCGCCGCGAATGCCGAGGCAGATGATGCGAGACCTGCTGCAAGCGGAAAATTAGACTCACTCTGGATTCTCGCGGCCGGTCGATCATCGCCCGCAATCCGATCGATGCAGCTTGATACCCTCGGCAGCATCGCGCTGTTCTGCTCGCCATTCACAACGAGTTCATCGGGCCCGGAATTCTCGAGGAAATCCACAGACATTCGCGAATAAAGCGCATCCAGCGTGATGGACAGCGAGCCAGCAGCCGGCAGGTTTCTGGCGACGTCGCGTTTGCCCCAGTATTTTACAAGCGCAATGTTCGGCTGAGCTTGTGACCACATTAGCATTGTCCGGAGATGGCGGAAGCCGGTTATTCGGGGGCGAGATTATAGCCCAGCCCGTACAATGCACGAAGGCGGGACTTTCACACGCGGCATGCTTTCAGTGTACGCTTGCCCAGGAAAAACACAGACGAGGACCGGTCATTGTCGACGCCATTCTCAGAACGAATTTCCGAGTATACGAGCCGCATTGCCGACAAGCTTGAAGAGGCATTGCCGGAATCGGGCGTGACGCCCCGTCGCCTCCACGAGGCGATGCGTTACTCCGTTTTGAATGGCGGCAAGCGTATTCGGCCGCTGCTCGTCTATGCCACGGGCGAATGCCTGGGCCTTGACGCCACCTGTCTGGATGCACCGGCGATGGCAATCGAACTCATTCACGCATTCTCGCTCGTGCATGACGATCTGCCTTCGATGGACAACGATGACCTGCGGCGGGGACACCCGACCGTTCACCGGAAATTCGACGAGGCTACGGCGATCCTCGCTGCGGATGCGTTGCAACCGTTGGCGTTTCAGGTTCTGGCGGCCGCGCCCGGCATCGGCCCGGACAAACTGATCTGCCTTGTCCGGGCAATCGCGAAAGCCTGCGGCTCGCTCGGCATGACTGGCGGACAATCGATTGATCTCTCGTCGGAAGGCCGAACCCTGACGGAAGCGGAACTCGAACAGATGTATGAGTTGAAGACCGGCGCGCTCATAGAAGCCTCAGTCACGTCCGTGAGTTGTCTTGCGAATGACCTGCCGGTCTGCCGGCAGGAGGCGCTTGTGCGTTTTTCCCGGAACATCGGCATGGCTTTTCAGATCAGGGATGACATCCTTGATGTGGAGGGAGAAACGGAAGTAATCGGTAAGCAAGCCGGCGCAGACGAACGCCTGGCGAAAGCCACCTATCCGTCTCTTTTTGGCATCGAGGCCGCAAGACAGCGCTGCGAAACATTGCTGCAGGCCAGCTTGCAGGAACTCGAGGTATTCGGCGACGATGCCGAACCGTTGCGTTGGCTTGCGCGTTACATCGTCGAAAGAGGCAGCTAGCTGTGACCCGGCCGGAGGGCGGACATATTCTGCATATTGATATGGACGCGTTTTATGCGTCCGTCGAACAACGCGACAACCCGTCCCTGCGCGGCAAGCCGCTCGTCGTTGGCGGTGGCAGCAATCGCGGCGTAGTTGCTGCCGCAAGTTACGAAGCTCGTGAATACGGCATATATTCCGCGATGCCTATGCGCGACGCATTGAGGCGTTGTCCCGATCTCCTTCGTGTACCACCACGAATAGGGCATTACAAATCGGTATCAGACAAGATATTCGCAATATTCCGCGACTTCACTCCGCTCGTCGAAGGACTGTCTCTGGACGAGGCCTTTCTCGATGTCACTGACAGTCTCGCGTTGTTCGGTTCCGACGTTCAAATCGCGAAGGAAATAAAGAAGCGCGTTGTCGACACGACTGCACTCACCGCGTCGGTTGGCGTCGCACCGAACAAGCTGGTCGCGAAGATCGCGTCGGATCTTGACAAGCCCGATGGACTGGTCGTCGTCTCCGCCGAAGAAATCCGGTCCATCCTTGACCCGTTACCGGTTCGCGTCATACCGGGAATCGGCCGCAAGACGCTCGCCAGGCTCAACGAAAAAGATATTGTGACTGTCGCCGATCTGCGCCTCGCTTCCAACCGGGATCTTGAGTCAATATTCGGACGATTTGCGCAAAAGACGCGCGACCGGGCATCCGGCATCGATTCCCGGCCGGTCGTACCGTCGCGCCCGGAGAAATCGATCAGCGCCGAGGAAACATTCGATTCGGATTTGACTGAGACGAATGCGATGGACCGGCAATTGATGCGTCTTACCGAGCGGACTGCCAGCCGCCTGCGCAGCAAAGAGCTGGTCGCCGGCACCGTTCAGGTGAAAATCAGACAGGCGGATTTCACTACCTTTACACGCCAGCGGGCACTGCGGCCGCCAGGCAACGGCACGGACCAGATTTTCGAGACGGTGAGGACCTTGCTTCGTCAGTGGCTTTCCGAGCACCCGGGCGCCAGAATACGGCTGCTCGGAGTCGGTGGCAGCGATCTCTCCGGGGCGGAACAACGCGATCTGTTTGCCGACGATGCCATGCCTGTAAGCGCGCCCCTGGACGAGACGGTCGACAAGATCCGCGACCGCTTCGGGAAGTCCTCGGTCAATCGGGCGCGGACCTTGGATTCGGGCCAAATCAGGTAGAATCGGCGTTGTCGTGCAATATTCGGGGCCAGGAATCCTCGCCAAACCATGTACACAAAATTCTTTGGGCTGACTGAAAAGCCCTTCGCGATCACCCCCGATCCTCGTTATCTGTTCATGAGCGAACGGCACAGCGAGGCATTGGCGCATCTCGTGTATGGCATCTCCGAAAGCGGCGGATTTATTCAGCTGACGGGTGAAGTCGGCACTGGCAAGACTACGCTCGTTCGTACGGTCCTCGGCCGCCTGCCGGCTGAAGTCGATGTCGCACTCATTCTTAACCCGCAGCTAACCGAATTGGAGTTCCTGATCGCCATTTGCCAGGAACTGAGCATTCCGCTTCCGGAAGACAAGCACAGCGCCATAGCGCTTGTCGATGCCTTGAATCGCCATCTGCTGGCAGCGCACGCCCGCGGCCGTCGCACGATTCTGCTTGTTGATGAGGCGCAGAATCTGTCGACCGGCGTGCTTGAACAACTTCGCCTGTTAACCAATCTCGAGACTGCAAAACAGAAACTGCTGCAGGTTATTCTCATCGCACAGCCGGAACTTCGCGACACGCTTGCGCGCGATGAGCTCCGTCAACTGGCGCAGCGTGTGACTGGCCGTTACCACCTCGAGCCGTTATCGCGTGACGAGGCAGGCCTGTATATCGACCATCGGCTCAAAGTCGCGGGCGCCCTCGGTGAGATCTTCGACGCGGAAGCCAAGCTGGAAGTATTTAATCTGTCGGGCGGCGTGCCACGCATCATGAACGTGATCTGCGACCGGGCAATGCTTGGTGCCTACAGCCGTGAAACGAGGAAGATTGGCAAGCGTCTCGTTGGCAGGGCTGCGGCCGAGGTATCCGGGCAGAAGTATGCGACCGGCCTGCTCAGATGGGCGGTACCGGTTTTCGGAATCGCCGGGGCAGGCATCATTGCCCTGGGTATCTGGTCTTTGGCAAATCAGCAGGAACAACCGCCGTCCGAGGTGCTTTCCGTGCCGCTGGACACCCGAAATACAGACACCCGGAACGAGGCAGTGCGGCCCGAACCGGTCGAAGAGGCCGGCGACAGCACGGACCAGGAGCCCGCTACCGCGTCACTCGAGGATTTGTTGATCGACGCAAGCGCATTCACCGACACCAATTCCGCGATGGCAACTCTGTTTGGCATGTGGGGCATCGAATATCAGGCCGGCAACGGGACGGCGTGCTCGCAAGCGGAGTCGGCGGGCTTGAGTTGCCTGTTCCAGAGAGGTTCGTGGACCGGCATTCGCCAGCTCGACCGGCCGGTGGTGCTGACGCTGACGGACAGGAATGGCAACACTCATCAGCCGGTTCTCGCGTCTCTGGACGGTGAGAAAGGCGAGCTCGCACTCGGCGAGGCTCGCATTATTCACTCGATTGAGGAGATCTCGAAGCTCTGGTTTGGTGAATATCTGCTGATCTGGCGCCCCCCCAACGGCGATGGCAAGGCAATCAAGCCGGGCATGCGTAACGAAAACGTCCGCTGGCTGCGAGAGAGCCTCGGCGCGATCGATACTGACTACAAGCCGAAAGCAGGCGCATCTGCAGAGCTCGATTACTTCGACAGGGAACTCGAAGAGAGACTGAAGGACTTTCAGCGGCAGCACCGCCTGAAGGTCGACGGCCTCGCGGGACAACAAACCCAGATCATCATCAATTCGTCGCTCGCGCCGGATAGCATGCCACGGCTGACGATGAACTGATAATGATATGAATCGCACAGGGAACTACTGATGTCATTTATCCTGGATGCGTTAAAGAAATCTGAAACCGAGCGTCAGCGACAGAATGCGCCTGGTTTCGCTGACGTACCCGATGGGGCGGACCCGCCGCGTGCTCCGCGCTGGCTATGGGTACTCGGCGGTTTGCTTGCTATAAACCTGATCGTGGTGTCAGGAATGATGCTCCGACCCGACCCGCGGCCGGCAACGGACGCAACTGCAACTGACGAAGCAATACCGAACGAAGGCCAGCTTGAGCGTGAGGCATCGTTCTCAGAAATGGTTGAGCAGGCGAAGAACGCGCAACCGCCGCGAGTGGCTGACGCCACAGCGAAAAAATCAACGGGCGACGCCCCTGTGGCAGAAGCAAGCCCTGTGTCAAACCCGAAACCAACGGCAATGATTACGGAATCGTATGCGACGTTCAATGATCTGCGAGCGAATGGAACTCTCCTGTTACCGGACTTGCACCTGGACATCCATGTCTACAGTGATCAGCCCGCAGAGCGATTCGTGTTCGTCAACATGAACAAATATCGGGAACAGGCACGACTGGCGGAAGGCCCCCTGGTGAAGGAGATTACGCCGGAAGGAGTCATCCTGGAGCATCTCGGCAACGGCTTTCTCCTTCCCCGCGAATAACGATTTGCAAGACTGACCAGTGGTCCAACAAGGCTATATTGATGGTCCACTAGCCCGAAAGCACTTCACCGACCGGTTTGACCAGTTCGGCCCCTTCGTTCCTCGCGTTATTGACGCGCCTGTCGACCGGCCAGGCCCGAAACCCTGCGATTAATTCGGCGGCCTCGGACAATACTTGCTCATCGCCGTCCAGCCAGCGGTCGCCGGCATCTTTCTCGAGCACCACAGGCATCCTGTCATGCAGCTTACTCATGAACTTGTTGGCGGCAGTTGTGATGATTGTCGTGCTTTGTACTGACTCATCCGAGTCCTTGGCGTGCCAGTCCTCCCACAAACCGGCGAACGCGAACGGTGCGCCGCTGGCAAGAGAAATATAATATGGCGTCTTGCCGTTGGCTTCCTTGCGCCATTCGTAAAATCCGTCTGCGAGTACGAGACATCGCCGCTTCCGGTAGGCCTCGCGAAACGACGGTTTCTCCGCAACTGTTTCGGCACGTGCGTTGATCATGCGATTGCCAATCGACGAATCCTTTGCCCAGAAGGGAACCAGACCCCAGCGCAGCATTGCGAGTTCGCGCGTTTCCTGGGCACTCACCCGAACAGCGGCAATCATTTGGGTCGGCGCGATGTTATAGCGTGGTTTCCAGATCCACGGCGCCCGTGACACCGAATAGCGCCGCGGTCGCCTCACCGGGAGAATAGAATGCGAACCTTCCGCACATTTATTACTCCCTGACGCCCACGCCGCGATTCAGCAGCGCCAGGCTAACGGAGAAAAGGCCGACGACAAAAAGCCCGACAATCAAATAAGCATAAGTAATATTGATATCGGACACCCCGAGAATGCCGTAGCGAAACGCGTTCACCATATAGATGATCGGATTGGCGAGTGATACTTTTTGCCAGAACTCCGGTAACAGGGAAATTGAATAAAACACACCGCCCAGATACGTCAATGGCGTCAAAACGAAGGTCGGCACAATCGAAATGTCATCGAACTTTCTTGCGAACACGGCATTGATGAATCCTGCCAGCGCGAAAACTGTTGACGACAGAATCACGATCGATAATGTGATCAGTGGATGCTGTACCTCAAGTTTTGTAAAAAACAGTGCAACAATCGTAACGAGCACTCCCACCAGCAGGCCTCGAAACACTCCGCCTGCCACATGACCCATGATTACGGTCGCGTTCGACATCGGTGATACCAGCATCTCCTCGATATGCCGTGCGAATTTGGCGCCGAAGAAAGACGAAACGACATTGCCGTAGGAAGTGGTGATAACCGACATCATGATCAGGCCGGGGGCGATATATTGCATATAGTCGAAGCCGCCCATGCTACCGATTCGCCGCCCGATCAGATTGCCGAATATGATGAAATACAGCGTCATCGTAATGGCCGGCGGAACGACGGTCTGAATCCAGATCCGTATGATGCGGACAATCTCCTTGCGAACGAGGGTCTTGAGACCAATCCAGTTGAGTGTCAGGTCCATCATTTTGTCGCGTTACGCGTGGAGCCGATCGCCGCGCTGTTGTTACGCTGCTTCTTCTCGACGATTCCCATGAATAGTTCTTCCAGGCGGTTAGCCTTGTTTCTGAGACTCACAACCCTGATTCCCAGCCCGCTCAGTATGGCGAAAAGACTATTCAGATCATGTCCCGTGTCGATGGCCACTTCGAGTTCGTACGGGTCGTTCAAATGTGTCTCAAAACCCGGAAGCTCGGGAGTTTCGGTCAATGCTTCGCCAAGACTCAGGACGAAAACCTCGCGTTGCAGTTTTCTTAACACGGTGCTCATGCGCGCATCCTCGATAATCTCACCCTCATCGATAATCGCCACATGCCGACAGAGCCTTTCCGCTTCCTCGAGGTAATGCGTTGTCAGAATGATCGTCGTCCCTTCGTTGTTGATGCGGCGCAGATACCTCCACATCGAACGGCGAATTTCGATATCGACGCCGGCAGTGGGCTCATCGAGTATCAGCAGTTTCGGTTCGTGGATCAGCGCTCTCGCGATCATCAGGCGCCGCTTCATACCGCCGGAAAGACTTCTTGCCTGGTCGAAACGGCGGTCCCAGAGTTTCAACTCGGAGAGATATTCCTGGGCGCGTTGCAAAGCCAGCTTGCGCTCTATCCCGTAATAGCCGGCCTGGTTGACCACGATATTCAGCACGGTGTCGAACAGGTTCAGATTAATCTCCTGTGGCACGAGGCCGATGCAGGACTTAGCAGCTTCGAGTTGATGGTCGATGCTGTGTCCGAAGATCTCGACTTCACCGCTGGTCTTGTTGACGAGCGAACAAATGATACCAATTGCCGTGGTCTTGCCTGCACCATTGGGACCGAGGAGCGCATAGAAATCGCCTGCTTCGACAGTGAAGTCGATTCCTTTCAGCGCCTGGTTGCCGTTCGAATAGGTCTTGGTAAGTTTCTTGATCGACAGTGCTCGCATGGCGACGCATATTGTATACGTGGCGGCTATGTAGGGTGTCGAATAATGACTTTCTAGTGCTTCGACTCTTCCGCCACTTTGAGCGCCGGGTTGCGTGACGCACAGGCGACGGCCGACCACGCGGCCGGCGCAGATTGCCGGGTCAGAATGGACTGCAATGCACTGATATGCGCTGCATGACGGGTCTCTGTCTCGTTGCTCAAACCGTTATCGAGAAGTTTTTGCCAAATTTCAGCGTCATGCTGTGCGCGTAGCACCAGCAGGTCGGAGCGGTGTCCGGCAACTGCCAGGATGTGGAAGATGGTCCGCTCGGTGATTTGTTCGCACCAATGTGTGCTGGCCCCGCAAAGGAGACGCGCCGCAAACGGGTTCCGCTCGGCAAGCTGCCATACAAATCCCAGACCCGCGGATACGAGACGGGCCGACGTCATCTGTCGCTTTCATGGGTAAAGCAAACAGGTCGCGGGTTCTGTCGTCGGTCAATACCTTCTGCCAGAAGCCGTCGTCACGTTCTCGAAACGAAAACAGCAGAAACGGCGCCGCTGCCAGGCGCCCGATCTCATGGTGACCAAGGCGTCGTAAACGCCAGCCAAGCTCTTGCGGCAGTCCTTCCAGGTACCGGGCACATTCGTTTCCGTTTTGTAAGAGTTTGAGAAAAGCGAAGTTCAGTGATCGGACGTTTTCATAATCGGCAAGCGTTGGTCCCTGAAAATCCATAGTGACCTCCCCGTCACGCGCATTTTTTGGGTGAAACCCGAGTTACGCTATTTTTGATTGATTTACCATGTATAGATAGTATAAGCTTTTTCCTCGCTGTATATGGGTAAAAACTAGCAGAAATGGGGACAAATGCGCCTAACCGATAACCGATATGCGACCGAGCGAAGTCAGTTCGAACTCGCACTCCGAATGATCGGGCACGAGGCCAGGACCCGCACTATCAAGGTGTGCACCGGGCTTAGTGACGACAGGATTCGCAAACTTTATGCGACCTATTTCCGTGACGGGGGGTCTGGCACTGTAAAACGCCGCCGCGGCAAGTCACCCCAACAGGTCGGTCTTTTCGTCAAGAATCCGCACAATCAGCTGGAAGCGACAACGTTAATCGCGCTTTTCTGTGCAAGTCTGCTACTCAGGGTCGATGCAGCAAACCGGGTTCATGCCTGCTGGCCGCGACCAAGCGTGGAATACGGCCACCGCGTGTGTCGCGCCTTCGAGACTTATCTGCTGCTGCATCGGATGCCGAAACTCAGTTTCGAGTGGGCCTGGAACCTCCTGCAAAACATTTCCCGAAACGACGAGTTGTATCTGGCGGTGTGCAAGGGCTGTCAAGCCTCGTACGTTCAGGATGCCTATGCCCTCGATCAAAAAACGTGCCCGAGCTGTGAGATATCCCGTCATCGACAGAGGCATGCCTGATATTAGTAGCCTCCCGTCAGAAAGACTCACTGTAGACGTTGGTCGGGCTCCCTAGCGACAACTCGCGAATTTCCGTTAGACTTCGACCTGCCTGCGCGCAGTTCGACACAGTCCAGCGATTGCCGGGAACAGTAAATGACGATAATGACAGCCGACCTTTGTGACGAGTACGCTGCCGATATACAAGTGGCCGAGCCCGTATTCCGGATTTACGGCTCCCGGCGAAGTTTTTGCGGTCAGGTGGTCACAGTGCGGGTCTTCGAAGACAACTCGCTTGTCAGATCGGCGCTGGAGGAGGCAGGTAATGGGCAGGTGCTGGTCGTTGACGGCGGTGCATCGCGACGCTGCGCGCTTCTGGGAGGAGACATTGCCCGACTTGCATCCGAGAACGGCTGGTCCGGCGTGATCATGAACGGCTGCATTCGGGATCGCCTCGATATCCATGCCACGGACATCGGTGTGCGAGCGCTTGACACCTGCCCGCGCAAGAGCCGCAAGCAGGGCCTTGGAGAAAGAGATGTCGATCTTTGTTTTGCCGGGATCGATGTCACGCCCGGTGATTACATTTTTGCGGATGAAGATGGCGTCGTAGTGTCCGCGCGTGACCTGTCGCAATCCGTAAACGAGGCTGGTGGTCCAGCAAAATGAGCGCTCAAAACGTATTCGGCGGTGCATTCGTCGACCGTTGGGGTCACCGGCGCGAAGATTCCGAGTGGCTCAGCGAAGCCATTAACAGCGATAACAGTCGTTTCATTGCCGTCTGGGGCGACAAGTGCCTGGCGTCAGGAGAACCCTTCCATGCGATTCTTCTCGATCGGCATGCTGTCGGTAGCCACCTGCTGGCGCAGGAGGTCATTTTCCTCGGCAAGTTCCGTGACAGGCCGGCCTTCGCGTTCGCAATAGACGGTGCGACCGAGGCGCCGTTCCAGGATGTCGGCGAATTTCATGACTTGCGTTACCTGGGTAATGTGTTGCCGGCTGACGAGGCGAATCTGGTCGCACACGCGCGTGCGCTGGTTCTCTGGCACCGCATGCAGAAATATTGCGGTCAGTGTGGCTCGCTGTCGAGGGCCGAATCGGGGGGCAATTCGCGAACCTGTGTCGGCCCTGAGTGCCGCGCCGTGCTTTTTCCGCGGGTTGACCCGGCGATTATTGTGCTCGTCAGCAGAGGTGCTCGATGCCTCCTCGGACGTCAGCCGAGCTGGCCCGAAGGCCGATATTCCACGATCGCGGGTTTCGTAGAGCCCGGCGAGAGCCTCGAAGATGCGGTCCGGCGTGAGGTAGCAGAGGAAGCCAACATCCTCGTCGAGAATGTTCAGTATCACAGCTCACAGCCCTGGCCGTTTCCCTCGTCGTTGATGTTGGGCTTTACCGCCACAGCCTTGTCGGAAGAGATTCTGTTGAATGATGGGAGAGCTCGAAGATGCTCAGTGGTTCTCGCGAAAGCAATTGCGCTCGGGCTTTCCGAAGTTGCCCTACCGCCTGTCTATCGCGCGCCGGCTCGTTGACGACTGGCTGCTGTCTGATGTCGATGAGATCAGTCGGGCAGGATAACGATGTGCCTCGTCGTATTCGCCTGGCAGGCGCACCCGCAGTATCGCCTGATCCTCGCCGGCAACCGGGACGAATCTCACCAGCGACCGACCCAGGATGCACACTGGTGGCCGGACAATGAATCGATTCTCGCAGGCCGCGACCTGCAGGCGGGTGGCACCTGGCTGGCAATGAGCAAATCGGGTCGCTTCGCGACCGTGACCAACTTTCGCGAACGCGAGGGCCGCAAGGCCATGGTCGAGTCCCGCGGCACACTCGTCACCGACTTCGTTGGCGGATCTCAATCGTTTGGAGAATTTGAATCCTCAATTTCAATGAGGGATTACGCCGGATTCAGTTTGCTGGTGTCTGACGGCGAGTCCATGTCTTACCTGTCCAATCGCGATGATCTGGAAGCAAATATCGCTCCCGGCATTTACGGATTGAGCAACGCTTCGCTCGATACACCCTGGTCAAAAGTGGTTCGGGCCAAGGCCTGTCTTGAATCGCTGATCGAAGATGACGCTGTAAACGAAACCGAACTGTTGCGACTGCTTGCCGACCGGACGCCGGCGGCGGTAGACGACGTTGCCACGGACGATCTCCCGTTCGAAATCGCCAGAGCGCTGACTGCCCCTTTCATAATGGCGCCCGATTATGGCACGCGTTCGTCGACGACCGTGCTGTGGGGCAATGATAATGTCGTTGAATTCAGCGAGCGGCGCTTCGATCCTGGCGGGCGCACCACGGGCGATTCCCGATTCAGCTTCGTCCTCGAGTGATTCGTGTCGGTAGATTTCCCCGACTCAGGCAAGAAGGGTACGACGATCACTGACATGAATTTATTCATGTCCGTAGTGATTCAGCCCATCGCGATTCGGAAATCGTGCCGGGTAAAATCAGGAATTTGCAAAGATACTCAGCAGCCACCTGCGAATCTCAGCGATTTCCTCTGCACAAACGGCATGCGCCATCGGGTAGTCATGCCATTGCACGTCGAAACCTGCCTTCTGCATGATGTCCCGGGCGTGCTGGCCGGCGGCAATCGGCAGCATCGGATCCAGTGAGCCATGCGCCATCAAGATCGGGAGATCGCGCGGCTGAGACTCCGGACTCTGCATGACTTCCCTGTCAATTGTCGCCTCGAGAGGCATCCAGGTCGATAAAGCCATCAGACCGGCCAACTTCTCCGCAAATCTCATTGCCGTATACATCGCGATGGCGCCGCCCTGCGAAAAGCCTGCCACTACGATTCGGTCGTATGGCACGCCACGTTCGTGCTCACGCTGGATCAGTTGTTTCAGCGCCTCGGCACTGTCGCGGATGCCAGGCTCATCCTGCGGCCCGGACCGATCGAGGCTCATGACGTCATACCAGGCCCGCATCGGAATTCCGCCATTGATCGTGACCGGACGGACAGGCGCATGGGGAAAGACGAAGCGAATATCGGCAAATTCATCGAGCTGAAGCTCGGGCACGATCGGCTCGAAATCATGGCCATCGGCACCCAGGCCGTGCAACCAGATAACCGCGCCATCCGGCTTCTCCCCGCCCCCGACTTCAACGGTTTCCGGTATTTCCACGTGTTTTTCCCCAATGAGCACTAATGTGTGAAGCGGCTCATATTAACAACAGAAAGGTCTTGACCAAGTATGCGCATCATGATATTTATATGCGCATATTTATGCGGGTTTAGCCATGCCAAACTCCCCGGAAATTCAGTCAGACCGACGGCAAGCCATCCGGCAGATCCTGGAATCGGGCCCCGCCGGCACTCAGCTGTCGCTCGTGGATGCCCTGACCTCACAGGGTTTTGTCGCGACGCAATCGAGCGTCAGCCGTGACCTGAAGGAACTGGGTGCGATCAAGACAGCTCAGGGCTATGAACTGCCGGGCCCGGGAAAGGGCGACGAGGTGGCGGAGGTGTCCGGGTTTCTCAGGGAGATAGAGACCGCCGGGCCCAATCTCGTGGTCATAAAGACGGCCATTGGTGCGGCACAGCGAGTCGCGCTGGCACTGGACCGAAGTGGCTGGCCGGAAATGGTCGGCAACGTCGGTGGCGATGACACGGTGTTGGTCGCGACCAAAAATGCCGCAGCTCAAAGAAATCTTCTTGCGAAAATCGACCGCGCATCCGCCCGCGGTTGATTTTAGATCCTGCCTCTGAAGGACCATCCCTGTGACCGACGCTAAATCTCCAATCATTCTTGCCTTTTCAGGTGGTCTGGATACGTCATTTTGTGTCCCGTGGCTGAAAGAGAATTACGGACGCGACGTTATTACGGCCACGGTCGATACCGGCGGTATTGACGACGCGGCTGCAGCGGCCCTCGAGGATCGCGCATTCAGGCTCGGTGCGATCGAACATGTGCTGCTCGATTGCAAAAAGGACTTTTTCGACTCGGTATTACGCTATCTCATTGCCGGCAACGTGCGTCGGGGTCAGTTTTATCCCCTATGTGTCGGCGCAGAGCGCGGTCTTCAGGCTGCACGGCTGGCCGGGCTGGCCAGCGCAAGGGGGGCTGCAACCGTCGCACATGGCTGCACGGCGGCCGGCAACGATCAGGTGCGCTTCGAGGTCACGCTACGGACACTGAACCCGGGCCTGGAGATTCTTGCGCCGGTAAGGGACAACAGCTGGGTCCGCGAGGAGCAGCTCAAATACCTCGAAGATCATGACCTGCCGCTGCCCGCCCAGGGATCCGCGTACTCGGTCAACCGCGGATTGTGGGGCATAACGATTGGCGGTCAGGAAACGCTGACTTCCGAGAGGTCTTTGCCTGAGCAAGCCTGGGTGTTATCGGCCGGCGCGTTCGACAGACCCAAGCCTGAATCGCATCACACGCTCGACTTCGACGCCGGCATCCCGGTGGCGCTGGACGGTGAGAAACTCGATCCGGTTTCCCTGATCGAGAAACTCGAAATACTGGGGGGTTCCTATGCCGTGGGCAGAGGCATCCATCTCGGCGATACGGTTCTCGGCACCAAGGGCCGTGTCGCGTTTGAGGCGCCGGCAGCGCTAATTTTAATGACGGCGCATCGTGAGCTCGAGAAACTCGTCTTGAGTGCACAGCAGTCCCGTGTCAAAGACACCGTCGCGGCCGTCTACGGCGATCTCATTCACGAAGGCAAGCAGCTGGATGCCGCATGCCGGGACATCGAGGCATTACTCTCCTCATCGCAGCGGCGCGTCACGGGCCAGGTTAGTTTCACGTTGCGGCCGGGCAGTCTCTTTATCGATGGCGTCGCCTCGCCATACTCTTTGCTTGCCGCTACGAAAGGCGTGTACGGGGAAGCAGCCGGCGAATGGACCGCCGAGGACGCTCTCGGATACGCTCGCATTTTGTCTTTGTCAGGCTCGCTGCAGACCCGGGCCGGCGCGTCAGCCGGAAAGGGCTGAACGATGCGCAGCGTCTTCGTCGATAAAGTCGCCTCCGTTGCCCAGCACAGCAATCTGAGCCACGAACTCAGGGTATCCGCCGACATTCCCTGTGAGGAAGGCGTGCTCATTGCCGTGCGCGTCCTCAATAACAAGACACGTTACAACCAGCTTGAGTTGACGAGCGGCAGAATGGCCACCGTCAACCAGGGCGATATCGTCGTAGGCGCACTCGGACATCGAAAAGCGCTACTCGGTTACTCGGGTCATTTGCCGGAAGCACTCGAAGTTGGGTCCACGATTCAGATTCTGAATATCGGTGGCGTTCTTGGAATGTGTGACTCAGCGAATCCCGATGTCGGTGCGCCTTTCGACTGCGAAGTGCTTGGCACTGTGCTGCACTTCCCCTACCTCGGCGAACGCATCGGCGTGCCGGCGCGAGTCGGCGCTAAAGAACTCGATAAGAACGCTCGATTAGACACAAAGGGTGTACCGGTCATAGCGCTTGCCGGTACCTGCATGGATTCCGGCAAGACGGCGGCCGCCTGTGCAATCGTCAGCCGCCTGCGTCACCGTGGCCTGAAGGTCGCGGCCTGCAAAGCGACCGGCGTTTCCTTACGCCGGGACATTCTTGCGATGGAGGACGCCGGTGCGGCTCACTCGATGATCTTCTCCGATCTCGGCGTCGTGACGACGACACCAGAAAACGGACCGGCTCTCACACGCACATTGCTTAGCAGCCTGGCCGGGTTTCAACCCGATGTCATCGTGATCGAGCTTGGCGACGGTCTGCTCGGGGCTTACGGCGTTGAAGCAATACTTGCAGACGAGGACATACGCGATGCTTTTACCGCCGTCATTCTCTGTGCAAACGATCCGGTTGCTGCCTGGGGCGGCGCAAGAATTCTCAGGGAGCAATTCGACATCGAGCCGGCCCTCGTTACCGGCCCGGCGACCGACAACGCAGTCGGGATCGATCAGATCAAAGAGCGATTGTCTTTGCCCGCGATCAATGCGCTCAGCAACGGCGTCGCGCTTGGCGATTCGATCACCGATCTCCTGATCGACATGGGGCGCTTGAAATCATGACCATCCCCGCGGTCGTTCTCGGCGCAACCGGATATGTCGGCGGCGAATTCTTACGCCTGCTTGGAACACACCCGGACTTCCGGCTGGCCGCGGCGGTGTCTGATAGCCGTGGTGGCGACGCAATCGCGGACGTTTTTCCGAATCTGGCCGGCACATACCCCGGCGTATCGTTCGCCCGTCCGGACACCTGGCTCGAGCAAGTGGACAAAGGCGGCGATCTTGCCCTGTTCTCCGCTGCACCACACGGCGCTTCAGCGCCTGTCATTGCGGCGGCACTCGAGGGCGCCGCTGCTCGCGGTCTTGATGTTCATGTCGTCGACTCATCGGCAGACTTTCGCTACGCCAGTGCGGAACAATACGAGGCGGTATATGGAATACCACATCCGGCGCCAACCCTGATACCGGAGTTTTTCTGTGCCGTACCGGAACACGCTCCAGTCCCGGATGCGCCACATGCGGCGCATCCGGGCTGTTTCGCCACAGCCGTGCTTCTCGCAGCCGTGCCCCTGCTGAAATCAGGCATCGTCAACGAAGAACTTTTTGTCAGCGGCATAACCGGCAGCACCGGTTCCGGGCGGAGTCCGCAGGCCGGCACGCATCATCCCGAACGGCACAGCAATCTGTATGCGTACAAACCGCTTGTGCACCGTCACGTGCCCGAAATCGAAGCATTGATTGAAACAAGCTGTCAGACGAAAGCAGCGGTGCATTTCGTGCCGCATTCGGGTCCTTTCGCACGCGGCATTTACGTGACCATGCAGGCCAGGATGAAAGTCCCGGTATCGTCGGACGAGCTTCAAAACGCCTTTCGTTCATTTTATGAAGACAGTGAGTTCGTCAACGTTGTCGACGGAATTCCGCGTCTGAAAGACGTCATTGCGTGTAACGACGCCAGGGTCGGCGTCACCTGCGAAGGCGATACGGTTGTTGTCATGAGCGCGATCGATAACCTCGTTAAAGGGGCCGCCGGCGGTGCCATCCAATGGATGAACCGGCTTTGGTCATTGCCTGAATCAAGCGGCCTCACTGCAGCATCACCCGCATGGACCTGAACAGATGAGTGCAGCCGACGACACATTGCAGGATCCGCGCACACGGGAAGCTGCCGTTATGCTTCAGGTATACGGGCAGCTGCCATTTATGCCGACGCAAGCCGCCGGCTGCGATCTTGTCACGACCAGTGGTCAGCGTATTCTGGATTTCTGGGGCGGACATGCCGTTGCTGCGCTCGGACACGGTCATCCGCGCCTGGTACAGGCCATCTGCGAACAGACCAGGCAGCTGATATTTCAGAGCAATGCCGTTGCGCTGGACGTGCGGGCAGCTGCAGCGGAGCAGCTGGTCGGGATTGCGCCAAAAAACCTCTCGAGGGTCTTCTTTGTCAACAGCGGTGCTGAAGCGATCGAGAACGCCCTGCGCATGGCCTGCCTGGCGACGGGCCGACAAAAAATCCTTGCGCTGACACACGGTTTCCACGGCCGCACGGCGGCAGCCGGGGCGGTGACGTGGAACTCCGCCGACAGCTGGTATGGATTTCCAAACACGCCTTTCGCGGTTGATTTCATCCCGCGGAATGATGTTGCCGCCGCAGAATCAATGATCGATGAGAGCGTTGCGGCCGTGATTTTTGAACCGGTGCAGGGTGTCGCCGGCGCCTTCGATCTGGCACCCGATTTTGTGGCGGCGTTACGCGAGAGCACTTCAAGGGCCGGTGCGCTATTGATTTCCGACGAAGTGCAATGCGGCATGGGCCGTTCCGGTCATTATTTCGCGATTGAAGCTTATCGTGCAGAACCGGACCTGCTCACGACAGCCAAAGGGCTCGGCGGTGGAATCCCCTGTGGCGCACTGCTTTGCAGCGAGCGCGTGTCAAAAACTGTCGGCCTGGGAAGCCTCGGCTCGACATTCGGTGGCGGTCCGGTCGCAGCTGCGGCCATCATCGCCGTCATTGAAACCATCAAGGCTGAAGGGCTGCTCGCGAACGTTCGACAACGGGAAGCCGAGATCCGCGAGCATTGCGTCACCGGGCCGATTCAATCAGTCCAGGGCATGGGCCTTTTACTTGGTCTCGTCTGTGACAGGCCGGCAGGCGAGATTCGTGATGCACTGCTGCAGCATGACATACTGACCGGCACCAGCGCCGACCCCGGCGTGCTGAGGTTACTGCCGCCCCTGGTGCTGCAAGCGGAGCATGTCAGGCGCCTGGCGAAAGCACTCGGCGCCATAGCGCCCAAAACATGAATGGAATTACGAAAGGAATAATGATGAAAGCATTTAACGACCTTGCCGACTTTTCAACAGAGGAGATTTCGGCGCTGCTTGAATTGTCGAACCGGCTCGACAAGAAGCCGGAGCCTGCGGCACTCAGCGGCAAAGTGCTGTCCTTGCTTTTCCTGAGCCCTTCCCTGAGAACACTGGCATCCTTTCAGGCCGCCATGACCAGGCTCGGCGGCGGCTCATTCGTGATTTCTCCGGAGATGTCGATTCACGGACTCGAAACGCGGCCGGGTATCGTCATGGACGGCGCCGCGGCCGAACATATTCGTGAAGCCGTGCCTGTGATCGCGTCCTACGGAGACGCGATCGGCATCCGCGCATTCGCGGAGCGCAGAAACCTGGAGCACGACCTTGCGGACACCGAATTCTCCTCGTTGATCGCCTTGATCGACACGCCGTACATCAATATGGAATCAGCAACCAATCACCCCTGCCAAAGCCTGGCCGACTGGAAGACGCTCGATGACCTGGGCATCCCCACGAACAGCGGAAAATTCGTGCTGAGCTGGGCCTATCACCCGATGTCACTGCCGCTCGCCGTGCCGGCGGCGTCCATACACATGGCGGCAATGCGCGGCATGGACGTGACCGTGCTGCGACCCGACGGCTTTGAGCTACCCGAACCAATAATGGACAAGGCCAGGAAGGCGGCCGAGGCCTCGGGTGGTTCGCTGCGCGAGACCAGTGACCGGGAACAGGCAATGGAAGGCGCCCACATCATTTACGCGAAATCCTGGTCCTCGACGAAACACTATGGTGACAAGGCGGCCGACGGGGAACTGCGCCGCGAACTGGTCGACTGGTGCGTCGATGAGCCATGGTTCGAAAATGCAAAAAGCGACTGCAGGTTCATGCATTGCCTGCCCGTGCGGCGCGGCGTCGTGGTCAGCGAACGCGTACTCGACGGACTGAGAAGCGTCGTCATCCACGAGGCCCGCAATCGCATGCTGGCGCAGATGGCAGTGCTGCACCAGATGCTCGGTTGAAATTCATGAGCGCAGGCAAAGACAGGGCGATCGTGGTTTCGGCGCTGAAACATGCGGCACCCTACATCCGTTTGTTCAAAGGCAAGGTATTTGTCCTCAAAGTCGGTGGCGAGGTATTCGCAGATGCCGCCGACACGCGCGCACTGATGGAACAGGTAGGCATTCTTTACCAGGTCGGCATCAGGATTGTCCTGGTACATGGCGGCGGTCAGCAGTCGACTGAACTCGCCACGCAACTGGGCCTCGACACCAAATTTGTTGACGGCCGCAGAGTTACGGACGGTCCGTCGCTCGACGTCGCGACAATGGTCTTGAACGGGCAGATCAACACGCGTGTTCTCGCGGCCTGTCGCGATCTGGAAATCCCGGCTGTCGGCATCAGCGGCATCGATGCCGGCCTGATACGCGCTCACCGGCGCCCGCCGGTCGAGAGAGACGGCGACAGTCCGGTCGATTACGGGTACGTCGGTGACATTGACTCGGTCGATGCCGATGTCCTGCAGAAACAACTCGATAACGGGCTGATGCCGGTGGTCAGTCCTTTGTCCTGCGACTCGTCCGGCACCATACTGAACATCAATGCCGACACGGTTGCGGCCGCGATCGCCGCGGAGCTCGATGCAGAGAAACTGATACTCGCGACCGGCGCCCCGGGCATTCTCGACGACGCCGACGACCCGCATTCACTCATATCCTATGTTGACCGTGCCGCTCTGGATCAACTCCGAAAAGACGGCAAGCTGGCCGATGGCATGCTGCCGAAAGCTGCCGCCATCGATGCTGCGCTGGCTAATGGTGTCAATCGGGTACACGTCATTTCGTACAAAGTGGCAGATAGCCTCTTGCTGGAGGTATTCACCAATGAAGGCACGGGCACTCTGGTTGTCAATGACATTGCTGCGCTGACGCCGGCTGAGACTGCATCGAGCGGTGCAGACTGATGACGCGCCTCTGGGAAAAGGGGCTGCCACTCGATCAGCGAGTCCTCGCGTTTACGGCCGGCGAGGATCACCTGCTTGACGCGCGTCTCGTTCCTTACGACGTCCTGGGCTGTGTTGCCCACGCCGAGATGCTTGCCGCGCAGGACCTGATTACTGAGCAGGACTGTAAAGCGATTTGCGACGGCCTCAGGAAGCTCGAACAGGGTTTCGCCGCTGGTGAGTGGGAGATTCGCCTCGAGGACGAGGATGTACATACGGCCCTCGAGTCCCGTCTGACAGAACTCATCGGACCCGCGGGCGGCAGGCTGCATCTCGGCCGTTCGAGGAACGACCAGGTGCTTACGGCGCTCCGCCTCTACTCGCTCGACGCGATAGATGCGGTCTCAAAGAGCATTGGCGGCCTGTGTCAGTCATTGTCCAGACTCGCGGCACGTGAAGGCGACACAGCGCTGCCAGGCTTTACGCATATGCAACACGCCATGCCATCATCCGTGGGTCTCTGGAGCGACGGCTATGTTGAGGCCTTTGAGGACGACGACGCCGGCCTCCAGGCATCGCGGCGTCGCCTTGGCAAGAATCCGCTCGGCAGCGCGGCCGGCTACGGCACACCCGGACTCGCCATTGACCGTGAACTGACCACGGCCAAGCTCGGCTTCGATGAAACGCAGATTCCCGTGACTGCCGTCCAACTTTCCCGCGGCAAGGCCGAAAGCGGCCTCTTGTTCGAGCTGACGCTGCTGGTACAGGACCTCGGCCGCCTCGCCAGCGATCTTCTGTTGTTCTATACCCGGGAGTTCGCCTATGTCGAGCTGGCAGCCGAGGTGACGACAGGTTCATCCATCATGCCGCAGAAACGAAATCCCGACGTGCTCGAACTGATACGCGCATCTTCGGCTACGTCGCAGGCATGCCTGGAGGAAAGCCTGATGATCACCGCAAAATTGCCGTCCGGATATCAGCGCGATTTGCAACGGCTCAAAGCGCCGTTATTTCGCTCGATCGATTTAGGCATAGAGTGCGTCGACATCATGTCGTTTGTCCTCGAAGGCCTGAAGTTCAGGCCCGAGAACATACGGCTTGACGAGAGCATCAACGCCGCCCGTGAAGCGAACGAACTCGCAAGCAGGGAAAACATACCATTTCGCAAAGCCTATCGCCGGGTCGCGGAACGTTACAATAAATGACACGGTACGTTATATTGCTGCCTGGGTAGTTAGCCGCTCAACGCAACCCGACGGTACAGATTATGAACAGCCATTATCGCTTAGCCTTTGTTCTTGGTCTTTTGCTCGCAGCAGGATGCGGCCAGAAAGGACCATTGTATTTGCCAGGTGATCCGAGCCTGATAAAGACGGAGGTGCCGCCTCCGGTTCAAAACCAGACCGAAGAAGACGACGAAGATAAAGAAGAAGAGTCGCAAGACGAGAACTAGTGGTCCAACAAGGTTGTATTGATGAGTGATAACACGCTCGTCCTTATCGACGGGTCGTCCTATCTTTACCGGGCATTTCATGCCCTGCCCAAGCTGAGCAACTCCCGAGGTGATCCCACGGGCGCCGTTCACGGCGTACTGAACATGATCAACAAGCTGGTCAGGGAGCAGTCATCCGAGCATATCGCCGTTGTATTCGACGCGCCGGGCAAGACATTTCGTGACGAGATATTCGCAGAGTACAAAGCGAACCGTCCGCCGATGCCCGATGAACTTCGTTTACAGATCGATCCGTTGTTGGAAGCAGTCACGGCGATGGGCCTGCCGCTGTTACGCATCGAAGGTGTTGAAGCTGACGATGTCATCGGGACTCTGTGCCGTCAAGCTGTCAAGAGCGGCCAGGACGTGCTCGTTTCGACCGGCGACAAGGACATGGCCCAGCTCGTCGACGACAAGGTCACACTTATTAATACGATGAGCGATACGGTCCTCGACAGGGACGGTGTAAAAAAGAAATTCGACGTCTATCCGGAACAGATTATCGACTATCTCGCTTTGGTCGGCGACAGCTCCGATAACATCCCGGGTGTACCGCGTGTCGGCGCCAAGACTGCGGCCAAATGGCTGAACCAGTACGGCAGCGTTGCGGAGATTGTCAGGAACGCGAGTGAAATCACCGGCAAAGTCGGTGAAAGCCTGCGAGAAAACCTGGACCAGCTGGCGCTGTCGCAGAAGCTCGCGACGATTGAACAAAGCGTCAAACTCGAGAAAAAACCCAAAGACCTCAAACGGGGCAAGCCCGACCTGGAATCGTTGCGGGCGCTTTACGGCCGTCTCGAACTTCGGTCGCTGCTGCGACAGCTGGACGAGCAGACTGGCGGCGATACGACTGAGCAAGAACTCTCAGAGACCCGCAAAGGCAAATATCAGACTGTCCTGAAGCAGTCTAAATTCAAGACCTGGCTTAAGAAAATCGACAGAGCAGCGCTGGTCGCCGTAGATACCGAGACGACCAGCCTGAATTACATGCAGGCGCAGATCGTCGGCATCTCGCTTGCCGTCAAAACGGGCGAGGCCGCCTATATTCCCCTGGGCCACGACTATCCGGGCGCGCCGGACCAGTTACCAAGAGATGCTGTGCTGGCGGCCCTCAAAGACTTCCTCGAAGACCCGGAAAAGAAAAAAGTAGGCCACCACCTGAAATACGACGCACACATATTCGCGCGCTACGGCATTGAACTCCGTGGCATGCAGTTTGATTCGATGCTCGAGTCCTATGTGTTGAACAGCGTCGCCACGCGACACGACATGGATTCCGTCGCCAGAAAATACCTCAATATCAGCACGATTCACTACGAGGATGTCGCGGGCAAGGGTGCAAAGCAACTCACTTTCAATCAAATCGATCTGGAACAGGCATCACCTTACGCGGCCGAGGACGCCGACATCACGCTACAGCTGCACGAATACCTGTGGGGAGAACTCAGGAAAACCAAATCACTTGAAAGGCTGTATGAGGAAATCGAGCAACCGCTGGTGCCCGTTCTTCTCGATATGGAAGAGACCGGTGTGCTGATCGATCCGAAAATGCTGAAAACGCAGAGCGGCGAGCTGGCGAAGAAGATGGCCAAGCTGGAACAGGCGGCGCACGAACTCGCGGGCGGTCCGTTTAATCTTAGCTCGCCCAAGCAGCTGCAACAGATCCTTTTCGAACACCTTGGCCTGCCGGTGGTCCGGAAAACGCCCAAGGGCCAGCCGTCAACGGCCGAGGATGTATTACAGGAACTGGCTGACGAGTACGAGCTGCCGCAGGTGATCCTCGAATACCGATCGGTCAGCAAACTGAAAAGTACCTACACAGACAAGCTCCCGGAGCAAATTTCTCCGGATACCGGCCGCGTTCATACGTCCTATCACCAGGCTGTCACCGCCACCGGCCGGCTCTCATCCACCGATCCGAATCTTCAGAATATCCCGATTCGTACACCGGAGGGCCGGCGTATTCGACAGGCGTTTATTGCACCGACCGATTTTGTTTTGCTTGCCGCGGACTATTCCCAGATCGAGCTACGGATCATGGCGCACCTCTCCGGCGACAAGGGGCTGTTGAACGCTTTCGCGGCTGAACTCGATATACACAAGGCAACTGCAGCCGAGGTCTTCGAGCTCGACCCGGACGAGGTGACCGCCGACCATCGTCGTTCTGCAAAAGCGATCAACTTCGGGCTCATGTACGGCATGTCTGCGTTCGGACTCGCGAAGCAGCTCGGGATATCAAGAGGCGAAGCGCAAGAGTACGTGGACCTGTATTTCGAACGTTATCCGGGTGTGAAGGCCTATATGGACGGAATACGCGCACAGGCGCATGACCGGGGCTACGTGGAAACGGTTTTCGGCCGCCGTCTTTATCTTCCCGAGATCAACGACCGCAATGCACAAAGACGACAATACGCCGAGCGCAGTGCAATCAATGCACCGATGCAGGGAACCGCTGCAGACATCATCAAGATAGCGATGATTGCCGTGCACAAATGGATAAAGGACAGCAGTGCGAATACGCGCATGATCATGCAGGTACACGACGAACTCGTATTCGAGGTTTCGAAGGACAGTGCTGAACCTGTACGCGATAAAATCGTAACTCTGATGAGTAGCGCGGCAGACCTTGCGGTTCCACTCAAGGTCGATACGGGCATCGGTACGAACTGGGATGAAGCGCACTAATCGCCTAAATTAGTCTTTAAATAACAATAACTTATATAACAATGGAACTCTTGCCGGGTATATGGTTCGAAGTGTTTGAGTGCTTTTGTCACTCGCCTGCCTACCTCCCTAGGCGGGCGTGCAACACGGCCACCCCAAGCCGGTTGCGTAACTCGACCCCGGCTGTTTACGGTAAGTGACACGCCGGGGTTTTTTTATTTGGACGGCAAAAGTAATCGCGGCTTCATCGCTCTCGGACGTCCTGTCCTCCGCGATATTTGTGCGTCCCTGCACGGCAAGCCGCTCCTACGAGGCGTCCGTAATTCCGGGGACAGTATATTTAATTGGAGTACGAACGCAGGTCTCCGATTGCACGAAAAGAATTAAATATACTGTCCCCGGAATTACTCTTCTATTCCCGTTTATCCGGATAGAAATTTTTCCAAAACGATTCGTGCGTCCTCGACACCTTGACGTTTTGACGCCGAAAAAAGCTGGACGCTGGCCTGGCCGTCAAGTTCCTTCTGTACCTGCAAGAGCGCAGCCGATGCCTGGCCACGTTTCAGTTTGTCGGCTTTTGTTAACAGTACATGCACGGGCAGATCGACCGAATCCGCAAAACTCAGCATTTTCCTGTCAAAATCAGACAGCTTGCGCCTTGCGTCCACAACGAGCAGCAGGCCACAAAGACTTTTTCGCTCCTCGAAATATGTCTCCAAAAGCTCTCGCCAGTGCCGCTGTACTGAATCTGACACTCGCGCAAACCCGTATCCGGGCAGATCGACCAGGCGCTCATCTTCTCTGAGCGAAAAGAAGTTCACGAGTCGTGTCCGGCCAGGCGTTTTGCTGGTCCGCGCGAACTGCCGCCGGTTCACTATGACATTGATGGCACTCGATTTTCCGGCGTTCGAGCGCCCGGCGACAGCAACCTCCCGGCCGGTATCCGGCAGGAATTGCCCCGGTGCATTGGCGCTTAGAATGAATTTGGCATCTGGGTATTGCGACATGGGATACGGCCCCGACTGATTGTGTATAATCCGGGGCCTGCCGAGTTAAGTGCACCGACAGGCATAGTTTGACCGGTTCAGGGTGATGCAGCAAGACCGCTATCGGCCCCTGCAGCATGACTGAGGTCAGGCGCGTACCGTACGGCGTTTGCCTGTCACATATTCCTGACTCAAAATCTCAGCTATGGAATTGTGGCTGCCTTGCAGACTGCCTTGATGCGATGGTTACAAAATATGAATAACAGGTATTCCATGTTCGGTGCCGCGGTCCTGGTGCTGCTCGTATGCTCACAGGCCTCCGCTGACGGGCTTGTTGATGGATCATACGAAGCAGGGAAAAACCAAAGCGATCAGGTGTGGCGCCTGCCATGGTCCCGACGGCAACAGCGTCAATCCACAATGGCCCAGCATCGCCGGTCAGCATGCGCCGTACATCGTCCGGCAGCTCGAGGCATTCCAGAATGGTGAACGTACCAATATTCTGATGACGAGCCAGGCAATGACGCTGACGGAACAGGGATATAAGAGACGTGGCCGTTTACTTCGCCGCGCAGCCAACCGCGGCCAAATCGGTTGCGGACCCCGGGCTCGTTGAAAAGGGTCAGGCACTTTATCGTGGCGGCATCAAAGAAAGCGGGGCTGCTGCCTGTCTGTCATGTCATGGCCCGACGGGACGAGGCAATCCAGCTGCGGCCTACCCCTTGTTGCGTGGCCAGCACGCACCATACATTGCGGCGACACTTCGTGCTTATGCGACGGATGCGCGCAAATCGGACGGCGTGACCAAGATTATGCGCGACATCGCAAAACGCCTTACCGAAGACGATATCCTGGCTGTCGCCGCTTATGTGCAGGGACTTCGCTGATTCTGGCAGGGGATCGTGTCGTGGACTCCTTCCATCGTGGCGCGACTGTTTCATCTTTGCCGCGCAAGATCTGCCAGGCATCGATTCCAGGTAAACCATTTTGAACTTTGTTAGTCAAACATGCAGTTCATCACAGGATAATTCGCATGAATAAAATTGTTTTATTGGGGTTTGTTTTAAGCTTCGCCCTGGCTGCATGCAGCAGGGAGGAACCGTCAAGCGAAGCTCCGGAGCCGGAGGCAGTAACAGAGGACGTTGCTCCTGAGGCGCCCGCTGAAGCAGCTGCCGGGGACGCTGACGAAGGGGCGCAACCGGAGCTCGTTGAGGAGTCGGCCGCTGAACCCGACGAGGCGCAGGCCGAGAAGCAACCTATTCTTCTGGCGCGTGAGACAGCACCGGCGACCGTGACTGCGCCGCTGAGAGAGTGGCGTTATTCAGAGGGGCAACACTACCACCGTCTCGTACCGACACAACCCACGGTGGGTGGCGCCAACAAAATCGAAATCGCCGAAATATTCTGGTACGGCTGCTCGCACTGTGATGACTTCGACCCACAAATTAGCGCCTGGGCGGAAAAGATACCTCCCAATGCCCGCTTCATTCGAATTCCTGCCGTCTGGAATCCGCTGGCAAGACTGCACGGACGTCTCTACTACACTGAAGAGGTACTCGCGAAGAACGGAAAGCTGACAGATGTCGGGGAGTTTCATGCCGCGGTGTTCACCGAGTTTCACCGCAAGAGCAACCGCCTCACCTCGGAAAGTGCAATTCAGAAGTTGTTTGAGCGCTTCGGCGTCAGCGAGGATGACTTTCTCACCACCTGGAACTCGTTCGAGGTCAATCAGAAAATTCGCGTTGCCAATGACCTGGTCAAACGATACAACGTCACCGGCGTACCGGCCGTGGTCGTGAACGGAAAGTATCGCACCGGTGCCGCTGAAGCGGGCAGCTACCCAAATCTACTCAAAGTAGTTGACGAACTGATTGAGCGGGAAACGATTCGTTAAGCGGGGACAGATTAACCCGAATCCTCCGCAACGATTTTCCAGAAACTGTCTTCCCGCCGTTGCCAGTAAAGGCGTTTCATAATCGTTACGGTACCGCTACCTGTAACGAACTCCTGAGTGAACCGGCTCAGGTACAACCCGGGTTCTTCCGGGTCTGCGATCAGCAATACGTCTTCAAGATCGACCGACTCAAGGTCCCTGGCATCGAATACAGCTAATCGATACGAAGCCCATGCCTCTTTATCCATTCCGCGATGCCGGAATGCATCGGAATACAGAGACAAATAAGTCAGGAGATCACCATCTTCCAGGCTTTGTCTCCACATTTCCAGCGCTATGCGGAATTCAGTGCGAATGTTTTCGAGCTCGTCCGGCGTTGCCCAGACCAGTTCGCGGGCCACGATGACCGGTGTAACCAGCGGTTTGAGTGTGTTGGCGAGCGACAGGAGTTCATCGTTCGGCAGCGCCAGGCAGCCATCGGTGTCTCGCGGCGGACGCTTCGATCCGTTTTGGTCCACACCGTGCAACCAGATGCCGTTTCCGCTCCGTTGATTATAGCGGTCCCATGCGTTCGGATAATCCAGCGGATATGCTGCGACGCCGTACTTGTCGTCGAGATTGCTCGTGTCAAGCTGTTCGGTGATGAAGTAAACGCCTAAAGGCGTCTTTCGGTCCCAGGCTCTTTTTTTTCCGACACCATTTTCACCGATCGACATGTAGCGCTGGTCAATCTTCGCGATTCCGGATGCCGTGCGGCCGAAACGGTGAAGTGTTCCTGTTTTGGTATCCGCAATCAGCACATCGGATACAGACTCAGGCACCTCCAACACGTAGGCGGGGACCGCATCCACATATGCGGCGGGAACAGCCAGGGCCAAAATCGCCTCTTCCTGCGCCGCACACAAATCAGGCGTAACAAAAAAGATGATACTCGCTGCGATGCCGATCCTGTTCATTGGCGGGAATATAACAGCTGCCGCGATCACATCACCATGATAAAGTTTGCAAAAGTCGCAAAATTCGGGAGTTAAACGAGCGTGGCAGCTTTAACGGACGGCATGCGTCTGAGAATCGCGGCAGGTACTGCGTTTTTCGTCTTGCTTGGCTGTGTGCAGGTTGCCCATGCTCAATCGGATGCAGACTCGGCATTCGAGCGCGTTGCCGCCGCATTCGTCAATGATCTTCCGGCACTCTCTCCCGTCAATGCCACACTGAGCGGCGACCATCGTCAGGACGGTACTCTCGATCAGGTTGACAGCGAAGGCCGTGCCGCCACCGTGAGGCTCTATGAAAAGCACCTGGCGGCTCTGCAACGCATCGAGTGGCAGGCCTTGTCCCGCGCCAATCAGGTGGACGCCGATCTGCTCCGCAACGAAATAGAGTCTCGCCTCTGGCAGCTTGAGTCACTGCAGGAATGGGCGTGGAACCCCCTCATTTACGTCGACCTGTCCGGCAGTGCGATTTATAGCCTCATGGCCCGGGACTTCGCGCCTTTGCCTGAACGCCTTGCAAGCGCCGCGTCACGGCTCGAACAGATGCCTCGTTTTCTTGCCCAGGCCCGTGCTGCTCTGCAAGCACAGCGTGTGCCCAAGATTCATGCAGAGACAGCCGTGCAACAGAACCCCGGGCCTCGACTCGATTATCGAGACAATGATTGTGCCGCATATGGGCACGGAGACGGGCGAGTTCAAGTTCCGGTTGCAGGCGGCGATAGCCACAGCCAGGAATGCGGTGGCTGAGCATCAGGCCTGGCTCGAGGAGGAATTGCTGCCGAAGGCTGCGGGGGATTTTCGTATCGGGGCAGCGTTATTCGATACCAAACTCGGCTTTACGCTGAACTCGCCGCTGAGTCGGAGAGACATCAGGACACGCGCGGAGAATGAATATGTTGCCGTCCGCGATCAGATGTACCAGATAGCAAAAGAGTTATACGCGGAACAATATCCTTTTACGAGTTTTCCCGATAATCCTGATGAAGCTTACAAGCAGGTAATCATTCGTACGGCTCTTGAAAAAGCGTATCAGCAGCTGCCAGAGCCCGACGGTATTGTCGCGATCGCGAAAGAGTACTTGCAGCAGGCAACCGACTTCGTGCAGGAGAGAAACCTCGTCACCGTGCCGGACGACCCGATAGAAATTATTATTATGCCGGAGTTCCAACGCGGCGTTACCGTCGCTTATCTGAACCCGCCGGGGCCTCTGGATGAAGGGCAGAAATCCTTTTACGCGGTTGCTCCTCTGCCGTCGGACTGGACCGACGAGCAGGTCAATTCATTTCTTCGCGAGTACAACCTGCTGTCGATCCAGGACCTCACGATTCATGAGGCAATGCCTGGCCATCACTTACAGTTAGCCTTGAGCAATCGCTACCCGTCAGTCCTGCGATCGGTTTTGTGGTCCGGACCGTTCGTCGAGGGCTGGGCCGTTTACGCCGAGCGACTCATGATCGACGAGGGCTACCTGGACAACGATCCGCTGATGCGTCTTATCAATCTCAAGTGGTATCTGAGGGCCGTTACCAACGCCATCATCGATCAGGCAATTCACGTGGACGGGATGTCCCGCGATGCGGCAATGAAGCTGATGATCGAGGGCGGGTTTCAGGAAGAGCGTGAAGCGGCCGGCAAGTGGGTGCGTGCCCAGCTCACATCCACGCAGTTATCCACCTATTTTGTCGGCTACCAGGAACATATCGATATGAGAGCCGCCGTCGAGCATGCGTGGGCAGATGAGTTCACGCTGCGGCGCTATCATGATCAGGCGCTGTCTTACGGTTCACCAGCCGTGAAGTATGTTCGCGCCCTCATTATGAACAAGCCGATCCCGCATACGGGAAAATAGATTAGTTGTTCTGCCTGGTCGCGGAATTGGATTTGTTGCACGAGAAATAGCGCACGACGCCATAGATGCTGATCAGCAGCCAGAATGCTTCGATAATGAAGGCAGGTAGATTGAAATCGTACATCAGTGATACAAGAATCAGCAAAGCACCCACGCCGTTAGTCGCCGAATATAAAAAGCTCGTTGCAGGTAGTTTTTCCAGCTGCAGCAGCATATAGCTTATGAGAATCAAAACGACTCCGATCATGCCGAACAAGTCATGCCAACCATATGTCATTGTTATTAATGTCCTTTTCTAGTCAATCGTATGCCGGATCGGCGCTGTAACCGCGACGACCAGAATACCCAACCGGGGAGTATTGTGCACAATTCAAAGTCAGGAACAGCACTCATTGCGCTCTTGCTGCTGTCGGCTGCAGCCCTTATCGCGGCAGAGGCACCCTATAAGCGGCCCGCCGGTATCGCTGATCTGTCTGAACCATTGATCGTTGCCGGCTACCGGGCCTTGTTTACGTGCTCCGCGCACTTCTTTGCCGGGCGACCTCTGGAAGACATCAAGAAAGTCGAGCTGGTCGACACAGCGGGACTCGAATTTCCGGATCCGGTAATCGATGAGGAACGCAGGATTGTTTTCGCGGCCGACAGGAATCGTAACGTTCAGATAGCAGCCTACCGAGATACGATGGGTTGCACCATTCTGCCACCGCAGCTGGCTGAGGCGGATATTCCAGGCTTGCCGTACATTGAATACGCGCCGGCGCCGGACCTGAGCGATATCAGTTTCCCCGATGGCGACCTGGTGCAACTGGGTACAAGCGGTGTCAGCAAGAATTTCTCACAGCTCGCCACAGTGCTTGACAAGGCATTCGATGGACAAAGCTTCGGAGAAAATACGGTAACCGTCGGCGTCATAATCATCAGGAACGGCAAGTTGATCGCAGAGCGTTACCGTCGCGG